>Ga0181521_10000291_pt1 | contig 60207 bp, 54 predicted proteins | sample PEATcosm2014_Bin_32_FD_119764 | JGI IMG/M metagenome (GOLD analysis project Ga0181521, IMG submission 119764) | Peatland microbial communities from MTU Mesocosm Facility, Houghton, MI, USA - PEATcosm2014_Bin02_60_metaG | ecosystem: Environmental > Terrestrial > Soil > Wetlands > Peat | place... | reverse complement strand
GTCGCTTTCATCCGCCGGCAGCCCGTCGATGCGCACCGTGTAGCCCGGATTGGCATACAGGATGCGGCGCCCCGACAGCGGATGGCGCAGCACCATCGGCTGCGACACCGGCGGCTTCCGGCGCCGCTGCGCCTCGGTGAGCGGCTGGCGCACGGTGGCCTTGCCGCCGCGTGCCCGCATCATGTCCCAGAACTTCGCGAAATCATGCGTGGCCGTCAGCGTTTCCAGCCGTACCTGCAAGGCTGCCGGCAGGTCGTCGAACGCGGCGGCCATGTCGGCGAACAACGTGTCGCCCAGCACGCGGCCGTTGCGCCGCGGCACCTGCAACGCATGCAGCACGTTGACGAAGGCAATGGTGCGGCTGAATGACATGTCGGTGTGCCAGTCCTGCCCGGCATCGGCGAGACCGATCGGTTTTCCCCCCGCGACGATATTGGACAGGATCATCACTTCGGGGTGGTCCGGCACCTGGAACGCGCCGGAGACATGCACCTCCAGTTCGCCGAAGCGCCGGCTGAACGCGACCTGCGCCGCCGGATCAAGGCGCTGCGCCGGAAAGCACAGCACGCCGTGCGCCGCCAGCGCAGCGAGAATGAACGCGAAATCCGCGCGCGACAGGGGCGATGCAAGATCGATCCCGCCGACGCGGGCACCGAGACTTTCGCCGGATGGCGTGACGATTGGCGTCATGCCGCCGAGTTTGGCGCAGCGCGGTATCCCGCGCTAGACTCCGCCGCATGGCCAGACTGAGCGTGAACCTCAACAAGGTAGCGTTGCTGCGCAACTCGCGCCGCACCGGCGTGCCTGACGTGCTGCACTTCGCCCGTATCGCGCTGGATGCGGGCGCCGCGGGGCTGACCGTGCATCCGCGCCCGGACGAGCGGCACATCCGCCGCTCCGACGTGCCGGCGCTCGCCGCGCTGATGCAGCCGGTGCGGCCGGGCGTGGAATTCAACATCGAGGGCTATCCGGACGCGCGGCTACAGGAGATCCTGGCCGAGGTGAAGCCGGAACAATGCACGCTGGTGCCGGACGCGCCGGACGCGTTCACCTCGGAAGAGGGCTGGAAACTCGACGCGGCGCAGATGGCGCTGGCGCGGCCGGCGGTGGCGGCGGCCAAGGCGCTGGGCTGCCGCGCCATTCTGTTCATCGACCCCGATCCGGCGGTGGTGCCGCGCGTGCGCGATGCCGGCGCCGACGGGGTGGAGATTTATACCGGCGGTTACGCCGCGGCGTTTCGCGGCGGCACGCATGCCGCCCTGCTGGCACGGATCGGCGCAACGGCGCGGCGCGCGGCGGAGCTTGGGCTGGTGGTGAATGCCGGCCACGATCTGAACCTGCGCAATATTCCGCCACTCATGCAGGTCGTGCCCTTCCTGGCGGAAGCGTCGATCGGCCACGAACTGACGGCGGACGCGCTGGAGACGGGCTTTGCCGCCGCGGTGCGTGCCTATGCCGCCGCGCTGCGAACCGCCTGACACGCGCAGCAACGACAACTGGGAGAGAGAGCAATCATGGCGACGGAAAAACTCGCGCATCGCAAGCTGGGCACCGGCGGATTGTCGGTGTCGGCGGTCGGCTTGGGCTGCATGTCGCTGTCCGGCATCTACGGCGCGGCCGATGACGCGGCGTCGGAGGATTTGATCCGCCATGCCATCGACCTCGGCGTCGATCATCTCGACTCGTCGGACATGTATGGCTGGGGGCACAACGAACAGGTCGTCGGCCGCGCCATCAAGGGCCGCCGCGATCGCGTCGTGCTGGCCACCAAGTTCGGCCAGACGCAGAACCCCGGCGGACCCAATGGCGTCAACGGCCGGCCTGAGTACGTGATCCAGGCCTGCGAGGCGAGCCTGAAGCGGTTGGGCGAGGAGGTGATCGATCTGTATTACCAACATCGCGTCGATCCCGGCGTGCCGATCGAGGAAACCGTCGGCGCGATGGCGACGCTGGTGCAGCAGGGCAAGGTGAAGCATATCGGCCTGTCGGAAGCCAAGCCGGAGACGATCCGCCGCGCCCACAAGGTGTTTCCGGTTACCGCGGTGCAGACGGAATTTTCCCTCCTGTACCGGACAGAAGCCGAGGAAACCCGGGAAACCACGCGCGGGCTGGGCATCAGCTTCGTCGCCTACGCCCCGCTGGGACGCGGCTTCCTGACCGGCGCGATCCAGACTTTTGCCGATGTCGATGGCCGCCGTGCCGCGCATCCGCGTTTCCAGAAGGAAAACTTCGATCGCAACCGCGCGCTGGTGGCAAAGATCGAGGCGATCGCGGCGGAAAAGCAGTGCACGCCGTCGCAGCTCGCGCTGGCCTGGGTGCTGGCACAAGGCGACGACGTCGTGGCGATCGCCGGCACGCGCTACAAGGCACGGCTGGAGGAAAACCTCGGCGCGTTGCGGGTGACGCTGACGCCGGCGGATGTGGCGCGGATTTCCGCCGCGGTGCCGGTCGGTGCGGCGGCCGGCACGCGTTACCCCGCGGGCGGCATGGCGGCGGTGTACGTTTAGCCGAACCTCTCTCGCTGCGCTTGGTTGCGCCGCGACGCGGATCGACGCGAGGTGCGAGAGCGCCGAGGGTGAGAACGGCACGCCGCGCAGGGTGCGTCACGCCTCGTCTTCGCCCGGCACGCCAGGTGCGTCACGCCGGACCACGTCGCGGTCCAAGCCCGCCAGCCGCAGAGGGTTGTCGAGCACCTGGCGGAGCTTGCGTGCGAGGTCGGCTCTTCGGAATGGCTTGGTCAGGAGATGAACACCCTCATCGAGGGCACCATTATGAACGACGGCGTTCCTGGTGTAGCCGGACATGAACAGCACATGCAAACCGGGCCGGCGTGCTTGCGCTGCACGGGCGACATCGAGACCGCTCATTCCATTGGGCAGCATAACGTCGGCAAGCAGCAAATCGACGTGCCCGGTCTGATCCAGCAATTGACGGGCCGCCTCCCCATCCTCCGCCTCGATCGCCACATAGCCGAGCGAGGCGACAAGGCTGACCACGAACTTTCGCATGGCCGCGTCGTCTTCGACGATCAGGATCACCTCGCCGCCGCGGGCCAGCGGAACGGTGTCCGGAGCGGCTGGGCGCACCTGGTCCTTGCTCCCGATATCCACTCCCGGGAAATATAGTTTGACCGTGGTACCGCGGCCTGCCTCGCTGTTGATCTCCAGATGGCCGTTGGATTGCCTGACGAACCCGTAAACCATGCTGAGCCCGAGCCCGGTGCCCTTGCCGACCGGTTTGGTGGTAAAGAAGGGTTCGAGAGCCTTCTCGGTCACCTCTTTGGGCATTCCCGTCCCGGTGTCGGTCACCGCGATCAGCACATACTCGCCCGCAGTCATGTCCGCGTGCTGATCCGCGTAGCTCTGGTCGAGTACGACGTTGTCCGTCTCGATGGTCAGCACGCCGCCGCCCGGCATGGCGTCCCGGGCGTTCACCGCCAGGTTGAGCAATGCCGTGTCGAACTGGTTCGGATCGACGCGTACCCGCCATAGGTTGCCGGGGATGCGCGTCCGTATCTGGATGGTTTCCCCGATCGTGCGCCGCATCAACTCTGTCAGGTTCGATACCAGCCTTGCGATGCTCACCACTTTTGGGATCAGCGGTTGCCGTCGGGAATACGCGAGCAGTTGTTGGGTCAGGCTGGCACTCCGCAGAGCAGCGTCGAGGGTGTCCTGAACCATTTCCCGCATGTCGTCATCGATTTGCGCGCGATCCGCGATGAACTCCAGATTGCCGATGATCACCCCGAGCAGATTGTTGAAATCATGCGCTACACCGCCGGCCAGCATGCCGATGGCTTCCATTTTCTGTGCCTGGCGCAACGCCGCCTCGCTCTTGCGCAACGCCCTCTCGCTGCTGCACCGTTCCAGGGTCATCTGGATGGTTGCGTGCAGCTCCCGCTCCGAGAACGGCTTGATCAGGTAGCCGTACGGCCTGGTCGCGCGGGCACGCTCCAGTGTCGCCTCCTCCGAATAGGCGGTGAGATAGATCACCGGAATATGGTAGTCGGCGGGTATCCGCGCCACGGTTTCGATTCCGTCGATCCCGCCCTCGATATGAATATCCATGAGGATCAGGTCAGGACGCGAGGCTTCAATCTCCAGCAAGGCCTGCTCTCCCGAAACAGCGACCCCCGGCACGCCATATCCAAGCTTCATCAATTGCTGCTGCAAATGAAGGGCGACAATTCTCTCGTCCTCCACGACCATGACCCGGGCGGGCATCATCGCGCGGCACCGTTCGGCTTCGCCACGGGAAACCGCAGCGTGAACTGCGTCGGGTTCGAACGCTGCATCTCGACGCGGCCACCGAGCTGCTCGGCGAGCAGCGTCACAAGCTGCAAGCCGAGCGTGCTGGTGCGGATCATGTCGACATGGTCGGGTACGCCGTTGCCGTTGTCACTCACCAAAAGCCTCACTTGCGAGCTGCCTTCGTACGCCAAGGTGACCTGGATTTCGCCGCGATCGCGATTTTGGAATGCGTGCTTCAGGGCGTTCGATATCAGCTCGTTGACCACCAGCCCGCAAGGGATCGCGGCGTCGATCGGCAGCAGGACCTGCTCGGCGTCGATGGTGAGCAAAATACTGTTCGGATCGACGCCATAGGATGCAACCAGCGTCGGCACCAAGGTTTCCAGGAAGCGTCCGAAATTCACCTCGGCGAAGTCCTTCGACTGGTACAACGTCTGATGGATCAGGGCCATCGAGCGAATGCGATTCTGGCTGTCTCGCAGCATGTCCAGAACAATCTGGTCGGAAATGCGCGCCGATTGCAGGTCAAGCAGGCTATAGACGATCTGCAAATTGTTCTTGACCCGATGATGGATCTCGCCGAGCAGCACATCCTTTTCGCGGAGTGCCGCGTGGATGCGTTCTTCCTTCTGCTTACGGTCCGAGATATCGACGATGGCCGACAGAACCATGGCCCCATCCTCGGTTTCGATCGGGTTCAGGCCGATCTCCACCGGGAATTCGCTGCCATCCTTGCGCAAGGCATAGAGATCGCGCCCGGCTCCCATCGGACGAACGTGCGGATCCGCCAGGAAGGAATCCCGCAGCCGCGGGTGATGGTCGCGGAATCGGCCTGGCACCAGCATCTCGACCGGCTGTCCCAGCAATTCGGATCGGGAATAGCCGAAGACCCGTTCGGCCTGGGTATTGACCATCTCGATCCGCCCCGCTTCATTGATCATCACCATGGCGTTCGGCGCCGCCTCGACCACACGCCGGAAGCGTTCCTCCAATCGCTTGCGCGCGGAAATATCGACGATGGCGGACAGCACCATCGACCCGTTTTCGGTGTCGATCGGGTTCAGGCCAATCTCCACCGGGAATTCGCTGCCATCCTTGCGCAAGGCAAAAAGTTCGCGCCCGGCCCCCATCGGGCGCGCCCGCGGGTCCGCCAAGAACGAGTCCCGCAAGCCCGGATGGTGGCCGCGAAAGCGGTCGGGCACGAGCATCTCGACCGGCTGGCCGAGCATGTCGGCCCGTGGGTAGCCGAAGACCCGTTCCGCCTGAGCATTGACCATTTCAATCCGCCCGGTCGCGTTGATCATCACCATGGCGTTCGGGGCAGCTTCAACCACCTGGCGAAACAGCTCTTCGCTTTTCCGCAGCGCCTGCCCGTACTGGTGACGCCGTGCCTCGATCGCCTCAAGGCTCTCAGCGGTCATATCCAACGACCTCCCTCCGCCTGCCGACATCAGCCAAGCCGCGGTTGAAAACCGCTGGTACCATCGAGGTCCCAGAGACGGACGGGGCAGATCCGTCCATCGCACAGGAGCCGCGCCGCACCGCAAAGCGGGTTCGAGGCGCTTTGCGGCGTAATCATTCCGACTGGTTTCGTACTGCCGCTCCGGCCGCCCTATTGGCGAGAGTCCGCTATCCGACGAGGTCAGTACCTTGGAAGCACCGCCAAGCCGTCACGATGCCGACCCTAAGGGATACTATCTGCGGTTGTAAATCCCACCACTGGGCAATAATTCGGGTTCCTCGGACGTGAACCTTGCACTGGGGTTGCCGTCGACCGCATGCCATCGCGCGCCTGCGAAGGATTCGGCCGAAACGGGACAGCATCCGAATGCTGCAGTGGTCATCGTTCGGTCGGTCATTTCGGTGCGGATTGGCGAGGCGAACGCGCATGGCACGACACAGTCCCCCCCGCGCTGCACCTCGCGCGGCAGGTCACACGCCCAATCGTCGCCGCGCCAATGCCGCCCCCTACCGCGCCGCCGCGTCTTCGAACCGCGACGTGTCATGGAACACGTAGTCGTGGTCTTCCATGGCCTTGCGCCGGTCGTCGCCGCCGGTGCGTCCTTCGCGCGTCAGCCGTTGCTGCGCCACGCTCAGCCGTTCATGGCCGCCCGGGGAATTCCAATGCAGCACCTTGGCAGGCGTGTCGCCGAGCGGGCGGAAGGCGTGCGTGCAGTGCGGCGGCGCATAGGCGAAAGTGCCCGGCCCGACCACGGCGGTCTTGTTGCCGATCGTCATCTCAAGCTCGCCCTCCAGCACGAAGAAAAATTCTTCCTCGGCCGGATGATGATGCTCCTCCGCGGCAAATCCCGGCTCCAGCGTGAGCACGTGGATGACGATGCTGCCGCCGCTCTGCTCCGAGGTGAGGAACCAGTTGTAGGTGCGGGATGGCGCCTTGGTCGTCGGCGCCGCGTCCACATGCAGCAATGTCGGGATTTTCGGCATCCGAGCGAATTGCTCGCGCATGCGCAGGTAGTCGTCGTGCGTATTGACGTCGAACTGCAACGGTTCCACCGGCTGGTTGGTGCGTGCGTCGATCTCGCGCGTGGTTTCGCTCTTGCTCTGCATCTGCCGCTCCCTCGGTGGTTTCGTCACCGGACGTTATGCCGCGCATCGGCGGAACACTAAGCGGCAGGGCGGCGTGCAACAATGGCACTGACAAGCCGAGCATTTATGCCGGATCGGCAAAGCCCGCGGTCGCGCTTGCAGCGGACCGCATGGGCATCCGGCACCATACGAACAGATTCCGCGCCGCCGGCGACTTGGCAGCGACCGCGACGATGCCAAGCTAGGCGGTGATGCCGCATCCTGAAACCTGGCTGAAGGTGCTGCCGCAAGGGTTGTTCTGCGAACCCGGCGGCTTTTTCATCGATCCGCTGGGCGCGGTGGACCGGGCGGTGGTGACGCATGCGCATTCGGACCACGCCCGGCCCGGCCATCGCGCCGTGCTGGCCAGCGCCGACACGCTGGCGCTGATGCGGGCGCGGCTTGGCGAGGACCGCGCCGGCGAGACGCAGCAGGCGCTCGGCTGGGGCGAAGCGGTGACCCTCGGCGACGTGCGCGTCTGGTTGCAGCCGGCGGGCCACGTGCTGGGCAGCGCCCAGGTGGCGATGGACTATCGCGGCGCGCGCGCCGTGGTCAGCGGCGACTACAAGCGCACGCCCGATCCCACCTGCGCCGGCTTCGAGCCAATCGCCTGCGACGTGTTCGTTACCGAGGCGACCTTCGCGCTGCCGGTGTTCGTGCATCCCCGGCCGGCGCACGAGATCGGCAAATTGCTCGACAGCGTCACGCTGTTTCCCGGGCGCACCCATGTCGTCGGCTGCTACGCGCTGGGCAAGTGCCAGCGAGTGATCGCCCTGCTGCGCCAGGCGGGCTGGGACCGGCCGATCTGGCTGCATGGCGCGCTGGCGGCGATGTGCGCGGTGTACGAAGCGCGCGGTGTGGCGCTGGGCGAGTTGCGGCCGGCAACCTCGGCGTCGAAGGAGGAGCTGGCGGGCGCCATCGTGCTGGCACCGCCGGGTGCGGTGGCGGATCGCTGGGCGCGGCGGCTGGCCGATCCGGTGGTGGCGATGGCGTCCGGCTGGATGCGCGTGCGGCAGCGCGCCAGGTCGCGCGGGGTGGAGCTGCCGCTGGTGATCTCCGACCACGCCGACTGGAACGAGCTGAACGCCACGCTGGACGAGGTCGGCGCGCCGGAGGTCTGGGTGACGCATGGCCGCGAGGAAGCGCTGATCCACGCCGCCGGCCAGCGCGGCATCCGCGGCCGGGCGCTGCGGCTGGTGGGGTACGACGAGGAAGACGAGGACGCGCAGGAAGGCGGCGCGTAGCGGTCAGCTCATGCCACCGCCGCGCCGGCGGCGGGGACCGCGTTGGTCGCGCCGGTTCCGCCATGGTCCGCGAGCATGCGGCTGAAATAGGCGATGGTGCGTGTCAGGCCGTCGTCCAAAGTCGTCCTGGGCTCCCAGCCCAGGACGCGCCGGGCCAGGGCGATGTCGGGACAACGTTGCACCGGATCGTCCGCCGGCAATGGGTATGTCACGATGCGCGATGCTGACCGGGTCATGCGAATGATCCGCTCCGCCAGTTCCCGCACCGGTATTTCATGCGGGTTGCCGAGGTTCATCGGCCCGGAGACGGCATCGCCGGTCGCCATCAACCGCACCAACCCGTCGACCAGGTCGTCCACATAGCAAAAGGCGCGGGTCTGGCTGCCGTCGCCGTACAAGGTGATGTCCTCGCCGCGCAGCGCTTGAAGGACGAAATTGGACACCACGCGCCCGTCATTCGGATGCATACGCGGCCCATAGGTGTTGAAGATCCGCGCGACTTTGATCTTCACTCGATGCTGCCGCAGGTAGTCGAAGAACAGTGTCTCGGCACAGCGCTTGCCTTCGTCGTAGCAGGCGCGCGGTCCCAGCGGGTTGACGTTGCCGCGGTAGTCCTCGGTCTGCGGATGCACGGTCGGATCGCCGTAGACCTCGCTGGTGGAGGCTTGCAGGATTGTCGCACCGATGCGCTTCGCCAGGCCGAGCATATTGATCGCGCCGATCACGCTGGTCTTGGTGGTCTGCACCGGGTCGAACTGGTAGTGCACCGGTGAGGCCGGGCAGGCGAGGTTGTAAATCTCGTCCACCTCGACATAGAGCGGGAACGTGACGTCGTGACGCATCGCCTCGAAATGCGGGTCGGGCAAAAGATGCGCGATATTGTCCTTGCGGCCAGTAAAATAGTTGTCCACGCAGAGCACGTCGTCGCCGTCGCGCAGCAGGCGCTCGCAGAGATGCGACCCCAGGAAGCCGGCGCCGCCCGTTACCAGGACGCGCTTGCGGGTCAACGGCATGGGATCGGACTCCTGGCGGTTGGTCCTGGCGGGGCGGCTGGCAAACTGTCAAATGCCGTCGGCCGAAGCAAGCCGGCCGGTCCAACCGATGCAGCCGCCGCCGCGCGGGACAGCGCTTCGGTGCCTTCCCCCTCGCAATGCCGGAATTTTTACCGCCAAGCGTTGCCTGCGCGCCCGCGTGGAATTTTGCGAAGCTGCCCGTGACTCGTGCGGCGACCGCGCCCCCCTCCGCCGAGTTTCCATCGCCGTAGGAATCGGCTACCACAGCGGATTGCCGAATCCGGGACACGGCCAGAATGCGCTTCACCATCGACCGCATCGACCACATCGTGCTGAACGTGAAGGACGTGGAGATCACCGCCGCGTGGTATCAGCGTGTCTTGGGCATGGAGCGTGAGGAGTTCGGCCCGAAGCAGCGCACCGCGCTGAAGTTCGGCGGCCAGAAGATCAACGTGCGGCCGGCGGACGCCGATCAGGGAAGCTGGGTGACCGGCGTCAACGACAAGCCCGGTTCCGGCGACCTCTGCTTCATCACGGCGGCGCCGCCGGATGTGGTGATCGGCCACTTGCACGATTGCGGCGTGGCCATCCTGGAAGGTCCGGTGCAGCGCGAGGGTGCGCTCGGACCGATGCAGTCGGTGTATTGCCGGGATCCGGACGGCAACCTGGTCGAGATTTCCGCCTATCTGCCGTAGTCTTGGCGGCCGCTGCGACCCGATGGCGCACGACATCGCCGACTTCGACTTTGCCCTGCCGGCGGACCGCATCGCGCAGCATCCGGCCCGGCCGCGCGACGCGGCGCGGCTGCTGCACGTGACGCGCGACGGCCTGGCCGACCGGGTGGTGCGCGACCTGCCGCAACTGCTGCGGCCGGGCGACGTGCTGGTGGCGAACGACACGCGGGTGATCCAGGCGCAACTCACGGCGCGGCGGCTGCGCGCCGGTGTCGTGCAGCCGGCGCGCATCGGCATCACGCTCGACCGCCCGCGTGCCGACGGCGCGTGGCACGCGCTGGCGCGCAATGCGCGGCGGCTGCGCGCCGGCGACGCGCTGCGCTTCGACGGTGCCGACGACCTTGCCGCCACGGTGCTGGAACGCGACCCGGATGGCGGCGTGGCCCTGGCGTTCAACCGCGGGGGCGAGGCTTTTGCCGCGGCGTTGCGGCAGGCGGGAGCGCTGGCGCTGCCGCCCTACATCGCCCGGCCGCAAGGTCCGCTGCCCGAGGACGCATCCGACTACCAGACGGTATTCGCCGCGCGTGAGGGCGCCGTCGCCGCTCCCACCGCCGGTCTGCATTTCACCCCGTCCCTGCTGGCGGCGCTGGACGCGCGCGGGGTTCGGCGCGTCACGCTGACGCTCCATGTCGGTGCCGGAACCTTCCTGCCGGTGCGCGGCGACGACATCGCGCGCCACCGCATCCACGCAGAGCATGCCGAGATCACACCCACCGCCGCCGCGGCGATCACCGCCGCACGGGGGGCCGGCGGGCGCGTCGTGGCGGTCGGCACCACCAGCGTACGGCTGCTGGAAACCGCGGCTGACGACGCCGGCCACATCCAGCCGTTCGCCGGCGACACCGAGCTGTTCATCCTGCCCGGCCACCGCTTCCGTGCCGTCGATCTGCTGCTGACCAATTTCCACCTGCCGCGCTCGACGCTGTTCATGCTGGTCTGCGCGTTCGCCGGTACGGCGCGGATGCGCGCCGCCTACGCGCATGCCATCGCCGCGGACTACCGGTTCTACTCCTACGGCGACGCCTGCTTGCTCGAACCCGCCACCTGATACCGACCGCGGCCCTGCTCTTGGGCTCGGAACATTCGGTAGCTTGCTGATGTGTTCTACGAGTTTACGAAAGTAATACCAACCGGCGAAAAGATTGACCGACGCACGGTGCCACCATCGTCATGCCGACCTCCGGGTCAAGCGCCCGGTGGCAGGCTCCGGTCGACATCCATGACTTTCCTTGTTGCGAGCAACAAAGTTGTGAATGGCGAGCGGGAGCCTGTCCCCGGGGCACTTGACCCGGGGGCGCGCCATGACGAGGCGCGCGGCCGGTGAGTCAACCTTTGCGCCGGTTGGTATAATTGGTTCGGTGTGGCGCGCCCGTGCCGCAGGGGTGCGCCACCGGCGCATCACCCGCGCAGAACCCGCGGCGTCGGCGTCAATCGCTTGAATGGAGCGAGCGTGCGGTCGCTATCCGCCGACGCGTTGTTGTTCCGAATCACCATCATGGCCACGTCGTTGCACGCCTGCGTTCCAGACGCCGGGCCCGACGGCTACGAACGGATGCTGTTGCCGATGGCGCCTTCGCTTCCATTGCGGCTTGGCCCGGGCAATCGGCGGTTGCGCATCGGCGGTTGCGGCGCCGGGCGAGCCCGCGGGCTCGCCCGGTTGTCCCGGCATCAAGTTGTATTGCGTCGCCGGCCGCAGATCAGCCCGGCGGCTTCTTCTCCTCCTCGTGCGCCGGCTCGGACCGCGGAGCAGCCTGGGGATGCGGAGCCGCCTCGGGACGCGGCGCGGCTTCGGGGCGTGGCGCGGCTTCGGGGCGTGGCGCGGCTTCGGGGCGCGGCGCAGGCGCCGCTTGTGGACGTGGTGCCGCTTCGGGGCGCGGCGCAGCTTCGGGGCGCGGCGCGGGCGCCGGATGTTCCTGAGGCGCGGCCTCCGGATGGACGGGCGTCGGTGCGGCGTGCCCCTCGGGTGCCGGTGCCCGTGTCTCGGGGGTTGCCGGCCCCTCATGTGGGGCGACGGCCGGATGCGCGCCCTCGGCCGGCGGCCGAAGCGCCGGTGCCGCGCCGGGCTCGGGGTGCGCGGCGGGCGGATGGCCGGCTTCGCCTGGAGTCCGAAGTGCCGGAGCAGCGCCTGGTGTTGCGGTTGTGCCGGCATGCGGGCCCGCTATGGCGGGTCCTGGCGCCCCATGCTCCGGTGCGGCCGCGTTGCGCGCCGGGACGACGCCCGGGCCGGTAAACGCGGCTGGCCGGCTGGTCGCGGCAATCGGCGGACGGCCGTGGTTCACCGTGGCCAGCAATTCGTGATTGCCACGGGCGGCCTGCTGGTGCTGCGTCTGCAAGGCGGTCGGCGGCGTGTGCGACGCGTGGGCGTAGGCTTGCTGTTGCTGCGTCGGGCGAGCGGTGATCCCGCCGTGACCGCCGTTGAAACTCACATGGGCAGGTGTGTTGTTGACGATCGCGCGGTTGTAGACGTTGGTGATGTGCACGTTGCCAAAGTTGTTGGCGGCGCGGTTATAGGCGAACGCGCCGTGGTTCCAGTAGCCGCCCTGGTAGCCGGCTCCGTTGTAGCCATAGCCATAATTGATGCCGCCGTAGAAGCCGACCTGCGGTCCCCAGTAGCCCTCGTTGAACACGTAAACGCCGTTGTTCCAACCCCACCAGCCCGGCGTCCAGAGCAAACCTACCTCGGGAGGCTGTACCCAGGTGCCCGGCACCCAGAAATAGCCGTCCGGTCCGTACGCCCAGTAGCCGGGCGTCCAGATGTAGCCGGGCTCCGGGATCACCGGCTGCACGTAATCGGGAAGCGGGGGTGGCGCGAGCGTGATGTTCACGCTGACCGCCACTTGCCCGAACGCCGCGGACGGTCCTGCTACCGCACCCAGCGACAGCAGGACAGGAACGACGAAGCGGTACCGGGACATGTGTGGGCCTCGTATTTTGAGGGTCAAGGAGGTAGGCGCTAGTCCACGCATCGGGCCGATCGGCCTGGGCCAGGCATACGCCGCCCCGCCCAGGTGGTTGAGCAGCCGACATTGTGACGGACTGCATGGCTTTTTTGGGGCGCGACGCGCGGGGCGACAACCCCCATAGGCGTCAGGATAAAGCCGGACGGCAGAACAAGCTTGCTGTCGCACCGGCGCGACCCCGGTCGCTTATCCTGACGCGCATGCGCCACACCCTCTGGCACGGAGTGCGATTTCACAATCGGTTGAAGGCCGGTGGCATGACAGGGATGTTTCCCTGCCGTCACCCGGCGCGGCAGGATGGCTGAATGCGCTGCGCTTTCAGGCCGCCCGATCACCCAACGACCGACCCGCCCTCAGAACAACGACAGTTGTGCCTCGGCAGCGGCCCGCCCGCCCTGATCCGGCAGCGCGAACTGCCCGCAATCCAGTCCCTCACGCGCCTCATCCAAACCCCACTGCCGGGTCGCGCGGGCGAAGCGGCGCAGCAGCAAGTCGGCATACACACCCTGTCCGGCCATGCGGTGATGGAAGCGTGGCTCGGACAACGCCCCGCCGCGCGTCTCCCGGATCAGGCTCAACACGTGCTTCGCGCGATCGGGGAAATGCGTCGCCAGCCAGTCCTCGAACATCTGCCGCAATTCGTGCGGCAGGCGCAGCAACACATAGCCGGCATGCCGCGCGCCGGCGCGCGCCGCGGCTTCCAGGATCTTCTCCATCTCCGCGTCGTTCAGGCCGGGAATCATCGGCGCGGTCATCACCCCGCACGGCACGCCGGCGCGGGTCAGCTCGGCGATCGCATGCAGCCGCCGCGCCGGCGTCGCCGCGCGCGGTTCCATCACCCGCGCCAATGCCGCATCGAGCGTGGTGACCGACACATACACCCGAGCCAGGCGCCGCTTTGCCATCCCGGACAGGATGTCGAGGTCGCGCAGCACGCCGGCCGACTTGGTGACGATGCTCACCGGATGGTTGTAGCGGTCCAGCACCTGCAACACCGTGCGGGTCAGTTTCAAAGTACGCTCGACCGGCTGGTACGGATCGGTGTTCGACCCCAGCGCCAGAGTGCGCGCCACATAGCCCGGTTTGCGCAGCTCCTTCTCCAGCAGCTCCGCCACATCCGGCTTGAACACCAGCTTGGTTTCGAAATCCAACCCGGGCGAGTAGCCGAGATAGGCGTGCGTCGGCCGGGCATAGCAATACACGCAGCCATGCTCGCAGCCGCGATACGGGTTCACCGCGCGATCGAAGCCGATATCCGGCGAGCTGTTCCAGCTTATCGCCGACCGGGTGGAATCACGGGTCAGCGTGGTGGCCAGCCGCGGCAGGTCGCCGAACTCGGCGGTCAGCGTCTCCCAGCCATCGTCGAACGGGCTGGTGGACTGCGATTCGAAACGTACCGGCGGGTTGAGTGTGGCACCCCGGCCGCGCCGCGCCAGCGACGGCATCGTTGCGACTGGCGGCGGCTCCGGCATGCCGGCGCGATCCAGCGCCGCGAGAGCGTCCACGTCCTTGCCAAGACCGGCATTCCCGAGCATGGTCCCGTTCCCTGTCCGTTCGCTGCACACAATGGCGGACCAGAGATGCCCCGTCAAGAACATAAACAGAACATAGTGCCACCGCAGTCTGCCGGCGGCGGCCGGCATGGCGCAGGCCCCACCCCCATAGGCGTCAGGTTAAAGCCGGACGGTAGAAGAGGCTTGCTGTCGCACTGGCCCTCCCCGGTCGGTCGCTTATCCTGACGCTCATGGGCCCCACCCCCCGGTCCCCCGGCATCTCCGCCGTCATCCCGACGCTGAACGCCACCGGAACCCTCGCCGCAACCGTCGCGACGATCGCCTGGGCGGCGGAAATCATCGTCGCGGACGGTGGCAGCACCGACGGTACCGCCGAAGCCGCGGCCCTGCTCGGCGCGCGCGTCGTCACGGCGCCGCGCGGCCGCGGTAGCCAACTCGCCGCCGGCATAGCCCCGGCAAGCCATGACTGGTTGCTGCTGCTGCACGCCGATACCCGCCTCGGTCCCGAGGCCGAGGCCGCCGCGCAAACCCATATGGCCCGGCATCCCGGTCACGCCGGCTATTTCCGCTTTACGCTCGACAGCGCCGACCCGCGCGCGCGCCGGCTGGAGCGCCTCGTCGCATTGCGCTGCCGCAGGCTGGCGCTGCCCTACGGCGACCAGGCATTGCTCATTCACCGCGATCTGTTGCGCGGCGTCGGCGGCATTCGCCCGCTGCCGCTGATGGAGGACGTGGACCTGGTCCGCCGCCTCGGCCGCCACCGGCTGGTCGCGCTCGACGCGGCCGCGATCACCTCGGCGGCGAAATGGGAACGCGACGGCTGGCTGCGCCGGTCGGCACGCAACCTGTGCTGCCTGAGCCTGTGGTTTGCCGGCGTCGCGCCGCACCGTATCGCGCGTTTCTATTGAAGCGTGGCGCGCCACTCATGCGCGGAATCGCCGAAGCCCGAGGCATCGAGGATGCATCGTCTGCCACGGATCGGCACGAGCGCCGGACGCGGCATGACGCGCGAGCGACTGCGGCGGCGGTATTCCGCGGCGGGCATCATGGCCGCTTGTCCGCCAGGCCGAGGCCGTACGCATAATACCAGCCGTCCGAAAGATTGACGTACGGCACGGTCCGTCCCAACCGTCATGGCCGGCCTTGACCCGGCCATCTATGCAGCCGCAGTGCCGCGATAGATGGCCGGATCAAGCCCGGCCATGACGGGTTGCGGCGCGCCGGGAGACTGGACGCAACCGCACGTTCCGCCTCACACTGGATGACAGCGGTAACAATCCAAACCGCCCGTGGGGAGACGCCATTCACATGCCGCCGGACGAACGCCGCTCGTCGCCACCCAATATCGTGTTCATCATGGCAGACGACCTCGGTTACGCCGATGTCGGCTGCTACGGGCGGCCCGAGTTGGCCACGCCGAACATCGATCGGATTGCCGCACGCGGCGTCCGCCTGACGCAGGGCTACGCCAACTCGGCGGTGTGTTCCGCGACGCGGCTCGCGCTGATCACCGGGCGTTACCAATATCGCCTGCCGCTTGGCCTGGAGGAGCCGCTGGCGGGCAAGCCTGATGTCGGCCTGCCGCCGGAGCACCCGACCTTGCCCGCGCTGCTGCGGCAGGCCGGCTATGGCACCACGCTGATCGGCAAGTGGCATTTGGGCATGCCGCCGAAATTCGGGCCGCTGCAAAGCGGCTACGACCGGTTCTGGGGTATCCGCGGCGGCGCGGTGGACTACTACTCGCACGAAAACCCGCGCCGGGAACATGACCTTTGGGACAACGACGTACCGGTTCGGCAGGACGGCTATCTCACCGAGATGCTGGGCGACCGTGCCGTCGCGGCCATCGACAGCTACGCCGAGCAGGGAACGTCCTTTCTGCTCAGCCTGCACTTCAACGCGCCGCATTGGCCGTGGGAGGCGCCAGGAGACCGAGCGGAATCGGATCGTCTGCGAGGCAGCAACCTGCGGCATTTCGACGGCGGCACCCAGCAGATCTATTTTCGCATGATCGCGGCAATGGACGCGCAGATCGGCCGCGTCTGGCAGGCGTTGGACGCGCACGGGCTGTCCGACAACACCATCGTGATCTTCACCAGCGACAATGGCGGCGAGCGCTTCTCCGACACCTGGCCATTCACCGGCATCAAGACCGAGTTGCTGGAGGGCGGGCTGCGCGTTCCGACCCTGATCTGCTGGCCCGCCCGGATTCCGGGTGGCCGCACCAGCGCGCAGGTGGCGATCACCATGGATTGGTTTCCGACGCTGCTGGAGGCGGCGGGCACGACGCCCGATACCGGCTATCCTCCAGACGGCATCAGCCTGCTGCCGGTGCTGATGGGGCAGCACGATCCGCTGCCGCGCACATTGTTCTGGCGCTACAAGACGAACGCGCAGCGCGCCGTGCGTGACGGCGATTTCAAATACCTCAAAATCCGCGACAACACGTTTTTGTTCGATGTCGTCGCGGACCCGCGCGAGCGCGCAAACCTCAAGGATCGCCATCACGCGCGGGCCGAGCGCATGGTCGCCGACTGGAACGATTGGAACGCCACGATGCTGCCGGAGATACCGGACAGCTTCGGCGAGACCTACACCGCGGCGCAACTGGCCGATCATATGGGGCTGTCGTAGCTGCCGGCGTTGCCCCCCGTCATGGCCGGGCTCGACCTTGCCATCCATCGCGGCACGGTGCCGGCACAGATGGCCGGGTCAAGCCCGGTCATGACGGTGGGAGCAGCGGGGCGTGACGTGGGGGGCGCCGGGGCATGACGATGCGGCCCGTTGCGTTGCGCCAGCCTGCTGCAATGCGGATCGCTGATCGATGATCGCCGGCGGTTTCAGTCAGGCGCACCGCGACACGGTGGTGGTCTTCGCCCGCGCGCCGCGGCTCGGCGCGGTGAAACGCCGGCTCGCCGCGGAGATCGGCGACCGGGCCGCGCTGCGCTTCCACACCGAAACGCTCAGCCGCCTGCTGCACAGGCTCTGCGCCGACCGGCGCTTCCGCACCGTGCTGGCGGTCACCCCGGATGGTTCGCGGCTGCGGCTGCCGCACCGCGTGGCATTGGCAGCGCAGGGCCACGGCGACCTCGGCCAGCGCATGCAGCGCGCCTTTCAACGCTTCCCGCATCGCCGGGTGGCACTCATCGGCTGCGACATCCCGGACGCCGATGCCGCCGACGTCGCCGCGGCGTTCCGTGCGCTCGGCCGCGCGGACGCGGTATTCGGGCCGGCGGCCGACGGCGGCTACTGGCTCGTCGCCATGAGTCCGCGCCGTCCCGCCCGACCGTTCGGCAACGTGCGCTGGTCCACGCAGCATGCGTTCGCCGACACGCTGGCGAATTTCGCCGATCGCCGGGTCACGCTGTTGCGTACGTTGCACGACGTGGACACGGCAGCGGATTGGCGTAGCTTGCGCGCCGCATGTCGAACATTGCCCGGATAGCACGAACGCGATTGCGCCGGCTGACCCGGCTGCCGCTGGTCTCGCCACGGCAGTGGCTGCGCCGGCTGGTGTTCTGGGTCGGCGCGGTGTTGGTCGCCGGTGTGGCGATCGGCTTCGCCGCACTTGCCAACATGGCCAGCGACGGCTTCGTCCGCGTGCAGGCCCCCCGCCCCTGGATCGCCCTGCTGATCTGCCCCGCGGGTCTGGCCGCATCGTTCCTGCTGACGCGCCACGTCTTCCCGGGCGCCCAGGGCAGCGGCATCCCGCAGGTGATCGCCGCCCAACACATGACCGATCGCGCCGCGATCGCCCGCGTGCTGTCGCCGCGCATCGCCGCGGGCAAGATCGCGCTGACGCTGCTGGGCCTGTGCTGCGGCGCGTCGATCGGCCGCGAGGGCCCCACGGTGCAGGTTGGCGCTGCCATCATGCATACGCTCGGACGCCTGCTGCGCCTGCCGCGGCTGGACCTGGAGCGCGCACTGGTACTGGCCGGCGGCGCCGCCGGCGTGGCCGCCGCGTTCAACACGCCACTCGCCGGCATCGTTTTCGCCATCGAGGAACTCAGCCATTCGTTCGAGGCGCGGACCTCCGGCACCGTGCTCACCGCGGTGATCATTGCGGGCATCACAACGATCGCGCTGATGGGCAACTACACCTATTTCGGCCACACCTCGGCGGAACTCGATTTCGGTCGCGGCTGGATTGCGGTGATGTTGTGCAGCGTGGCCGGGGGGCTGTCCGGCGGCTTGTTCAGCGCCGCGTTGATCCGGTTTGCCCACGGCCTGCCGGGCCGGGTCGGGCAATGGCTGGCGCGTTATCCGGTGATATTCGCCGCGCTATGCGGATTGGCGCTGGCGCTGATCGGCATCGCCTCGCACGGCCAGACCTATGGCACCGGCTATGAGCAAGCGCGCGGCATGGTGGAAGGCACCACGACGCTGCCCGGTTCGTACGTGGTGTTGAAATTCGCGGCCACGGTGATCTCCTATATCAGCGGTATTCCCGGCGGATTGTTCGCGCCGTCGCTGTCGGTGGGTGCGGGACTCGGCGCCTGGCTGGCGCAGCTCATGCCGTCGGCTCCGGCGGGCGCAGTCGTATTGCTCGGCATGGTGGCGTATTTTTCCGGCGTGGTACAGGCGCCGATCACCGCGACCATCATCGTGATGGAAATGACGGACAACCAGCGCGTGACGATTCCCTTGCTGGCGACGGCATTTCTGGCATTCGGCGTGGCGCGGCTGGTATGCCGGCGGCCGATCTACGGCGCGTTGGCCAGGCGCTTCATGGATGCGCAGGCTCAGGCGGAGAATCGCTCCCGGTAGTCGCGCGGTGCCACCGCGAGCAATCGGAGAAAGCTGCGCCGCATGGTTTCCTCCGCACCGAAGCCGCAGCGCCTGGCGATATCCTTGATCGAGCGTCGCGTGCTGCCCAGGGCGTTGCGCGCGGCCTCGACGCGCAGGCGCTCCACCGCGCGTGACGGCGTGATGCCGGTGGCGGCGTGGTAATGGCGCGCGAAGCTGCGCTCGCTCATGCCGGCGCGCGCCGCGAGCTGCGGGACGGACAGGTCCTGGTGCAGGTTGCGCGCCATCCAGGCATGCAGCGCATCGAAGGCCGGGTCGGCCTGCAACATCAGGCCGGCGCTGAACTGCGCCTGTCCGCCGGGGCGTTTGGCGAACACCACCAGTTGCCGCGCCACCGCCAGCGCCGCGGCACGACCGAGATCCGCTTCGACGAAGGCCAGCGCGAGATCGATGCCCGCGGTGACGCCGGCCGAGGTCCAGACCGCACCGTCGCGCACGAAGATCGGGTCGCTTTCCACGCGCACCGCCGGGTAGCGTCGTGCCAGCTCGGCACAGCGGCGCCAATGCGTGGTGGCACGCCTGCCGTCGAGCAATCCGGCCGCGGCGAGCAGCAAGGCGCCGGTGCAGACGGAGGCGATGCGGCGGGACTCTTGGGCGCGCCGGGTCACCCAGCGGAGCAGCCGGCGATCGGTTGCTGCGTCGCGCACGCCGGTGCCGCCCGCGACCAGCAGCGTATCGAGCTTGCGGCGGGCGGATGGGAGCTTGTCAGCGATCAGCGTCAGGCCGGCCGAGGTGGTGACCGGCCCGGGCTGTTGCGCGACGACGTGGAGTGCGTAGGGCGGGTCTTGTCCGGCTTCGCACGCCAGTTCGTTGGCAGTGGCGAACACCTGCAATGGGCCGGCGACGTCCAGCAACTGCACACGCGGGAAGACCAGGATTTCGACGCTGCGTTGTAAACCTCTCGCGCGTTGCGTGCGGGAGAGGTTACGCCCTGAAGATTGACGAACGGCAGAGGCCTCCCCAACCGTCATGGCCGGCCCGCGGGTCAAGTGCCCGGGGGCAAGGCTTGACCCGGCCATCGATCGCGGCACCACGGCTGCATAGAGGACCGGGTCAAGCCCGGCCATGACGCGGGGAGCGCCGGTGCGAACCAGCCGGGAGTCAGTCATTACCGCCTCTGGCATTACGCGGACCGCTTGGCAGAATCCGAGGGATCTTTGGCATTTCCGCCAGATCGTGCCGTGCCATCATCCGGTTGTCCAGCAGGAGTTACCCCCATGGCTGCCATACGAATCGGACTGTTGCTCTTCCCCCGCATGACCCAGCTCGACCTGACCGGGCCGTTCGAGGTGTTCGCCAAGTTGCCCGATGCCCAGGTGCTGCTGCTCTGGAAAACGCTGCAACCGGTCGAAGCGGAATCCGGCCTGCGCATGCTGCCGCACGCCACGTTGCGTGATTGCCCGCCGCTCGACGTGGTCTGCGTTCCGGGCGGACCCGGCGTCAATGCGCTGATGGAGGATGACGACGTGCTTGGCTGGCTGCGCGCGCAGGCAGCGCAGGCGCGTTACGTCAGTTCGGTGTGCACCGGCTCATTGGTGCTCGGCGCGGCCGGCTTGTTGCGCGGCAAACGCGCCACGTCGCATTGGGCCTCGCGCGATCTGCTCTCGGCGTTCGGCGCCATTCCGACGGCGGGCCGCGTCGTGCGCGACGGCAACCTGTTCACCGGCGGCGGCGTCACCGCGGGGATCGATTTCGCGCTGACCATGGTCGCCGAGCTGGCCGGCCCGGCAGCCGCGCAAGCAATCCAGTTGCAGATCGAATACGCCCCGGCACCACCGTTCGACTCAGGAACTCCAGAGAGTGCGCCGCCGGAAGTTCTGGCTGCGGCGCAGGCAGCCGGTGCGCCGATGCGCGCCACGCGCGAGGCATTGGTAGCGCGCCTTGCTGCCTCTCCCGCCTTTGGCGGGAGCGGGTAGGACGAGGGTGACGCGTGCGCCCTGCTGCACCCTCGCCCTACCCTCTCCCGCGAAGCGGGAGAGGGGGTTTTACATGCTCCAGCAATCGCGGCATCAGCTCCACGAGATTGCAGGGGCGGTGCCGGTTGTCGAGTTGTGACTCCAATATGTCGTCCCACGCGTCCTTCACCGCACCGGTGCTGCCCGGCAAGGCGAACAGGTAGGTCCCGCCCGCGACGCCACCCAGCGCGCGGGACTGCATCGTCGAGGTGCCGATCTTCTGGTAACTCAGCATGCGGAACAATTCGCCGAAACCCTCGATCTTCTTGTCCAGCACACGCTCGAACGCCTCGGGAGTCACGTCGCGCCCGGTCACACCGGTGCCACCACTGGTAATCACCACGTCGATCTCCGGGTCGGCAATCCAAACCCGCAAACGCTGTTCGATCGAACCGGCGTCGTCCTTCTCGATCAGCCGCGCGACGACGCGATGCCCGGCCTTGACGATGCGCTCGGCCAGCACGTCGCCGGACGTGTCGTTCGCCGCCGTGCGCGTGTCCGACACCGTGAGCACGGCGATGTTCACCGCAATGAACGGGCGGCTTTCGTCGATGCGCGCCATGCTGCTGCCTCCTGTTGCCGCGGCCGCACCCTCAAGGGATCAGTGCAGGCGCGCCGAGGCGATCTTGCTCTCAACCGGAACCGGCGTGAAGCGCGGGAACTCTCCCGCCGCCATATCGTCAAGGCTGGGCGCGGGCACATGCAGGCGCGCCGCGTAGATCCACGTGTAGGTCAGTGCGCGTTCCACGAATCTGCGCGTTTCGTCGTTCGGAATCGCCTCAATGAACAGCAGCGGATCGCCGTCGTCGCGCATCGTCGTGGCCCAATGCAGAAACCCGCCCAGTCCCGCGTTATAGCTCGCCAGCAGCCGGAGCAGATTGCCGCCGATCGCATCCTGCGCGGCCAGCAGGATCACGTAGCGTTGCCCCAGTTCCAGATTGAGCGCCGGATCGTGCAGGCTTCCGTTGCTCAGCGACGCATCGCTGTCGACATAGTGCGCCGTCACCGGCATGAGCTGCATGAGCCCGCGGGCGCCCGCGGCGGATACCGCGGCGGGATCGAAATTCGATTCCACCCGGGTGAGCGCATAGACCAGCGCACGATCCACCCGAAAACCACCGGCCGGACGCAGCGATGGCAGCGCGAACTGCAATGCCTCGCCGGCGTCAGGGTCGATCGCTTCGCTCCATGCGGCGAGTTGCGCGGCGCAATCGGTCAGCCCGACGCCGGCGGCAACCAGCAGCAGCGCCCGACGCAGCGCGGGATCGTCCCGCACCACCGGCCACAATCCGCGCAACTCGTCTGCCGCCTGCTCCGGCTGGCCGACCTGCAACAGCGCGAACGCGCGCCATCCGGCATCGGTCGCGGCAATGGCGTCTACATCGGCCTGCGCCAACAGCGCGCCGCTCGGCACGATCCCGGTCGGCAGCCCGAGCAAGCGTCGGGCGATCAGCCCGTGCAGCGTCGTCCGCTCGGCCGCGGCACGTTGCAGCCAGCGCGCGGCATCCGCGGGATCATGCAGCCGATCCGCGGCGCGCGCGCCCCAGAACGCGGCCGCCGCGCGTTGTGACGCCGATGCGCGAGGGGCGTCGGCGGCGTTCGCGAACAGCCGCCGCGCCTCGGTTGAATGTCCCAGGCGCCAGGCCGCGAGACCGCCGATATACGCCGCCAGGCCGACGTCATGCTCGGCCAGTGTCGCATGCAGGGCGAGCCGCGCGACATGTAGCGCCTCGGCGTCGTCGTTTTGGGTGAACAGGGTGCGGGCGACCTCGCCACGCAGCAGCGCGGCATAAGCGGGGGGCAATCCCTTGCTCGTATCGATCAGCCGAAGCGCCGATTGCGGGCCGCCGTGCTGCAGCCGGGTCGCCACGGTGCTTTCCAGCGCGGGCTGCCGCGGCAGGGCGGCCGGTTCGGTCACGGCATCGGATGCCGGCGGTTCGCTCGGGCGCGGCGGGGGGGCCGCGGCGATCACCGGCAGCGGCGGGACGGTCGCATCCCTGGGCAGCCGGCGCAGCAGCAAGGCGCGGATCGCCGGCGCATCCGGCTGGGTGGCATAGCGGCCAAGCCAGTCGGTCAACTCCTCGGCGGTCGCCCGATGGAACCGCCCCAGATCGCGTGCCGCGCGCAAATGCCCGAGCAACAGGTCGTTCTGTACCTCGCCGATGGCGCGGTCGGCAGCCTGGAGATCGCCGCGATCCTGCAAGACGAAGGCGCGGTGGACCAGGACAGCGTCGCTCGGGCTCAGCGGTTGTGGCAGCGCCACGCCGGCATTGCCGTCCAGCGGCGCGATGCGCGGCACGGCCATGGCGGTTTCATCATTCCCGGAAGCCTGCGCCGCCGGAGCGAACGCTCCGGCGAGGATCGCAACCCCAGCGAAGAACGCTCGGGCGGCGGGCAGACGGGAGCGCGTGTGATCGAGCCCTCGCATGCCGGATGCCCTATAGAGCGGCAGGCGAGACGGCAACCCTTTTCGGCGAGACGAGTTTCATGGAGTGAGACGCACTGTCCACAAATCAGGCGGTTAGCACGTGCGGTTGTGTCACGTTTCTGCGAGATCGGCGTCCAACGTCCGCCGCAACAGCCGCAGGGCGGCCCAGGCGTCCCGCCGCGCGCTTGGGGTGCGGGCGACCAGGCCGGGGCCGGGCATGACCAGGGCGGGGACCGGTGCGGCGGCGCCGGGCACGGCTACCTCGGTCCAGGCCGGTCCGGGTCGGCGGCGCGTTGGGCCGAGCAAGGTGCGGGCGGCGAGCGCGCCGGCCAGCACGATGCGCCGCGGCGCGGCCAGCGCGATCAGGCGATGCAGGAACGGCAGGCAGACGGCGACCTCGCCCGCGCTGGGCAGGCGTCCGCCCGGGGGGCGCCAGGGGATCAGCGGCGTCAGCAGCAACCCGTTCCGAATCAGGCCGACGCTGGCCAGCATACGGTCGAGGAGGAGGCCATCCGGGCCGGCGAAGGGGGTGCCGCTGCGGTCCTCGGCCTCGCCGGGCGGGTCGCCGATCAGCATCAGGCTGGCATCCGGATCGCCGGCGGCGAACACCAGATTGGCGGCGGTGTCACGCAGGGCACAGCCGTCGAATGCGGCCAATGCCGCGCGCAGGTCGTCGATGGTGCGTGCCTGGCCGGCGGCGGAGGCGGCCCGCTCGGCCGCGGTGCCTGACGTGGTGCCGGGGGGGGGCGCATGGGCGGAGGTGGGGATGGGGGAAGAGGAACGGGAAGGGGAAGGGGAAGGGGAAGAAACTCCCCCTCCCCTTGAGGGAGGGGGTTGGGGGGAGGGGTCTCGTACGGTGTCTCCGCGTGCGGGACCCCTCCCCCCAACCCCCTCCCTCAAGGGGAGGGGGAGTCCTTCCCCCCGGCTTGGCGCGCGCAGCCGATCGACCGGCGCGTCCTCCAGCGCCTCGTCGGCCCCCCACTCGATTTGCAGCCGCAGCAATGCGAGAGCATCCATAGGCGACTCCTGCATGGCGGGCGCGTTTTGCGCAACGGCCATACTCTGCCTAGGCTACGCGCAACGATCGGAGGAATGACGACATGGCGGACGAACTGCCCCCGCGCGAGGCAATGGAGTTCGACGTGGTGATCGTCGGCGGCGGGCCGTCCGGCCTCGCCGCCGCGATTCGGCTGAAGCAGGTCGCGCCGGACGCTTCTGTCTGCCTGGTGGAAAAGGGCAGCGAAATCGGCGCGCATATCCTCTCGGGTGCGGTGATCGAGACGCGCTCGCTAGACGAACTGCTGCCGGACTGGCGCGACAGGGGGGCGCCGCTGGACACGCCGGCGGGCAACGACCGGTTCCTGTTTCTGACCGCCACGCGCGCCTTCCGCCTGCCGACCCCGCCGCAGATGAACAACCACGGCAACTACATCGTCTCGCTCGGCAATGTCTGCCGCTGGCTGGGTCAGCAGGCCGAGGCGCTGGGGGTGGAACTGTACCCGGGCTTCGCGGCGGCCGACTACCTGGAGGAGGACGGCCGCATCGTCGGCGTCGCCACCGGCGACATGGGCATCGGCAAGGATGGCAAGCCGGGGGAGAACTTCCAGCGCGGCATGGAATTGCGCGCCCGCTACACGCTGTTCGCGGAAGGCTGCCGCGGCTCGCTGTCCAAGCGGCTGACCCAGCGGTTCGGACTGCGCGAGGGCCACGATCCGCAGACCTATGCGATCGGCATCAAGGAGCTGTGGGAGGTCCCGCAGGAAAACCACCAGGCCGGCCTGATCGAGCACACCATCGGCTGGCCGCTGGACGCCCACACCTATGGCGGCTCGTTCGTCTATCATTTCGGCAGCAATCTGGTGGCGTATGGCTTCGTCATCGGGCTGGACTATCGCAATCCGTTTCTGTCGCCGTTCGAGGAGATGCAGCGGTTCAAGACGCATCCCGCGATACGCCGGCATTTCGCCGGCGGCCGGCGCATCAGCTACGGCGCGCGGGCGCTCAACGAGGGCGGGCTGCAATCGATCCCCGGCCTGGTGTTCCCCGGCGGTGCGCTGATCGGCGACGCCGCGGGCTTCGTCAATGTCCCGAAGGTCAAGGGCACCCACACCGCGATGAAGACCGGCATGCTGGCGGCGGACGTGGTGGCCGAGGCGCTGGCGGGCGGCCAACCGGCGGAGCTCACCGCCTATCCCGAGAAGCTGCGCGCGAGCTGGGTCTGGGAGGAACTGTCCGGCGTGCGCAACATCCGCCCGGCGTTTTCCAAGTTCGGCATGTGGGGCGGGCTGGCGTATTCGGCGGTCGATACATACGTGCTGCGCGGCAAGGCGCCGTGGACGATGCACCACGCGCATCGCGACAACGAGACTCTGATGGATGCGGCGTCGGCGCCGCGCATCGCGTATCCGAAGCCGGATGGGGTGCTGACGTTCGACCGGTTGTCGTCGGTGTTCCTCAGCAACACGAACCATGAGGAGAACCAGCCGGCGCATCTGCACCTGCGCGATCCGGCGGTGGCGGTTGCAGTGAACTGGGAACGCTTCCGCAGTCCGGAGACACGCTATTGTCCCGCCGGGGTGTACGAGATCATCGGCGAGGAAACCGGCGATCCGCGGTTGCAGATCAACGCGCAGAACTGCGTGCACTGCAAGACCTGCGACATCAAGGACCCAACGCAGAACATCGACTGGGTGACGCCGGAGGGCGGCGGCGGGCCGAACTATCCGGGCGGGATGTAGGGGGTGTCGCCGCGTGGATGGCAAGCACGATGACTCGCTGAAGCGTTCAGTGAGACAAGATTTTACTCAGCGGTCGGCAAGTAGGGCGACACTGCCTGCGATGTCATGACCGGGCTTGGCCCCGTCACCCACGTCTTTCCTTCGTGCCACACAGCAAAGTCGTGGGTGGCCGGCCGGAGCCTGTCCTCGGGCGGGCCTTTGGCCCGACCCGTGGGCCGGCCATGACACACTACTAATTGTCGCCCTACTTGCCGACTGCTGAGTAAGCCTGACGGCCGGCTATGCGCGTTGCCGAGGCGCGCCTGATACCAGCCCTTCTGCCGCACCTATTGGCCGTGTTCGACCCAACACGGTCGCTACAGGCTGCGCATCGCATCGCCTAGCGACAGTCCGACGACAACCTCACGCGCGAGCGTGGCCCTGTCCTGGTTCCGCAGCCCAACCAGGCGCCAGACACACGCCCGCACGAAGCGATCGCGGCTGCCTCGTCACGCAGCGCGAACGAGGCTGAGCACGGCACCCTTGCCGCGCACTTCCGCCTCCTCGAAGTCGGCGGCGGCAATCGCCCGGTCGAGAGCGGCGCGCAGCTCCTTGGCCGACTCCAGCGTCAGCTCGATCCCCGCCCGAGCACCGGGGTCGAGGTCCGTGTTGATGAAGTCGAGGGTGATGACGTCGCCCAGAGGCGCATGGCGCGCGTGGTCATAGGCAACCACCGTCCGCGATAGCGGGAACCATTGGTCCCCGCGCTTCGCCATGCCCTCCGCGCGTGCGATCTCGATGATGGAGGTGCACATGTCCGAACCTCCTACTTCGCCAGATACTTGCCGAAGAAGGCCCAGATCTTGTTCCAGCCATCCATCGCCTGCTCTGGCCGATACAGCGGCCGGTGCCAATAGAAGAAGCCATGGCCGGCGCCGTCGTAGCGGTGGAACTCGTACGTCTTGCCGTACCTCTTGAGTTCGGCCTCGTGCTGGTTCACTTGCTCCGGGCTTGGTGCGCGATCATCGTTGCCGAACAGGCCGAGCAGTGGGCAGCTCAGGTCCTTCGTCATGTCGATCGGCGCGACGGGCTTCTTCGCGTTGAGCTCCTCCTTGCTCATCACCACGCCGCCGCCCCATTGTTCGACGACGGCATCGACGTCCTTCTTCTGGCAGGCATAGATGAAGGCGTGCCGGCCGCCCGAGCAGGAACCGATAAGGCCGACCTTGCCGTTGTTGTCGGGCTGCGCGCGCATCCACTTCACGGCGGCTTCGGTATCGCCGACCATCTGGGAGTCGGCGATGCCGCCCTCGGCGCGCACCTTGGCAGCGACGTCGTCAGGATTGCCGTCGCTGCCGCCACCCTCGCGCTCGTAGAGGTTGGCGCAGATCGCGAGATAGCCGTGATGCGCGAACCGACGCGTCGTCTCGATGTAGAGCTCGCTCCAGCCCGGCAGGTGGTGGATCAGCACGACGCCGGGAAACGGGCCGGGACCGGATGGCCTGGCCACGTAGGCCGTTATCGGCGTCCCTTTGTCGCCATTGATGGTCACGTTCTCGCAAGTCATGCCTCGGTAGAATGACATCGATGTTCCTCCATGGTCCTGGGTCTTGGGCCTTCATCGGGCCATCGGAGCGCGGCGCGGTCACCGCCAGGCGGGTGACCGCGCGTTGCTGCCCGAGGGCGTCGCACCGCCAGTATTCGACGATCACATACCGGGCGCAACAAGAGCCGGGTGTCGGACGCGATCCGCGGCCCACCAGGCGGTAGGCACCAAGAGACGCGGTTGAGACGCCAGCCGCCGGCCACCGCGCCGCCGCCGGACCATGGCGATTCCGGTCGGGGTGACAGCGCTTCAGAGGAACCGGCTGGCGCAGCAACCCGGCGCGCCTCGCGCGTCAACGGCGCGCCAATGTGGTTCCGACGCCGCTTGCGCCGCGGATTGACCTTCGCCCAATGACCATCGCGGCCTTGGCGGAACCCACCCACGCACCACGAGACACCGGCCGCACGCCGGGCTCCAATACGTTACAGGAACAGTTGTGCCCGGATGCAAAGCTGCTGCCTGCTCACTTTTTCCCGCGGCAATCAAATCTGCATGACAGATCGCGGATGTGTGATCTACACTGCGCAGATGCAGCATCTTCGCTCCCTCGGGCTCAGCTCGCTTCTCGCGCTCTCGCTTCTGTCCGCCTGTGCCGCGGCCGACCCGTTGGCCAGCGGTTCCGGCGCCGCCCAGCCGGGGCGCTATGTGCCGTCGGGGGTGTTTGGCGACTTCCTCGCCGGCCGCTTCGCGTCATCGCAGTCGGACCCGAATACCGCCACCGACGCCTTCCTGAAGGCGCTTGCCGCCAATCCGAGCGACCCCGACCTGTTGCAGCAGGCGTTCCTCGCCTCGGTGATGAGCGGCCGGTCGGAGGCGGTGCAGCTTGCCCAGCAACTGCCGGACAACCCGGTGGCGCAGCTATTGCTTGCGGACCAGGACGCGCGGTCCGGCAACTGGGCGGCCGCCGAGCAACGCTTCCAGGCGCTGCCGCAACAGGGGCTGACGCAACTCCTCCGGCCGTTGCTGGTGGCATGGGCGCAAGCCGGTGCTGGCCGGACCGATGACGGGCTGGCGACCTTGCGCCCGTTCGTCGCGGGCCAGCGCTTCCGCGGGATCTTCGCGCTGCATGCCGGGATGATCGCCGACCTCGGCGGCAACCAGGCGGAGGCGACGCGGTTCTACGGCATCGCCCAGGCCGAAATGCCGCAGATGAACCTGCGGCTGGCCCAGATCCTCGCGAGCTGGGAGGCCCGCTCCGGCCACCCGGCGGCGGCGCAGCGGACCCTCGCCGCCCTGGCCGAAGGCTCGCCCGACATGACGATCGCCGCGCCGGCGCTGGAAGCCACCGGCGCCAGCCGTCCGGTGGCCCGGGCGACGGACGGGATGGCCGAGGCTTACCTGGCGCTCGGCGGCGCGCTGCGGGCCCAGGACTCGCACGAGTACGCCATGCTGATGCTGCGGCTGGCGCTCGACCTGCGGCCCGGCCTGACGGCAGCCCGGCTGCTGGCCGCCGACCTGCTGAGCACCGACCAGCACCCGGACGCGGCATTGCAGATGCTGGCGTCGGTGCCGAACGACGACGCGCTCAGCGCGGTGATCCGCATGCGCCGTATCGGCATCATGGTGCAGACGAGCCGCACCGACGATGCGATGCGGGAGCTGGATCGCGTCGCCGCCGACTATCCGGACAGCCCGCTGCCATCGATCCAGCGCGGCGACATCCTGCGGTCGAAGGAGCGCTACAACGAGGCGATCACCGCCTATACCAGCGGCATCGCGAAGATCGGCCAGCCCGGGGGCGAGGACTGGCCGGTGTTCTACGATCGCGGCATCGCCTATGAGCAAGCGCATCAGTGGCACAAAGCGGAGGCCGATTTCCGCCACGCGCTGCAACTCGCGCCGGATCAGCCCTATGTGCTGAACTACCTGGGCTACTCCTGGGCGGACAAGGGCGAGCACCTCACCGAGGCGCAGCAGATGATCCAGAAGGCGGCCGAGCGCCGCCCGAACGACGGTGCGATCACCGACAGCCTGGGCTGGGTCATGCTGCGCCAGGGCAATATCGGGGACGCGGTGCAACTGCTGGAACGCGCGGTCGAACTGGAGCCCGAGGATCCGACGATCAACGGCCATCTCGGCGACGCCTATTCGGCGGCCGGGCGCATGCTGGAGGCGCAGTATCAGTGGCGGCGTGCGCTGACCCTGAACCCCGGTCCGGAGGACACGGCGAAGCTGGAGGCCAAGCTACAGACGCCGGCGGCGGCGTCCGTCGCCAGCGGTCGCCAATAGCAGCGGCCGAGGAAGGTTCCTGAGCAATCGGACGGTGCGCGCTTTCGCCCCGGCGAAGCTCAACCTTTTCCTGCATGTCACCGGCCGGCGTCCGGACGGTTACCACGTGCTGGATAGCCTCGTGGCCTTCGCCGATTGCGGCGACGAATTGCGCGCCAGCGCTGCGGTGGACCTGTCGCTGACCATCGGCGGCCCGTTTGCCGCTGGATTGGCCGGGGAAGCCGACAACCTCGTGCTGCGCGCCGCGCGCGCGCTGGCCGCGGAAGCCGGCGTGCCGGCGCATGCCAGGCTGGTGCTGGAGAAGCATCTTCCAGTGGCCTCCGGGATCGGCGGCGGTTCGGCCGATGCGGCGGCGGCGCTGCGGTTGCTGTGCCGGCTGTGGGGCATCACGCCCGATCCCGCGGCACTGGACCTGCTCGCGCTGCGGTTGGGCGCCGACGTGCCGGTTTGCCTGCGCAGTCAGCCGGCCCGCATGGGCGGGGTCGGAGAGGCGCTGGAACCCGCCCCGGCGCTGCCGGCGTGCTGCGTGCTGCTGGTCAATCCCGGGGTCGCGGTGGCGACCGCATCGGTGTTTCGCGCCCGGTCCGGCGCGTTCTCACCGCCGGCCCGCCTGCCGGACGGCTGGGGCGATGCGGCAACCATGGCGGCCGACCTCGCGTTGCTGGCCAACGACCTGGAAGCACCGGCGCGCGGCCTGTGTCCGGCGATCGGCGACGTGTTGACGGCGATCGCGGCGCAGCCCGGCTGCCTGCTGGCGCGGATGAGCGGTTCGGGCGCCACCTGCTTCGGCCTGTTCGCCGATCCGGCGGCGGCCGGGCGTGCCGCCGGCGCGACGGCGCGGGCCGGCTGGTGGGTGTGGGCCGGCGCGCTGCGGCGAAATTGAACGCGTCCGCACCGCGGCGCTTTACGCGTCAGGGCGGCCGGGCCTATGCAGCGCTGCGTGCCGGATTGGGGCGTCGCCAAGTGGTAAGGCAGCGGATTTTGATTCCGCCATCCGGAGGTTCGAATCCTCCCGCCCCAGCCACGCAGCTCTTGCGGGCGTGGCCGGCCAGCCAGGCTCGCGTCCCGGCACGGCCGCCCCGGACCTCCGCCACCAGGCGCCCTACGATCGCAGGTCGGCGTGGCTCTCGCCGTAGTTCTCCTGGCGCGCGGCCCGCCGCATCTCGCAGACGGCCGCATGAATCTGCTGCCAATGCTCCAGACCGGCGGTGTCGCCCTGCTGACGCATCTCCGCCGCGCGCTCCTGGGCGATCGCCTGTGCCCGCAGCCCATGCAGGCGGATCATCATCTGGGCCGTTTCCTTTGCGTTCTGGTGGCGCATGACTGTTCCCTTTCACAGCAAAACGCATCTGTGGAACGGGATATGCGCAGTTGCCCGTGACGCCGCCAATCGCACCCGCGTGACCCGGATGAATTCCGGGTCACGACAGCTTTCCCGCGCAGTGGCAGAATCCCGCGACGCGGCAGAGGCCGGTGTGAAGCGCCGGGTGAGGGCGCCGCGAGGCGAGCCGACCGCAATCGGGTGCCGGTCGCATCGACCATGCGGATGACGCGGTCCGTGGTGTGGATGTCTCGGCCGCTCCGCCCGAGGCCCACGACGGTCAGGATGGTGCCTGTGCCCGCCAGGCTGCGGCCGAACTCTCCCGGCCGCGCATGGCCGCGGAAAGACCAAATCCGCGGCGCGTCGCGGCGACCTGCTACGAAAACTCCCCGCCAACGCCAACCCGTCATGCCGACCACCGGGTCAAATGCCCGGTGGCCGGCATGACGGGGTGGCACGGCAGTCGCGACGTCTCCGCCGTTTTCATCTTCGGTGGCGCATCGAGCCGGCCAGTTGGGCCGCAACGCGGACCAACCGGCGTTTCTCCCGCGCAGCGCGAGAGGTTTACTACCGCGGACATTACCCCCACACTGCGCTATAATTGCGGCGCCACATCGAAGCTCCGGCGCCCTGCCAGGGGGACGATGGGATGTCGGGGGCAAGCGACCCGTTGCGGCTGGCAGAACTGGTCTGCGCACGCATGAGCCACGATCTCGGCGGCGCGATCGGCACGCTGGCCGGAGCGCTGGAGCTGGCCGAGGACCCGGCCGTCGCCGCCGAAGCCCTGGCGCTCGCCAATCAGGCCGCCACCGAACTCCGCCAACGCCTGGAGCTGCAACGCGCAACCTGGGGACCGACGCAGGGACCCCTTGACCTCGCCGCATTGCGCCGCCTCGCCGAGGGCTTGCCGCACGGCAGACGCTGCACCATCGATTTCTCCGGCTTGCCGGACGACACCGCGTTCTCCCCGCCGTTCGCCCGGGTGGTGCTCAATCTGCTGCTGCTGGCGGGCGACGCGCTGAACGGCGGCGGCGCGGTGACGCTCGCCGGCAGCGGCACCGACCTGATCATCGCCATTGCCGGCCCGCGGGCAGCGTGGCCGACCGGCCTGGCGGGCTGCCTTGCCGGCGAGGCGGGGGCCTGGGCCGCCTTGCGCGACGCCCGTTCGTTGCAAATGCCGCTCACCGCCTTGCTCGCCCGCTCTCTGGGCCTGCGGCTGACCCTGTTGATGCCGGGCGGTCCCGGCGGCCCCGCGCCGCCGCTGCGGCTCTGCGAAGTCTGACCGGGATTTACCTTTTGTTGGTTACCCTGGGTCCAGGATGCCCTCCGACACGCCCCGCTCGGGCGGCAAAGAGGGCACCATGGACGATCTGCTCGCCGACTTCCTGACCGAAACCAATGAGAATCTGGCAGAACTCGACCTCGCTTTGGTGACCCTGGAGCGCACGCCGGACGACGCGGCAACCTTGGCGCTGATCTTCCGCATGGTGCACACGATCAAGGGCACCTGCGGCTTTCTTGGCCTGCCGCGTCTGGAGCGTGTGGCGCACGCCGGGGAAAGCGTGCTCGGCAAGGTGCGCGACGGCGCCCTGGCCGTCACACCGGACATGATCAGCCTGGTGCTGACGGCGTTGGACCGGATCAAGGCGATCCTCGCCGGCCTGGCCGGCACCGGCGCCGAACCGGAGGGTGATGACGCCCCGCTGATCGCAGCCCTGGAGGCGACCGCCGCCGGAAAACCGGTGCCCGCCGCAGCCGCGCCGGTCGCCCCCGCCGCGCCCGAACCGGCGCCCGAGCCGGTGGCGGCCGCAGCGGAACTGCCGGAAGCCGCCGCTGAGGTGCCGGCCGTGGAGGAAACCGCCGCGGTACCCGGTGCCGCCTCGTTCCCCGCCGCGCCACAAGGCCGGTCGCCGCCGGACGCGGCAGCCGCGACCAATGCGCCGGCGGCGACCCAGACCATCCGCGTGGCTGTCGAGGTGCTCGAGGACCTGATGACCCTGGTCAGCGAGCTGGTGCTCACCCGCAACCAGCTTCTCCAGCTTGCCCGCAGCGAGGAGGACAGCGGTTTCACCGCGCCGCTGCAACGGCTGTCGCACATCACCTCCGACTTGCAGGAGGGCGTGATGAAGACGCGCATGCAGCCGATCGGCAACGCCTGGAACAACCTGCCGCGGCTGGTGCGCGACCTGGCGCTGGAAATGGACAAGAAGATCGAGCTGGTGATGCTCGGTGCCGATACCGAGCTGGATCGGCAGGTGCTGGAGCTGATCAAGGATCCGCTCACCCATATGGTGCGCAACTCGGGCGACCACGGCCTGGAGAAGCCGGCCGAGCGCCGCGCCATGGGCAAGCCGGAAACCGGGCGCATCACGCTGAACGCGTTCCACGAGGGCGGCCACATCATCATCGAGGTTGCCGATGACGGGCGCGGCCTGCCGGTGGACCGGATCCGCGCCAAGGTGCTGTCCCAGGGGCTGGCAACCGAGGCCGAACTCGCCGGCATGACCGACGGACAGTTGCAGCGCTTCATCTTCCGCGCCGGCTTTTCCACCGCCGCGGTGGTGACGGCGGTGTCCGGCCGCGGCGTCGGCATGGACGTGGTGAAGACCAACATCGAGAAGATCGGCGGCACCATCGACCTGAAGAGCGTGCCGGGTCAGGGCACCACCTTCATCATCAAGATTCCGCTGACGCTCGCCATCGTCTCGGCGCTGATCGTGCAGGCGGTCGGCGAGCGGTTCGCCATCCCGCAAATCAGCGTGGTCGAACTGGTGCGCGCGCAACGCGCCGGCAGCAACACGGCGGCCAGCGGCTCCAACAGCGTGATCGAGCGGATCAACGACACGCCGGTCCTGCGGCTGCGCGACCGGCTGCTGCCGCTGGTCAGCCTGGCCGAACTGCTGGCGCTCGATGCCGAGGGCGACCAGGCCGGCGACGCCACCATCGTGGTGGTGCAGGTCGGCTCGACCATGCTGGGCATCATCGTCGATCGCGTGTTCGACACCGAGGAAATCGTCGTCAAGCCGGTGGCGCCGATCCTGCGCCATGTCACCATGTTCAGCGGCAATACCATCCTGGGCGACGGGTCGGTGATCATGATCCTGGATCCGAACGGCATCGCCCGGGCGACCGGGATCAGCGCGGCCGGCGAAATCCGCACTGCCACCGCGAGTGCGGTGGAAACCTCGCATTCCGGCGAGCGCACCGCGATGCTGCTGTTCCGTGCCGGATCGGAGCAGAAGATGGCGGTGCCGCTGGGGCTGGTGGCGCGGCTGGAGGACATCCCGCGCGACAAGATCGAACTCTCCGCCGGTGCGCCGGTCACCCAGTATCGCGGCAGGCTGATGCCGCTGATCGCCCTGTCCGGCGAGATCGACTCGGGTAAGCCGCATCAGGCGGTGCTGGTGTTCACCGACCGCGACCGCAGCATGGGCTTGATGGTGGACGAGATCATCGACGTGGTGGAGGACCGGCTGGACATCCAACTGTCCGGCGCGCGGCCCGGTTTGCTGGGCACCGCGGTCATCGCCGGCGTCGCCACCGACGTGATCGACACCGGGTATTGGCTGACGCTGGCCTGGAAGGACTGGTTCCACGACGTGCCGCGTGCCAGCGACGCGCTTGGACCGCGTCGCGTGCTGGTGGTCGAGGACAGCGCCTTCTTCCGCCAATTGCTGGTGCCGTCGTTGAGTGCCGCCGGCTACCGCGTCAGCGCTGTCGCAAGTGCGGCCGAGGCATTGAAGTTGCGCGAGGCCGGCGTGATGTTCGATGCGGTCCTGTCCGACATCGAGATGCCCGACATGAACGGACTCGAATTCGCTCGCGCGGTGCGGGCAGCCGGTGCGTGGGCCAGCCTGCCGATGATCGCACTGACCGGACATGTGGAACCGCGCGACGTGGAAGCGGGGCGCGATGCCGGGTTCACCGACTACGTCGCGAAATTCGAACGCGAGGCACTGCTGGCCAGTCTGCAACAATGCCTGAGTGAGCAGGTCGCGGCGACGTAGGTGGGCGGCATCCCCATGCTGGCTCGAAATTCGGAGAAATGTCCTCCCCCTCCCCTTGAGGGCTTGGGCCGCAAAGCGGACCAAGGTTGGGGGAAGGGTGCGTTCAGCCGCGGTCCGGGGATGGACGCACCCCTCCCCCCAACCCCCTTCCACACGGGGAGGGGGAGACGTCTGCATCGTCCACCGCGGCTGATCGCGAATCAGGAGACAACGCATGACAACCGATGTGCTGGAGCGCCCCGACAATGCCGTCGCGACCGATGAGGAGCGCGTCTTCGTCACCCTGACCGTCGCCGACCAGCTCTGTGGGATACCGGTGCTGGGCGTGCGCGACATCCTGGGCGAACAGGTGATCACCCGCATCCCGCTGGCGCCGCCGGAAATCGCCGGCAGCCTGAACCTGCGCGGGCGTATCGTCACCGCGATCGATTTGCGGCGCCGCCTGAAACTGCCGCCGCCGCCCGCCGGCGCGCGGCGCATGTCGGTGGTGGCGGAGCAAGGCGGCGAGCTGTACGCGCTGCTGGTCGACCAGGTGTCCGAGGTGATGAGCCTCAAGCCAGGCGCGTTCGAACGCAATCCGCCGACGCTGCCACCGACCTGGGCCATGTTCAGCGCCGGCGTCTATCGGCTGGAGGACCGGCTGCTGGTGGTGCTGGATGTCGGGCGGCTGCTGGCGCTGTCGGAAACCGGCTGAAGCGCCCGCCATGGCCCGCACCTGCCTCGTCGTCGACGACAGCCGCGTCGTGCGCAAGGTCGCGCGGCGCATCCTGGAGGCGCATGGCTTCATCGTCTCCGAGGCCTGCGACGGCAAGGAGGCGCTGGATGCCTGCCGTGCCAGCCTGCCCGATTGCGTGTTGCTCGACTGGAACATGCCGATCATGGACGGGATGGCCTTCCTGAAGGCGGTCCGCTCCGAGTTCGGCCCCGGCAATCCGCCGGTCGTGTTCTGCACCACCGAAAACGACATGTCGCGCATTGTCGAAGCCATCGAGAACGGCGCGCAGGAATACATCATGAAGCCGTTCGACGAGGACATATTGCTGGGCAAGTTCGCGCAGGTCGGATTGCTGTGATCCAACCGGTCCGCGCCGTCGTGCCACCGGCGGAGCAATCCGCCGCCCGCGTCATCGTATGCGACGATTCGCTGACGATCCGTGGGGCGATCGCGCGCATGCTGGAGGCGGATCCCGGGATCCACGTTGTCGCTCGCGTGGCGAATGGCCAGGCGGCACTCGACGAACTGCAACGCACACCGGCCGACGTGCTGGTGCTCGACATCGAAATGCCGGTGATGGACGGCATGACGGCGCTGCCGCTGTTGCTGCGTGCCGATCCCGGGCTGCGCATCATCATGGCCTCCACGCTGACCACGCGTGGCGCCGACATTGCCTTGCGCGCGCTGCGCCTGGGTGCCGCGGACTATCTGCCGAAACCGTCCTCGATCGGCGCGGTGGGCGACGATTCGTTTCGCCGCGACCTGGTGGAGAAGGTGAAGGGCCTGGCGCGGCTGCGTCGCCGTGCGGCCCAGCCGGCGCGCGCGTTGGCCGCGACCGTGGCGCTGAAATTGCGGCCGGCCGCGGCGATGGCGCCGAAACTGCTGGCGATCGGCAGTTCGACCGGCGGCCCGCAGGCGTTGTTCACGCTGGTGCAGGGGCTGGGGCGGACAATCAAGGTGCCGGCGGTGCTGACGCAGCATATGCCGGCGACATTCACGCCGATCCTGGCGCAGCACATCACCAAGCTGGGCGGCCTGCCCTGCGCCGAAGCCACGGATGGGGAGCCGCTGGTTGCCGGCCGGCTGTACCTGGCTCCCGGGGACCGCCATCTGCTGGTCGAGGCGGCGCGCGGCGTCCTGCGCGCGCGGCTGTCATCCGAGCCGGCGGAGAATTTCTGCCGCCCCTCGGTGGACCCGATGTTGCGCAGCGCCGCCGCCGCGTGCGAGGGGCGCGTCCTGGTCGCCATGCTGACCGGCATGGGCCAGGACGGCCTGGCCGGCACCAGGCGGGTCATCGACGCCGGCGGCACCGCGGTGGCGCAGGACGAGGCGACCAGCGTGGTCTGGGGCATGCCCGGCGCCGTGGCGCAGGCCGGGCTGTGCCATGCGGTGCTGCCGCTGCCGCGCATCGCCGCGAAGCTGCTGGAACTGCTGCGCATGGCGCACGCATGAACACCGCGCTCGCCGCTGCGGCGTTCAGCTTCCTGGCCGACTTGCTCCGGAGCCGCTCCGGCCTGATGATCGGGCAGGACAAGATCTACCTGCTGGAGACGCGGCTCGCGCCCATCCTCAAGCGCGAGAAGCTGCGCGACCTCAACGACCTGGTCGACCGGCTGCGCGGACGCGGCGCCGAGGCGGTGGCACGCGATGTGGTCGAGGCGATGACCACCAACGAGAGCTTCTTCTTTCGCGACGACAAGCCGTTCCAGCATTTCCGCTCGCAGGCACTGGCCCGCGTGGTTGCGGCGCGTCCGGCCGGCACGCCGTTGCGCATCTGGTCGGCCGCCGCGTCGTCCGGGCAGGAAGCGTATTCGCTGGCGATGATCCTGTCGGAGAGCCGCGCCGTACTCGGCGACCGGCGGGTGGAAATTCTCGGCACCGATCTGGCACGCGACCAATTGGCTCGCGCGCGGGAGGGGCTCTACACCCAGTTCGAGGTGCAACGCGGCCTGCCGGTGCAGATGCTGATGCGCTACTTTCGTCGCGAGGACCCCGGCTGGCGGATCAGCGACAGCCTGCGCGCGATGGTGCAGTGGAAGGAGTGGAACCTGTTGGGCGATCTGCGCCCGCTGGGCCGGTTCGATATCGTATTTTGCCGCAACGTGCTGATCTATTTCGATCAGCCGACGAAGACGCGGGCGCTGGAGGCGATCGCGGGACAGATGTCCGCCGACGGCATGCTGTATCTGGGCGGCGCGGAGACGGTGCTGGGCCTGACCACGCGCTTTGCGCCGTTGCCGGCGGAGCGCGGGGTCTACGGGCTGGTGGCCGCCCCGGCCCAGGTATCGGTCCTGGCGCGCGCCTGAGAACCTCGCCCTCGCGGCGGGACAGGTCGAGACGTTCCGGCGTCGAGGATGCGGGTGAGCGGGTCGGCCCGGCTTTATCCTGCCGGCCGCGCCAATCACCCTGGCTTCGCCCGGCGCGTCGATCCGCGTCGCGGCGCAACCCGGGGCAAAGCGCGCGCGCAGGGTACGGAGCGCTCGCTTGTCGTCGCCTTGCGCTCGGTGTTGAGTGATCGCTGAACCTGCCGGGGAGCAACGCGCCATGAAGATCACGCGCATCGACGCATGCCAGATCCGCTGGGCGCCGCAGGAAACACCGCCGCAGCACAGCGCCTTCGTGCGGGTGCACACCGACGATGGCCTGGTCGGACTCGGCGAGGCATCGCCGATGCAGGGCGGCCTCGCGTCGCTGGTGATCGTCAGGCATCATCTCGCACCCGCACTGGTCGGCCAGGACCCGCTGGACCATGCCGTCTTGCTCGATCGCGCGATGCATACGCTGGTGAAGCTCGGGCCGGAGGGCGCGCTGACCGGCGCGCTCGCCGCGCTGGACATCGCGCTGTGGGATTTGAAGGGCAAGGCGACCGGGCTGCCGATCACCAAGCTGATCGGCGGCGCGTGGCGCACCGCGCTACCGTTCTATGCCTCGATCGGCGGCAACGGCGACCGCAGTCCGGACGAGGTATTGCGCGTGGTCGAAGCGCGGCTGAAGCACCGGCCGGCGGCGATAAAAATCCGCTTCGACAACGACCGCACACGGCTCGACGCCGACATTCCCGGCGACATCGCCAAGGCGCGCGCGGTGCGCAAGCTGGTCGGCGACGCGCTGCCTTTGGCGTTCGATGCCAACAACGGCTACACCAGCGGCGGTGCCATTCGCGTCGGTCGCGCGCTGGAGGAACTCGGCTTTTGGTGGTTCGAGGAGCCGGTGCAGCACTACCACGTCAAGGCGATGGGCGAGGTGGCGCGCGCGCTGGACATTACCGTGTCGGCGGGCGAGCAAACCTACACTCTGCCGGCGCTGGCGGATTTGATCGAGGCGGGCGTGCGCATGGTGCAGCCGGACATTGTGAAAATGGGCGGCATCACCGGGCTGCTGCGTTGCGCTGCGCTGGCGCACGCCCATGGTGTGGAGCTGGTGCCGCACCAGACTCAGCCGACGATCGGCCACACGGCGAACCTGCACGTTCTGGCCGCGCAACTGCACGCGACGAAGCCGGCGGAGTGGAACGATCCTTCGACCCGCACGCATGCGGTGTTCGAAAATCCGCCGCATCCGGTGGACGGGCTGTTCCATTTGCCCGACGGACCGGGGCTGGGGCTGGTGGTGAACGAGGCGGAGTTGGCGAAGCGGCGGGTGGAGGTGTGAGACCCCACCCCCTTCGCCAGGACGATGGAGGGGTCACCACACGATCTGCTCAAAATCGGACGCCAAGCGGTGGAGGGGGATGGCTTCGCGCGGCCATGCGGTAGAGGCTGGGTCGTTCGTCACAATTCGAACCTATGGGCGGTATCACCGTCGATTGATTGGAGCATTTTCGCTGCATTCGACCGGCGGCAGCCAGATTCTCGCGAATCAGTCCTGTTTACATGAGAGTGGCGATACAATCTCCCTGACCATGCTTTCAACAAAACGGGATGAGGATTCCCGAATTGTCCCCCAGATAGGCAAGTCGAGCATGTCAAATGTAAGCGTTACGTCAATCCATCGATAGTTGGGTATGGAAAAACGCGCCCAACAGCCAGGGACCGGAACGTGGGGATTGCATCTCAGGGCATAGGTGACCTTATCGGCGTCGTCTGCGTCGCTAAAATACTCCGTGTCTGCATGGGGGTTCCTCTTGACGTATATGCCTTTTTCGTAACCGAGCTTTGGATCGAACTGCTCTTCCGTAGAAAATCGATCGTCTTGCTTGAGTCGGTCGTAGTCGGCGATCGCAGCACGAAACGCCCGTTGCGCGAGATTCCACTTTTCGCCCAGGCCATTCCCGATCGACAGCGTCATACGGCCATTGCAATGTCCCACGCAACCGAAGAGTTCGGGCGTGCCTGCCTCGATCGCATTATCCTCATGCCTGAAGCGGACCAGCAGCAGCACTTGCCATGCTTTCGTCGGACCCGCCGGCGATCGCGGTGCAAACGCCTTTGGGACATCCAGAACCACAACCGGCGTGCACGGCTTGTCCTTGGCGAGATAGTCGTATTGCAGGAAAGTGGAATTGCCCGATCTTGCCGAGACAGGCGGTAAGTCCAGTGTGTTCTGCGGAGAGACTCTTTCTGGTTCCAATGCGGCAATTTGGAAGGGTTCAGCCGAGACGATCCGCCATTGATCGCTACTGACATATGGGATCGGATGGGAGAGCGCACCCAAGCTGAACACCGCACCTTCCAACAACCGTGACAAAGCGCAAAAGAAGCCTTCGAGGATCATTGCTGCGTATTAGCTATCGAATGTGGCGACGTGGTGCGCCACAATTCGTGATACCATTGGCTGACTGATATTGTACCCATGGAGCCGGGGTCTTCGTTCACCATCACGCGGGGAAGTCACTCCACCCGGATCACCACCTTGCCGACATGCGCCTGGCTTTGCAGATGCCGGTACGCGTCCTTCGCCTGTTCGAAGCCGAACACGCGGTCGATCGCCGGGCTGATCTTGTGCAATGCGATCGCGCGGTTCATCGCCTCGAACATCTGCCGCGAGCCGACATAGATGCCGCGCAGGATCAGGCCCTTGCGCATCGCCACGGATGGATCGATTTCTCCCCCGGCACCAGCCCGCACGCCGATCTGGTGCACCTGGCCGCCGAGCCGCGCCGACTCGATGGAGCATGACAACGTGCTCGCGCCGCCGATCTCCACCACGTGATCCACCCCGCGCCCGCCGGTCAGTTGCAGAACTTGCTCGTGCCACTGGGGATGCTCGCGATAGTTCACGCCGTCGGAGGCACCCAGCGTCTTGGCCTGCGCCAGCTTGCCGTCGCTCGACGAGGTGGCGATCACCCGCGCCCCCGCCGCATGCGCCAACTGCAACGCGAAGATCGAGACGCCACCGGTGCCCAGCACCAGCACCGTCTCGCCGACGCGCAACGACCGGCCGCCATACAACGCATTCCACGCGGTGACCGCGGCGCAGGGCAGCGTGGCGCCTTCCTCGAACGACAAGTGCTCCGGCAAGCGCACCAGCCCGTCCTGGCCGAACACCACGTATTCCGCCAGCACGCCGTGGATCGCGCCGCCGAGCGAACTCGCCGCATGTTCCGGCTCGATGTCGCCGCCGAGCCAGGTCTGCATGAAAATGCCGGCGACGCGATCGCCCGGCTTCACCCGGGTTACGCCCGGGCCGGTCTCCACCACCTCACCGGCGCCGTCCGATAGCGGCACCAGATCGGGCAGCGGCGCGCCGCGCGCATAGCGTCCGGTGACCACCATCAGGTCGCGGTAATTCAACGACGCGGCGCGCATGCGCACCAGCACCTGTCCGGGTCCCGGCTGCGGCGTCGGCGGTTCCTTCAGCACCAGGCTGTCGATGCCTGCAGCTTTCGGCAGTGTCCAAACGCGCATGGCGAGGTCTCCTCAGTAGCCGCGCACCGTATCGAACCGGTTCGGCAGGGGCGTGTTGTCGCGCCAGGCGCGCAGATTGTCGAGGAAGAGGTCCAGGCTGCACGGATTGTACGTCGCGGGGTCGTCGGCCGCGGTATGCGGACTGATGACCAGGTTGCGTGTGGACCAAAGCCGATGGCCCGGCGGGATCGGCTCCGGCGTGACTACGTCGAGCACCGCGCCGGACAGGTTCCCCGCATCCAGCAGATCGCACAGCGCATCCTGGTCGAGCAATTCGCCGCGGCCGATATTCACCAGGCCGGCGCCGGGCGGCAGCAACGACAAGCGCCGCCGGTCCATGATGCCGCGTGTCGCCGCGGTCAACGGACAGGCGAGCACCAGGTAGTCCGTGCGCGGCAGCACGTCGTCCAGCCGGTCGGTGCCGATCACCTCGGCGCAATCGGGATGCGGCGCGGGATGCGCCCGTACGCCGGTGACATGCATGCCGAACCGCGCCGCGTGCGAGGCGATTGCGCCGCCCAGCGTGCCGAGGCCAAGCACGGTCAGGCGCTTGCCGCCAAGCACCGTGCCCCACAGTTTCTGCCACCGTCCGGCGCGTTGGTGCGTCACCATCTCCGGCACGCGATTGGCCAGCATGAGCACGGCCATGATGCCGAACTCGCCCGACTTCACCGCATGCGTGCCGCGATTGTTCAACAGCACCACGCCTTGCGGCAGCCAGTCGAACGGCGCCAGCCTGTCGAGGCCGGCATTGGTGACGAACAGCAGTTTCAGGTGCGGGGCAGCGCAGGGGAAGTGGGCGCGCACGACGCTCACGTCGCATACCAACGCCTCAGCGTCGCGCATCGCCGCGGCGAAGTCGGTGTCGTTGTCGCCGATGCTGACCGTGTGGCCGCGGCCGATGTCCGGTGCGCGTGCAACGGCGTCGTCCCACATCGCCGGCGAGAACTCGAACAGCGGGTCGTTATTGGGGTTCTGGATGTGGATGCGCATGGCGCAATCCTGCCACGGCGTCGCGATGCGCGGTAGGCTCCGGCGCAACGTCGGACACCGGCGCAACGCAGGATCAGGGTGACCGGTGGACGGGGTGTCGGCGCCGCCGATGATCGCGGTTTGCAGCCCGGAACGTCAGCGTCGCACCACGACTAATTACCAAGCGTCGTGAAGTCGATGGAAAAGGTCCGCAGCCAGTCAGTGGGGCTCTCAGGATTGACCTGCGGAGGTGCGGCCATGCCCGTCTCCGCGAGCATGTAGTAGGGCTTGACCATGACGTGCAGATCGATTGTATCGACGAGGCCGGCGTCGTCGATGTTCATCCACACGGCCTGACCGGGCAAAGGGAGGTTCGACAGGGCCAGCGCCGGCAGGCCGATGAGGTCGCCATAGTAATTCGTGTAGGTACTACCCGACACATAGGGCGTGCCGTCTGCCATCTGCTTCATTTCGAGCTTGTGGTGCAGCAAGTTGGCCGACGAGTGCTGGGTGAAAAGGAAATCCGTGGTGACGTGGGTATGGCTGGAACTGAAACCATGACCCGCGCCGATATTGCCGACGCCAGACGGCCCAAAGGCCCCGATGGATGCATCGGTGTTGTAGCTGATCGAACTGGTTACTGAACCGGATTGGTTCGGTCCATCCGGACTCTCGGACTGGATCGCCCAGGACGGGTGCGCCTTGGTTGGATCCGGTGTACCGCCCGGGGCCTGAAGCCAGATGAAATACGTCACCGTGTCGATGTAGTAACCCTTGGTATATTCGTCGTCATAATACCCGTACCGGTTGGTCGGGTCGTACAGGTCGTGGTCGGGGCTGACATTGCTGGAGGCCAGGTCGAAGTGAACGAAACGCTTGTGCACCTTGGGCTGGGTTGACGTCGTGGTGAAGTCGTCGCTGCTGATCGACAGCGTCGGAACCAGCCGGCCGGTGAGCGTCTGACTGACAACACGGCGTGCAATGACCGTTTGCTTGGTAATCTGGGTCGAGAAGGGCGTCGCGGTCGCCACGAGCGGGACGATCTTGATTCCCATGGTTTATACTCCCCGATCCGGAAAGATCTCGGGCGGCACGACGCCATATTCCGAGGCGGCGTCGGTGGGCGTCAGCGGCGCCTCGTCCGGCACCGCACTGACCGGCACGCCCGCCAGCGTAGCGGCATCCGCGACGACGTCGTCGGCGAGAGTGTCACGCGGCTCGAGGAAATCGTAGCCGCTGACGGGCGGTGGCAGCCGAAGGTAGACGCTGTCCGCGATGCGAACGGAGGAAGGCGCCGACGTGTACTCGCTTTTGACGACGCTGACCGCAGTCTCCAGCGAATCACAACAATTTTCGATGGCATTGATGGGGTTGACGGACTGATCCAGCACCATGCTGCATTCGTCCTTCAGATAACTGGCGACACCCGTGATGAGCGTGTCCAGCTTGATCTTGTTTGCCGGGAGGTTCTTCCGATTGCTCAACTTCCGCATCTCCGTGACCAGGGCACGGATAGCCACCATGGCCTCGAGCTCGTCCTGCGTTATCGGGCGTGTCGGTACGTCGGAACCAACGGCCTCGAAAAACCGCACGCAGCCCGGCGTCTGCCAATCGCCGTCGCACCACCTGCTCAAATACTGCGACCACGCGACCACGACATCACAGAACCCTTGTGAGAGGTCATACGGATGGATAACAAGGTCGGCCATGATCCGCGCTCCTTGGCTGCGTGCGTTCCACCTTGCGGCGCCGGGAGAAGTAACGCTAATCTCCGACCGGGAATATCAGGCACCTGCGCGCGCTAAAAGTCCATGCCAAAACGATTGTTGCGCGGTGCCCAGCCACAGGTCGGTTCGATCTGCGCCCCGATGCCGCCGATCCTGTTCCGTGACGACCGCTTCGTCGTGCTGGACAAGCCGCCCGGTCTGCCGGTGCATTCCGGCCCGCGCGGCGGCCCCAGCGTGGAGGACTGGTTCCCGCTGCTGTCGCGCCGCAAGGACGGGCCGTGGCTGGCGCACCGGCTGGATGCCGACACCTCCGGCTGCCTGGTCGTCGCGCTGCGCCGCGCGGCCCTGATCGCGGCGCAGGCGGAATTTGCCGCCGGCCGTGCGCGCAAGACCTACTGGGCGGTGGTGCGCGGCGTACCGCAAACGTCGTCCGGCACGATCGACGCAGCGTTGCGCCGGCACAGCAGCAAGTCCGGCTGGCGCATGGTCAGCGATGCGTCCGGCCAACGCGCGGTGACCGACTGGCGCTTGCGCGGCCAGGCCGGTGACATCGCCTGGTTGGAACTCCACCCCCGCACCGGCCGCACCCACCAGGTGCGGGTGCACTGCGCATCGCTCGGTTGCCCCGTCCTCGGCGACCCGATCTACGGCGACGCGCAAGGTCCGCTGCAATTGCTCTCCCGCGCCATCGCCTTGCCGCTTGATCCGCCGCTGACCGCCACCGCCCCGCCGCCGCCGCATATGCGCGACGCGCTGGCACGGTGCGGTTGGCGCGCGTGACCGACGCGGGACAATGCACCGCTTCGATCAACGCCATCGGAAAAATCCATCATGGGGCCGCCTTTTGCCGGCTGGGCAAATGGTCTAGTCTCCGGCGCGTACGTAGCGAGGCCCGCACGGACCCGATCCCGGCGAGGCCCGCCTGCGATCACCCGAGCCGAGAGGGAGAAAATACCATGGCGACACTCAAGGGCAGCAAGACGGAAGAGAATCTGAAGGCGGCCTTCGCGGGCGAGTCCCAGGCGAACCGGCGTTATCTTTATTTCGCCCAGAAGGCGGACGTCGAAGGCTACAACGACGTCGCCGCGGTGTTCCGCTCCACCGCCGAGGGCGAGACGGGGCATGCGCACGGCCACCTGGAATTCCTCGAGGCGGTCGGCGATCCGGCCACCGGCCTGCCGATCGGCCCGACCGACAAGAACCTGGCCGCGGCGGTCGCCGGCGAGACGCACGAGTACACCGACATGTACCCGGGCATGGCCCGCTCCGCCCGCGAGGAAGGCTTCGACGAGATCGCCGACTGGTTCGAGACGCTCGCCAAGGCCGAGCGTTCGCATGCCGGCCGCTTCTCGCGCGCGCTCGCCGAAATCAAGTAGGCGTCCGCACGGAGTGAACGCAAAGGGGCAGGCAGCGACACAACGGTGCCTGCGCCCTCGAATAGGATGACCGGACCCGGGCCTGACCCGGAGAGTCCGGCCATCCGCACATAGGGGACAAGGCGATGCGAGAAGGCAGCCTGGAGGCGCCGACGCGCCATCCGATCGCCTGGCAGGATGCGGCGTTTTACGACCCTGCGGCGATCGATGCCGAACTGCGGCGGGTGTTCGATATCTGCCACACCTGCCGCCGCTGCTTCAACCTTTGCGATTCGTTTCCGCGGCTGTTCGACCTGATCGACGCATCGAAGACCGGCGAACTCGACGCGGTGAGCAGTACCGATCTGAAGCCCGTCGTGGATGCGTGCACGCTGTGCGACATGTGCTTCATGACGAAGTGCCCGTATGTGCCGCCGCACGAGTTCAACCTCGATTTTCCGCATCTGATGCTGCGCTATCGGGCGATGGAGGCGAAGCAGGGCAAGTTAAGTTTCGCCGACCGGCAGCTTGCGGCGACCGACCGCAACGGCAAGCTGGCGACGATGGTGGCGCCGCTGGCGAACTGGGCGACGGATCGCAGCAACCACACCATGCGCTCGTTGCTGGCGAAGGCGGCCGGACTGGATCCGGATGCCGCCTTGCCGAAATACCAATCGAAGCCGCTGACCTCCGCGGCGAAGCAGGCACCCGAGGTGAACCGCGATGCGCCGGCGTTCGGCCGCAAGGCGGTGCTGTACGCCACCTGCTTCGGCAACTACAATGAAACCGCGGTTGGCATCGCCACGCGCGCCGTGCTGGCGCGCAACGGCGTGGCAACCGAAGTGGTGTATCCGCGCTGTTGCGGCATGCCCCTGCTCGAGCAGGGGCGGGTGGCCGAGGTGGCGGACAATGCCCGCACCGTGGCGGCGGCGATGCAGGACTGGATCGCCAAGGGCTATGACATCGTCGCCCTGGTGCCGTCCTGCGCGCTGATGCTGAAATTCGAATGGCCGCTGCTGCTGCCGGACGACGCGCAGGTGAAGACCTTGGCGACGGCGACCTACGACATCAGCGAATACGTGGTGGACATTGCGAAGAAGGAAGGCCTGGCGCCGGGGATGCAGCCGGTGCCCGGCGGCGTGACGTTGCACATGGCCTGCCACGCGCGGGCGCAGAACATGGGGCAGAAAGCGGCGGAAATGCTGCGGCTGCTGCCCGAACCGGACGTGGCGGTGGTCGAGCGGTGCTCCGGGCATGGCGGTTCCTGGGGATTCAAGCAGGAGTTTTTCGATGTCGCGCTGAAGGTCGGGCGTCCCGCCGCGCGGCAGATGAACGACGCCGGCAAGGCGTTCATCACGTCGGAGTGCCCGCTCGCCGGCATGCATCTGGCGCAGGGCATCGAAAAGCTTGGCGGCGACGGTCCGCAACCCCAGTTGGTGACCCATCCGATCCAGTTGCTTGCGCGGGCCTACGGCCTGGCGTGAAGGAGACACCGATGGCCAAGCACGAACTCGTCGCGGCCGACATCCTGCCGGCCGCGGAATACGCCAGACAGCGCGCCGAACACCGGCGGCGGGTGGGCGCGCTGAAGCGCAACCGCCGGATCGAGGTCGGGCCGTACGTGACATTCTATTTCGAATCCTACGACACGATGTGGCTGCAAGTGCAGGAGATGGTCTACATCGAGAAGGGCGGCGCGGCGCAGGTGCCGGAGGAGCTGACGGCGTACAATCCTCTGGTGCCGAAGGGCAACGAGCTGGTCGCGACCTTCATGATCGAGATCGACGATCCGGAGCGCCGCCAGCGCGTCCTGAGAACGCTCGGCGGTATCGAGGAGACCGCGTTCCTGCGGGTGGCCGGCGAAACGATCAAGGCCGCGGCGGAAGCCGACCAGGACCGCACCACGGCGGAAGGCAAGGCGTCGTCGGTGCAGTTCGTGCATTTCCCGTTCACGCCGGCACAGATCGCGGCGTTCTCGCGGCCGGGAACGGAGGTGGTGATCGGCTTCACGCATCCGCAATACGGCCACATGGCGATACTGCCGGAACCGGTGCGGGCGGAATTGGCGCAGGACTTCGGGTAGGCGTAGCGTTACTCCCCCTCCCCTTGAGGGAGGGGGTTGGGGGAGGGGTTCGTGCGCCCCGTGGTTCGTGCTGCAAGCACCCCTCCCCCCAACCCCCTCCCTCAAGGGGAGGGGGAGAATCGAAGGAGCATTCCATGTCGTTGCGCGAGACGGGCGCCGTCACCGGTGTCGGCGAGACCGAATACCTGCGCGGCACCGACCGAACGCCGCTGTCGCTGCAACTTGAAGCGAGCCTGCGCGCGATCGACGATGCCGGCCTGAAACCTACCGACATCGACGGCGTGATCCCGTACGGTCTCGGCGCCGTCGCGGAAGACTTCATCACCAATTTCGGTATTCCGGACCTGCGCTTTTCCGCCACCACGCCGATGGGCGGCGCCTCGGCGGTCGCCGCAATCCAATGCGCGATCGCCGCGGTCCATGCCGGGATCTGCAACCACGTGCTGCTGGCGATCGGGCGCACCGGTTACTCCGGCGGCCGCATCGGCACGCGCGTGCAGCAGATGCCGCAGTTCCGCGTGGTCGGCGAGTTCGAAATGCCATCCGGTGCGATCGCTCCGGCGCAGCTCTATGCCGTCATGGCGCGGCGGCACATGGAGCTGTACGGCACCACCTCGCGGCAATTCGCCGAGATCGCCGTCAGCACGCGCAACAACGCGATGCTCAACCCGAACGCGACGATGCGCCGGCCGATCACCGTGGAGGACCACCAGAACTCGCGCATGATCTCCGATCCGTTGCGCCTGCTGGATTGCAGCCTCGAAAGCGACGGCGGCGCGGCCGTGGTGATCAGTGCGGCGGAGCGCGCGCGTGACATGCGGCAGCAGCCGGTGCTGGTGATGGGCGTCGCCGAGGGACATCCCGACTCGCCCAGCGTCATCACGCAACGGCCGGACATCACGACGCTCGGGCTGGCCAAGGCGGCACCGCGTGCCTTCGCCATGGCGGGCGTGACGCCGGACGACATCGATGTCGCCGAGATCTACGATTGCTTCACCTACAACGTGCTGTGCCAGATCGAGGATGCCGGCTTCTGCAAGAAGGGCGAGGGCGGCCCGTTCGTCGAGTCCGGTGCGATCAGGCTGAACGGCAAGCTGCCGATCAACACGCATGGCGGGCTGTTGTCGCAGGCGCATATGGCGGGGATGAACCACGTCGTCGAACTGGTGCGGCAACTCCGCGGTCAGGCAGCCGCACAGGTGGCGGGGGCGACAATCGGCCTGGTGACGGGCTACGGCGACATGGGCGACGGCTCGATCGCCATTATGCGGAGGGCGTGACGATGGCCGAGTACGCGAAGCTGGTGCCGTCGCCGACGACGGATACGCAACCCTATTGGGACGGATTGAACGAAGGCCGCCTGCGGCTGCAACGCTGCGCCGATTGCGGCAAGGTGCGGCATTACCCTCGGCCGGTGTGCGACGCCTGCTTTTCGATGAACGTTGCGTGGATGGATGCGTCGGGCAACGGGCGCGTGCATAGCTGGACGGTGACGCATCACGCGTTCCATCCGGGGTTCAAGCCGGACCTGCCCTATATTCTGGTGACCGTCGATCTCGACGAGGGCGTGCGGATGCAGGCGCAGCTTCGCCGGCTGGACGCGCGCGAGCTGCGCATCGGCCTGCCGGTGCGGGTGGCTTTCGAACCGGCGACCGAGGGTTTGACGCTGCCGGTGTTCGTGCCGACGGAGTGAGGCGCTGGCGCAGCGCTGCTGGTGCGGAGCAGATGTTGGCGCGTCTGTCATGGCGCGTTGATTACCGGCCGGCGGCGGCCGACCCGCCTTGAATGAAACTGCAGAGGCCATCGGGGAGAACGAGGCTCCCCCTCCCCTTGTGGGAGGGGGTTGGGGGAGGGGTTAATCGGTGCGAGCCTCCGACCAACCCCTCCCCCCAACCCCCTCCCTCAAGGGGAGGGGGAGCCGCCTTATCTCCGGCGACCTCCACGGTTACATCCGGGGCGGGTCGTCCGCCAGCCGGTGGCCAACGCGCAATGGCAGCGGTGCGGCAGGACACAGGGCCGGCGCGCTTCACTCCACGCCGACCGCGGCCCCCAGCGTCTCGCCGATCGGGCTATGCAGCACCAGGTCGGCAATGCCATCGAGCCCGGTTGGCTCGCGGTTCACAATGACCAGTTGCGCGCCGGCGCGTTTCGCCAGCTCGGGAAATCCCGCAGCGGGATAGACCACCAGGGAGGAGCCGATGGCGACGAACAGGTCGCAGGCCAGCGTCTCGGCCTCGGCCCGCTGCATCGCCAAAGGCGGCATCGACTGGCCGAACGAGATCGTCGCGCTCTTCACATAGCCGCCGCAGGCACAGTGCGGCACGATGCTGTCGCGCTCGAAATCGACCCGCAGGTCCTCGATCTCGTAGCGCTGCTCACAGGTCAGGCAATGCGCGTAGGTGGTGTTGCCGTGCAACTCGATCACCTGCGCCGGCGGGATGCCGGATGCCTGGTGCAGCCCATCGATGTTCTGGGTGATCACCGAGGACGCGTTGCCGTCGTGGATCAACTGCGCGACCGCGCGATGGCCGCGATTGGGCCGCGCCGCGCGCAGGATCGGCTCCATCTCGAAACGGCGCCGCCAGGTCTCCCGCCGCGCCTTCTCCGAACGCATGAAGTCGGAGAAGTCGATCGGCACCTGCTTGGTCCAGATCCCGCCGGGGCTGCGAAAGTCGGGAATGCCCGATTCGGTGCTGATGCCGGCGCCGGTGAACAGCACGATGCGGCGCGCATTGCCGAGCATGCGGGCGAACGAGACGATGTCAGGGTCCTGAGCCATGCCTCCAGGGTTGCAAAACCACGCGCCGGCGCCAAGCCCCCGGTCAGGGGCAATCGGGGGGATGAAGGAAGGTCAGGGCTCTGCCCCGAAACCCGCCAAGGGGCTTTGCCCCCTGGACCCCCAGCAAAGGCGGAGCCTTTGCAATCCATCCGTTGGAGCGGTTGGACGGGAGGGGGCCATGTGTCGCGGCGGCCTTTCCGACCGGCGGTCGGAAAGGCCGCCGCGACACATGGCCCCCTCCCGTCCAACCACGCCAAGTGAAGGGTCCCAAGGGCTCCGCCCTTGGCGGGGCTCCAAGGGGCAGAGCCCCTTGGTGGGGTTCCAGGGGCAAAGCCCCTGGCCTTCCTTCATCCACCCGATGGCCCTGGCCCCTGCGCGCGACATCTGCTTGAACCCCGCCCATGCTTCGCTCGATTCTCTGGCTTCTCCCGTTGCTCGCGCTCGTGGGCTGCGGCGATCTCCCCGAACCCTTCCTCGGCAATCCCGGCGCCACCGCCCGCATCCTGGCGCAGCCGCCCACCCCGAGGCTCGCGGTGCCGCCGCCCGGCAACGCCCTGCTGCCCGACGCCGGCAGCCGGTCTCTGGCCGCCGGCCTCGCCCAGGCGTTGCAGGCGCAGGAGGTCCCCGCCGTGGCCGGCGAAGCCGCGCGCACCGAGTGGCGCCTGCGCACCACCGCGTCGCAACGCGGCGCCACGGTGGTGCCGGAGTTCACCGTGGTCGATCCGCAAGGCAAGGATCGCGGCAAGATCGAAGGCACTGCGGTACCCGTTGCCGCATGGGCCGCCGCCACCCCCGCCACGCTGCAACAGTCCGCCATCGACGCTGCGCCGAAAATCGCCGCCCTGCTCACCAGCATCGAGACCGCGCGTGAGATCGCCGATCCCAACAGCCTGTTCAATCGCCGCGCCAAGGTCATGGTCGCCGACGTCACCGGCGCGCCCGGCGACGGCGACGACACGCTCACCCGCCAGATGCGCTCCCACCTGGCATTGCTCGGGCCTACCGTCCAGGCCACCGCGGCCGGCGCCGACTTCACCGTGCAGGGCCAGGTCAAGGCGGTGCCGATCCCCGACCGCAAGCAGCGCATCGAGGTCCAGTGGATCATCAAGAATGCCGCCGGCCAGGATCTCGGCCGCGTGGTGCAGCTCAACGAGATCCCCGCCGGCACGCTGGATCACTTCTGGGGTGACGTCGCGGTGGTGGTCGCCACCGAGGCCTCCGGCGGCGTGAACGACGTGATCAAGCGCCAGACGCAACCCGACGCGGCGCAGAAACCGGCGCCGGGCCAGCAACCCAGTGCACAAAACGCGGCGGTTCGTGGACAGGCCGGGGCGGCGGCGCTAGAAGGCCCGGGTTCCGGCGTGCAGCCGGTCCGATGACCCACAGCACCGGCCCCGCAGCATGAAAATTGTCGCCTGCAACGCCAACCGCCCGCTCGCCGAGGCGGTCGCCGCGACGTTGAACCTGCCCCTGACCAAGGCCCTGATCCGGCGTTTCGCCGATATGGAAGTGTTCGTCGAAATTCAGGAAAACGTGCGCGGCGAAGACGTGTTCGTGATGCAACCCACATCATTCCCCGCCAACGACAACCTGATGGAGCTGCTGATCACGCTCGACGCGCTGCGGCGGTCGTCGGCGCGGCGGGTGACGGCGGTGATCCCGTATTTCGGCTACGCGCGGCAGGATCGCAAAACCGCGTCGCGCTCGCCGATCAGCGCCAAGCTGGTGGCCAACCTGATCGTCGAGGCGGGCGCCAACCGCGTGCTGACGATGGATCTGCACGCGGCGCAGATCCAGGGCTTCTTCGATATCCCGGTGGATAACCTCTATGCCGCACCGCTGTACAGCCGCGACATCCAGGACCATTACAAGGGCCGCGACATCATGATCGTGTCGCCGGATGTCGGCGGCGTGGTGCGCGCCCGCGCCATCGCCACGCGATTGAACTGCGACCTGGCGATCATCGACAAGCGCCGCGAGCGGGCGGGCCACTCGGAAGTGATGAACGTGATCGGCGACGTGTCGGGCCGCGACTGCATCCTGGTGGACGACATGGTGGATTCCGGCGGCACGCATTGCAACGCGGCCGATGCGCTGATCAAGCACGGTGCGCGCTCGGCCAGCGCCTATGTCACCCATGGCGTGCTGTCCGGCGGCGCGGTGGCGCGCATCGTCGGCTCGCCGATCGAGATGATGACGATCACCGATTCGATCCTGCCGACCGAGGCGGTGCGTCAGGCGCCGAACATCCGCGAACTCACCATCGCGCCGCTGCTGGCCGAGGCGATGCGGCGGATCAGCGAGGAAAGTTCGGTCAGCTCGCTGTTCGACTGAACTTTTAGCTCTCCCGCGCTGTGCGCGGGGTTAGGCCGTGCAGCGGACCAACGGGACCCTGCGCGCAGCGCTGGGAGGCAAGGGTCTTGCGTGCGCCCCGTTGCACCCTCACCCTGCCCTCTCCCGCCGCAGGCGGGAGAGGGGAAAAGAACGTCATGCGGCAGATGACACTCGTCGGCTTCCTCCAGGCGCAGAACTGCACCAATTTCGTCGGTTCCTGGCGGCATCCCGAAGCGGCGCCCGACTTCACCTCGGCCGACTACTACCGCCGCATCGGCCGCGCGCTGGAGGCGGGAAAGTTCCACCTCGGCTTCTTCGACGATCGCCTGGCGATGCCGGACCGTTACGGCGGCGACCATGCGCATACCGTGGCCAACGGCATCCGCTGCGTGAAGATGGATCCGGTCACCATCCTCACCGTGATGGGCATGGCGACCGAAAAGCTTGGCCTCGGTGCGACCTATTCCACCACCTATTACGAGCCGTTCCATGTCGCGCGCGTGTTCCAGACGCTCGACCTGATGACCAAGGGCCGCGCCGCCTGGAACGTCGTCACCTCGATGAACGACGGCGAGGCCCACAACATGGGCAAGCTCGCGCATGACGAACACGATGCGCGCTACGACCGGGCCGACGAGTTCATGGAAGTGGTGCTCGGCCATTGGGATTCGTGGGACGACGACGCCATCGTGGTGGACAAGCAGACCGGGGTCTTCGCGCATCCCGACAAGGTGCGGCGGCTCGACTACCAGGGCGACTACTTCCGCTCGCGCGGACCGTTCACCGTACCGCGCTCGGCGCAGGGCCATCCGGTGATCATCCAGGCGGGACAAAGCGGGCGCGGCCGCAGCTTCGCCGCGCGTTGGGCGGAGCTGGTGTTCGTCAACTACCACGACCTGGCCGGCGCCAAGGCCGATTACGCGGCATTCAAGCAGCAAGTCGCCGACACCGGGCGCGACCCGGACAAGGTGTTCGCCGCCACCGGCGTCTACACCGTCGTCGCCGAAACGCGCGCGGAAGCCGAGGACAAGGCCGCGCTGATCGACAGCCTGCCGAAGGAAATCGACCAGCTCTCGTTGCTCTGCGAAGTGCTGAACGTCGATCTGGCGAAGAAGCCGATCGACGAGCCGTGGACCGAGGAGGAGATCCGTAGCTGGACCGGCGCCCAGGGGCTGCGCGACCGGGTCTATCGGGTGACCGGCAAGCGCAATCCGACCACGCGCGACTTCATGGAGGTGACGCAGCGCGGCACGTTCCGCGACCACCCGCGCTTCGTCGGCAGCCCGAAGGACGTGGCCGACGGGTTGGAGGAATGGTTCGTCGGCCGCGCCTGCGATGGCTATGTGGTGGCGGCCTCGCACGTGCCGGGGGCCTATGAGGACTTCGCGCGATTCGTGAGCCCCGAGTTGCAGCGCCGGGGCCTGCTGCACAACGACTATCGCGGCACCACATTGCGCGAGAACCTGGGCCTGGCGCGGCCGGCGATCGGTGACTGGCGGGGTGCGCGCTGACGTCGCGACACAGGCGGCGACGAAGGCGCCGCGCAACGGCAGCATGGCGTGCCAGACACCCTCCGCATCCGTGACGGGCAAACCAGGGTCTTCGTGCCGCCAGAGCAGTTCCGCGCCGCCAGCCTATGACCCTTGCGCCGCGAGCGACTGGTTGCCACCCTGCCGCCGACCAACCCAGAACGATGGCGGCATCGCCGCCATCCCGCGTGACAAGGAGGAGACCCGTCATGAAATTGCTTTTCGCCCCCGGCGCCTGCTCGCTCGGCATCCACCTGCTGCTGGAGGAAATCGGCAAGCCATACGAGACCCAGCGGGTCAACCTGATGGAAGGCGCGCAGTACAAGCCGGAATTCACCGCGGTCAATCCGAAGTCGAAGGTGCCGACGCTGGTGCGCGACGACGGTTCGGTGCTGACCGAGTTCCCGGCCATCGCCTATTGGCTGGCGCGTACCAATCCGCAAGCGAATCTGCTGCCGGATGATCCCGACGCCCAGGCGCGCGCGCTGGAGGCGATGGACTACGTGGTCGCCACGATGCACATGCAGGGCTTCACCCGCATCTTCCGGCCCGGCAACTTCACGCCGAACGCCGCCGATGAGGAAACCGTCAAGAGCCGCGGCAAGGAGATCTTCGAGAAGGGCCTGGCGGTGATGGACAAGACGCTGGCCGGCAAGGAGTACCTGGTCGGTCCGTTCTCGATCGCCGATGCGGCGCTGTTCTATGTCGAGTTCTGGGGTGCGGCGCGGTTGAAGATGGAACTGCCGGCGAACTGCGCCGCGCACTACCAGCGGATGCTGGCGCGGCCGGCGGTGCAACGGATGCTGCAACAGGAAGGCCTCGCGGCCTGAGTGCGATGAGCGACGTTGCCCTCGGCGAGACCCTTCGGCGCGTCCCGTTCTGGTACCTCCGCCATGGCGAGACCGACTGGAACGCGCAAGGCCTGTCACAGGGCAACGTCGACATTCCGCTCAACCCGACCGGGCTGGCGCAGGCCCGGTCGGCGGCGGGGCGGCTGCGCAATCGCGGCATAGCAACGATCGTCAGTTCGCCGTTGTCGCGCGCTCGCGTCACCGCCGAGATCGCCGGCGCGGCGTTGGCGTTGCCGGTGCAGATCGATGACGCTCTGCGCGAGGTGCGTTTCGGCGTGCAGGAGGGCCATCCGATGAGCGACTGGTTCGCTCATTGGGTTGCCGGGAACTTCACCCCGGAGGGCGCCGAAACCTTCGCCGAATTGCGCCACCGGGCGGTGATCGCGGTGAACCGCGCCATCGCGCTGCCGCCGGCGGTGCTGATCGTGGCGCACGGCGCGTTGTTCCGCGCATTGCGCACGGCGATGGGAATCGAACCGCTGATCCGCACGCCGAATGCCGTGCCGATCTGGTGCGAACCGCCGGGGGACGGCAAGACCGCGTGGAAGCTCGATTACGGCGGCTGAACCGGGGGCGGGAATCCGATACCGACCGGCGGGAGTCGGCCGGTCTGAATGGTCGCCATGGGTGGAGAGCGGACGTAGAGCGCTTGTCGCGCTGAGGTCCGCTCTGCCCCCGATTGTCGTCATTTTCGGGTCAAGCTGACCTCCGAGAGGCTAGCATACTTGCGAATAGATTGCCGAGTGCCAGACCCAGGCTCAGATTTGTGATGGCGGACCAAGGCCATCAATGGCCGATTAGCCCATCAGTTCGGGAGGAAGTAGCGGCGGCCGTTACGATCGCCTGCCGCTTTGAGCACGATACGTAGATTATTGAGAACAGTATCAGACGCACCGCGCACGAGCGGGATCAGCCGCTCGGTGACGAAACGTTCGCTCGCGACGCGACCAAGCGGATTGTTCCAAAAGCTGAGTGCACCAGTCCGCGACAGATCAGCTAGCAAGAATGCGATCGCATCCTCGGGCATGTCGTCGGTACTAATATCGGCGATGTAACGCAGGACATGGACCTTGACCCAATACCTGATCCCAGGTTCGCCATTGGCGAGCTGACCCAGCAGATATGCGCGCACTTCCTTGTCGCCGTAACGTGCGACGATGCTCCCAAGCTGGTCCTTCAGCCAGACATCTTGTGCCGGAAGTGCAGCCGCCATGTCCGCGACGGGAATGAGGACGTCAGGTTCGAGTGGGCCGAGCCCTTCAATGTGGCAGGGGCACGAGTCGCCGAGCAGCGAGCTTCTAAGCTGCTCGGTGCCCCTAACCAGTAGGCGTGCATAGAGCGAACCCGTTTCTGTCCAATCGAGTTCAGCGAGGCTGAAGATGTCAAACGGCTGTGTCGCGAGCTCTGCATCTGACTGCAAAGCGAACCGCTCAAGCTCTTCGTGGATGACGCTCAAGTCGGCATCGAGGCAGAAGAGAAGCGCGACTCGTTCGATCCCTTCGGTACGACGGGCGATCGACGCCACTTCGTGTGCGAAGTCGGGTCGCGAGCGGCAGAGCTTATGCAAGGCTTCATCCCAAAATGCGCACTAAAGCGCCCCCGCCAGAGTGCTCTAACGTGCTCCAGACCAAGCTCGCCGATCAGCTCTGTTGAATCGTCCTCCTTCTCGGGCAGACGAAAAGCGAGCCCGGTGATCGCTTCGTCGTGTGATTCCAGTACAAAGTCAGCGAGAATCTCGAACGAGCGCTTATCCTTCCGTTGTCTCAGGGCTCCGCACAGAATGCTGAGGAGATTGGGTGGAAGTGGCGAGCCGGCATGGGACCATGCTGCAGCAATAAGCATATCCGGCTCGAAGCGTGCCAGAAGATCGCTAATTGCAGCATCTGCAGCTTCATCGTTCTGTATCGAGACAGCGCGTACGGCGATGTCGAGCAAACGCGGAAGATCTGATTCGTCGAGCAGAGGCGCGAGTGCGGGGGCTATGCCATTGACGCTGAAGTTGAAATCCTGCTTCTCGCGGTCGAGGAGCTCAAGCAAAGTCGGCTTTATCGACGGGCCACGAATCGCCGCGAGCGCTTGGATCGCCTCGCCGGCCATCGAACCGCCGAAGTTCAGGATCTTCTCAAGGTATGGCACGTGCTCGGTACCGAATGGCAGACGCGACAGATAGAAACCCATCGACAGCGACTGGGCGACATCGCGCGCGCGTTCGATCAGGATCGCGAGCAACCTGGTAATTGCCGCGGATTGACCCTCGTCGGCATAGCGCACGGCGCCGAACGCAAGCTCAAGATCCGTGCGGGTCAGGAAGTCGAGTATTTCTTCGGCCTTGCTTTCGGCCATCATTCCCAGCGCCAGGAAAAGGCACTGGTCCCATTTTTTAGAGCGACCGTGTCGCGCAGTGAGAACGCGCCAGCCTCGCATAGACGTACTAATTCCAGGGCCGCGCAATATTCCGTAATCGACTGGTGGATGAACGAGACGCGTGCGCCACTGTAAGGGATCAAGGCATTGCGCGCGATGAGCCAGTTGACGATGTCCTGAGTCGAGCCGAGCAACGGATCGCCAATTATCACCAATTGATCCGTCAACCAAGACAAGGGAAAAGCCTCGCGATCGTTGTCGAGCGCATGATAGGCGACACGCGACAGTGCGGTGACGAGCGGTAAGTTGACAGAGAAACGCTCGTTGAAGTCACGCTGGAGATTTTGCAAAAAGGACTCATAGACGTCCCCAGGGCGGGCACCTTCGGGGACCCTGACCATCCCGCTGGTTACCGGGTGGAGGAAGAAGGGCCTGCTCAGCAGCCACCGAACGTCGGCCTCGAAGTGGCCGGAAAGAACGATGCCGCGTTCAGCGAGCGCGCGATCAACATGATCGAGATCGAACCGAGCAAGCTCATAGTGAGGCGAATCTTGAGTTGGCAGCCCATCGACTGTGCGGGACGTGATCACGTAGTCAAAATCGCCCAGCTCATGGCGCAGCCCTTCGAGCGCCCTGAACACCGAGTCATCTTCCGAATACCTCGATGGCATCTCGTTGAACGCATCGAGGAACAGTTTGAGGCGGAGTTTGCCGAGAAAATCCTTCAGGTTAAATCCTGCCGGAAGTGCAGCTTCGATCTGGGCACGCAGATCACCTTGATAGAGCTTCAGATCGATCAGTACGGGAAGCGCTAGATTCAACGCGTCGACCGTGCCGTCAAGGCAGGCTTGCTGAACAACGTGGGCAAGATGCGTTGTGGCAAGGCGCAGCGCAAAGCTTTTACCGGCTCCGGGAAGTCCGATCAGGATGGCGCGCGGCAGCCCCTCGGTCAGGAATCGCGTTGTGGTCCAATTCTCGAACTGTCCAATATGGGCAAATCTCCCCCAGCTTCGCGTCTGCGAGGAAATGCGCGTCTCGATTGGTTTATCTGCGGGGGCGAGGCGCAGCAGCCCTGCCGTATAACGAGTCAGGGCGAGTACGCGCACGGCGTCGCTTGGCTTGGTCTCCGCAATTGCCCGGCTCGGTGCTGCGTCGGGATCGTGCGGCATGCTTGCACCGTTCACCGCTAATGACACCAACATCTCCAAAAGTTCGCGATGATCGCACGAACCGTCGGGGCGCAGGTGCGTTTGATAGCCGAGTAGGTGAATGCCATACTGGCGACGCCAATAATCGGCCTCGTCATCGCGGATGTCGGGCATGATCGCATAGTGGTCGCGTGTCGCGCCCTGGAAGGTATTCAGGAGCAGATCACGTAAATAGAGAAAGTCGGGGTCGCGCAGGCCGAAGCCCAAGTAGAGGACCGGCCTGGTCACGAGTAGCGTCTTGAGCGCCTCAAGCGCTCGGCGCCGTTCGCCGTCGGGAAGCAGCATCCGATATTGCTCCCGGGTCAGGACAATGCTGGCGGAACCGACTGCGTCACCATGCTGCTGCACACCTGGGGCTCGGCCCTGGCCCACCACCCGCACGTCCACATCATCGTGCCCGGCGGCGGCATCTCCCCGGACGGCGAGCGCTGGATCGCTAGCCGGGCAGTTGCAATTCTTTGGTAGTCAGGCCGCACTGGCGGATCCCAAGGCATTCAAAGACCATGTCGCTCCGTTACGCAAAGCCGAGTGGGTGGTCTATGCGAAGCGGCCATTCGGCGGCCCGGAGGCGGTGCTGGCTTACCTGTCGCGCTACACCCACCGCGTCGCCATCGCCAACAGTCGTCTCATCGCGTTCAACGATGCCGGGGTCACTTGCAAATGGAAGGACTATCGCGCCAAGCAGCGCCAACGGGCCAAGCGGATGACGCTCGCCGTCGACGAGTTCATCCGCCGCTTCCTCATCCACGTGCTGCCCAGCGGGTTCCACCGCATCCGCCATTACGGCCTGTTCGCCAATGGCGGACGAGCGATAAATATCGCTCGCGCCCGTCAGTTGCTCCGTGTTCCCGAGCAACCCCGGCAACCTGACGACATAGGCCGTGCGGACGATGGCGAACCCACACCGGCCTCGTATCCCTGTCCGTGCTGCGGCGGGCGCATGATCGTCATCGAGATCTTCGAGCGTGGCTGCACACCGCAACATCACCCAACGCAGCGCATCCGGATCGACAGCTCATGAGCATCGCCAGGCACGTGACACGTTCCCGGATTGTCGAAATTGGCGGCCTGCTC
>Ga0181521_10000289_pt1 | contig 60248 bp, 53 predicted proteins | sample PEATcosm2014_Bin_32_FD_119764 | JGI IMG/M metagenome (GOLD analysis project Ga0181521, IMG submission 119764) | Peatland microbial communities from MTU Mesocosm Facility, Houghton, MI, USA - PEATcosm2014_Bin02_60_metaG | ecosystem: Environmental > Terrestrial > Soil > Wetlands > Peat | place... | reverse complement strand
CGCCGCTGGACCGGCGCAATCCGGCGAACGCGCCCACCGCGGCGCGCTCGCTGCGCATGAACTTCAAAGACGCCGACGATGTCGACGAGGATGAGTTGAACCGGATTCTCTGGGCCGCGATCAAGGGACCGGATGTTCCCATGCCGCCGCCGGTAAGAAGCCGGTTTTCGCGCTGAAGCAGGAAGCCGACGAGGGCGTCGGCTGCGGACCGGGGGTCCGCCCCACCGCATGTTGGACAATGGAAAACAGTGCCGAAAATCTATTTGTGCTTTCTGTGGCACATGCACCAGCCGTTTTATAAAGACCTGACCTCGGGGGAGTACCGGCTGCCGTGGACACGCATGCACGCGCTCAAGGATTACTACGGCATGGTCAGGATTCTGGAGGATTTTCCGCGGATCCGGCAGACCTTTAATCTTGTCCCTTCGATGATCGTGCAGGTTGAGGAGTATGCGCGGGGCGAGGCGCGCGATCCGTTTCTCGAGTGTGCGCTCAAACCGGCGGAAAGTCTTACCGCAGCCGAACAGTCCTTCATTCAGCGCAACTTCTTTGCGGCGAACCCGTCGCGCATGATCAACCGGTACGCGCGCTACGCCGAGCTCCATACGGCGCACAACGCGCAAAGCGCCGTCCGCGACGGTAAGGGAATATTCGGTCCGCAGGAGTTTCGCGACCTGCAGGTTTTGTCCCAGCTGGCATGGTTCGACGAGGAATTTCTGGAGCACGATCCGGAGGTCCGGGGGCTGGTCGAAAAGGGGCGGAATTTCAATCGCGACGACCAGGCGCTCATGGGGCGCAAGCAACGCGAAATCTGCGCGCAGGTGATTCCGGAATACAGAAAGCTGGCGGAATCGGGGCAGATCGAGATTTCCACCACGCCGTTTTACCACCCGATTCTGCCTCTGCTCTGCGACAGCGACATCGCTTCCGTCTCGCATCCGCATGTTCCTTTGCCGCCGAGATTTTGCTATCCGGAAGACGCGCGGCTGCAACTCCGCATGGCGCGCGATTACGTCGAGAAGACGTTCGGGGTGGCGCCGGTGGGGCTGTGGCCTTCCGAGGGATCGGTTTCCGATCACGTGCTGGAGCTTGCAGCCTCGGTTGGATTCGAATGGGCGGCGACCGACAACGGCGTGCTGGACCGGACCCTGCGGCGAGCGGCGACGTCCGAGGTGACATACCGCCCTTATCGCTGGGCGCAGCGGGACTCGCAGATGCGCATGATCTTCCGCGATCACGTGCTGAGCGACTTGATCGGCTTCGTCTATTCGGGCATGGGCGCCGCCGATGCCGCGCAGGATTTTCTGAATCGCATCCACGAAAATTGCCGGGGTTTGCTCGGGAGCGGCCGCGACGCGCTGGTGCCCATCATTCTCGACGGCGAGAACGCGTGGGAGTATTACGACCACAACGGCAGGCCGTTCTTCCGTGAACTATACGGGCGCATCGAGGCGGACGGCGCCATGGAGGCGATTACGGTACGGGAGGCCTTCGAGCGGGTTGCGCCGGAGCCTCTGACCCACATCTTCCCCGGATCGTGGATCAACGCGAATTTCGACGTTTGGATTGGCGCGGAGGAAGACAACAAGTCCTGGCGGCTGCTGCTGGATGCGCGCAAGGCGCTGGGTGCCGCGCAACTCGGGCAGAGCGTGAGCGAGGAGCGGATGCGGCGCGCGCGGGAAGAAATCCTGATTGCGGAAGGAAGCGACTGGAACTGGTGGTACGGGCCGGAGCACGAGACCGCCAATGCCGTCGAGTTCGATCAGATCTATCGCGAGCATTTGGCGAACGTCTACCGGGCACTGGGTATTCCGACGCCGCCAGAGCTTTCACTGCCGATCCTGAAGATTTCGAGGCCGGAGACGCTTACCCCTCCGCTGGGCCCGATATCGCCGAATGTCAACGGTCTGGTCGATTCATACTTCGAATGGCTGGGCGCGGGGGTTTATCGGGTGGACCATCGGTCGGGCTCCATGCATGGAAAGCGGGCTCTGGTCAAGGAGATACACTACGGGGCCAACGCCTCGCATCTTTTCCTGCGGATCGACTTCGCGGAAGATGCCGCCAGCCTCGAAGGGTTGGAAATTCACGCTGAGACGGCCGGAACGAACGGGGAGCCGGAACGGAAGTTGAGGATTGTGGTTAAGTCCGGTGCGGCTGTCGCGGAGGGGGCGGGCCAGGCGGCATTCAAGGAAGTAATGGAGATCTCGTTCCCTTCAGTCGAGGACCCCGCGCGCGTCCGTTTGTCCTTTTGGCAGGATGGCTTGCCGATTGAAGCCATCCCGCCGCAGGATTATCTGCAGGTTGCTACGCCGACTGGTTGGAACGCGTAGGTCACAGGGCTGAAGCCGATGCCGCTTATTTGCGGGCCGATTCCCGATTCAAAGCATGTTCCAGCTTTTCAGCGGCAGCGGGAGCCTTGATGTCTCCGCCGGTAAGAATTTCCCGGTTGCCGATATCTCTGCCGTAAAGTTCGCGGTCGGCTTCCTTGTCCGGGCGTAACGTGGCGCCTTCCAGCGCAATCCCGGCAAAGAGCCCGCGAGAACGGGAGTAAGAGAGCATTTCGGCGTGGAGCGCGGCGTCTGTTTGAGCGCTGGCATCGCGCCCGATCGGACCCGCCGCAATTGTAGCATCGCCGCCGAGGGTGAACTTATCGGACAGCAGGTGTTTCATGCCCGATTCATTGTTGACCAGCACAACCGCATCCGACTCGGATCCGCCGATCTGCAGCCCGAAGCTGCCGCCTTCAATCCGCATGCCCGCGGGCGCGGTCCAACCAGACCCACCCCGCCGCCGGCAAACGGCGTATCCGCGCCCATACTTCGCGCCCCAGATGAAGCCGGCCTTTTTCATGTTGGGTATGACAACGACGCACTGGGCCCTGTTCATCAGGTCCTGTGGTATCCCTTTATCGTCCGCATGCATCATGTCCCTGAGAACGTCCGCCGACGCATCGAGCCGATCAGCGGCACTGCTTTCCTTCTCTGCCTTTGCCATCGGGGCGATAACAAGGGCTCCCATCGCTAAAATCGTTAAAAGTGTAGTACGCATTCCACACGTCTCCTTCGTCTGAACAGTTGCGCGCGGGCAACCAATGTACTGATTAGTACATTAGTACGTTTACCGGGCGCCGAAGATCGTTGAACGCTGCGCAAAGTTCAGAACGGCTCCAGGCAGGACCCCGAGAAAGATGGTGCCGATCGCGGGGAGAATGAGCGCCGCGCGCAAGCCCGGCGTCAGAGGTTCGATGTTATTGGCCACCTCGCCCGGCTCGTACATATACATCACGACGAGCAGGCGCAAATAGTAATAAGCCGCCACCGCGCTGTTGAGCAATCCGAGCACGGTGAGCCACACCAGATTGGACTCGAGCGCGGCGCGGAAAATATAGAACTTGCCGAAGAAACCGCCCGTCAGCGGCACGCCGATCAGCGACAGCAGGAATATGGTCAGCATGGCGGCGGTGACCGGCTGGCGGCGTCCGAGGCCGGCGAGATCGCTTATCTTCAAATGACGCTCGCCTTTGCCGCCGAGGTGGATCACCACGGCAAAAGCGCCGATGTTCATCAGCGCATAAGCGGCGAGGTAGAACATGGCAGCCGCCGTGCCGATTTCCGAACGCGAAGCCAGCGCGACAAGAACGTAACCGGCGTGGGCGATGGAACTGTAGGCCAGCATCCGCTTGAGGTTGTCCTGGGTCAGCGCGGCGAAGTTGCCGATGGTCATCGACATGAGCGCGGAGATCCAGACGATCGGTTCCCATTGGGCGGCAATCTGTTGGAAAGCGGTCAGGAAGATGCGGAGAAAAATGGCGAAGGCCGCGGCTTTGGGGCCGGTGGCGAGGAAGGCGCTGACCGGCGCCGGAGCGCCCTGGTAAACATCGGGAGTCCAGACCTGAAAGGGCGCGCCGGAGACTTTGAAGGCGAGCCCGACAAACATGAGCGCCGCGGCGACGCCGACCATGCCGAAGGCGGGCACGTTACCGGGAGTGCTCAGCACGGTTCTTATTTCATCCAGTTTGGTGGTAGCGGTGACACCGTAAATGAGGGCGACGCCATAGAGCAGGAATGCAGTGGCAAAAGAACCGAGCAGGAAGTACTTGAGGGCGGCCTCGTTATTTCGCCGGTCGGTACGAAGGTAGCCGGCGAGGATGTAAGTGGCAATCGACGAAATCTCCAGACCGATGAAGATCATGATCAGGTCGTTGGCGGCGACCATCAGGCACTGGCCCACTATGGCGAAAAGAATCAGCGCGTGATACTCCCCCGTTTCGGCTTTTTCGAGATCGAGATACCGGTAGGAGGCGAGAACGGTCAGGATGCCGATCGCCAATACGAGAAACCGGAAAAATGTGCCGAAGCCATCGACCACCAGCAGATTCGAGAAAGCGGAACCCTGCACGGAGTAAGCGCAAACCGTACCGCCGACGGCCACAAGTAATGCGACGATCGACAGGTGCCCGAACATTTTGGGATACCGCTTTGCAAACAGCGGATCGAGAACCATCAGCAGCGTTCCGGCGATAGTCAGAACGATCTCAGGCGCGAAGCGCTGGAGATCGGCGCTGCTGGGCGCAAAACTTGCGGGAGCGAGCTCAGCGAACATGGATGTGGCCCCCCCCCGTTGACAGCCCGGCTGGTAAAGACACCCGAAGCGGTGCGGTCGATTTGGTTTGATCGAGGATCTTCAAGTTTGCTTCCGTCACGGCGGGCAGGAAAGTCTGAGTATAGATGCCCATCCAGACCATCATGACGACCAGGGGGATCATGCAGGCCCACTCGCGCGCGCTGAAGTCCGGCATGTGATGCTTCACCTCGTCGCCCAGTTCTCCGAAGAACACTCTTTGGTACATCCAGAGCATGTAGCAGGCGGAGAGGATAACGCCGATGGCGGCGAAGACCGTCCACGAGAAGTTGGCCTGCGCGGTGCCCTGCAGGACGAGGAACTCGCCCACGAAGTTATTGAGCATGGGCAGACCGATGCTGGCCAGGGTGGTGATCAGAAAGATGGTCGAGAGCCAGGGGGCCGCGGTGGCAACGCCGCCGTAATCGGCAATCTCCAGCGAATGACGCCGCTCGTACATAAAGCCGACCAGAATAAAAAGCGCTCCGGTGGAAATGCCGTGATTCAGCATCTGGTAGACGGCGCCGTCCAGACCCATTTGGGTGAAAGAAAAAATGCCGAGTACCACAAAGCCGAGGTGGCTGACCGAGGAGTACGCGACCAGCTTCTTCATGTTCGGCTGTGCCATCGCGACCAGCGCGCCGTAGACGATTCCCACGATGGCGAGGACCACGATCCAGGGCGCATTTTCGCGGGACGCCGTCGGGAACATCGGAAGGCAGAAGCGAACCAGCCCGTAAGTGCCCATCTTGAGCATGACGGACGCCAGCATCAACGATCCGGCCGACGGGGCTTCCACATGGGCGTCGGGGAGCCATGTGTGCAGCGGGAAAAGGGGAACCTTTATGGCGAAAGCGACGAAGAATGCGAGGAACAGCAATGTCTCTTCGCCGTGGGAAAGCACGACCTTGCCGCTGGCCAGGCTGTTGAGAATCGCGGCATAGTCGAAGGTGCCCGCGCGGTTGTACACGAAGATAATGGCGACGAGCATCAGGACGGAACCGGCCATCGTATACAGGAAGAATTTGACGGCGGCGTAGATGCGCCGATCATGTCCCCAGATGCCGATCAGGAAGTACATGGGCACGAGAACGACTTCCCAGAAGACGTAGAACAGAAAGAGGTCCCACGCCGAGAAGACGCCGACGAGACCGAATTCAAGCAACAGGAGGAAAGCGAAGAACTCCTTGGTGCGGTCCTTGATGTAACGCCACGAGATCAGGATCGCGATGGGAGTCAGGAAAGTGGACAGAATAATCAGCCAGAGACTCAGACCGTCGATGCCGACATGCCAGTGGATTTCAGGATTGGCAATCCAGATTATGTCCGTGACGAACTGCTGCCCGGGCTGGCCGAATCGATACCCCGTGGCAAGTCCCAGTGACAGCGCAAACGTCAGCAGCGAGAATCCCAGAGTCGCCATCCGAATGGCCTGATCCTGTTTGCGGGGAATCAGCAGGGTAAGGATGAAACCGATGCCGGGGATGGCGATAACCAGGTCGAGCAGATTCATTGAGCTTCCTTCACCGACCAACTCCCGCTGGTCCAAGTCCGGAAGCCCAGCCCATGGCCGTCACGCCCATGACAATGAGCAGCGCAACAGCGCCGAGTACGACCCAGGTCGCGTAACTGCGGATGTTGCCGGACTGCAGGAGTTTGAGCACTCCGCCAATGCTCTTCGATTCGGTTCCGACGCCGTTCACGATGCCGTCGATCACCCCCTGATCCACGCCGTGCCAGAGCACGGTGGTGGAACCGGTGATCACCGGATTGACGACGGTCGCGTCGTAAATTTCGTCGACGAAATACTTGTTGTAAACCAGGTTGTAAAGGCCGCTGAGCGATGCGGCGAGGCGCTCGGGAACTTTGGTGTTCACAACGTACATGTAGTAAGAGAGGGCGATACCGATCAAGCCGAACGCAACCGAGATGTAAGTCAGGTTCATGTTCTCCGCGCCCTCGGCGATCGGGAACATGCTGTCGAGGATCTTGGGCACGTTGAATAAGAACCCGCCGCCCAGGGACAGGACCGCGAGGACAACCAGCGGCCCCAGCATCGACCACGGTGATTCATGGGGATGTCCGTGTCCTTTGTACTCGCCGGTGAAACTCATCCAGAACGCGCGCCAGACGTAGAACGCGGTCATGCCGGCAGTGACGACGCCGACCCAGTACATCCACGGCGCGTGGGCGTAGGCAGCCCCCAGAATGGCGTCCTTACTGAAGAAGCCCGACGTATATGGAAATCCCGAAATGGCCAGTGACGCACACGCCAGGGTGACTCCGGTCACCTTCGCATATTTCCAAAGTCCGCCCATGTGCCGCATATCCTGCTCGCCATGGCATGCGTGAATTACACTGCCGGCGCCGAGGAAGAGCAGCGCCTTGAAGAACGCGTGCGTCATCAGATGCCAGATGCCGGCCGAGAAAGCGCCGACGCCGACGCCAAGGAACATGTATCCGAGCTGTGAAACCGTCGAGTAAGCGTAAACCTTTTTGATGTCGTTCTGCAGAAGGCCGATGGTGGCGGCGAATACGGCCGTCGCGAGGCCGATGATGGCAACCGTTTCCATCGCCACCGCAGCGTGGGTGAAGATCGCGGCCGACCGGGTGCACATGTAGACTCCGGCGGTAACCATGGTGGCGGCGTGGATAAGAGCCGAGACCGGCGTGGGACCTTCCATGGCGTCCGGCAGCCAGACGTAGAGCGGAATCTGCGCCGACTTGCCGCATGCCCCGAGGAGCAGCAGCAGAGCGATCGCGGTCAGCGTGCCGGTCGGCTTGCCTGGCGCGGCGGAGAACACCTGCGTGAAATCCAGCGTGCCGAAGTTCACCACGATCAGGAACATGGCGAGCGAAAATCCGAAATCGCCGATGCGGTTTACGATGAAGGCTTTGTTGCCGGCGGTGGTGGCGCTCTTCTTGACGAAGTAGAACCCGATGAGCAGATAACTGCACAGGCCGACACCTTCCCAGCCGACGAACAAAATCAGGTAGTTTGCGGCCAGCACCAGGTCCAGCATGAAGAACATGAACAGGTTGAGGTAAGCGAAGAAGCGGTAGTAGCCTTCTTCGTGGGCCATGTATCCGATCGAGTAAATGTGAATGAGGGAGCCGATGCCGGTGACGATCATGAGCATGATCATGGTCAGCTTGTCGACCGTGAAATCCCAGCCGACCTGGAACTGGCCGCTCCTGATCCAGGTGAAGTAGTGCTCGGTGACGGGGGTCGCCCCCAGATCGCCGGCGGTCATAAAAACCTTCATGACCCAGCCGAACGAAAGGAGGACGCTGGCAACGGCGATCAGAGTGACGACGGATTTCGGCAGTTTGCGGCCGAAGATGCCGTTGAGCAGGAACCCGAGGAACGGGAGCGCGGGTATGAGCCAGAGTTGTTGCATCAGTTCTTAAGGGAATCGATTTCGTCGATGTTCAGGGTCCCACGATTCTTGAACACCGTCAGGATGATGGCCAGGCCTACCGCGGCTTCGGCCGCCGCGACCACCATTACGAAGAAAGTGAAGATGTGCCCGCTGACCAGCTTATGCTGGTTGGCAAAAGTGACGAAGCTGAGGTTCACCGCGTTCAGCATCAGCTCGATGCACATGAATACCGTGATAATATTGCGCCGGAACATAAAGCCGCCGACGCCCAGCGCGAACAACACGGCGCTCAGAATCAGGTACCAGGAGACGGGGATACCGCTGTTGAACGCCTGTAAAGCTTCGGGCATTTAATCCATTTCCTTTCGGGCGAGCACGATGGCGCCGACGATCGCGACCAGAATCAGCACCGAGGTGACTTCGAACGGCAGCAGGTATTCGGTAAAAAGCGCGTAGCCGACGCTCTGGGCGGAGCCGCCGGTGAAGTTGCCGAACTTGACTTCACCCGCATTCGAAAATCCGCGCTGAAAGAACCAGCAGACCAAACCGACGAAAGCGGCGAGCGCGGGTATGCCGAGCAACTGGGCCGTCCACGAGCGGCCGCGGCGGACCTCGGCGCCCGCGTTCAGGAGCATGATGACGAAGACAAACAGCACCATGACGGCTCCCGCGTAGACGATAACCTGCGCCATGGCGATGAATTCGGCGCCGAGCTGCAGGTAGAGGACGGCAATCGATCCCATCACGCCGATCAGCGACAGGGCGCTCGCAATCGGGTGCCGCTGAAGCACCACGTTGACGGCGGACACCACCGCGATTCCCGCAAACACGATAAAAAAGAGAAGATCCATCGCTATAAGTCCAACTCAGGATTCCAGCGCCACCAGAAATCCGGTGATCAGAAGGTTCAACAGCGCCGCGGGAAACAAACCCTTCCATGCGAAGCCCATCAGCTGGTCGTACCGGAAACGGGGAAGCGTCGCGCGCACCCAAACGAAAACGAAGAGCAGAAAGCCGGTCTTGGCGAGAAACCAGAAGAGCGGCATCAAAACGGGAACCAGGAAGGGCACGAGCATCAGGCCAGCCAGCCCGAAGAATACGACGCCGAACACCGGCAGCGTGTACCTGTCGAACGGCCGCGCCGGGTTGAGCCCGTGATAAACGCAGACCGCGCCGGCTGCAAAGAGAATCAGCGGCGCGACGAAGTTCGAGCCGTATTCGACGGGCCACAAAGGATGCCAGCCGCCGAGGAACAGAAGAGTCGCGATGGAACAGACGGTCACCATGTTCGCGTACTCCGCCATGAAGAAGGCGGCGAATGTCATGCTGCTGTATTCGACATGGAAACCCGCCACCAGCTCGTTTTCCGCCTCCGGCAGGTCGAACGGGATACGGTTGGTTTCCGCGAACCCGGAAACCATGAAGATGATGAAACTGAATATCTGCGGGAAAGGTCCGGCGAAGATGGCCCACTTGGGAAGAACCCCGAAGTTGTATCCGGCCTGGGAATTCACGATTTCGCGAAGGCTCAGCGTGCCGGCGATCAACAGCGGCGAGACGATCGCGAGACTCATCGGCAGCTCGTAGCTGATCATCTGGGCGGAACTGCGCAGGCCGCCGAGAAGCGCGTACTTGTTGTTCGACGACCAGCCGGCGAGCGCGATCCCGTAGACGCCCATCGAACTCACGGAGAGGATAAACAGAATGCCGACATTGAGGTCCGTCAGCTGCATCGCCGTCGTATACGGCCCGATGGTGATCTGGGTGCCGAAGGGGATCACCGAGATCGAAATCAGCGCCATGAACACCGCGAGGAAGGGGGCGAGAAGGTAGAAGAAACTGTTCACGTCCGACGGCATCACGCCTTCCTTGGTGATCAGCTTGATCACATCGGCAAGCGGCTGCAGCAAGCCATGCGGCCCCACGCGCGAAGGACCCATCCGAACCTGCACGTGCGCGATCACTTTGCGCTCCACCCACTGCAGGTACGCGAGCACCGTCAGCAGTACGAACGCGATGATCGCCGTTTTGATGAGCGTGATGACGATAAAAACCATTTTGGGGTCTATTTCTTAGCCGCGCACAACGGACCCTTCGGCCTGTGCGCTGTCCGGACGCCCGTGGGTCAAACGTTTCTCGATAACTGAATTCAGTATTTTAGAATACCGTCCCAGCGTTCCGGACGTGAAGAGATTATCGTGCGCGGACCAGATGAGGTCCGGACGGCTCTCGACACCGACTCTGCCGTTGACGGGAGCGGTTTGCTGAGCGCCCACCGTCACCAGCGCGAGCGGAATATCGTAGCCCCTGGCACTCTTGCGGATTTCTTCGTAAACGGTCTCGGGCAGCCATGGCCCCATGTGCCTGGCGTAGTCCATTTCTTTGGCGATCAGCCCGATGATTTCAAGATCCGTCTTGGCGCCGATGGTTGAGATCGCCCGCTTCAGACGCTGCACTTCGCCGCAGACGTTGGTAACGGTGCCGTTCTTTTCGTAAGCGCTGGCGGCGGGCAGCAGAACGTCCGCGCGCTCCGCCGTTTCCGTCATGAACATGTCCTGCACGACGACAAAAGCCTTGTTCGATACGAGCGGACCGTTCTTCAGCGGGTTTGCGCCGACAACCCAGAGCGCATCGAGATCGGCGTCGGAGAGCATCTCCCGAACCGTCAGACCAGCTGCGCCCGATGCCAGATAACCGGGAAGCAGTTCGGGAACGAGGCCCATGTCGATTGCGCCGCGGGAGTTCGAATAGTCGACCAGCGGGCAATATTTGACCGCTGTGCCGAGCGATTGGCCGAACTTCACCAGTTGGCGGACCGCGTCGCCCTTAACCGAATCGTTGAACAGGATCACCAGCTCCGGTTCCGCCGCAAGCGCGTCGCGCAATTGGGGAAGCGCTTCGAGTTCCGTTCCCCCGACTTTGCGAATCGATTTTGCGGCGTGGGCGTCTTCGCGGACCGCGTTCGGCGTGACCACGTAGACGTGCGCGCCGTGATGCCGCTGGTTGGCGCGAATCTGGAAGGCGATAAACGGCTGTTCGAGGGCGAGGTCCGCACCGACGATCAGGAACGCTTTGCCCTCGTAGAGATCCTGCGTGGTGGCTAAAGACGCATTCGTGCCGCTGAGCGCGTCGACGAGGGTCGCCACATCGCCGGTGCGGTGGTGGTCGATGTTGTTGGTACTCAGGCACTGCCGCGCGAATTTCTGCAGGTAGAAGTTTTCTTCGTTCGTCGTGTGGTTCGAGCCGACAACGCCAAACTTCCCGTTGCGCGCTTTGATCCGACTGAATTTTTCGGCAATGGTCGAGAGCGCCTTCGACCACGAAGCCGGCTCCAGCTTTCCGTTCACCCGGACCATGGGCGACTGCAACCGGCCGTCGTGATCGGAGAAATCGAATGCGTAGCGGCCTTTGATGCACAGGAACTCGCCGTTGATCCCGGAGCGGTCGCGGTTATTGCCGCGGATGATGCGATCGTTGCGCACGCCGAGAGTCGTCTTGCAGCCGTTCGAGCAGTGCGTGCAGATGGTCCCGACGTGCTCCATTTCCCAGGGACGCGTCTGGTAACGATACGCCCCGCTGGTGAGCGCGCCGACCGGGCAGATATCGATGCACTGGCCGCACTCGTCGCAGTTGAGGTGATCGCCCTCGTTGGGCGCAATCAGAGACACCGCGCCGCGATTGACAACGCCGAGCGCGCCCACGCCCATGCCTTCGTCGCAGGCCCGCACGCAGCGGAAGCAGAGAATGCAGCGCGGGCCGTCATAGAAAACCACGGGCGACCACTGCTGCTCGTCGACATGAATCTTGGTTTCGGTGAACCGGCTCTCGCCCGCGCCATAGCGGAAGACCATGTCCTGCAGTTCGCACTCGCCGCCCTTGTCGCAGACCGGACAATCGAGAGGGTGATTGGTCAGCAGGAATTCGAGCGTGGATTTGCGTGTCGCCCTGACGTTTGCGGAGTCGGTGTGGACTACCATGCCGGGGGCCACGGGGAGCGTGCAGGCAACCTGCATCCGCGGCATCTTTTCGACGTCGACGAGGCACATACGACAGGCGGCCTGGAGCGAGTAGCCTTCGTAATAGCAGAACGAGGGGATTTCGATACCGGCGCGTTTGGCCGCTTCGATGACCAGCGTACCGGCAGGCGCTTCGAGCTCTCGTCCGTCGATTGTGAATTTCACCAGATCAGCCATTGGGTTCTCTTTGCTACTGCCACCTGTTTTCAAGCCTGTTCAGCCGTTCGTGGAATTCGCGGTGGTCGCGGTCAACAACGTGGATCAAAGCATCAAGCTTGCCGCCGATTTCATCTACTCGTGTTGAAAGGCGGTCAACCACGCCGGACAATTTGTCGACGGCTCCAGTCAATTTGTCGATTGAATCAACCATCACAACCTGAGCTTTCAGCAGACGGCCTTGCTCGTCGACAAGTTTTTCATGCTCATTGATGACATGTTCGATCGTTATCTCGATCCGGTCGAGCCGCGAGAGGTTGTCCCGATTTCCATTTGGTTCCGGCATCGCTACACCGCCACCAGCCGGGACGATTTGTCGTAGGGGCAGGGCTTTCCGTCGAGATGCGCTTCGAATTCCTCCCGCCACTTTTCGACGATGGAAAGAGTGGGGAGCGCGGCCGCATCGCCGAGCGGGCAGAAGGTCCGGCCGCCGAGCATGTTTTTGGAAAGATCGCCGATCAGCACGATGTCGCTTTCCTGGCCCATGCCTTCATGGAAGCGCGTGAGAAGCCTCCTCATCCACGCCGTCCCTTCACGGCAGGGGATGCACCAGCCGCAGCTTTCGTGGGCGTAAAAACGCATGATCCGGAGGGCGAATTTCACCATGCAGGTGTCTTCGTCGAGAACAACCACGCCACCCGAGCCGAGCATCGACTTCGCCGCCGCGAGGGTATCGTAGTCCATCGCGAGATCGCACTCGTCGGCTTTGAGGAGCGGGCAGGAAGAGCCTCCGGGAACGACGGCTTTCAGCTTTTTGCCGTTGCGCATGCCGCCGCCGACTTCGTTGATCATGCGCATCAGATTGAAACCCATCGGCAGTTCGTAAACGCCCGGCTTATTGATGTGCCCGGAGAGACAGAACAGCCGCGTTCCGCCGTTTTTCGGCGTGCCCAGTCCCGCGAAGTAAGCCCCTCCATTGAGGATGATCGGGGGGACTGCGCAGAATGTCTCGACGTTATTCAGGATGGTGGGCGATTGGTAAACGCCGGCAACGGCCGGGAAAGGCGGGCGGATGCGGGGCACGCCACGCTTTCCTTCAAACGATTCGAGGAGCGCGGATTCTTCGCCGCACTCATACGCGCCCGCGCCGGAATGCGTCGCCAGATGAAACTTCACGCCGCGCCCGAGAATGTTATCGCCCAGATAGCCGCGCGCGTAAGCTTCGTCAATGGCGCGATCCACGATGTCGATCAGGTAGCGATACTCGCCGCGGATGTAGACGTATCCCCGCTGCGCGCCTACCGCGAGACCGGCGATGACGATGCCCTCGATCATCTGGTGCGGATCGTACTCGATGAGAAGCCGGTCCTTGCACGTGCCCGGCTCGCTCTCGTCCGCGTTGACCATGATGTATTTCGGCTTGGGCGACTGGCGAGGGACGAAGCTCCACTTCATGCCGGTGGGAAATCCGGCGCCTCCGCGGCCACGCAGGAGGGATGCTTTCACCTCGTTGATGATTTCTTCCTGCGTCATGCCGAGGGCTTTTTCGAGAGCCTTGTAGCCGTCGGTTTTGAGATAGGTCTCGATGGTGTGCGAATTCGGCATGCCGAACCGGCGCGACAGTATTCTGACCTCGAGCGGATTGGGTTCGTTATAAAGCATCAGCTGTTGACCTTCACCAATTCCGTGATTTCTTCCGGGCGCTTGCCCGCCGCCAGTCCGTCGATCAGCTTTTCCAGCTGCGCCATGGTCACGTCGTGATAGAAATCGTAATTCACCTGGATGGCGGGCGCCCAGGAACAGGCCCCGATGCACTCCACTTCTTCCAGTGAAACGCGCCCGTCGGCCGTCACTTCCTTGTGCCCGATGCCGAGCTTGTGGCTGGCCTTGTTCCAGAGTTCCTCACCGCCGACGAGCAGGCAGGAAATGTTGGTGCAGATCTGCACGTGATACTTGCCCATCGGCTTGCGATGCAGCATCGAGTAATACGTCAGAACTTCGTTGACTACGTGCGGAGTCACGCCTACGCGTTTGGCCACTTCGTCAATGAGTTCGTCGGTGATGGAGCCGATCTCATCCTGGGCGTAGATGAGCATGGGGATCATGGCCGAACGTTTTCGATCGGCGGGGTACTTGGCGAGAAACTTCTCGAAGCGCGCTTCCAGCTCGGGAGAAAAGGTCATGCGTTAAGCGCGTCGCTCCAATCTGTTTTGGTGGGGCGGGCCCCCCGGCCCGCGGTCGACGCCCTCGTCGGCCTGTTCGGGGCGCGCGAACCGCCGGTTTCACAGACCAAGCCGGTCGGGGGACCGGCAGCGGGCCGGGGGGCACTCCCCACATGATTGTTTTGAGTCACCGGTCCGTATCTCCCAGCACGAAATCCATACTTCCCAGCCCGGCGATCACATCGGCGATCAGAGTTCCCTCAATCATCTTCGGAATCGCCTGCAGATTCCCGAAGCTCGGCCCGCGCCAGTGCACGCGATAAGGCTTCTGGGTCCCGTCGCTGACCATGTAAACGCCGACCTCGCCGCGCGGCGATTCGACCGCCTGGTAGACCTCCCCTTCGGGCACGCGGAAGCCTTCGGTGACGATTTTGAAGTGATAGATGAGCGCTTCCATCTGCGTCTTCATCTTTTCGCGATCCGGCAGCACGATTCCGGGCGCATCCGCCTGATGCGAACCCGACGGCATGCCTTCGAGAGCCTGCCGGATGATCTTCGTAGACTGCCGCATTTCTTCGATGCGCACCGCATACCGCGCGAACACATCGTTCTCAGTGCGCGTCGGCACGTCGAAATCGAACTTCTCGTAGCTCGAGTACGGGGCGTCCTTGCGGATATCGATCTTCAGGCCGGCCGCGCGGAGCATGGGGCCGGTGACGCCGAGGTCGATCATGTCTTCGAGAGGGATATAGCCGATACCCTTGGTCCGGCCGGTCCAGATGCGGTTACTCGTCAGCAGCTCTTCGTATTCATCGATGCGCGACGGAAAGATATCGACGAAATCCCTTACACGCTTCTGCCAGCCGCGCGGAGGCTCGAGCGCCAGTCCGCCGATGCGGAAATAGCTGGTCATCATGCGCTGTCCCGAGAACATCTCGAAAACGCGCAGAATTTCCTCGCGCTCCCGGAAGCAATAGAGGAACACGCTCATGGCGCCGATATCGATGGCGTGCGTGCCCAGCCATACCAGATGGCTGTTCAAGCGCGTGAACTCGGCCAGCATGACCCGGGTCCACTGCGCGAGCGGCGGAATTTCCAGACCCAGAAGTTTTTCCGCGGCCAGACAGTAAACCAGGTTGTTCGAAAGGGGGGCGAGGTAATCGATGCGGTCCGTCAGCGTGACGCCCTGCTGATACGTCTTGACCTCGAACTCTTTTTCGATGCCCGTATGCAGATAGCCGATATCGGGGGCGGCCTTCAGAATGGTTTCGCCATCGAGTTCCAGCAGCAGGCGCAGCACGCCGTGCGTCGACGGGTGCTGCGGGCCCATGTTGAGGACCATACTCTGCGTGCCGGACCGGGTGTGTGAATGCTTCTCGTAGTCCTGTTCGACGTCGAGTTCACTGGTGATGCCGCCGTCGGTCAGTACCGCGGAATCGTTCGCGCTCATGATGCAGAGTCCATTCTCAAAAAACTCCTAATACCGGGTGCCGGTTACCGGGACGTCCTTGCGCAACGGATGTCCAACCCAATCCTCCGGCAGCATGATCCGGGTCAGGTTCGGATGATTGAGGAATCGGACGCCATAAAGGTCGAACACCTCGCGCTCGTACCAGTTTGCCGAACGATATACCGGGAACGCCGATTCAATCTCGGGATTTTCGCCGGGCTCGCCCTTACCGTGAACCCGCGCCTTCAAACGCAGACGCTGCTTTCCCGCAATCGACTGAAGGTGATAAACGATCTCGAATCGCGGCTCGGCGGGATAGCGATCGACACCGGTCACGGTGCTCAGGCGCTCGAAGTTCAACTGGTGTTTGACGCGGCGCAGCGCTTCAACGATGTTTGCCGGCGCCACTTCGACAGTCAACTCGCCGAACTCGAATTTGGCCGTAACCGCGACATCGTCCAGCGCCGATGCCACTGGATTATCGCGCAGGTCTTCGGGAATCATTTCGAAACCAGCTCCGGCTTGCGAGCGGCTTTTCCCGGAGAGAGCCCGGCCGGGGTGAGATCGAGGCGAATGGCCACCGGCTTCGATGGGGTCAGATCGGAGTGCGCCCAGTCCAGCACGCCTTTCTTCCAGATGAAGAAAAATCCCGCCAGGATCAGGATCACAAAGGTCAGCATCTCGAGAAAGCCGAACATCTTCAGCCGCTTGAATACAACGGCCCACGGGTAAAGGAATATGGCTTCGATATCGAACAGAATGAAGATCATGGCCACAAGGTAAAACTTCACGCTGAAGCGGTGCTGGGCATCGCCGGTAGGCGAGATCCCGCACTCATAGGGCATGTCCTTGACCTTGTTCTTCAACCTTTTCCCGATGGCGAACGACAGCGTTACCAGAGCAGCCGCGATCGCCATCGCGAGGATGGCCTGCAGGAGAACAGGGAACCACGTTTGGGCGAGAGTATCGGGCATTTTAAAATGATGATTTCAAGGCTGGGGGCGCTTTTTCGTAAGGCCGCGGGCGCTCCCCACGACTATAATAATCCACGTATAGTCGTGTCCACGGAAAATCAGGTTACAGTCAACGGAGAACGCCGCGGTTTTCCGCCGCAAACCACATTGCTCGATATCGTGCGCGCCCTCAACCTGGAGCCGGACCGGGTGGCGATCGAATTGAACAGGGCGATCGTCAAGCGTGAGATGTGGCCCGGCACCACCATCGCCGGCGGCGCCGAAATCGAGATCGTTCAGTTTGTCGGCGGCGGGTAAAACCCGCAGGCGATAGCGCCTACGCGAAGCTTCTGATGGCGTGCGCCTCGTCTTCGTGGACGTCGAAGACCGTGTAGAGTTTGGTGATCTGCAACAGATCCTTCACCCGTTTGGTCAGGCTCAGCAGCTTCAAAGTGCCACCCTGATTGGCTACCGTGGTAAAGCCGGAAACCAGCTCTCCAATCCCCGAACTGTCGATGTAGGAGACATCGCCGAGGTTCAGCAGAATCTTTTTGTTGCCCTTGGCCACCAGCTCACGCAGGGCGTCGCGCAGGGCGCTCGACCCCTCGCCGAGCGTAATCCGGCCCGAAACGTCAATTACCGTCACATCACCCACCTGGCGGGTGTTTAATTTAACACTCACTTCCGCTTACCTCCCTCGAATAAATTCATGATTCCTTCGGCCCGATATTCTTGACCAGAGTAACTTCCGTGCCCGCGGGAGACACCTTGCACACTTTCATGTCGTCCATGAACGCGCCCATCAGGAACAAGCCCCGGCCCGAATGCCGCAGCAGATTCGTGTCGTGCAGAGGGTCGGGGACTTCCTGCACTTCGAAGCCCTCGCCCTGATCCGTGATGCGGATCGTGAAGCTGACACCGACCGAAACGCGGACGTGGACCCGCTTGTTCCGGTTATACCGATTGCCGTGCACGACGGCGTTCACCATGCATTCCCGCACGGCCATGCCAATCCGATGCCGGTCGTCTTCGTCAAAACCCGTATGCTCCGCCGCCTTCAGGATTTCGCCTTCCGCGAGATCGACGCTCTCGAGCGTGGACGGGTAGTGATGGTCGAGCACTTCCTTCGCGCCTGTATCCAATTCCATGAGAGCGTAATTACGAAACGCTACCATAAACTGCCGTGCATCCGAAAGTCAAGGACGCAAGCGGAGCTGAAAATAGCCGGGCAGGTCCTTCTTCGTATCGCGCAGGATTTCCACCACGGCGCTGCGATCGGCGAGGGAGAGACTTCCGTACCTGGCCCCCGCCACTTCGCCCGACAGAATCCGCCACATGCGCCGGTAAATCGCGTCCTTTGTCTCCGCAGGCAGGGCGTCGAAGGCTTCCGTGTAGATCATATAGCTGCACGGATAGCGCATCAGGCGCCGCTGCAGATCGAATTCCCGCAGCGACCGCCCCTTGCGGTCCCGCGGACCGGCGCGCGAGAATTTTTCGGCGAAACCCGAATTGCCCCGAATCGGACCGGGCAGCGGGGCCTCGTCCACGAAAAGGAGATAATCCACCAGTTCGTTTATGTTGTCCGGATGCGCCAGCAGGTTCATCATGTGCATCTGATGCGCAAATACCATCAGGGCGACGACGTCGCTCGAAGGCGTAAGGGAATTTTGGGGATCGAGGGAAGGTGCAATTTCGCGCCGTTCCGAATCCGCAAAAACCGCATTGCCCGCGTGGACCCGAGGCACGGTGTTTCCCGTAACATACCAGCCGCCCCAAAGTTTATTAAAGGGCGTACGGCCGTCGACGTCGATTTGGCCCGATGGAATACCGTAGGGAGCGGAAGTAACGCTGCGGACCAGGGTGGCGGAGGATTTATGGCACCTCAGACAAACTTCGCGATGAGTCAGGCGCTCGTCGGGACGCTGCTCCAGAGTATAAAACTGGATGTCCCGCCCCGGATCCTGCGCCGCCAGTTCAATGAAACCACCGCGTACCCAGCCCACAGCCACGGAATCGTTGAAGTAGAGCACGCGCGGATTCGAGGGTTCAATGTGCAGCAGCTGGATGCTGGTCTTCGAGAACACGGCGATCTGCGATTCGACGGGAACGTGCAGTGCTTCGAGGAGCGCCGGAAGGTATCCGTAAACGGGGTCGAACCCGAGTTGCGCGGCGCCTTGTTCAATGCGATGGCTGAGTGCGGCGACGGGATCCTCCCCTGACGCGGGGGTTACCGCGAGGGTCACACCGAGGGCCGCGCCGAGGACCGCTAGCGCGATGGGGCTTCGGATGAACGCCACTTGCGTTTTACCCCGCACCAAGCGGCCAGTGCCAGGAGACCTCCGAGCAAAAGGCCGGCTGCGGCAGGCTCGGGCGCGACCACATCGACGGTAAAGGACTGACTGACGGTAAATCCGTTGAAGTCGGGGTCGTTCGTGCCGCCTGCCGCATTAATGGTGACCGTGCCGCTGTACTCGCCGACAGAGGTTCCGGGTGCGATATCGATTCCGAAGATCGGCAGGTCGGGACCGTATATGTTCGGGGGATTGCCCAAAAGGTCGGTGGCCCAGGTGGGGTCACCGCTCAGCAAAAGGGGAACGTCTTCATAGAAGGTACTATCAAGCGACAAAGAGCCGCTGACGGGGCTGGACGAAAACGTGACGCTGATGTCGATTGGGAAATAGTCAAAGAAAATGTAGCTTCCGTCCGTGTCCGTGTCGGTCAGAGTGCCGGAAAAGAGAACGCAGTTGGGCGGAATGCAGTTACCAGGGTAGGGCGAGTTGCTGGTCGGAGAACCGGCCCCGGTATTCGGAGTGAGGGCAAAGGTGAGGTCGTCCCCGTACACCGGCGCCGCCGCCAAAGCGAGAAGCGCCGAAAGAAGAAAAGTAAACAGCCGGGGGCGCATGTTACTAATTCCCAACCGCGAATAAAATGGCATCGTTGATCGCATAAGCCGTGCCATCGGGCCCGATAACGGTAGGGGTGTAGGCCTCACTGCGGCCTGACGTCAGGCTCACCCGCTGCAGGAGAGTGTTGCTGGAGAAGTCCCAGCGGTAAACCGTGCCGTCTTCACTGTTGATGATGGCCGCTTTCGTGTAGGGGTCGATTGCGGCAGTGTTGATGCACCACTCGCGCACTCCGGCGAGACCCGGGTTCGGCGGCACTCCCGTAACGGTAATCACCTCCTGCATTACCGTCACGGCCACGGAGGAATACTCATCCTGCATCGTCGCGTTGGGGTCCAGGATGGCGATCTTGTTCACCCCGTTCCCGCCTGCATTGGCATAGTTGTTGTACTTGGTCAGGATCAGATACGACGACGTGCCGGTGTAGGACGGTACCGAGGTGGAGGGCACTACCGAGGCCGTATTGTCCCAGCCGAAAGAGCCTGGTGTTTTGGTCTGCGTGAGCGCGGAGTTGAAATGCAGCATCCACCCCCGATCGTTATGCGAGGTGCAGCAGTTGGCTTCGAGAACGCCGTAGTATACATCCCCATCCGCCGCGACCATGGGAGCCGCCGAGCTGACGGAAGCCACGGTCGCCAGACCGTAACCGGGCCGGGGATCGAACAACTGAACGTGCGCGATCGGCGCAAGCGTCGTCGCGCTCAGAGAGGTCAGATACCCCGTTCCAAGCTCTGCGTACCCGCCGGAGGTCGTCGCGACGTAGACGGTGGCTTGGGTGACGCTCAGCGCAGGAGCGCAATTGAAAGCGATGTAGTTGGCGGTGCTGTCTCCGGTCAGGGACACTGCGGTGACCGACGTTCCTGTACCTGCGATTGAGACCCGGGCAATGCCGCCGCCAGTGGCGAGTCCCGCCGGATTCGATCCGGTTACCGTGAAACCGAAGAAGATGTTCCCCGCGTGATCGGCCGTCAGCGGCGTGGAGATCTGGATCGTATTGTTGAATGCAGCTTGGTGATTGCTGTAACCCGTAGCCCCGTTCATTCCGTAGAAAGCTACCTGAACGATTGCCCCGGTAGCGGAATCCGGATTCGTCCGGTAAAAGATAGTTCCACCCGGCCCGGGATAATAGAGCCGCGTGCCAAGAGACAGGGCAGGCCCATAAGGCGGTGTCCAGGAAAGTGGGGGAGCCGTGTAGCAACCCGAAGCGATGCAGCTTGAAAGAGTGTAGATTTGCGCACCTGTCGCGCCGTTGAAAGCCTCCAGTTGATAACCGTTGGAAGTCGTCACAGGTACGATTACTGTGTTTGCGGCCGTCACCACGGGAGATCCGTAGTGAACGAAAAGAGAGCCATTGCCGCCCGCAGCCCCGCTCGTATCAATCGGAGTCTGCCAGTGGATTGAGTTCAGCGCTTGCGCCGCGGTAGCCGACGTTCCGGTGTGCTGGGGATCGTGGGCGTATCCGCTCCACGGGATACTCAGCTGTGCCCATGCCAAAGAGGGGGAAAGAGCTAAAGCTAACAAATGCAGGCACTTCAATTCGGTGATCCTCCGTGATTGGGCCACTGTACGCCGCAATACTAAATGAAAGCTCAAGATACCACCTTGGTAGGAGCATAGCCAGCCACAATTTCCCGTTTACAGATTTTCGGGTTACGGTACCATGTTAGGGCGATGACCCCCTCCCAGCCTCGGATTGTGCTTGAAAAATCTCCCGACTACCGCGAAAGCTATGCCAACAGCGTGCAGATTCGGGTGAACCTCTGGGATTTCTTTCTGATGTTCGGCAATATCAACCAAACCGCTCAGGACCACGTGCAGATCCATAATTTCCAGGGGGTCTACGTCAGCCCGCAACAGGCCAAAGCCCTGCTGAATGTGCTGCAGCAGAATGTAAGCCAGTACGAATCCGCCTTCGGCGAGATCCGTCTCGAGCCCCGCGCCGGCTCCGGATTCGTCCAGTAACAACGCGCAATGCCGTCCGTTCGCAGGCCGCCGGTCCGGCTCCGGTCGTACGTGCTGGCCTTCGGACTGATCGCCTCTTTTCTGATACTGGCGCACGCCTGGCTGCTGGATCTCCCGTTTTATTGGGATGAAATTGGCCAGTTCGTGCCCGCATCGCTCGACCTTTTCCGCCGCGGCGCGTGGATTCCGGTCTCGACCGTTCCCAACGTTCACCCGCCGGGCGTGATGGCGTACCTGGCTCTTTTCTGGACAGTCTTCGGCTATTCCATTCCGGCGACCCGGATTGCGATGCTCCTCATCGCCTCCTTTGGCGCGCTCGCCACGTTCCTGCTCGGCATCGAATTGGCGCGCGGCTCCGTGGGTGCGCCTGCCTTCGCCGCGCTCGCCCTGCTGTGTGTTTCGCCGTTGTTTTTCGCGCAGTCCATGCTGGCGCAGCTGGATATGCCGGCCATGTGCCTGTCGATCCTGGCTCTGCTGCTGTTCCTGCAGAACCGTCTTTGCGCCTCCGCCGTCGCCTGTATGATTCTGGTACTGGTAAAAGAGACCGGAGCGGCTGTACCGGCATTGCTCGGGTGCTGGATTCTGTTTGAGCGCCGGGGCTGGAAGGAGCGCGCGCGGGCACTGTGGTTTCTGCTACCCCTGCCAGGTCTGGCGATCTGGCTGATGGCGCTGCATAACGCGACCGGACATTGGTTCGGCAATGCGGCGTTCACCGAATATAACCTTCGCGAACCCCTTCATCCGGTCCGTTTCCTGCTGGCGTTTGCGCGCCGCCTCTATTACATTTTCATTGGCTCCGGGCACTTCATTGGCACGCTGGCCGTGCTTTGGGCGCTGCGCCGGATGCCACTGCTTCGGGAACGGCCCTGGCGTATCGCCGGATCGTTCGTGCTTGTGCACCTGTTGGTTGTCAGCGCCCTGGGGGGCGCCATGCTGTAACGCTACGTTTTGCCCGCGATCCCCGTCGTGTATATTGCCTTCGCAGTTTCGTTGCAGGCGCTCCAGCCGCGGACGCGACAACTCACGCTCGGGGCATTGATCGCATGCCTCGTGGCCGCCAACTTTATAAATCCTCTTTATCCGTTTCCGTTCGAGAACAATCTGGCCTTCGTGAGCTTTGTCAGGCTTGAAGAGAGCGCGGCCGGCATGGTCGAGGACCACGGCGCCGCTCTGCCGGGAGGGGGCCTGGTCGGCACGGCGTTTCCCATGGCCGATGCGCTCCGCAATCCCGATTTCGGATTCGTGCGGATCCCGCGGAAGGTGATCGAGATAACGGACTTCAGCCGCCCTGAAATCGAAAAGTTGAAGGGCCGGGTACCCGACATGATCGTGGTTTACCAGCGCACGTGGGACCCGCTTCATCTCCTCGGCCATCCGGTTGTCGGCAGGTTTCTGGCGCGCCACTACGGTTACGAGCCCGAAATGCGCGCGGACCAGATCGCCGAAACTTTGTCGATGCACGTCGCCCGCCGCTGGACATGCCGGGGCCTGTCGATGGAACTTCTGGAGCGATGACAGCCGTGTTAATGTGGCCATGTCAATGTACAACGGTTTGGAATGACTAAATCCCGACTCGATCTCGCCAATCAACCCGGCTACACCTGGGAGCCTTATCACTCGACCGCCAAACGCGCCCCGGTGAAGCCCCTGGTTTTCCTGCCGCACACACTCTCCGAGAGGACCGGGCCGCTGTTCGGCGATATGCCGATCGCCGAAACGGACCATGACCTGACGCGCCAACACGCCGGCGAACCCCTCGGCCAGCGCATGATCGTGGAAGGACGCGTGGTGGACGAAGAAGGAAAACCACTGCCGCGGACTCTGATCGAGATCTGGCAGACGAATGCCGCCGGACGTTACCGGCATAAGCTCGACGACTTCCGCGCCCCGCTCGACCCCAACTTCACGGGGAGCGGCCGTATACTGACCGACGAAAATGGCCGCTACCGTTTCCTGACCGTGAAACCGGGCGCTTACCCATGGAACAATCACCCGAATGCGTGGCGGCCCGCGCACATCCACTTCTCGCTTTTCGGCCCGTCGTTCGTATCCAGATTCATGACCCAGATGTATTTCGAAGGCGACCCCATGCTGGCGTACGATCCCGTTTTCCAGGCGATTCCCGACCGGGCGAAACATCGCGTCCTCGCCGGTTTCGACTTGAGTATTACCGAAGAGAAATGGGCGCTCGGCTATCGCTTCGACTTGGTTTTGCGGGGGCCGGACGCCACGCCGTCCGAGGCGTAAATCATGGATCTGATCCCCACCGCAAATCAACCGATCGGTCCGTTCTACCATTTCGCGCTGACACCCGGCTGGTCCACCGGAGACAATTCGGCGGGTGTCATGGCCGGCCCGGAGGCGCGCGGAGAACGTGCCCGGCTGGTGGTTCGAGTGCTCGACCGGGATGGAAGCCCTGTGACGAACGCCATGATCGAACTGTGGCAGGCGGACGCCGGCGGCAAGTACAATCATCCGGCCGATACGCGGGAAAAAACTGCCGATCCGGCTTTCCATGGATTCGGACGGCTGGCCACCGACGACCAGGGCTTGTGCGTATTCGAGACGGTGAAGCCGGGTCAAGTACCGGGGCTGAAAGGAAAAATGCAGGCCCCGCACATCAACGTCTCCGTCTATGCCCCGGGCTTATTGCGGCGCGCCGTGACGCGGATCTACTTCGACGGCGAGCCCGCTAACCTGTCGGACGAGATTCTGGGGCTGGTTCCGGAAGACCGGCGTCCCTCGATGCTGGCTCGTCCCGGCGCGGAACCGCGCGAATGGTGCTTCGATCTGCATCTTACCGGGCCATGCGAAACGGTCTTTTTCGACATCTGAGCCGCCGCTTGTTCCCTACCCGACAGTGGTACTTTCAGGCACGCGTTTGTCATCGGATTCGGCCAGATCGGGTTCGAAAATATCCTCGATGGATCGATTGAAGAGCCCGGCGATGCGGAAGGCCAGCGGCAGACTGGGGTCATATTTGCCGGTTTCAATGGCGTTCACGGTTTGACGAGATACTCTGAGCCTCACGGCCAACTCGGCCTGGGACCATTCACGCTCGGCGCGAAGAACGCGAATCCGGTTCTTCATGCTGCCTGCGCGCCGCCGATCAACTGCGCCAGTTGCTCCGTTGTAGCATTCCCGATAAGGCGTTCCTCGCCCACCTCGACAACGGGAACCGACCTGATTCCCTTACTCGCCGCCATCCCCGGTTTGAGAGTGAGGTCTATTTTCGTAAGGCTGAAATCCGTCTTTTCCCGCAGCGACTTCAGCCGCTGTTCCACGATCGGGCAGAAAGGACAGCCCAGAAGGAGGTAATAAGTGACCTCGACTCCGGCTTTGGTGACGCTCGATGGCGCCTTATCGGCCACGGGCCCATAGCCCATCCATGCCGATATTTGCGGGAAAAAGCGCAGTTTCGCCCATTTGAAACAGGGGAGCAGGACCAGCCACAATACGAGAGCCGCCCAGTTGGCGTTCCAGGCGAAGAAGACCAAACCGGCGGCGTAGCCAACTACGCCAACTGCCCCGGAAAGGTAGAGGCTCCGAACTGTACACTCCTGTTTTCGGGCTTGGCTGTTCACCGGTATCTCCAGGCAGAGACGATGTAGCCGATCATCAGCAGAACCATCAAAAGTCCTCCAACGCCGCTCAGGGTCACGTGGTAGATGTCAGCGCGTTCCAATGCGGCGAAAACCAGCATGAGGACGGCTGCGAGCACGAACGCGATGGAAAGTGCCTGCATGTGAATGCGCCGCTGAAGCTCGTCCGACCGCCAAACCGCCCGGGCAAATGCCGCGATGACGAAAATCCACAACGGAACCGGCAGGAAACCGAGCCAGGACCGGACTTCGGAACTTGGTTCTGTGTATCTGACCGACCAATCCACCGCGAGTTGACTCGCAATGGCCACAGTCCAGAGCAAGAACAGGGGTTGCGTCAGGCGCGAACGCAAACTGCAAGCGTTAGTCATGCGACTACGATACGAGACATCCTTCGAAATGTCAAGCTTCCTTTACATATCATTGCGGCTCTTGACGGGCAAGTTCATTTCTCTTACACTGTTGGAGAAATGGCCAGGCCCGACTCTCTGGGGCAATTCGAGCAGCTGCTCCTCACCGCGATTCTGACTCTCCGTGAGGACGCATACGGCGTCTCGATTCACGCCAAAGCGGCGGAACTCGCCAAGCCGAAAGACGTTTCCCTGGGCGCGGTTTATGTCACGCTCGATCGTCTGGAGGACAAGGGGCTGGTCTCTTCGCGGCTCTCCGATCCCACGCCTGAACGCGGTGGCCGGGCAAAGCGCTGCTACCAGCTGGAAGCCCTCGGCGAGCGCGCGCTGCAGGAATCCGCCGCAACCGCCAAACGCATCTGGGACGTGACAACCGAAATCTGGGGCAAGGACTGGACGAAGGAGCAGTGGGCAAAGCCGCCTCGAAAACGCTTTGGTAAGGAGACCGCCTGACCTTATGCGCTCCGGACCGCCCAAAAAACTTGAGGCGATTATCGGTTTGTTCCTGCCGCCCGCGTGCCGGGAAGAGGTTTTGGGCGATCTTTATGAGCGGTACACAGGGCCTGTGCAATACACTTTCCTCGCGATGCGTGTTGCCCCCTGCGTCATCCTGAGCCGGATACGCCGAACGGCGGACGCGCGTGTGCTGCTGATGGAAGCGCTGCTCATCTACGCCTCGTATCTGGTCGCGGCATGGTACGCGGACAGGAAGGCGTTGCTGGACCAGTGGGGCTTTTTCCGGCTGGCTGTGCCGGCAGTCCTCGCCGTCGCTTTCATGATGCTGGAAGATGCCTGGGCGCCGGTTGGAAAGAGATCGCCGCTGAGGCTTACCGGAGAAGTTGCCATGGGAACGCTTTTCGGGTTCTTGTGGATGGTCAGGCGGCTGCCGGACACGCTCAACCTGGTCGGCGCGTGCGCGAGTCTGCTGCTGGTCTCGGCGGTCAGAATCATGTTTCGGCCGCAGATGGATCGCCCGCAGGCAGCCGCCGGGCCTGCGACTTGGGACGAGCCGCAAGCCGCGCCCGGAAACGCGAAGAGCATCTATGTGTTGGCCGCGGCAATCGTGCTCATCGCGGTCTCCCTCGCGGCGAGGCCGAGGAATGCCCCTATTTTCGTGATCGTCGCCCTGCTGATCTGGGTGGGGTTCAACAATACGAGAAAGGAATAATGTCAATGAATTCCAAAGCGAAAAGTGTCGTCTTCTGGATGGTCCTGATCGGCGTCGCCGTCCTTCTCTGGGCGGTTATGCAAAGCGGACCCGATGCAGCGAAAACGACCTATTCTCAGTTTCTTCAGCAAGTCCAGTCGGGCCAGGTAAACAAAGCAATCATCGTGGCCGATCACACCGGGGCAAATCCCGTGACTTACAGCTTGAAGGATGGCAGCCAGGCGCGGACCGTAGTGCCGTCGGATTATCGTGCTGCCCTGGAGGCAATGCAGCAGAAAATGGTCAATATCGAGATTCGGGATGCTTCTTCGCAATGGATTCGGATACTCGTGAACGCCTCTCCCTTTTTGGTACTCCTTGGCTTCTGGGTTTTCATGATGAACCGCATGTCTAACCGCCGCGATGCAAAATGAGGCTGCCGGGCGGGTCCTGGCGTATCGACCAGCCGACCGGAACCAGGGTAGTGGAGCCGTAGTCCGTAATCAGCGCCGGCCCGGGCAGGGAGCGCGCGCCCAGGCCTTCGCGCGGCGAGGCCGGGATCTTGCGCCATCGTCCGTCGATCCACACGCGGCGGACTTCACCCTTTACCCGTCGCGCACCCGGAGCTCGCAGGGAAGGCTTCTCGACTCGCACCGTCGCCCGAACCCGTAAAGTCACCACCTGCGTGGCCCGCTTTGGATCCGAGTAGCCGTAGATTTTTTGGTGCTCCTTGTGGAAGTTAGTGTTCCAGGGGATTGTCAGCTCGTAGCTCTGGCCCGTATACCGAACGTCGGCGAAGCGTTCCAGAGTGGCCCGAGGCACGTCTTTCTTCGCCTGTTTTTCAAGTTTGCGGAAACGCGTTTCATAATCGGAAACTCCCAGCGCCCCCACGGAGTAGTCGCGCGTACGATCGGCCAGCAGCATCCCGAGAGCCGACAGCGCCCCGGCCAGTCGCGGCACGATCACGGTTGTGATCCCCAACTCCTCCGCGATTTCGCAGGCGTGCAAGCCGCCGCAGCCGCCGAAAGCGACCAGCGGAAACTCGCGCGGATCTTCTCCCCGCTCCACTGAAACCGCCCGGATGGCCCGTTCCATATTCGAATTGGCCACGCGCAGAATCGCCGCCGCGGCGCTGACGGAATCGAGACCCAAACCAACTCCGACTCGCGCAATCGCCCTCTCCGCCGCGGCTGCGTCGATCGGCATCTCGCCGCCCACCAACTGCGCCGCCGCGATTCGTCCGAGCACAACATGCGCGTCGGTGACCGTGGCCCGATCGCCGCTCCCGTAACAGGCCGGGCCGGGCACTGCCCCCGCGCTCTCCGGCCCCACCCGCAGGCTCCCGCCCGCATCGATGGTTGCAATCGATCCGCCGCCTGCGCCCACGGTGTGGATATCGAGCATCGGCACGCGCACGGGAAAATCGTCAATCCGCGCTTCCGTCGTGAGCCGGGGCTCGCGCGACGCCAGGGCCACATCGGTGGACGTGCCGCCCATGTCGAACGTGAGAGCTTTGCGGAATCCGCACAGGCGCGCGATCTCAACCGCGCCGACGATCCCACCCGCCGGGCCCGAAAGGATGGTCCTGACCGCGTGCTTACGGGCTTCGGACGCCGTCAGAAGTCCGCCGTTCGACTGCATTATGGCCACTTTGTGCGGACTTTGGCGCTCCAGCTCACCCAGATAGCGCTCCATCATCGGTCCGACGTAAGCGTTGATTACAGTTGTACTTGCGCGCTCGAACTCGCGGAACTCCGGTGAGACATCGCAGGACGCAAAAACGAACCCATTCAGGCCCTTGAGTAACGCGCGCTCATGAGAATCGTTCTGATAGGAGTGCAGGAGGCAAATGGCTGCCGATTCCGCGCCGGATGCTTCGATTTTCCGGCGTAACTCTTCAATATCCCCGGGGCGCAGTTTCCGTTCGACTGTTCCATCGAACAGCACGCGCTCGTCGACGCCGAAGCAGAGCTCGCGCGGCACTAACGGAACCGGAAGCGCCGGCGTGAGGTTGTAAAGCTCAGGACGGTTCTGACGCCCGATGGCGATCAGATCTTCGAAGCCGCGCGTGGTTACGAAGGCCGTCTTCGCTCCCTTGCGCTCGAGGAGGGCGTTGGTCGCGACAGTCGATCCATGCACGACCTCCGCACGTTTGGCTGCGATTCGGGTGAGCCCTTCGAGTACCACGCTGGCCGGCGACGCGGGATTGGAGCGCAGCTTGAAAGAACGCAGATGTCCACTGTCATCAAGCACAACGAAATCGGTGAATGTTCCGCCGGAGTCAATCCCGATGCGCATGGGAAATATATAGAGCCGCACAGGCGCAAGTCCGTCGTGCGGCGAGTCTCCTATAATGACATTTCGCCTCTGCATGAAACGCCCCAATTAACGTGAAGCTCCTTTTCATCGGCGACATCTTCGGCCACGCCGGGCGCAGAATCGTGGCGGACCATGTCGCCGACATCCGGAAGACCGAAGCGATCGACGTTGTAATCGCGAATGGCGAGAATGCCGCGGCGGGTTTCGGCATCACGCCTGCCGTTGCCGACGAGCTTTTCCGCTGCGGGATCGACGTGATGACGTCCGGCAATCACATCTGGGACAAACGCGACATCTATGAATATTTCACGCGCAACCCCCGCCTGCTGCGGCCGGCGAACTATCCGCCGGGCTGCCCCGGCGCGGGCGTGTACATTCACGAGACGCCTTCCGGCGGGCGCTGCGCGGTGATGAATCTGCAGGGCCGCGTCTATATGGCAAACACCGACTGCCCGTTCCGCAAGGCCGACGAGCTGCTGGCCGCCTTGCCGGCGGATGTGAAGGTCAGGTTCGTCGATCTTCATGCCGAGGTCACCAGCGAGAAGATGGCGATGGGGTGGTATCTCGACGGGCGCGTTTCGGCGGTCGTCGGCACACACACGCACATTCCCACCGCGGATACGCGCATTCTTCCGGGCGGCACCGCTTATCAGACCGACTGCGGAATGACCGGCCCATTCGATTCCATCATCGGCGTGGAGAAGGACCCGGTGCTGCAGAAATTTCTTACCGCCCTGCCGGTGCGGATGGAAGCGGCCAAAGGCTCGGTGGAGCTGCACTCGGTAATCGTTGAGGTTGACGACCAGACGGGCAAGGCTTTGAGCATCAGGCGGCACACTGTGCGGGGCGACTGACTCTGCTCGTGACCGGGCAGGGCGATTGCCAATCGCCCGCGGGATGCCATCCCGCCCCACCTACTTCTGTTTGACGTAGATGATGACGGGGCGCCCGATGCCGCCGCCGCCGCTCGCCACCGGTGCACCGGCCGCATTGGTTTGGATGGCTACCACCTGGGTCGGGTTCGTCGGTGTCGTAATCACTGTATCGGGAATCAATACGTTGAGCTGCCAAACGCCTACCAGCGTGGGAGCGAGACCCGAATATTGAATGTTCGCGGCAGGCACAAAATCCGTTCCCATAATCAACTGAGGCGCCTGCGGGGTCTGCAGCGGCGCGTTCGAGATGTGGCCGTCGGGCGGCGCTCCCGGAATGAATCCCTGACCGGTGCCGAACAGGGTGATGACGGTTCCCTGCGCCGCGGGATTCGTCTGGCTGTTCAGCGAATTGTCCTGATTGAGGGCCGCGGCCGCGCCAATGCCGTTCCCGGCCTGTGTAAAGAATCCCGGCAGGACGGAACTCATCGCGACCGTGGTGTCTCCGAGCACGCGGCCCGTCGCCCGCTGAAATACCTGCACATCCGCCGTACCGCTCTGTGGCGCGCCCATCGGTACCTGGAAGTTAATCTGATTGGGGTCGGCGTAAAACAGCGGCACGGGCGAGCCGTTGAACAATACCTCAATGCCGTTCAACTGGGTGGGCAACGGCAACGAAGTGGCCTGCGATGGCTGACCGCCGAACTGATTGAGGTTACCCTGCGTAAACAACGCCGCAATCATCCCGGGAGCCGCTACGTTGGGGTTCAGGAAGTTAGCGGCATTGATCGGCCCCAGACCCGGATAATAAATCGCCACGCGGTGCGCGGCATCCGCGAGGAACAGGTCGCCCCAGGCGTCTTCCACGACCGCCAGTGGGCCGCCGCTGTCGATGATCGTTGCGTTCGAAGCGCCATTGGCCGCGACAAGCTGATCGAACGGCGGATAACGGACGGCGCCAACTATGGGATCGGCTACCCAGATCTCGCCCGTAGCTGCGCTGACGTATACGCCGCGCGGACTCTGCAATCCCGCGGTCAGGATCTGCGCCGCCGGCTGACCCAGGCCGGCAGCCGGCACATTGCCGAAGATCCCGATCCGGTCGTTTCCGGTATCGGCGACGTAAAGCCGATCGGACGTGTCAGTCGCGATATGACGAGGGACGCTCATCTGACCGAACCCCGGTCCGCTTGCGCTCGAGTTGAAATCAGGCTGCCCGAATACCATGCCGGCGGACATTCCGGAAGTCAGCTGCGCCAGCGGCCCCTCGAAATAGAGCACACGATTGAGAGCGGGATCCGATACCAGCAGGCCTTCCTCGACGGTGAATGCCAGACCGTAAGGCGCCGCCATGGTGCGGTCGGTGGCATCGGTTATTTTACTGCTGGTGAAGCCGCTTTGTCCGAGCACGAGGTCAGCCTGTTCCAGCTGGCCCGGCGTGTACTTCGCGAAGGGTTGCGGAAACCGCAAAACGCGGCCGTTACCTCTGTCCGCCACGTACAGATTGCCGGATGAATCCACTGCGAGGCCGGTGGGCAGAAAAAGTCCGGAAGCCGTTGGCTGGTTCGCCTTGTTGGCCGGGTAGTTCACCAGCACTTGTTGAAAGTCGGGCTGCCCGATGACGAGGTCCGCCTTCGCTCCGGTTTGGACCGCGCGCAGATCGTTGTAACCGAGGATGCGGTTGTTGTACGTGTCGGCCACGTAGAGATGCGGAGGAGTGGAATTGGGATCGACCGCCACGCCGGCATCGAAGCCATTGCCATTGGCGCCGCCAAAATCGAATTCACGGCCTTCCACCAGGTTGGGCGCATTCAGGGTCATCAGATCCTGCCCGAGCACACGGGTGGCGGGCCCGAAATTGCCGCCGTTTTGCGGCATGGCATTCTGCGGCATAACGACAACTCTGTTGTTAAACGAATCGACTACATAAAGCTCGGAGCCGAAAAATGCCGCCGCGCCCGGACCGGAAAATCCGCTTGGCCCGGCGGTCGGGTTCTCAAGATTGGAGCTGTTACTCGAAAAATCGGGCTGGCCCGCGACCTCCACCGCCGCCTGGTAAGTCGCATTGGGCGTCCACTGCTCGACCGGAGGAAAAATCAGAATCCTGCTGTTGAGCGTATCCACCGCCCCGATTGCGCCGCCGACAGGGAAAAGGCCGCCGGGAGATGCGCCCAACTGAAATTCGCTGATGGCGGGAGGCGGTGGATTGCTGTTATCGACCCCCAAGAGGCGCGAGGCTGGCTGGCCCGTGTAGAAGGGAGGGCTCCACATCAGAATCCGGCCGCGGCGCGTGGAGATCGACTCGGCTACAAACAGCCGCCCGGCGGTATCGAAAGCGATGCCGGTCGGTGTGGTGAATGAGGTCAGTGAAGTCAGCGGGTTCGAGGCGGGCGCGCTGTAGGCGCCCGTCACAAAATCCGTTTGCCCCAGTACGAGATCGGCTGGCGGCCCCGGCGCGGCCTGGCTTCCGAGGACACTGGCGTTGAAACGCAGGACCCGGTTGTTACCTGCATCGGACACCCAGAGATTCCCCGACGCATCGAAAGTAACGAACGCCTGCAGCGCCGCCATAGTGGACCCGGAGGTGGAGGTCAAGGCGAGCGTGGCCGCGGAAATACCTCCCTGGTTGACGCCGCTGGTCGAAAACGACGCCTGACCGATAACAAGATCGGGAAGCTGACTGCCAGTCTGCTCGAAAGGCTTCGGAAATCGCAAAATGCGGTTGTTGCCGGCGTCAACCACGTAAACATTCCCCTGCGCATCGACGGCAATGCCGCTCGGGGCGGAAAGTCCGGTTGTGAGAGAGCCTGCCGGTCCCTCCGGAAGAGTGGTAACCAGGTCGGGCTGGCCGAGCACCAGGTCGGCAGCCTGACCGTTGCTGAAACTGGTTGCGCTCCTGAAACCAAGCACCCGGTTGTTGGCCAGATCGCTTACGTACAAAGCGGGGGGATTCGCGGACAAATCAAGAGCGATACCTTCGGGCGTGTCGAATTCGCGCCCTTCCACCAGGTTCGGGTTCAAGTTCGTGATCCGGATTGAATCCTGCCCGATCGCGCGAGTGGGGACGGGGTTTAACGTGATCTGCGCAAAAGACTTCGACAAACAACAGAAACAAAAGAGGAACAGAGGAGTGCAGATGGTTTTCATTTGAAAAGACCATGAGCCTGGAAGCAGCCGCTGCGGGCAAAGCACCACCTGCGTCCATCATCGCATTCCGAACTGTTGGAAAGGACGACGGCGGAGAACCGGCGTTCGATAGACTGAAGCTTGATCGTTTCCGCCGTCAGCTACCTCAATACATGGCCTCTGGTTTGGGGATTTCTGCATGGTCCGCAGCGAGGTCTCTTCGATTTTCGTTTCGATCTTCCCGTCGGTTGCGCGGAAGCGCTGCGGGACCGGAAGGCCGACGTCGGTCTGGTTCCCTGCGCCGAGCTGGACAGGCTGGGACTCGATTTCCTGCCGGAGCTGGGCATTGCATGCGAAGGTCCGGTGCGCAGCATTCTGCTGATTTCCCGGCGGCCTTTTGGGGACATTCGCACGCTCGCGGTAGACGCCGGCTCGCGCACTTCAGTGGCGCTGGCCAGGATCATTCTCGGGGAGCGCTATGGTTGCCGTCCGCTGGCGACCGCGCAAACGCCGGTTCTTGAGGAAATGCTTTTGGAAAACGACGCCGCCCTCGTGATCGGCGATCCTGCGTTGCGCCTGGATCCGGAAACTTTGCCGTACAGCACGCTCGATCTCGGCGCCGAATGGGTGGTATGGAGCGGTTTACCGATGGTGTTCGCGGTATGGGCCGGTCACAGCGAATTCCTGACTGCGGAAGTGGCGGAAGCGTTCCGCGCGTCATATCGCTGGGGACGGGAGCACCTGGATGAAATGGTCGAGCACGCGTCGGCCGAACGGGGCTTCGGCAAGGAACTGGCCCGCGCCTATTTCACTCGCCACATTGTGTATCCGCTGACGGCGCGGCATATGGAGGGCTTGCGATTGTTCCGCAAGCTTGTGCTCGCTCTGGAACCGGCCCCCGCGACTGTTTGAAGCGACCTGAAGGGATGGTGTAATATGAAGCGATCCGTCCTTTGCATTGCTCCTCAGTAGCTCAACGGTAGAGCATTCGGCTGTTAACCGAAGGGTTGTAGGTTCGAATCCTACCTGAGGAGCCAAATTGTTTTTATACGAAAATTCAGCGCCCGTTGGTTAACACGAGCGCCCGTCGTTCTTCCCGAAGTTTTCCCCGTAGTATCCCCAACAAAGCAAACCCCTTCCGCGTGACCTCGTTCTCCGTGCCTGCTTGCGGAGAGAACGTCGGTGAGTCCCGGTAAGCCCCCTTTCACTCTCTCCCGCCTGAATTCTCCCCACCGCCGGAGAGCCTCCGAATCTGGTTAACAGGTCTGTCCGACTCGGTTTACACTTTCCGAGTTTTCCGCGTATGTTTAGGCGCAGCGTCTGACTCGCACACGGGTCAGCCGCCTCTCAACAGCGGAACGACCGCAAAGCGGACTTTCGCTGTGGTGCCAATCCACAGCAAAGGTCAACGTTTTGAACATTCCAGCCGAAGATTTCAAATCCATCGTCCGCATTTTCGCCGCCGGATATCTCCGGCTCCGCGCCCGTCAAAAGCTCGAAAATCGACTTGCTAACGCCTCTCCACAGAGCGTTCATAGTCATGAGGTTAACAGCGTTGAGACGAGAGAAAACCGTGGAGGCCGCGATGCAAAAAGAGATTGAGGAGTTGAGCAAAATGACCGTGAAACAGCTCCGCCAGAAACACTTGGAGGTGTTCGGCGAGGAGTCCCGGTCCTTCAACAAGCAGTTCCTGTTCCGGCGAATCGCGTGGCGTGTCCAAGCACTGGTGGAAGGAGGCCTCTCTGAACGGGCCCATCGCCGCGCGCTGGAGATCGCCAACGATGCCGATCTGCGCGTCACGGCACCCAGGACGGCGTTCAGGAAGGATGCCACGCTGGATCGCAATCTGAGCGTCAGCCGGAAAGTGGCCGGTGAACTCGACCCGCGGCTTCCGCCGATCGGAAGCAATCTTGAGCGTGAATACAAGGGACGCCCGATCATCGTGAAGGTTCGGGTCGATGGATTCGAGTTCGGCGGTCACCAGTATCGGTCGCTCAGCGCAATCGCCACTGAGGTCACAGGCACAAAGTGGAATGGCTACGCTTTTTTTGGGATGCCCCCCGCCGGCGAGGTGTCCCATGGCGAGAAGTAGCGCGAAGCGATCGACAGCTTATTCGCCAGCCGCGCCTGTCGAGAAGAAGGTCGTCCGGTGTGCGATCTACACTCGCAAGTCCACCGAGGAGGGGCTGCAGCAGGAATTCAATTCCCTCGATGCCCAGTGGGAAGCAGGCCAGGCGTACATCGTGAGCCAGAAAAACGAGGGCTGGACGGCCCTTGCCGATCGCTACGATGACGGCGGCTACACTGGCGGCAACATGGAGCGGCCAGCCCTCCAGCGGCTTCTTGCGGCAGTCGAATCCCGGTCAATTGACTGCGTTGTCGTCTACAAGGTCGATCGGCTGAGCCGCTCCCTGATGGATTTCGCGCGGATTGTCGAAGTGTTCGATCAGAACGGTGTCAGCTTTGTTTCAGTCACGCAGCAGTTCAACACCACGACGTCTATCGGACGCCTGACGCTGAACATCCTCCTGTCGTTCGCCCAGTTCGAACGCGAAATCATCTCTGAACGTACGCGCGACAAGATGTCAGCCGCGCGGCGGAAGGGCAAATGGATCGGGGGCCACCCGGTTCTGGGCTACGACATTGATCCTAAGGGCGGCCGGCTTCATGTGAATCCCGAAGAGGCAGAACAGGTTCGAACGATCTTCGGACTTTATCTGGAACGGGGCTCACTGCTTCCGGTGCTGCAGGAAACCAACCGGCGCGACATGCTGACCAAACGCTGGACCACAGGGGACGGCAAGGTCCGCGGGGGCCAGCGAATGGCGAAGGCGACACTCCACGGGATTCTCACCAACGCTATCTACACCGGGATGGTCGACCACAAAGGCACCTTGTACCCAGGCCAGCATGACCGCATCATCGACCAGGACACGTGGGATCGGGTCCATGAAACCCTCCGGGGAAACAGGGGCGATCACGGTGCCAGCGTCAAGAACAAGTTCGGGGCCTTGCTTCGTGGCTTGCTCTTCTGCATGCCCTGCGGGACGCCGATGGTCCACAGCTACACGATGCGGAAGTCGAAACGCTACCGCTACTACGTTTGCTACAACGCCCAGCAGCAGGGATGGAAGAACTGCGAGACCAAGTCCGTTACCGCTCAGGCGATCGAAGCCGCGGTTCTCGAGAGCATCCGGCGAATCGGTCAGGATCCTGAACTGGCGGATGCCGTTGCCACGGAAGCCCTCGAACAGGTGGCGCGCAGGCACCAGGAAATCGACTACGAAACCGACGGCATACGTCGGCACCTAAGGCAACTCAACCAGAACATCGCGCGGGAAGCCGCGGACACCAGCGTCGACTCCGGCGCGCGGTTCGAGCGAATTACCGTTCTGCAGGGTGACATCGAGAAAACGGAACGCCGTTTGGGGGAACTCGAAGCCGAGCGGGGTGACCTCGTCACGGATCACATTAGCGGTGAAGAACTCCGCGAGACCATCGCCGAGTTCGACGCAGTCTGGGCGTCAATGACCACGAGGGAGCAGGAAAAGATGATCCGCCTGCTGGTCTCCAAGGTGGGCTACGACGGGCGGACAGGCAAGGTCACTGTGAGTTTCAGCAACACAGGAGCTAAAGATTTATGCCAAGCAACGTGACGATTCGGGGTGTGCCGGACGCTAATGTTGTCGCGGTCGGGTCGGTTCAGGTTGAGACCATGCTTCCCCTACGCAAACGGCCAGCGGAGTCCGCCGAGCGACCTGAAATGGCGTCAAAACCACGGAGTCGCCCGCCGGTTCCCCGGATCACTCGATTAATGGCGCTCGCCATTAAATCCCAAGAGATGATCGAGCGCGGGGAAGTCGGCAACTACGCGGACGTCGCGCGGCTAGGACACGTGACTCCGGCGAGGGTCACACAAATAATGAACTTGCTGCTGCTCGCGCCATCGATTCAAGAGAGCATTTTGCAATTCGGAACGCTGCCCGCCACACAGTCAGTGCTCTCAGAACGCAATCTCCGTCCAGTGACGCTAATTGCCGACTGGGGCCAGCAAAGGCTCGCTTGGGAGCGGCTCAAGCGCTGAGCCCCTGCTCGTGTGCCCCTCGGGGTATGGATTCAGCTCGACACGGCAGACTTCGGCGCTCTTCCGCCCGTCCAGAAATGGTCGTACGTGGGGCAAGTGATTGTTCGGCAATGGGTTATGGGGTGATTCGGATGGGCTATTCTAAAAGGTTGCTAACAAGAGAAAAGGCCGTTTTGGCAACGCTCCAAGAAACGAAGCAGCACCTGAGCTCGCTCGTGCTGACTAAGCTGCTCTTTCTGCTGCGCCAGGAGACCGGCGTTGCGAAGAGGGTCGCGGGATTCTATGACTTCGTGCCCTATCGTTTCGGCCCATACTCCTTCGCGCTCCACAATGACCTCGCCGCGCTCAAAAGAAATGGCTACGTCGAGCCATCTGGCGACAATTGGCGGCTCGGGCGTTTCGTTGATCGTGATCGAAACTGGATGTCCGAACTGGACGACGACGTGGCCTCAGCGATCCGCTACGTGATTTCCCAACGGGGCGCATTGAAGAGCGATGATCTCTTGAGACATGTATACCAGACCTATCCGTGGTTCGCTTCGAAGAGCGAGTTGACGGATCTGGTCCCCAAGAATGTGCCAAAGTCCGCCTCCGCAGAGGTCGCCGTCTACACTGCCGGCTATCAGCAGAAGACAATCGATGCCTTTCTGGCAGGGCTCTTGCGTCAGGGAATCTCGGCAATTATCGATGTTCGGTCCAATCCCGTCTCCCGCAACTATGGATTTGCAGGACGGACCCTATCGACACTCGCGGAAAAGGTAGGAATCGGGTACCATCACTTCCCGCACCTCGGCATTCCGAGCGATGAACGTAAAGATCTGAATTCCGCGAAGCAATATGAGGACCTGTTTGAGGGGTATCGGAAGAAAGTTCTTCCCAGAGAGCCAGATGCCATCGCCGAAGTCGCCGTACTCATGACGAAGATGCCTTCGACATTACTCTGTTACGAGGCCGATGCCGGTCTCTGCCACCGAAGCCACCTCGCTCACGCCGTGAGCGAAGCGAACCGATTACCAATAGTGCATTTGCAATGAACTCGGGCGGGGAACGGATGCGCATCCTGATCACGGTCAAAACGTATCCGATCCCGTCGGCGAAGTACGACGAACTTGTCTGCACTGCGGGTGTGCTGGCGGACGGCTCCTTCGTTAGACTCTACCCCATAAATTTCCGAGATCTCCCGTACAGCCAGCAATTCAGGAAGTACCAGTGGATCCAAGCCGACGTTAAGAAGCATACCGGTCGCGATGTCCGGAAAGAGAGCTATCGGCCCACCTCAGACACGATTCAGCTGATTGGCGAGCCGATACCGACGAAGAATGGGGACTGGTCGGAGAGAGCGCGCTTCGCCTTGGCAAAGAAGTCCAGTTCGATGGAACACCTCTACGCACAGCAAGAGGCCGATCGGACATCCCTGGGCATTTTCAAACCCAAGACGATTCGCGACCTGGTTGTAACTGCCGACGAGGCCGACTGGAAATCAGGGTTCAAAGCTGCGCTCGCGCAAGCCAGGCTATGGGAGAACCGGACCGTGTCGAAGGAACCACCTCGGAAAGTTCCTTTTAAGTTTCACTATTGGTTCGAGTGCGACGATCCCTCCTGCAAGGGAAATCACAAAATGATGATTGAGGACTGGGAGGTCGGAGCTTTGTTTTGGAAGTGCGTTGACGCCGGCGCAAGCCAACAGGAGGCGTGTCAAAAAGTACGGCATAAGTTTCTGGAGCAGATCTGCTCACCAGAATGCGACACGCATTTTTTTGTCGGCACGATCTTGAGTCACCCCAAGACATGGGTGATCATCGGAGCATTCTACCCGAAAAAACGCTCTGTCTCAGCAGACTCACAAATGGGCCTTTTTTAACCGGCTGACGTGGCTCTTCGCCGGCCTCCCCTCCGCCGTAAGAGTTTACTATTGCCTGAACACCATGCAAGCGTGGTACTCCAGATTTTCTGTTGATGGCTTTGCCCATACCTGATCAGGTTCTCGAAGGGGCTGGCCTTCCAGCTTGTAATACTCCTTTCCGTTCTGGAACTCCTCTTTGATTCGATTACTGACGACGACTCGTCGATCGCTTGGGTCAATTGTCAGGTAGCCTCCGTCGAACAATCGGTGGAGATCGCTTCGCAGAAAGAGACCGTTGGAAACGTCGTGTCGCTGGACGAGCGAATATGGCTTGATGTGTCCTGCTTCGAGGACAGGCAACGTGCGCTCTCCTGTAATGGCGCATTTTCGCGAATACGCTTCCATTACCTCCACGCGGAACGTTCCTTGACCAAGGCGGGGATGCACGATCTGCGGTCTCCCGAATCCATTCGACTCTATGGCGGCGACAGTAGCAGTGTCCTGGTCAAGCAACGACGAGGAACTGCGTTTCAGGCGCTCACAGACGGCATCCCACAGTCGTCTCCCCGCAGCTTCTTCCGAATCGAAAGTCTTGCCAACTTGATTACTAACGCTGAACTCGGGTGGTCGTGGGATCCAATCGGACTTCGGCCAAAAAAACGGCTCCGTGAGCATGATGCAGCCGACAGTGGGGTTGTCCGCAGGCTGCATCGGGATATTCCGAATGCGCGCGATCCGCGAGCGAAACTCGGGCAGAGATTTCACTCCGTTCGCCTCTCCGAACGTTTCCCATGCCATATTGATTGGCATCTGAAGAAAGCGAGTGAAGAAGCCGCCGCCCGCAATGGCGTCGTTTGGCGACTTTAGTTTGAAAAGCAGTATTTCCCCTGGTTGGAGTGCCCGGAAGTTGGCCTCCGGCGAAGGACGCCAGAAGTTCACTTCCTCGACGCCGCTCTTCGCCGCGTGTTGAGCGAACCAGTCGTTGTCGGTCACGGCGAGGAAGAGGCGCATCTTTGTTCGGCGGCTGAAGAGTATGATCTCAAAATTGCAGGCTGTACGATGCCAGGATGCTGTCAGTTCGTAGAGGTCTCTGGTCTCTTCCGGAAGTACTCCTCAATTAACACCGCGGTCCCTGCTTGCATCTGTTCCTCATGACGATCACGAAGCCAGTTGTAGATCCAGTCGAAGACGAGCGGACTTCGAACCCGATGGTCAAAGATTTCATTTTGCAGGTGCCGAGACTCGACAGTCGCTTCGTCCGGAGTAAGCTGGCCGGACACAGCACGCCGCCAGAGCCCTTCCGCAAGTTTGCGCACACGTTCGGCGTTTTCAGCGGCGTCGTTGTTTTCTCGGTGGATTCGGACAAGCAATATAAGCGACGGCTGAATCATCAGGACTACTGACACCGCGTTGACAACGGTGGCACCCGACAGCATACCCAGCACAACGATCACGATGATGGCCAGAACTACGACGATCATTGCCGTTCTGGCATAACGCTGGCGAAGGTTCCGCTCCCACCAGCCGCAAGAGCGCTGGCACAGCAGCCGCGCGAGGTGAAGGGGAATCTTCTGAACGTTCGCCGGATACCAATCCTTCAGCTTTTCAAAATCCGGATCAGACTCTCCCTTATCGTGGTGCTTCGAGAGCAGCTCAGGCTCAGCCCGATCCCCGGCTTTGCAATCCGACCACTGCAACTCGAGTACATCGCAGTCAAATTCCTCCTGGATTCTCGCCGCCTTCGACTTCTTGTCCTTTACCATCGGACTGAGGACCAGGACGTCAAGCAGCGTGGCGCAACACGCCCATAGCGACGCGTATGGTTTGAGTACCGGATTGGCCAGCGAGAGCCCGGACCAGATGATCACTGCCATGGTGCTGACGGCGATCAGCCACACCTGAATCCGCTTCGCTTCGGAATAGAGATCTCGCTGTGCGGCGAGACGCCGAAGGTTGCGGAGCGAATTCTGAGTAACGACGATCTGGTTCATCAGTAATAATAGGGCGTAAATTGCCCGTTGAAGAGCATGTTCCACCAGTAGAACGCGTCAGCGAGATTCCCTCTGGTCTCCGCGTCCCTCGCCTTGTCTATTCGAGAACGTGCGGTCGCGATCTTTGAAAGTGCGTCCTGCAGCTTGGCTCCAGTCGCACACGGGGCAATGTAACCCGATACGCCCGCCGGATCCTGCAGCGCTGGGAGGTTATTGTCGTGCAGGAAAGAGAACACCCTCTGCAGGTCGATTGAATAGAGGATGGTCGACTCACCAGATGCGTACTTTGCGACCCTCATCTCCAGATAGAAAGACGAGATCGGAACCGCGTTGTAATATTTCCAGGCCTTCAGGAACCTCACAAGGGGCTTCACCTTGCCGTTCAGCCGCTGATGTTGAGTCAGCACGTAGGCATTATGTGCATCCGGGCTAACGTCCATCCACTGTCTGCCACAGTTGGGAATCTGGAAAATCTCGAAACCGGCGGCGTTCGTGCCGCGGGAATGCGCCGGAACGATTTCATGCGCCTCGGCGCGACCGACTCCGAACGGCACGGTCACGGCAGGACATCGCACGGAAACACCGGTGAATGGAAAGCGCCGATCAAGAACTCCCCTCATCGTCTGTAGTACATAGTCGGAATCATTGTTCAGGTCGGCGGTGGCGACTGAGGCAAAATAATCCACGTCGCTGTACCCGCTGATACTCGTGCCATTGCCGAATGATCCAGTCCTGAAGAACCGCTTCACTGTGTAGCTGTTACGAAGGCACTGGTCTATTGATGCTCTGTGGTTTTGTGCGCTTACGGATTCAGTTGCACTGGGCGTCAACTTCGCGAGGAAATCCCGGAAGCCTTCATCAAGTGTTCGGGGCACGATTCGCGATTCCTCCTTTACGCCACCAAAGCTTTAAACACGGCTCGCCAAGGCTCGGCTTTGGGGGCCATTCTACGTTCCGGTCACATGGTAGCCAGACAGTGGGCCTGGGCGGTTGGGACTTCCCATGTATACGTCCATACGACTTTTCTCATCAAGGACCGGAAGAACGCCACCAATCGCGACTGCGAGCTGAGGATACTCTCGCTGGAAGGTGTCGTCGTAGTTGTCGGAGATGAACGTCGGGACGGCCGGAACTCGCCGGAAACGGAGAGGCTTGCCGCCGAACTCCCAAACACGATCAGCGAGAGCCTTTATGTTCGGCATGTTGGCACCGCCCCCGGTCAAAACGATCTGAGCATTATCGGCGACGGTCGCCCAACTGACGTCAACTGAACTCAGAAAACGCTGCACGGCTTTTTCGATTTCATTGACAACTCCCTTGACTTGTTCGTTGCCGAGAAACTCATCGAGACTGATAGATACAGTTTGATCCGTGCTGTCCAGGGTGGTTTGTATCTCGCCGGTTGTGAACAGACGTTCCTTTAGAGAGCGGAGGCCCGTGAGCCGAAGGCCCGTCTCGATTCGCTTTCGCACCAGCTCATCGGAGCTGCCGTGTGCTCGGGCGATCAATTGAAGCAAGAGCCTCTCATCAATGAAGTCTCCGGCCATCCTGATAGCGTCGCTGTATGGAGCCACCTGGAAGGCCTTGCGCTGAGGGGAACCGATATTCTGTACGACCCAGAACAGAGAAAAATCCGTCGTGCCAGCACCAACGTCAATAACCATTACAAGATTCTTCGTACTGGAATCTGCCCATACACGCCCAGATCCGGCTGCCAAGGGTTCAAGGATGCCCCTTGCCCCACTCGCTTTATCCAGCAGGTAGGACAATCGGCTATCGTGTGCGCCGGCGACGGAAACTGCTGCCCTCCAGTGTTCGGCGGGAATACCTGAATGCCACTTCCCGTGGAATGTGTCCGCCAGAATCTGAGCGCGAGTCATATACTTCGCCAACGTAGATTCCGCCCAGGACCGTTGGGCCGGCTGCCAGGCGGGCACAGTAAAGCGGCGCTTCACGTATCGTGACTTCCCCTGGGCGGCGAGTTCAGTGACACTCAGGTCCGTTAGGTAGGCCAGAAAGAGGCAGATGGCGTCCTCGTAGCTCAATGGCACTGAGGTCGGATTGAGCTCTGGTTCAAGACGACGGGCCGCTAAATTATGCTCGTAGGCCACGAGCGTCAGCTGTTGTTTGACTGAGTCGAGTCGCCGCCGATTCCCGTCGCTGAGCACAGCATGCGCACTCCGGCGCATTGCTTCCGAACCCACGTAGAGCAAGCCATCGTCGGAAATCCAAATAGATGAAGCCACGGTGTAAATGGCATCGGCGTCGCCGTCCAGCCGGCCAAGCCCAAGTTCGATCAGTTCAGGATCGGGGTCATCGTCGCCATCCGATATTGAAGCAAAGGCCTTCGATCTGGCTGTGCCGAAGTCGAGGCACAAGACACACTCGGGGTTCTGCGGCGCGTCAAACGACAGAGCAGTCTCATCCAGTAACGGAGCCCCAGAAATAGGTTCTGCGACAGGAACGGTGGGGCCGACATCCGGGATCAGCGGTGTTTGGGCATCCGCATCTCCCGCCGACTCGGTTACCGAAGCCGCCGCATTGACCGGCAGGACATTATCCGCAGATTCGGAGGCTGACTCAGCCACGGGCTCAGCTCGAATAAACTCATCCTGTGTCACCAACGGAACCGCTCTTGTTTCTGGCGGCGGTACACGTGCAGCCGGTGCCTCTTCACCGGACGTCAGCACGGAGCTTAACGCCGCCCGTTCCAGGTTGGAGACGGCACTGAGAAACTGTGGCGCTTCGCGTCTCGCATCAGCCTCCAGTCTTTCCAACAAGCTCGTCAGTAGTATTCGCGCTGTTTGCTCGTCCATACATCCTCCTATTCGACGGGTTCTACGATACCTTTTCGCACAATTCGGCGGCCACCAGACGCAGCCGGAGCTTCAACAGCAGGGCGGACCACGCGGACGGTCCGAATGCCGGGTCGCAAGCCGCCAGCCATCTCATGCTCAGTCGGCAAGAAACTAACGACATCGCCAATCTGCCCTCTAAGTGCCAGGGACCGAACGCGCACTGCGGTCTCCACTGCGTTACGAATGCTTCGCAGTGTACCCAGCATCCTGGACAGCGCAACCGCAGTCTGGGGCACTGTTACATTGATTTCCGGCATCGAGTCACGCTCGAACGTCTCCTCCATGCTGCGCAGCCGGGAGCAGTCGATCAAGAGGTCGGCAAGAAATTCGTCATATTGAGCAGCCTCCGTCTCCGCAGCAAAGGCGCTCTTTCGTCGCACAGGGGTACCAGACAGCCAGCGCGCGAGATCTTCCGGAAGACCTGCACTTTTATGAAGGACATCCAGCGCCGCCTTTCTGGCCCGGGAGTCGTTCCCGGCGGCCAGTACCAGCCGCGAGTACAATCCGTCATCTGCGACGCCTGCCCTCACAAGAAGTTCGAGCGCCTCTTTCAGATCCCTCGCGATCAGGTTGGCGGACGGAGACTGTTCCGCAAAATTCTCCCAACTGTAGTCGCGGTACCAACCGCGGACCACTTCCATCGCCGAGTAGGTCTCCTCGGAAGTGACACAGGAGAAGCGCGCCCTTACGATCCCCTGAACGAGCCTCAGCGTTTCTTCCGCGAGTTCGTTGATGACTCCCGGGTTCACAGCAGCAGGCACGTTTTGCATAGATTCAACGAGAAATTTTCGCAGGCAAACGCCAGCAGACTCCCCCGGTTCCTTTGGCGCCGTTGAGTACACCGAATTTATGCTCTCCAGCACTCGACGGAGTCGCTTAGCCTTACTGTCACCGGGCTTCTCGGTGTCAAAATTCAGCCGACGCATCGGCTCAGTCAGTTCAACCAGCGCGCCAGCGAGGTCTGGCGAAAGGGAGAGCACGCCTTCGATACATTCGAGTCGAACGGGATCGGAGCCTTCCTCCTGAATGGCACCTGCTGCAAGGTATGACCTGACCCAAGGCTGTTCCACGAACCGCCAGCAGGTGGCCACGTAACGTCGATCATCCGGATCGGGCACTGTCTCCAAGGGTGCCAGGCGATTAACCAGGCCGATCTTGAGGCTTTCAGTTATCCGATCCCGCCACTGCTTAAATAGCGCCGCGCTCTGCAGAAGGATGGCTGCAACCGTGAGGCGCTCCGCGTCATCTTTCGACTCACGAAGCGCCTGCGACAGAGCCTCGATTCCTCTAGCGAATTCTGGCTCTTTAGCCGCACGGTGATGCTGCTTGAGTTTCTTCAGGTTGGAAAAGCCTTCGGCTTGCGCCGCGACGCTTTCACCCGCTGCAAAGATTTTCAGGTCACGATCCATATAAGAACTTTCGGTCGCTCGAGGCTCTTTCCGTTACTCCACCAGTGCCTTAAAAACGGCATCCGCCGCGTCTTTATAAAACTCAATGCTGATCCGGGTCCACAGATCGTCGGGCAAGTCGTTCAATTGCCGGCGGGCTGTCACAGGCACCAGCAGCGTCTGAGCCTGCTTGTCAATTGCGAGTTCAGCGATCTGGACCGCGTTCGGGAGCATATCGATCGAACCGCCAAGGTTAAGCGCGCCGACTACAATCGTGCCGCCTCTCGTGTTCTTACCCAGCAGCGACCCACATAGGGCTACCAACACCGCGAGCCCCACACCGGTCCCTGATTTGTCGGCGTCGATGGCGCGCATCTGGATCGAGAATTCATGCTCGCGGGGATCCCGATCGCCGACGAGCTCCTTGGCGCGCGTGTAGAGGTTCTGCTCGCCAATCCTGACACTTTCGCGGAGAGCCGGTGGCACCGGCTGGTTCAGGATCTTTACACCGCCGCCCGGACCCGAGGTTACCTCCAGCCGATAAAGTCCCGCGCCCGTTTCAGGCGAGCCGATGCTGACGGCCCACACTTGTCCAGGTGGCAACGGATCGCTCTCGATGGCCTCATCACTGTGCAACTCCGGTGTGGCTACAAATTGTTCGACACCCTCCGAGCCCATCGTGTAGCTGAAATGGGTGTTGCGGAACTCGCTCTTGAACACCCGCTTTTGCTGTTCCTTCACGCGGCGGCGACCTTCCAGTGCAATCCGCACGATCCACTCAAGATCGTCATCGGGAACGCCGGTTTCCGAGGAAGGAAACAGAAGTTTCAGCAAGCCGCTGACGGTCTTGTTGACCGCTTCGATATCGCGCCCACTCAAAGCGCCGCCAAGGTGGACGCGCCCCTGCATCAGGTTTACCCGGCTGCCGGCGCGCAATTTATTCCAGCACTCGCAGAGGAAATCGCTGACCAGTCCGAAGTGGTCCGTCAGATGGTCGCTCGCCTTGAGCTTCGGGAAATCCCATCCCGGCGCGAATGCGTGGAGGCGGTCCATGAACGCAGTGTCGTTGCGCATCTCCGGCGGCAGCGGGCTTAAGAGATGTCCAATCCTCTGCTGCTGTTCGACGTCGACGTCGAAGTTGCCAACCATGACGAGACTTCCGTCAGCGCGGATATTCTCTTTCCCGCGGCTGAACTGGCCCGAAGCCATGTAGCCCTTCATGATGTTCACGCCGTCTTTTTGGTCGAATGAGATTCCGGAGATCTCGTCGAAGCAGACCACGTCGTACTGGCAGACGAGGCCGCGCTGCCCAGAGGCGTTGTTGACGAACATCTTGGCGACGGTCGCCTTGCCTCCTGAGATCAGGTGCGAGTACGGAGAGATTTGCTGGAACAGGTGGCTCTTTCCCGTTCCGCGCGGACCGAGCTCCACGAGGTTATAGTTGCGCTCCACAAAAGGCACCATGCGGAGCAACGCCACTTTTTTCGCCCGTTCGTCCAAACTCAGGGGCTCCAGGCCGATGGATCGCAACAGAAGATCGATCCACGCCGAGGTCGTAAACTTAGCCCGCCCCCGGGCCAGCACTTCCAGTGCATCCGACTTGGACATCTGGATGGGCCGAAGAGAATCGATCGCAAACGGCCTGCCGCTATTCTCCTGCGCCACAACGGCGTCATACGACAGCGTCACCTCGGCGTAAAAGCCGTCGGTGAGCATCCGTTCGTTCTCCCGAACCAGCTCATCGGCGATCCGGACTTCTTTCAGCGCCAGACTCGGCAGCTCGGCTACATAGCAATCGTTGCGCGTGTCGAGGCGAGCACGCACGATATCGATCAGCTTGATGGAGCCTTGTTCCTTCGCGCGCGCCTTGAAGAGCTCCTCCTCGCCGGTGCGAACTGTACGGTCTCGCAGTTGCTTCTCGACAATCGCGAGGCCCTCTTGGATCTCCTGCTCATCGACGCTAGCGCAGTAGCGCCCTAACAGGAACTCGACCACGTAAGTGGGCACCGGGTATTGCCGCGAGTACTTCCGAACCAGATCCTTCCGGACGAGATATCCGTCAAAGGCTGCAGCGGCAAGTGTGTCCAAATTGTCCAGCTTTGCATCCATTGAGCCTGCGTTCATGCTTTCTCCCCTACGCACGTGGTCTGACTTGCGATTACCTTTCCTTCGGGGTCCATCAAAACCACAAAAGCCGCGGCGCCCTCATGGGTGTCGTCGGGAACCGCCAGGCTCACTTCGCCGCTGGCGCCCACCTCTTTAACCACTGCGGCAATGCTGGTCCCTTCCTGCTTCCAGCTCTTTCGCAAATCCACGCGCACCCTCGGTTCATTCGATTCCACCCTGACGCGACATCTCATTCCACGCCACTCGACCGACTGGATCACTGCGTAGATCGCGTTTGTGCCCCGTTCGACCACCAATTCCGGGACAACGCATTCCTGGGGGCTGATACCGCCGTGCGCATAGTTTTCACCGGCCCGGAAACAGGCAATCCCGGGCGGCGAGGCGATTCTCACTTCGGCGTTCCAGTACCAGGAGGAGACGGGAACAGACAGATCGGGCTGGCCCTTCACAAGTGCGCATCTCGCCCATTTGGTTTCGACCAGGTATGCGGGAAGGTCGACCTTCGGCAGTCCGCCCGGCAGCAAAAGCCAACCATGGTCGGTGACAATCCGGACGCGACGCCAACCGGCATCCAACAAACCGAAGGCGCGTTCCGCGATCCGGTCAACCTCACCCTCCAGCTGATAGACCAACTCACTCTGCAGCTTATGGCCGAGGCTGTCGATGGCACCGGACTCCGTCCATCCGCCTCCACTTGTTCCGGCGGGTATGCGCGTCTCCGTCGAATCCAGGACTTCGATACCCTCGTCCTCGAGTCGCTGTCGCAGCAATGGGGCGATCAGCGGTTTCCACCCTGACTTCGACTCGATAAATGGCGTGAAGTCCACCCCGTCCCCACCCTTGATGCCAGCGGTGATCGGGGTGGCTGCGGGCTTTGCCGTAGCAGTAACAGTCGGCAAAGCCGCCAGCCGATGTGTCATAACCACTCGCAGGGACCGCGCTTCGAGTCTTGCCGCCAGCTTGCCGGCAAGATCGAATCGGAGCCCGTCCACGAACATCAGGCAAGTATCCTTCTCCGCAGTTGACCGGCCAACGGCCTTCCTCGCTTCGCCGGGTTCCCTGGCAACGAGCGACTGGAAATGCCGGGCGGAAGAATCCAGCCAGGGCTCATAGAGAGACCGGACCACCTTGCCCAGCACGGTCGCATCCGCTGCGTTACGGGCGCGGGCCATCGCTTCCATCGCACCGCTATCGCATTCCCATCCACTATCGGCGTAAGAGGCGGCGGCGGCCGAGAGTGTGGCTCCGTCCACTGGCTTTCGTGCAGTCTGGGCCAACCGCGCTAACGGTCGCAGTGCCAACGCCCACGGGCTGAGATCCGTTCTGGCCCAAACCCAATCGCGTCGCACAGCGTGACGAGCTTCTAGCTCCAACACTCGTGCGCAGGCGGCTGAGTGTGGCAGTTGCGCCGCAGCGTCCAGGTCGCGGCGGAGTTCAGCCTCTTCGCGCTCATTGATGCTTGGATCGCGGGAAGGATCGAGCGTCAGTAATCCCTGCCCGGCCCCCGTCGGTTCCCGAAGGAGACGGGCGACACCCGGATAAATTTGCGGAGCTTCAGAGAAACGATTCCAGACGCGGTCCAGTCGCATCTCAGCGCGAAGGAGCAGGCCCGCCACCTCAGCTGCGGGAATTCGATCCGGATCGAAGCCAAATTCCGACTGGCAAAGGTTTCGGAACGATTCCCATCGCGCACCCTTCGCGCTGGATTCGAAAGTCTCCGGATTATTGAGCCACAGCAGCAGGTCGCGGACCGGATCCTGTACGGAAAGTTTGTCGAAGTCGTCGGAGTCCAGCCGCCGGCCTTTAAGGGTTCGAGTGTCGGCCTGCGCCAACAGCGGGAGCGCCCGGAGGAATGCTTCCTCGGTACGCCGGTCAGAGGCGACATCCAAACCGAGGCCCTCATCGGAGACCAGAAACGACCTGACGGTCCAGTCATTTCCGCTCTTCGGTTGATACCAGGCGCGGCCCCGATATTGAAGCTCCACAAGGGGCTGCAGCGACGGCGGGCAATCGCCGGCGGCTCGCAGATCCTGACGGTTGACGCGTGGCAGGTAAAGTACGGGTGTTTCCCCGGTCGGCGGCGCTTCTGGGACGGTTCGATCAACGATGCACCTGAGCCATATAGCGGGTCCAGTACGAGCCTCTCGATCAAAGCGACCCAACGTATAGAAATTCGGCAATGCGGCTCGCAGACTCTCGGCCAACGGCAACCATTGGCCCTCCGTGTCAGTCCAGAGCAGGGCGACGGGCTGAGCTGTGCCTTCCGCCGCTCGAGTTGAGGCCGCCAGTGACTGTTTCAGCGCGTCGAGCAAGCTTCGCACTTCCTTCACAGCAGCCTTCCTTGCTCAGCCACTTCTAGGGTTCGTCTAGCCATCTCTTCAATGCGCCCCGCCACTTTCGCGATCAGATCGAGTGACACGGAGTTCTGTCGTCCCAAGTTCACGCGCCCTCCTTCTTTCGTCTGCGTTCCCGGGCCTGTTGCTTGGCAGTAGGTGAGTAGTGCAGATCATTCCATCGCGCGCCGTCGAACTCATTGCCACCTTCGAAGTCTTCTGTCTGACCGTCCCATGCCCAGAACCAAGGGAAATCCTCCTTCGTGCGCCAGTGCTCCTTGCCTTTGTCCTTCCCGTATGAAACTGCAGGTGTGACGCGTAGGATACAAGAGCCCTTTTTCGGTTTGGTACTTGGAGCTAGGTTTGCCGTAAGCCATGGGCGGATGTTCATTCGAACTCCGTCATTGAGATCCGGATCCCAACTTATGGGTTGTTGGTCCAGCGGCTTCCACCGGACGAAAATGTCATACGGCTTCTCGCCCGCGAGGATTTTCTCAAGTTCTCCCTTTAAATGGAGGGCCGCCGTTAAGCGCCCATCAGCGCCTTCGGAGCCGGAGGCGACTTCCGCTCTTTGACGTGTGATCCAGTCGCCCAATGAAGTGAAGATTAGCTTCTCGAGGCTTTTCCGCCCCTCTCCATTCGGTGCTGCCAGCTTGTGGTAGTTCACCAGGACGTGGAAGCCGTCATCGCGACCGTCCCATATGTGCCACACGAATGGGCATTGCTGAAATGTTCGGCAGTGCTCTTCGAAAAACTGGTCACGTAACCAGAGTTCGAGAGATTCAGCACCGTTCAACAAATCAGTGAGCTTTGCGGAAGACCAGTCACTCCCGTAGGCATCAGCAAGCAAGGCCCGAAGTCGGTCTGCGGCGCTCGCCTCGCCCCCAATGGAGCTTAGGCACACAATGCCGTCGTTATCGGCATGCTTCTTTAACCTGTCAGCATCAAGCGACGGGCAACTCGGAAAACTGGATCCCGTTTGGCGAGGCCAGCGATAGCCCACCAATCGCGCCACCGCCGTTTGAAGAGGCAGGTTGGAAGTCGAAACACTCCCGTCACAAGTTACCTGGTCAAGAGCTGCAATCGGGGCGGAAGGGAGGCCGCCGAGGAGGTTCTTCGTAGCCTTGTCGCGCCATTCTTCGATGTTGAAAGGCACATCAGTAATGACGCTAGTAGCGGCCGACACGCGAGGGTCGATAGTCCGCACATACCGTTCATATTCTGACGATCGCAAGAACGAGTAAATAGGCAGCAAATCCGTCTCGTTCTTCGGGCAGACCAACACAGCCCCTTTGGAGAAGCATCCGCCATTAAAAAGCGTCGCGGTTATTCCGCGGACTCGTCCAACCAGAACCCCCATTCGGCTCCACATCTGCGTGTTCTGAATGCGGGCCTGGGTGCTTTTCGACAGCTCGCCGGTCCCTTTTTGCCAAAACACGACCAATGAAGAGTCACAGTACTCAGAGTCCACATAGCCAGGGCCGCAATAGCTGTACCAATCTCCCTCGCAGCCGACTTCCCAGAAGCGTCGCAAGAAACGATTTGCGTCTCCTGTCGAAGAGCCTTCACCTGAGTTGACAAATTGCGATAGCGAGGTGCCTTCTCGCCGCTCTGCAATTGAGATTCTCGACCCTCGAGAGCCTGCAAGGGCCGACTGGCTCAGTGTATTCAGAGCTGGCGAGCAATTGACACCTGGAACTTCCTCACCGCGCATGAGGGCAGCTTTTGCCTCCATGTCTACAACCGGCGATCCAGGTTTTGTTGATACATCCAAACCAAGGAACCGTTGATCCTGGGCCGGGGCGTGGGATTGCGCTACCAACAAGACCGTGTTGGGCCCACGATTCCCGAAAGTCCACCAAGCCTCCTCGCCTAGTACAACCGCGATTCGAAAACTCACCTCGTGGAGGAACCGCTTGCGAAAGGCGCCGTAGTCTCGGCCCACCCACCAGTTCTGAGGAAGAACAAGGGCAAGCCCACCTCCGTGACTCAGAAATGTTCTGCAGCGGTGGAGCATAAGGGTCGCCAAGTCCGCTGCCGCGTCACTGGCATACCCTTCTGCAAAGCGAGCGAGGGTCTCGCAATGGCCCTCTCTACCGAGGTACGGAACATTAGTGCAGACAAGCGAGAACTTGGACGTCAAGAACTTCGTTGCTGTAGCTATGCCGCTTGCGGCAATCGCCAGCTCTCGAATTTCATCACTCGACTGCTCGGAAGCGATGGCACGCTCAAAGATCGCTCTGATTTCTTGGTACTCCGCAACAAAGAGATTCGCCGATAATTTTGTTGGATCGATCAAGCTGCCCAATACTGACGCATTCGAGAACAGACTATAGAGCTTGCTCAGGGTTTCTCTGGCGCGCCCGTCACCACCAGCAAGCCGCAGCCAATCAGTTTCGGGTGCGTTGATACTCAGTCCCGAACAGGCGAGGTTCAATTGAGGCAACGCAAAGTGCCCGCCGGCCAGACGCCAAGCCGCCAGCGCCAGATTGAACGCTGCGATCTGGGAACACCTCGGATCTAACTCCAACCCGAAGAGGTTGTCCCGGAGTGTGGCGACAATGGCCTCCTGAAGCGACAGCCCTTCCTCGTCCATGCGCATGTGGGCCAGGATTGGCAACGCGAACGCCAAGAAGTGCCCACTGCCCATCGACGGATCCAGCACGCGAAGGTTACACGCCGATCGGGGCCAGTCTTCAAATGATCCGCCCGCGGGAGAGCCATCCTCCTGCATGCGCAAATAGCTCCAATCGTATCCAGGCAAGGCTGGACCCTGGCCTAAGGCGCGGCGCTTTGCTGCCCACCAAGCGCCCAATGTGTTCTCGAGCAGAAAGAGGACCATGTAGTCCTCGGTGAAGAGTTGTGTGACGGCAGGGAGTTCATCGCCACCGATCTTAACTTCGGACTTGTTGACCCGATCCTTTTCATCCCTTTGCCAGAACTGGTAAACCCACCCGAGGCTGTCGTCGGCTCGAAAAACCTCTGCTGGTAGCGTTGAGAGCTTCTCCTCGAGTTGCTGGCGTGTTTCCGGGGGAAGTGAGACGCGCAGCACCGGATCATCTGGCTGGAAAACGGAGAGTAACATCTTTTGCGCAAGCTCCGCCGCAATCTCAAGCCAATCCCGGTTCTGTTCGCGCGCCAGTTCCCGGACCTCCTCAAGGGTCATGGCCATGCCGTGATCCGCATCCAACAAAAGGTCGTTCTCTGCGAGGAATCGCGCAAAGAGCATCCGGTGCCAATGCTCGTAGGCGCAGGCTTGCACCAGGTGATCGATGTCCTGCGTGTCCCGCCGATCATCGCGCCGGTCGCCGAGTTGGCGGCCGTGGGCACGAAGTTGGTTGCGCAGGTCGCGCGCCGCGGCTTTTTCTGACCGAGTCTGTGGCGAGTCGCCTTCAATGTCCTTCATATGCGGCCACGGTTCATGGTGGTGGACCGCATACTCACCGACGAGAACTTTGCGAGCACCCGCCTCGGCGATGGCTCGTGCCTGGGCCACTGTGTTTTCCAGCAGTCGGCGATGATCTCGGTTCAATGTTGGCATGGCGTTCTCCTACTGAATCTGCACTGGCCCATTTGGCAGAGTGTTGAGCAAACGATCGCGCTGGCGCGCTAACCACGCTTCCACGTCGGCTTCTGTTTTCAGGACACTACGTTCGAGGGTCACAAACTGGACCTTGGGCTCAAGCAATTGCGCCGCCTGTTGCAGGGCCTTGGCGACGCGCGCGGGAATAGCCTCGGCTTCAGTTCTCCGGGCTGCCAGATTCTTGGCGTCGAGAGCACTCAACAGGGCTTCGTCGCTGCTGACGTCAGGTTTCGCGGGTGCCTGCAGTCCTACTTCAGCGAGGATGCGCGACTGATCCGCGGCGGAGATTTTCTGCCACGCAGCATTTTCCGAAAGGCTCTCGGTAGCTACCTGGTAGGCAGACTGGTGCGAGTCCTGGGCAGCGTTCGTCGCCTGACGCAGGAGGTCTGCCAACCCAGTGCGCAATGGGGCCACTGGATCGGGATCGGCCAGCAACAGACGGCTGCTCCGAACAGCATCGCGCTGGTTAAGGGCCGGCTGCGCTTCGGAGAGAGTACCCGCGTGACCTGCCAGCCGCTCGAGTGTCTGCCAGGCTGGCCGACGTTTCGCGATGAGGTCGCGAGTCTTCTTCCACTCCGCGATCCGCGTCTTCAGTTCCGTCTCCTTGAGGCGAAGAGCGGACAAGCGGTCGTTGCCAAACTGCTTCTGGATGTCTTCGATATCGGCGACGGGCGGCCGCGCAGGCGCGGGTGCGTCGCCGCCGGCATCAGATGCCAGCTTCAGAAGCGCAATGAAGAACTCGGGTGCCTTCGCATCCAGTTCGTCACCCTTTGCCTTAATGTCGAGCTCCTGGTACAGGGCACGGAGAGCGTTGCGGTCCGGAATACTGAGGGTGATCTTCTCAACACGGAATTCGGTCTTCGGAACTTTGTTCTGGTCAAGCTGGCCGACGGGCAAGGAGACGCCATTCAACGTTGCGGTGACGTGCTGGCTGCGGTGCAGAACGACCAGTGCAGCATCGACCGCGTCGCGAGGCCAGCCGAAGGGGCTGGATTCCAGTTCCTTGCGAAGTTGCGTGCCCGTCTTACCAGAGCCAATAGCGGAGAGCACTTGCCGGCAAACCGGGTGCTGCTCGATGGGGCCATCGTATTTGAGCGGGGAGAATGGCTGGTCGGCACCGTCGCGGGCCCGCTTAAGCGCCGATTCCCATGCCGAACCCGAGAAGTCGGCTTCCTTAAATCGGGGGAAGAGACGAGCCAGTGCCGCGTCGGACCCTGCCCGCAACTTTTCTTCGAGTGAAAGCTGGAGCAGTTCATTGCCGCCGCCCTGAAAGACCTTGGTGCCGACAATGATATCTGCCACCAACACTTCCCGCTGCTGTTTGGCGAGACGGTACCGGCTCTCCATGCTTTGCCGGGCAATCTGTCCTTCGGGCGTCGCTGGCGCGCCCTTTGCGTTGATGGTCTGCTCGGCCGCCTGCTCGGTCGCGATCAGATTGAGCAGCTCATCCCGGGACTTCCGAGGAATGAAGACGAAGAGCATGGGGCTGTTGACACCTATCGCTCGTGCGGCGTTCAGGATTTCCTTTTCTGAGGTCGAAAATCCGTCGCGCAGCCAGACCGGGATGGATTCACCGTCCGCGAGGGGCGGGTCCTGAGATCGATGAACTTTGAAATCGCGGGGAACCTTCGCGGCACCGTGCAGCAGTGTCTTCTTTACTTTGTCAACAATCTTTTGAACGTCTGCGGCCAGTAGCTGGTCGCGCCGTTCGTCAAAGAAGGCGGCGTCGTTCTTGAGTTTTGCCTCGCGCTGCTGGAAATCGTAATGCCAGTTACGGCCCTCTTCGGTCTGAATACGAAATTCGTCGCCGACCTGCATGAGAACGCTGTCTGCCGCGAGCTTGTCGAGCAGCCGTGCGACGTCTGCCCGGAGCTTGCCGTTGTCGGCAGCAAGGTCGTCGACCAGGAGATCGGCGACATGCTCCTTGTTGGCACGTACACCGATGTCGGCCCCGCCGTCCGTGGGCAGCTGGCCGATGAGAAAAACCAACCCGCAGATTCTTTGCTGGAGTCTTCCCTCCACAGATCCGTCACGTCCCAACGTGACGATTCTTTCGTTGATCTCACGTGGCAGCGCTCCCGTCGTGACCATTTCCGGAGCGAGCGCCTCGTAGAGATCATCGCCGGGAATGAGTCGGCCGAGCGATTCCGCAGTGATCTTGGCGACGCAGTCATGGATGATTCGAAGCTGCGAGCGAAGCTGGCTCTGGGTTCCCGCCGTGTCGACCTGCCGGAAGCAATGCTCCCAGAAACGGCGCCGCACCGGCAGCAGGGGATAGTCTTCGACGATAGTGGCTTTGTCTTCCAGCCGCTCTCCGATCTTGGTGCCCTGAAGCTGCCGGGAGATCTCGCCGGCGTGCGTTGCAAAAAGCTCGGCGATGGGCGTGAGGGCGGAAGGCTGCTTGCGGAGCAGCACCTTGCGGGTGACGGTCTCGACATCCGCGTCGGAAAGCTGAATGCGGATCGTGAAACGGTCGAGGAGCTTGTTCAGCAGCTTCACACCGGTGAGTGCCGACTGCCCGGCCGCAACCAGCATCACCTGGCTGTCAATTTGTTTACACAAGGCTTCGGCGATTTCGGTAATGAGCACAGAACGGGTTTCAGAATCCCCGATATATTGCTGGGCCTCGTCGAGGATCAGAATTGTGCACGGGATCTGTCCATCCTTGCCGGCACGGACGAGTACGCGCTTCGCCATATACAGGAACTCTTCAGTTGTGAGATCCGTTGTTCGAAGGGCAAACTGAGTCCTAATGATTTCTTTGGCAGCGCCCTCGCTGGTGGCGAAGTTCGGGTCGCACGCAAGCAGAGCCTTTGTGATCAGTGGGCTGACGTACAGATTGTTCAGTTCCTGTGCCCACTTCTTGCCGGTGGCTTCTACCGCACCTTTCACTTTTTCGAGAATTCCGCGCTCTTCGAGCCACAGATGGAACTGAGCCTGAGGGTACTGAGTCGGCAGCCCACAGGCACGAAGGAGGATGCCGAGAACGCTGAGGCGGACGTTCTCCGTGGTTCCCGCGGGAAGGGTTCCGGCGGCCGCGAGCAGTCCCCCGCTGCGCTTGGCTGCGACGTCGAGCTCCCGAAACAGATCGCGCACTTCCTCGGGCAATTCCGGAACGAGACTGCGGGCGGTTGCGCCGTCCGAAAACTTCGTATCCTCCCAGAGGTGGCAGAGCATCTTCAGCAAGTGCGACTTACCACTGCCGAAGAATCCGCTCACCCATGCGGCTTTCTGGTGGGTCTGACTGCGATTGCCGAGGAAGGACGACAGGATCGTGATCATGCCCTCGGCGTACTGGCCCTCACAGACGAAGGTGGAAAGTTCGCCCCGCAGCTCCTTCCTGACGTTGTCGTCCGCGCTCTCATTGGTGATTCGAGCCTGACCGTTGTTGACCAGCCCTTCTTTCGAAGGGTCGCGAAGTAAAGTTTCCCGAATGAGCGTCGGCATCAATAACCTCCTGAAGAGTGAAGCGTGATGGGCACCGCGAGGTAGTTCCAGCCGTCGCGAGCATCCAGTAAACGGTAGTTGTTTTGGTCGTAGGTGCCAGGGAAGAACACGACCATACGGCCCCGAATCGATGGTTCGAGGAATTTCATCACACGCGACACCCGCGTGAAGCCGAAAAGTGAACCAACCCCAAAAACAGCGACGACTGAAGTCTTAGCGACTTCCGGCTTCTCCAGAACTGCCCGGATTCGCGCCGCGACATGTTCAGCGAACTCAGATTCCAGCTTGAGCTGCAGGTCGTCAGGAGACTCAAAATAGGCATCCCGGTATTCCTCCTGCGCCATCCATTCAGCGAAGCAGTCCGCTACGTTCACCTCAAACCATTCGTGGCCGGTTTCGCGCGTCGCGATGGCGAACAGGTCCTTGCGGGCCAGCAATGCGCGCTCCTGGTCCTTGTCGTACACAACCATGACGATGCGTTGAGCGCCGGAGACCGTCTGCTGCCAGGGGAGCGAGACGTGCTGACGATACTTTTCGGCTAGCTGTTCAATTCGTCCCATGGTTACCTCGTCTGTAAGCTACTGGCGAAAAACGGATCCAATCGATTGAGATTCAGGTCGATAACATCCCCGGCCATGCGCAGGTCGATCAGCCCCATCCGCTTCGCCGAAGTGGCAAGATCGAGGGCCGCGGATGCGCTGCAATCGAGAACTTTTACCCAGCCCGAGGTGAGGCTTTCATTGACCGCGAAGCCGGCAACACGAGCGAGATAGAGAGCAAATGCGACCGAAGAAGGAGTCGGCTGCACCAGTCTGCGGAACTTGAAGGTCCGTCCCTCAAGGTGTCCGGCCTGAGACCACGTGCTCGCCGTATTGCGGACGGTCTTGTTAATGGTGGATTCGTTGAGGCGATCCTGCACTGAATCGGCGAGCGCCTCCCGGACAGCGGTCCGCTGGAATTCGGTCTTTTCCGGCATGTCGATGATCACCGCAGCAGTCGCACGAAGCAGGGGGTCTCGAGCCAAACTGGAAAGCAAGGCCAGCAGCGGTCCACTCGCGGCATCGACATGCCACAGCCCCGCAAGGACCCGGAATAAAGGAATGCTCGGATCGAGCCCGTACAGTTCGCGCAAGTGCTGAAGGGAGTGCCTGCGGGTAGCGACGGTCTGCTTGGCGAGGCAGTTTTCCTCCACAATGGCGGTGGCATAGGCCTCGGATTTACTGTCCGGTGGCACGATGGCAAGCACGGTGGTGAGTTCCTCCAGCATCATGGTTCGGCTGGAGTGTGTGCCGACATGGCCAAATCGAAACCCTCCCTTTGCCGCGGTGGCGCGGTTGCTTCCCGCCTGGAAGAACAGGTTTGGTGCCTGGGTCATAAGTTATGCCGCCTGGGCCACGCAGGTTCGCAATCCGTTCACCTGGCGATCCAGCGCTTCGATCTCCTTCGACAGATCGGCGCGCATTCTGGTCGCGCGGTCGACGACCTTCTCTCCGTTGCTGCGAACCGTTTCAGCCCAGATCTTGATCTGTTCCAGATTGTCGAGCTGTTTTTCAATGGAGCGCGTGGCAATGTCGATCGCCTTCAGCGCCTGATCGCTCTCAACTGATTCGTGGCTTTCCCGAATCACGAGCGCGCGGGCGACACTGTACGCAACCCGGACACGCAGGTCGCTGTCCGCGCTTTCCGCATCCCAAGTAATGATGATGTCATTGCCATAGCGGGCAAAGGGCTGAAGGGTGTCCGGCGCCGTCTTCGTCGAAAAGACGAACACGCCGATCTGAGCCTGCCGGTTCTTGCGAGCCACGGCAATCTCGGCCAAGGCCTGCTTGAGATCGTAGCTTCCGTCTTCCTTCGCTTCCCAGACGATCCTGGCACCTGGAGCGGCGCTGTCGGGACCGAGGGTGGTAACGAAGTCGCCGGTTTTGCAGTTCTTGATTGCCCCGGTCGTCGCGCCGACGGATTCGTACGGGTCATTTAGGCGCTGCGCTTCGGTCGCCAGCAGAATACCCACTTCCGCCTCAAATTCGTGTCCGTGTCTGGTGGACCGCGCAGCCTCCTGCTTCCGAGCCTGAAGTGCCGCCAGGGTAGCGCGGACCTCATTCTGGAACGACGCGTTTGTGGTTGCGAGTGCTTCTATGGTGCTCGTCAGTTCCCGTTTGACGCGAGAGAGCGCGGAACTGTCGTCGTCCAACGTAAGGTTCTTGTCGATCTGCTGACGCGTTTCCTCGAGCATTCTGGAAAGGCGGACGATGGCCGAGTTTTCGTTGTCGGCGGAGAACTCGTCAGTGATCGCCTGGTGAGCATTCTCGACCCGGGCGACCAAACGTGACAGCGCGGAGTCAGGCTTATCCAGGGAGAACTCGCAGGCGAGCTTATCGACCTCGCCCTGCAGTTCCGACTTCAGCGTGCCGTTGCTCGACGTGAGTTCCGCAATGAGTCGCGATAGAGCAGACTCCTTATTATTAAGCGAGAATTCATTGAGGATCTGATCCCGCTGCACCTGCAATGCCGCCTCCATGACGTTCTCCAGCTGTGCCTTCACACCGGTGGCATCGGTTGGGGAGAGGAGCCGCGAGATCGGGCTTCCTTCACCGAAGTGCGCAGACAAGGCCTGCGCAATCGTGGAGTTCTCGGAGCCGAGGTGCGCCCGAAGCGCCCTGTCGAGCTCTCCATCGTTGCGGATCAGGGAGTCAATGCGCTGGGTGAGCGCGCCAGTCGAAGGATCGAAGTACTGGCGCAGAGTTCCTGAAATGTCCGTTGAGATCTGGAGTCCGCGGTTCGTCAGCATCTGGCCCAAATCGGCCAACATGTTCTGCGCTGCGTTCCGGATGGCGGCGGCATCGAGTTCTCCCGCAGCCTGGCGGAGTGCGAGAACGCCCAAACGCAACGCGCCCATTGCATATTTTTCACGAGAATCTATTTCCGGATATTTATTAAGTTCACTCACTACGTCAGGATCGGAAATTTCTAAGTGCAGAAAAATATTAGAAGAACATCCAGAATCAAGATTTTGAGAATTTGCAGGGCTCATCGCTTTCAACCTTTCAACTCACCGGCAAACTCGCCGGTTTAATAAATCAAGCTTCGATAATCATTCTGCCTGACAATTCGCTCGCTGTCAATGGCTACAACTAAGTTCACCGGCAAACTTGCCGGTTAATACTTGAGACGCGCGGTGGTGAATCTGAAGGGTTGTGAAGCAGGCGTCAAACGCCCTGGATGTCCGAAGAATCCGGTACTCGTCGAGCTACAAAGAAGCCATAGATCTTGATTCCCGGGAAACGGTCACTTAGCAATTGCTGAGCGGCCTTGAAGTGCGCGCCCGTGGTCAGGACGTCATCGACCAATCCGATTACGCGCGGAGTGGGATCGACGAGGGATTCGTCGACCGCGTAGTTTCCCAGTAGATCGTAAATCCGAGGGCGCAGTTCCGTGGTGTGCGCCGGATCGGTGCTTTCCCGCTGTACAATCAGCTCCCGAACGTCGACCTCGATACCGGCTCCGAGAACT
>Ga0181521_10000287_pt1 | contig 60366 bp, 52 predicted proteins | sample PEATcosm2014_Bin_32_FD_119764 | JGI IMG/M metagenome (GOLD analysis project Ga0181521, IMG submission 119764) | Peatland microbial communities from MTU Mesocosm Facility, Houghton, MI, USA - PEATcosm2014_Bin02_60_metaG | ecosystem: Environmental > Terrestrial > Soil > Wetlands > Peat | place... | reverse complement strand
GGTGACGCCAAGCTGAATTTAGAGTCTTGTGTAGAGTGCATACCGCGTCCCCGCCACTGGGGGCCCGCTTCCCCAACTACAAAACCGGCGACGATGCTGCTCTTTTATTCCGGCGCTAACAATCAACGCTTAGCTTTGATGGAAAGCATTGGTTTCACGCGTTCGGATCAATCAGCCGGCACGCGGCCTACCGCATTCGTCAATGGTACCTTTTTGGAAATCCGAGGTCTAGGTGAGTGAAGTAAATGTTTGCCTTAATTTGGATGGCGTCTAAAGGGAGGGGGAAAAGAGGCGTGTCCATTCAGACACGGAAAGGCGCTCCCCTGGGGGTGGGGAGCGCCGCGAACTGACCGAATTGCCGGTGCGTTAGACCTGGAAGGAACTGCCGCAACCGCAGGTGGATTTCACCTGGGGATTGTTGAACTTAAAGCCTTGGCCTTCCAGGGTTTCGACATAATCCACTTCCGCGCCATCCAGATACACCAGGCTGGCCTGATCGATAAAGACCTTCAGGTCGCCGTAATTGTAGGTTTTGTCCAGCATGTTGGGCGTATTTTCAAAAGCCATCGAATAGCTGAACCCGGAACACCCGCCACCCACGACCGCGATTCGCAACCCGGACGGCATAGGGGTCTGGGTCGCCATGATTTCCTTTACCTTGCCGACAGCCTTTTCGGTTAATTGCACCATGCGTTTGAAACTCCTCGACGAATTCGAGCAATGCTCCGTCCTATTATACTAAAGGGACCACATTCTTCCACTGCTCAATCGTTTAGATGTGTTTCCGGGGGGTTGAGTCGCAGAATGTTGGAGAAGCACCGCTCCTCGGATGATTTATGAGCCACGACCGCGAGGGAGTGGTGCCTTTTCATCTAGCAGACACCCAAAAGCACCGCTCCCTCGCGGTCGCGGCTCAGTAAAGGAGGTCGCGGCTAAGCAAAAGCGCCCCGCAAGCATGGCAAAATGGTAGTCGGCACAAGTGTTTGTGAAACCCGAAATCCGCGTGGAACGTCGGACTGGTTGTATGGGAACACTGTCGGGCGCTCTCCCTTTCCCCGGGTTCGGTAGCGAGGTTGCGGCAAAAGCAAGAGTGGACTACCAAAACACCCCGGAAGGCGCCCTGGTAAGCAGGGCCCAGGCTGGCGATGAGGGCGCGTTCCGCGAAATCGTGGAGCGCTACCAGTCCAAAGTGTTCGCCATCATCCACGGCATCGTGCGCCAGCGAAACGACGTGGAAGACATTGCACAGCAGGTGTTTGCCAAAGTTTACCTGTCGCTGCGGAATTTCGACTTCCGCAGTTCGCTGATCACCTGGATTTATAAGATCACGGTCAACGAGTGTTTCGATTACCTCCGCAAACGCAAAGTCCGCAAACTGGTCTACGAGAGCGATCTCAGCGAGGACGAAGTGCGGCGGGTGGAGAATAGCGAGCCTGGCAGTGACCGGCCGGAACCGGCCGATTCCGAACTGGCGCGGCGCGATTATGTTTTGAAGCTCCTTTCCCGGGTGTCGGCAGAGGAGCGCACGTTATTGATGATGAAGGAAGTGGAAGGCTACTCGGTAGAAGAGCTGGCGGCGCATACGGGCATGAATGAAAATACCATTAAAGTAAAATTGTTCCGTGCGCGGCAGAAACTAATCAAGGCGGCCCAACGCCTCGACCGGGCTCCCGGTCTGGTGCCGGGCCTGGGGTGAGGTACCCTCCGAAACGGGCACAGATCCGCAAGGGGAAAGAAACCAAGGTTTAGTTACATCTGTAAAGGGAAGAGTGTTATGCACGCTGTGATGATGGACTACCTGGAAGAGTATCTGGCCGGTACGCTGGAACCGGTCGAACTCCGGGAAATTGAGGCGCACCTGAGCACCTGTGGTGTGTGTCGGGAAGAGATCCGCGGCATGCGCGAAATGACAGAGTTGTTCGGCGCTTTGCGAAGCGATGAAAGCGAGGCGGCGAATATCCCGCTGGGGTTTTCGGCCAAGGTGATGGAACAGGTGAGCCGACGCAAAGCCATGCCGGCGTTTGCCAGATTTTTCGCCCTGAACATGGAGTTCGGACGGCGCTTGGTGTTCGCATCGTTGCTCACGGTGGCTGTGGTGGGCGGCTATCTGGTAACTCACGAGGCGCAAAATCCCTCCGGATCTTCGGCGGAAGCCATCCTGGCCCAGCAGAACGCACCCGGATTCGAAGCCAACGCTGAAAACAACATGTTGGTGACGCTGACGGCCTATGAGCACTAGCCCCGGCTTGTTGGACCGACTGTCGGCGGGGAGCGTCTGGAGCCCGAAAACGATCGCGGCGGTAAGCCTGGCGCTGGTGTTTTTGTGCGGCGCTTTGGTGGGCGCGTTGGTAATGGATTTCGGCGTTCACAACCGGCAGCGGCTACCGGTATTTGAAACTTCGCAAGCCCAGGCGCAGCATTTCGAGCACCTGCAGAAAGAGCTCAATTTGACTCCAGCGCAGGCGGAGCAGGTGAAGTCGATCCTGGGCGATTTCTGGCAGTATTACCGCACGGTGCTGAGCGAATGCCGGGGCCGCATCGACACAATCCTCACGCCCGAACAGCGCGTCAAGTTCGAGCAGCTTCTGCAGGATCAGAAGCGATAGCCCCGTTGGTACGGTTCCACGCGCGGCTTGACACCCCCGGTGCGCGCGCTCACAATAGTTGCTGCCTTTATGCGTTCCCCTCGTCTGTGGTTCGTACTCTTTGCCGTTACGGCTCTTCTCTCTTTCAGCTCCTGCAAATCTTCGAACAGCACCGTGAAGATTTACGATATCGGCAGCCGTGTGGAAGCGGGTCATCTCATCTACACGATTTTCGAAACGGAATGGCTGCCGCAGATCGGCGCGGGCGACACCGCTCGCGTGCCGAAGCACCGGTTTTTCATTGTTCGCCTGTCGGCCGTAAACAGCGGCAGTGAAGAATTGGACGTGCCCAATGTGAGCCTGGTCCCCGACCAGGGCGACCCCATCGAGGAATTATCGGATGGCGATCAGGTTCCGCAATGGATCGGCTTCGTGCGGAGGGTGAAACCGGCGGATTCGATCGCCGGCAACGTGATTTTCGATGCCGAACCGAAGCATTACCGGCTGCGGGTGATGGACGAGAACGGAGAGAAATCGGCGCTGGTGGATATTCCGCTTAACTTTAACGCTGACACCCCTCCCGGTCCGCTGCCCGCGGGCGGCAGCGGCACGGACGTTTCGGCGCCGGCGAAAAAGTGAGGCGGAAGCCGCACCAAAAGCACCGCTCCCTGGCGGTCGCGGCTCAGTAGCGCGGAAAGCGAACTAGAATTAGGATATGGTGCCCGCGGCGGTAGCGCTCCTGTTCTTCCTGCAGACTCCGGACTACGACGCCGAAGGCAGCAAAGCGCTGGACGCGGGCAATTACCAGGCCGCGGCCGATTCCTTCACCAAGGCCATCGCGGCCGATCCCAAGGATTATTACGCGCACTTCAACCTGGCGATGGCGTATACGTTCTTGAAGAAGGACGAAGAGGGCATCGCCGAGTACCGCAAGACCCTGGAATTAAAACCCGCGCTTTACGAAGCCGAGCTCAACGGCGGCATTTTGCTGCTGCGCGAGAAAAATCCCGCCGATGCCTTGCCGCTGCTGGAGGACGCGTCGGCGCAGAAGCCCACGGAGTTCGCGCCGCGCTTTTATCTGGCTGAAGCCCAACTGCAATCGGGATTCACGGAACAGGCGGCGGAGAATTACCGGCAGGCGGCCGGAATCGACCCCAAATCGGCCGCTGCGGAGCTGGGTTGGGGACGCGCGCTGGCGCTCGCCGGCAAATTGGACGACGCCGAGCCGCATTTCCGCGCGGCCATCGCGCGCGACCAGCGATATCACGACGCCCTGTTGTCGCTGGCCGAGCTTTACGAAGAGCACAAACAGATGGCGGAAGCGCTGGCGATTTATAAAGAGTTTCCCGGCAACGCCGAGGTGCAGGAACACGCGGGGCAGTTGCTGCTGGAAAGCCGGAAATACGACGACGCCGTGCGGCAATTCGAACAGGCTTATCAGAAGGAGCCGACGCCGGCCAATCGGAAGTCGCTGGCGGCGGCGTACCTCGAAGTCAACCAGGTGGACAAGGCTATGCCGCTGCTCGAGAAGGCGGTGGCCGACGAGCCGGCGAACTACGATCTGCGGCTGGGATACGCACACGCCCTGCGCGACAGCAAACACTATCCGGCCGCCGCGGCGCAGTTCAACGCCGCCGCCAAGCTCAAGCCAAGCGAAGTGCAGACATGGAACGAACTGGGCAGCATGCTGTATCTGTCCGGCGACCGCGCTGGGGCCCTGGCGGCCCTCGAACAAGCCCGTCAGCTGGGAGATAACTCTCCGGGCAACTGGTTCCTGACCGCGATCATGCTGGACGGGTCGCATACCACTAAGGCTGCGTCGATCCAGCAGGCGATTACGGCCTACAAGAAATTCCTGGCGGTGAGTGACGGCAAGAGTCCGAACCAGGAGTTTCAGGCGCGGCAGCGCGCCAAAATCCTGCAGCGGGAGTTGGACAAACGATGAGGCGAATGGTCCTGGCGATTCTGCTGCTCTCTGGCGTTTGGGCGCACGCCGATTTGAAGAAGGCCATGGCCGAACCGAACCTCGAAAAACGGTCGGGGCTGGCGCTGGAAAATGCCGAAGCGGTGCTGAAACTGGCTCGCGCGGCTTATGACAAGGGCGATAACGACGAGGTGGCGAAAGATGCCGCGGAGGTTCTGGACTCGGTGAACCTGGCGGCCTTGTCGCTCGAGCAAAGCGGTAAGAATCCGCGCCGCAGCATCTGGTATAAGAAAGCTGAAATCGCCACGCGGGACCTTTCGCGGCGGATCCAGGATTTTCAGGATCAAATGAGCTACGTCGACCGGCCGGTGCTCGATAAACTGAAAGCCCGGGTCCAGGAAGTCCACGAGGAGTTGCTGATGGGCGTAATGGAGGGTAAGAAGAAACAATGAGAGCGTTGCTGGTTTGTTTGTTGATAGCCGCTCCGCTCGCCGCGCAGCGCGATTTCCTGACGGGAGACGAAATCGAAAAGGTGCGCGACGCGCAGGAGCCCAACCTGCGGCTGAAGCTGTATTCGCAATTCGCACAGGAGCGGGTGGACCTGATCAAGCACCTGATGGAGAAGGACAAGGCCGGCCGTTCGGCGCTGATCCACGACACGCTGGACGAATATTGCAAGATCCTCGACGCTATCGACACCGTGGCGGACGACGCACTCACGCGCAAGCTCGACGTGAAAGCCGGTTTGGACGCCGTGGCATCGCAGGAGAAGCAGATGCTGCCGTACCTGCAACAACTGGCCGACAGCCATCCGCGCGACATCGAGCGCTACGACTTCCTTTTGAAGCAGGCTATCGACGCCACCAGCGATAGCCTGGATGCCGCGCAGGAAGATCTGGGGAAGCGAGCGGATGAAGTACTCGCGCGCGAGGAGAAGGAAAAAAAGGAGCGGCTGGACGCGATGACCCCGGTGGAACGGGAAGGCCAGGCCGCGCAGGAGAAACAGGCCGCCGAAAAGAAAGCGGTGCAGGAATCGCAGCAGAAGAAGGCTCCGACGCTGTACCGGCCGGGAGAGAAGAAGAGCACGGCGCCGGACAAAGGGGGCGGGGGACAGTAGGGCGAAATAACCGCGCGGCTGCGTGCCTGAGGCCCGGGAAACGACACGATTTGCGGGAACCGTTAAGTGGTTGGTTTTATCTGTGTGCATCCGCTTGCATCCGTGGCCAATTCTCTACCTCTCAAAACTCGACCGAATCCGAAGTGCCGCAAAATCCTGGAAAGTGATTTCTTGGGCCACGGATGAACACGGATGCACACGAATAAACGGCACCGCTCCCTCGGAAGCTGTGAAGAATTACTGAGCCACGACCGCGAGGGAGTGGTGCCTTTTCATCGACCAAACACCAAAAAGCACCGCTCCCTCGCGGTCGCGGCTCAGTAAGGGAGGTCGCGGCTCAGTAAGGGAGGCCTTGGTTCAGTATGGGAGTTACCGCACGTCGCCGGTGCAGAAGTTGTCGAGATCGCAGCCGCAGCCGGGGATGGGCGGGGCGCCGTTGAGGCCTCCGGTGCAAGCATAGCCTCCCGTGCTCGACAGATTGCAGGGTTGACCCTCGGCGGGACAGGTGCTGGCGTAAGCCTTCGGCCTGAGCATCGTAGCAGTAAGAGAGGCCGCCATGATAGCCATCGCGATCGCGTAGATCCATGCCATGAGGCGTCGCTTTAGTTTTTCAATCATCGTTTCACCTCAATTTAATTCCTTGCACGCGGCGTACCGCTTCGGCGATGTCGGAGGGTCCGAGTTCGCCGGCCCACACCTTTTCGCTGTGTCCGCCGGGAGATACGAGGATGGTGAGGGGCGTTTCGAGAAATGAACATTTCAAGATGCTCTCGGGATCGGTGCGGGCCAGTACGGTGGCCGAGTCGAAACTATATAGCTGCAAAAAGCCGGGCGGGAGCGCGCCGCCGACGTTCACGAAAACTACGCGGGTGTTCTTCGCTTCCCGCTCGAGGTCCTGCCAGGCCGGCCAATTCCGCTTGGAGTGCGGGCAGGTGGGAGAGAAGACCAGCAGAAGCGTCTGCTGGTTGCCATCCGGGTAGGAAACTGTGAGATCGCGCCCGTCGACGCCTTGGCCGCGCAGATCGGGCAGGGCGATGCCCTCCGGGGTGTGGCGCAGGGACGCGTAATAGTGCGCGAGGGTGCCGAGCCGCCGATTGTCGCGGACCAGCACGTAGTTGGAAACGGCGAGCAGAACACCTGCAACGAGCGGCGGCAAGATTACGGCGATGTTTGAAAAAATACGGGGTAGCGGCACGGCGCACCACGGAATTTGGAGCACTGTTGGGGCCATGCCGGGACATCGTATGATGAGTTACCAATGGATACTCTGGCGGAGCAATTCGGCGCGATCGATATTTATCTGTTCGACCAACTGCTGAGGGGCCGCATCCGTCCGGGAATGCGCGTGCTGGACGCGGGTTGCGGGGCGGGCCGCAATCTGGTGTATCTGCTGCGTGAGGGCTACGAGGTCTTCGGCGCGGACGAGGATGGCAGGGCGATCGCGGAAGTGCGGCGGATTGCGCCCCACCTGCCGGCGGACAATTTCCGCGTCGAGAGTGTCGAAGCGTTGTCGTTTCCCGACGGGTTTGCGGACGTGGTGCTTTCGAGCGCGGTGCTGCACTTCGCGCGCGACGACGAGCAATTTGGGGCGATGCTGCGCGGTTCGTGGCGCGTGCTCAGGCCAGGCGGACTGTTCTTCTGCCGCCTGGCTTCCGATATCGGCATGGAGGGCCGATTCCAGTCGATTGCGGGCCGGCGCTTTCGTCTGCTCGACGGCTCGGAGCGGTACCTGGTGAACGAAGCGATGCTGATGAAGTGGACTGCCGAATTAGGCGGACAGTTGCTCGATCCGCTCAAGACTACAGTGGTGCAAGGTCAGCGAGCGATGACCACATGGGTGCTGCGGAAGTAGAAGACACCCGAACAGCACCGCCCCTTTGCGGGTCTTTGAACTATGCCGGGCTGTGCCCTCCGCGCCTCTGTGGTGAGCATTGTTTTCCCGTCTTCCTCGGCGTCTCAGCGTCTCTGCGATGACCTCCTCGCTCCCCGAGCTATACTCGCCTTATGCTAAGGAAACTGGCGTTCGCGCTTGTCCTGGCGTACCCTCTGGCCGCTCAATCCCTCCCTCTCGAGTCGCTGGTTCTCGAAGGCACCGCAATCTCCCGCGAGGCAATCCTTACCATCGCGCAATTGCGCATCGGAGGCCCCATCGACAAAGCGGCCATCGAAAAAGCCTGCGGCAAACTCACTGACAGCGGCCTCTTTCAAGCCGTCTCCTACCGCTATGCTCCGGGGCCGAAACGCGGCTGGGTGCTCACCCTGACCATCCAGGACCAGCAGCAGTTCACCCCGGCTTCCATCGACTTCCCCGGTGCCGACGATTCCGAGCTCTGGCGCTGGCTCACCTCCCTTTATCCGCCCTTCAATCGCAAAGTGCCCGACAACGACACCGCGCAGGAATTCATCGCCAAAGCGCTGGCGGATCATGCCAAAGCCGAACTCGACGGCCAACCCGTCGTCACCCGGATGGAATCCGATTTGAGGACTGGCAAAAACCTGATCTCGTTCCAGCCCGCCACCCTGCCCCACATCGCCGCCATGAATTTCACCGGCCAGCACGAGCTCACTTCCGAAGCGCTTACCGCCGTGTTGGCGAAATTGGTCGCGGACGATGGCTTTACCGACCGCCGGTTCCGCCAGGTCGTCGAGATCAATCTCCGGCGCGCATATGAAGAACACGGCATGTACCGCGTCGCGTTTCCAAGAATTACCGCGCAGAAAACGTCACCGGGAAGCGTCACCGTTACCACCGCCATCGAAGAAGGTCCCCAATTCAAGCTCGGCGAGGTGAATTTCGTGGGCGACAATCTGCCGCTCGATACCATGTTCAAAGCCGCGCAATTCAAAAAAGGTCAAATCGCCAACTGGACCGAGATCCAGACGGCCATTTGGGCGGCCGAAAAACCCGTGAAGCGGACCGGGTATTTTCACGCATCCGCCCGCCCGGAGCGGATCTTCCGCGACGACCAGTTGCTGCTCGATCTCAAAATCCCCTTCGCCATGGGCCCGATGTTCCACGCCGGACCGCTCAAGATCATCGGCCTGGCGCCCGACGACGAAGCCAAGGCCCGCAAGATGTGGAAGCTTCGAATAGGCGATCCGTACGATTACGAATATCCCGCCGAATTCCTGCGGGCGTTCGTACCGTCCGTGAGCACCGAGTTCCGGAAAATCACTCCGTCCACGCAACTGCAGCCGAACAACGTCATGGATTTCATGCTGCTATTCGAAATGAAGTAAACTTTCAGAACAAGCCCGGCGCCAGCGCCCACGATTCGCGCCGGTAGGCCTCGTATTCGGCGCCGAACGCCGCGCGCAAATTCTCCTCTTCGAGGCGAATCTTACGCACATAGGCGATCACAGCCATTGCAAATCCCGCCAGCGCCAGCCAAGTTCCCGCTACCAGCGCCATACCGGCATACATCGTGAGGAGCCCGCTGTAAATCGGATGCCGCAGCTTCCGATAAGGGCCGGACCGAATCAGCCGATGGTCCACCTTGATCGAGATTTCCCCGCTCCAGTAGAGGCCGAGATGCCGGCGCGCGAGGATCGCGAGATACAACCCCGCTGCCTCAATCGCCAGACCGCCGGCCATGATCGCCGTGGAGTGCGGAAGAAAGCGCGCCAGCCCGCGGAGAGGAACCACTTCGAGAATCAACGCCGCGTTCGCCAGGAATACGTGAATCCCGCGCGACCATCGCGATTCCGCGCTCTTGGTCTCCGCCGTCTTCTTCCCGGCAGCCTCCCAGTAAAGGCTGAACACCACCCAGCCGAGCACCGCACACACCCACGGCCACCGTGTGATCACGCCGCGGTCGAAAACCGCCGGCGCGGAACCTGCGTTTGGATGCTGCATGAGCCGGAGGACCGTCAAGGCCCCCATCGCCGCACCCGCCAGCGTTGCCCAAAGCACTTTCTGCCGCTTCACCCCCGCCTCCACCCTCCCATCGCTTCTTCCAGCGCAAGCGCCACCCGCAGCACGATATCCTCCCGCCACGGACCCGCCGCCACCTGCACCGCGATCGGCAGCCCCGAGCCCGATTCGCCGCAACGCACCACAGCCGCCGGCCATCCAGCAACGTTGAACGCCATCGTGTGGCTGAACCCGCGGAAATTTTCGTCGCGGACCGATTCGCCATGCGGCAGCGCGGCGTGAATATACGCCGGCCCCAGAATCACATCGAAATCGCGCACGAAGCGCATCATTTCGGCGCGATAGGCGTCGAGCTCCGACCAATACCGCGCCAGCCCCGCCAGATCGGTGCGATACGCCTCCAGCTTGTCGAGCCATCCCGTGAGCAGCGGATGCACCTCCGCCGATCCGAGTTCACGGAGATAAGCCCGCAGTCCGTCGCCGCCATCCGGCCCGATCAGTTTCATCTCCAGATCGTACGCCGCCGCCAGGCAACCGGGCCGGGCCTCCGTCACCGACCGCACTTCGCCCTCGATGGCGCGCGCCGCCGCCCGCACCACCGCCGCTACTTCCTCATCCGCCGGCGCGAATCCATTGTCGGTATAAAACGCCACGCGCAAATCGGCCATCTTCACCTGCGCCGGCTCGCGAAACGGAACGTCGGGAACCGTCGGGTCCGTGCCGTCCGGCCCGTTCAGCAGGCGCATCGCGTCCACGAGGTCCTCTACGCGCCGCGCCATCGGCCCGATTTGCCACACCATCTCGAGCCATCCTCCGGCGGGTGGAAAATGGCCCGTGCGCGGCAATCGGCCGGAGGTCGGCTTGATGCCGGCGATCCCGCAGAACGCCGCCGGCAGCCGCACCGATCCCGCCGCGTCGCTGCCCAACCCCATCGGCGATCCGCAGGCGGCAATCAACGCCGCTTCCCCGCCGCTCGACCCTCCGGGCGTCCGTGACACATCGTACGGATTGTTCGTCCGCCCATAAATCAGGTTGTCGCTCTCGAATGCGAAGAGCAGGTCGGGCAAATTGGTGCGCGCGATCGCAATCGCGCCCGCGTGCCGCAGCCGCGCGACCAGTGTGGCATCCGCCGTCGAAAGCGCGGCGTTCTTCCGCCCCAAAGTCCCCGCCGTGCAGCGCGTGCCGGCCTGCTCGATGGAATCTTTGATGCTGAACGGCACGCCATGCAGCGGACCGCGCGAATTCCTGGCCGCAAGGTCGCGATCGGCGGCTTCCGCATCTTCGAGCGCGCGCTCCCCCAACACCTCCACGGCGGCATTCAGCGCCGGATTGATGGCGGCGATGCGCTCCAGATGCGCGCTCACGAGCTCGCCTGAGGAAATCCGCCGCTCCCGCACCAGGCGCGCCTGCTCGCGCGCCGAAAGAGTCACAATTTGGGTCAAAGTATATTGTCGCGCAGAGAATGCCGCCGCCATTCCGCAACCCAACTCCTCCGTCTGAGCCGCACCCTAAATGAGCCGCGACCGCAAGGGAGCGGTGCTTTTTCTCCGCTTCTCCAACGGCCGCAAAAGGCCGCCCGAAGGCGGCCAACTCCGTGTCCTCTGCCACCTCTACTTCGGGGAAGACGATGCGCTCGCGGGCACGCAGTCAGCCTTACTTCCTTCTCTCCGTGACTCCGTGCCTCTGTGGTGAATCTTGTTTTCCGCCTTTCTCTGCGCCTCTGCGTCTCAGCGGTCAATCTCGCCCTCCTTCTGCCATACTGTCAAATAGCATGCACGGCAAACTCCGCGTCTTCCTTTGGGTGATTGTCCTCGCCGCCGCCGGCGGCACGAGCTGGATCGTCTTCGGTCAGGCCTCCAACGATCCGCGCCTCTGGCAGCACCGCAATCTCGGCAAGGCCTTCTATGAAAACCCCACCACTCACGCCGAAGCTGTCACCGAGCTCAAACTAGCCCTCGACCTCGCACCCAAATCCCCCCGCGAGCAACTCAACTACGGCCTCGCCCTCCTCCGCCAGGGCGAGAACGAGGCCGGCATGGCGCAACTGCTCAAAGTACAAAAGGAAGACCCCAAGCTGCCGCACACCTGGTTTAACCTCGGCATCCTTTACAAGAAGGAAAACGAGCCTGAAAAGGCAATCGCGCAGTTCCAGGAAATGCTCCGCCTCGTGCCCGACGAGCCCGTCGCGCACTACCAGATGGGCGCCCTTTACAAGATGAAAGAGGACTACCCCTCCGCCATCCACCAATTCGAGATCGCGCGCGACCTCAGCCCGCGCCTCGCGGCCCCGCACTTCCAACTCCAGGCACTCTACCGCCAGGCCGGCCGCGCTAAGGATTCCGCCGCCGAGCTCGCCATCTTCCAGCAGATAAAAAAAGATCAGGAAGGCGCCGCCGGCTCGGAAGATATGGACTGGTGCGCCTACGCCGAGCTCTATGACCCGATCGATGTCGCCCCCGGCGCGCCACCTCCCGCGCCCACATATCGCAGCGAAAGGCTCGCCGAGGGATTCACCGGCGCCAGCGCGGGTGTCGCGGTTATGGCCGGCCCCGAAGGGCACCCCGACCTGATCGCCTGGTCGGCGAACAAAGTCGCCTGGTACCGCGGCGGCCGAACGCTCGTGCCGAATTCCGGTCTCGAATCTCTCCGCGGCGTCCAATTCATCGCGCCCGGCGATTTCAATAACGACGGCCTGCCCGATCTCTGCGTCATCACCGCCAAGGGCGCGGCTCTCTATCGCAATACCGGCAAGGCGTTCGTCAAGCAGGCCGATCTCGCCACCGGCTCGTTCCACAAGGCCGTCTGGATCGATTACGACCACGACTACGACGAAGACGTCCTCCTCATCGGCGACGATTCCCGCCTCATGCGCAACAACGGCGAGGCCGGCTTCAGCGACGAAACCAAGCGCTTCCCGTTCGTCGCTGGCAAAGCTCTCGACGCCGTCCGTTTCGATCTCGAGCCCGACACTCCCGGATTTGACCTCGTCGTCTCCTACGCCGATCGCCCCGGAGTGCTCTACCGCGACAAGCTCGGCGGCAGTTATCAGGCCGTGCCGCTCGACGCCCTCAAGCCCGGCGCCCACGACCTCAACGCCGACGATTTCAATCGCGATGGCTTCACCGACCTGATCGCCAACGACGGCGCTCTCGTAAACCGCCGCGGCACGCTCGAACCCGCCTCCGCGCCGTCCATTCCGTTCCACCCCGGAGCCGCCGATTTCACCGGAGACGGCCGTCTCGACTACGCCAGCATCTCGCCCGATGGCGACCTGTTCATGGCCCGCGAAATCACCGAGAACTACGGCAACTGGATCGAAATCGGCCTTATCGGCGTGAAGAACAACAAGCTCTCCGTCAACGCCAAGGTGGAAGTGAAAGCCGGCACGAATTATCAGAAGATGACCTATGCGGGCGTACCGCTCGTCTTCCGCCTCGGCAATCTCGAGACCGTCGACACGGTCCGCATCACCTGGGCGAACGGCCTCATCCAGAACGAAATGAAGCAGCCGGCGAACAAGGTCACCATGATCACCGAAGCTCCGCGCCTCGCCGGATCGTGCCCCATGATCTTCACCTGGAACGGCGATCGCTTCCAGTTCCTCACCGACGTGCTCGGCGTCGCCCCGCTCGGCGCCAGCTCCGGCGACGGCCGCTACTTCCCCGTCGATGACCAGGAGTGGGTCTCCATCCCCGCCGCGGCTCTCCAGGCGCGCGACGGCGCCTATGAAGTCCGCATGACCGAGGAATTGCGCGAGGTCTCCTACATCGACCAGATCAAGCTGGTCGCGCTCGACCACCCCGCCGGCGCCGAAATCGTCACCAACGAGAAATTCAAGTCGCCGCCGTTTCCCGAGTTCCGCTTATACGGCGGCACGCGCCGCGTCTATCCCACACGTGCCCACGATTCCCACGGCAAAGACGTGCGAGCCGCGCTGCTCGCGCTCGATCACCGTTACCCCGACGATTTCGCGCGCGATCACGCCGGCGTCGCCGAACTGCACGCGCTCGATCTCGATTTTGCCGGCGCCGCGCCCGATGGCAAGGCCACGCTCGTCCTCAATGGATGGGTGGATTGGGCCGATGGCAGCACCTTTCTCAACGCCATGCAGGCGCATCGCGACCTGGTCTTCCCCTATCTGCAAGTGAAAGACGCACAGGGCAACTGGAAGACCGTCATCGAAGACATGGGCATGCCGTCCGGCAAACCGAAAGCCATGGCCGTCGATCTCACCGGCAAATTCCTGAGCGCCTCGCGCGAAATCCGCATTGTCACCAGCCTGTGCGTCTATTGGGACGAAATTTACCTCTTCGAAAACAACACGCCGCCCGCCAGGCGCCTCACCGAAATTCCCATGAGCGCGGCAGATCTCCATTTCCGCGGCTTCTCCCGCGCCACCATCTCGCCCGACCGCAAGCAGCCCGAATCGTTCGACTACCAATCGGTCAGTCCGGCCACCATGTGGAATCCCACGCCCGGTAATTACACCCGCTACGGCGCGGTCGCCGACCTGCTCCACCAGTCCGACGATCGCATGGCGATCATGGGCTCGGGCGACGAGATCCGCATGCGCTTCGCGGCCGACGGCCTGCCCGCGCTGCTCTCCGGATGGCGCCGCGATTACCTCCTGCTCGTCGATGGATGGGCCAAAGACGCCGACGCCAACACCGCCTTCTCGCAATCGGTGCTGCCGCTCCCGTTCCACGGCATGAGCAGCTATCCCTATCCGGCCACCGAGCACTACCCGGACGACGACGGCCATCGCGCCTACCGGCGCGACTACCTGACCCGTCCCGCGCTTCGGCTGATTCGTCCCATGACGGAGGGCACGCGATAGCTTTTCTATGCGGCGTTTTGGGGCGCTCTTTTTCAGCATCTCCGCAGTCCTGATCGCCCAGGATGCCTCGCGTCTCTCCTTCGAAGTCGCATCCGTTAAAGCCGCGCCTGAGGACGCCGGCGCGAATGGCAGGTACACCACCGGCATGCCGCCACCCATCGACCCGCACGCGACCCGGATCGCATTCCCCAACGTCAGTCTCATCGGCCTTCTCTGCCGCGCTTACAAAGTTATGCCGCTCGACATACGTGCGCCCGACTGGATGAGGGATCGGCGGTACAGCGTCATGGCGAACGTTCCGCCCGGCGTGCCTGAGGGCGATATCCCGGAAATGTTGCAGAGTCTTTTGGTGGACCGGTTCCAAATGAAGCTGCATTGGGAAACGCAGGAGGAATCCGGCTACTCATTGACCGTCGCAAAAGGCGGCCCAAAGCTGAAGGAATCGGCGGCTGACGCCCGGCCGGGGGCGAGCATGCGAAGCAACGGCCACTTTGAATGGACCGCGGAGACCATGGACGGCTTGGCAACCTCACTGACTGTAATGATGGGCCGGACCGTCAAGAACGCCACGGACCTCGCGGGAACCTACGATATCAGCCTCGATGCCGCACCGGATTCGCTGCCCGGTTTTCACTTCGGCAAAGATCAGGACTCGTCCTTCCCTACCATCTTCGCGGCGCTTCGTCAGTTGGGACTCGAAGTCGTACCGGGGAAAGTGGTGGTGAAGCGTCTCGTAGTGGATTCAGCGTTGAAAGTGCCGACTGCAAACTGATCGGATCTTTGGGGACACACGTGATCCGGCCAAGGCTGGCAGGTGGGCGAGATAAGGCGACAACACTTCCAAGTGAGCAGGTCAATCTACCATAACGCAGCCGTTATCGGTAAGAACCCCGTTCTGCTGGCGGAGTGACCACTCAACGGCGCTTCGGTGCCGCGCCTTGAATTCTTGATAGTAGCTGCTTACCAGCTTGCGTCTTGGCCGGTCCCCACGTTGTGCCGTCGTCAAACATCACCAGATCGACAGTGAAAGAATAGTTGGCCGGCACGCCTTTCGCCGTGATCCGCAGTGGATACGGCTTTACCTCCTCTATGAGCAGATCAATACCCATCCCCAGCGATGGCTGCTTATAGGAACTGTGCGACCGGTGCTCGACAGGCTCACCGCTGGCGGGGGCAGTTTCTTCACGCAGCTTTCTGGAGCGCAGGGTAACTGAACAGATCTTTCAACGGGAACAGTTCATCCGGAGGCGATATTCTCCGCCTTAAACAGGCGAATCGAGCAACCTACATGCGCAGCACGGGCCAGGGGCGGCAGGCTTCATCATTACGCTCAACGCGCGAAACACGAGGTGGTTCCGAATCGATTTACAAGAATCGACGAAAACGCGGCTTGCCGCCTGCGCGACGCGCAGACGGCAAGCTCATCCACGTTTAGAATTGGATGTTCGAGTTATTGGCAGTGGCCATAATATGGCCACGGTTGGAACGTGAAAGTGATCGGACCACCCGAGATCTGACCGTCGGGGTTCTGAACCTGTACGTAGTAGTTGCCCCCCAAGCTGTAGGGGTCGCCCCCGGCCTGATGAATCGCCTCTACATTAATCGAGAACCCCAGAGTTGTGGAGTTTCCTGGCGTTTGCGACGTTATCGCCTCTGTGTGCGAGTCCTTGCCGTTGTAGTCCGTTCGGAATACGTTATTGTTGGGATCGACGAAGTAGATATAGGACACCAGCACCCTCGCGCCCGGCTGAAATTCCAAGCCGGACACTGCCCCGTAGACGATCGGCGGCGTCGATGTGCCCGTCCCGAGGGTGATCGGAGCCGGCGCACAGTCGGGCAAACCCGTGGGCGCGCCGGTGATACCAAGGTTCTGCACAACCGGGGGCGGCAGAGTCGCGCTGCTCGAACTGCCGGCGGTCGGGACGAACTGAATCGTGGTCGGCAGAGGCGCCTCTTTAGCCGGGGTGACGAATTTTGGGAACCCAGCCACGGCGGGATTATATGCGAACAGAACCCAGAAGCCGGTGGGAGGTTCGGTTCCTTTTTGAATCAGGGTGTCGCCGATGGGCGGCCCGGCCGGTATTGGAATCCGAAGTCTGGCGCCGCCTGGGTCGGGCGCGCAGACCTGAAATGCTCCGTTTGTCCCGGCCGGACCGCATAGGGTAATCATGGGGGGCACGAGGCCACCATAAAATGCGAAATTGATAGGCGTAACCATCACTACGGTTCCCGCGGTGAACTCAAACTTCGCGGGATCGGTCGTGAGTTCGAGGGTGGTACCCACCACTACCGGATTTGGCGTAGCGGCGATCGTATTCAAAATGCAGTCGGTCGCACTGACAAAGCACGGGCCGCTGGAAACCCCCTGCGCCACGGCGTTCTGCGCCGTCACGCCGGCTGCGGCCGCGATGGCGATCAGCAGCGCTGTACCGCGCATTCTGTTCCTCCAAGTGGCTGTCACCTCCTGGGAATTCTCGGCCACTTGTTTCATATTGTTATTCATTTTCGTTTCCTTTCGTTGAAAGCGTTACGCTTTCATGCTCTGGTGAGCAAACCGAGAAAACGTTACGAAGTACTCGAATTACTGCAAGCCGCACGGGACGACGGTGGGTACTAGGTCCTTGACCGCTTGAAGAAGTTCTAATTGGCCGCATCACGTCCGAACCGCCAAGTGAACTTTCGTGGGGCGCACTTACGTCGACCGTGAACGCCGCCAGGTCAGGAACCCACGAGTCGGTCGTATTCGCCGTGAGTGCCGATCCATACCCACGTGATCGTGTCCGCTGTCAATGTACCGAGTGCGCGATAGTGGTCTCCGACGCGAACGCTGACGCGGTCCGCGCTGCCCTGCAACCGGCGGAAATGGAGCGATGGATGATGCGGGTCGCGGCGCCATAACCGATAATTCTTGATGGCCAGCTGCTGGACATCATCGGGAAGCGCGTGGAACAAGGCCCAGAAACGACGGGTAGCAACGGAGTTCACTTCGGAGGCCAGTCGCGGACCAGCCCTTGCGCGGATTCCTCCTCCGCCTCCCTGAAGAGGAAATCCAACTTACCGGCGCCGGAATCCCGGTCCATCTGCTCGTCCCAGCGCGCCTGGTCCTGCGCGCGGATCCAGTCAACCAGGCGTCGGTACTCTTCCGGTGGCAGGCTCGCGATTGCCGCTTCGATCTCCTCAACCCGGTCCATATTCAAAGTTTAGCAGGGGAGACCAAGGTACTCGCGAGTCGGTGACCCGAGCATCTGGCCGTATCAAGCAGAGCGAGTTGCCCCCCGCTCCCCTTCAATTCTCCGTCGGCGCCTTCTCCACGCGATCCACCACGATCACCTCCACCGGCGCCTTCTTCGCCTCCACCTTCAGCCCAAGCTCCTTTTGAAACGCCACGGCGATAATCGCGTTGGCGTCCGGCGGAGGCCCACCTCCCGGAACCTGCGCCTTTCGGCTCTCTTCGCTGAAATACGGTTCGATATCGACAAAATAGTTGAATCTGCCCTTCAGTCCTGTCTGGTCGATCACCGGCTCGCGAAGCTCCCTCGCAACTAACGCTACCAGCGGCTCGATCGTAGCGCCGCGCCCCGTCGCATTCATCTTCCCCGTCTCGAAGCTGGGCGACCCCTCCGTCTCCGTGGGTTGGAGCTTGTGCCCGCTCTTCGCCACTGTGAGAATCAGCGCCGTCATCTCCCGGTTCTCGCGATGTACCGCCAGCTTGAACCGCTCCCCCAGCAGCGCCTGCAGCATTTCCCGCAACTCGGCGCGCGAAGCCTCTTTCGCCGCCTTCGCGAAGATGTCGAACCAGACGTCGCCCATCCACGCGGGCCCGCTCACCTGCGCGTCCTGCACCCCATACGCCTCGCGAATGCAAACATTCAGGCGCGCGTTTCGCAAGGTCAGACTGGCGGGCCCGAATTCAATCGATTCCTGCCCCGGATGTCCCGCGCGGACCGATGCCACATCGAAAACCGCCCTCGATTGGGCCAATGCCCCGACCCCAGTCACAAACAGCAAGACAGCAACAGTGCGCATGCGGACACAGACGCTGCCCGTCTCCGGTTTGTTCCCCGAATCTGCGGGCTCCCGCGCGGCGTCCGTTTAACATGTCGCTCACGCCATATCTGACTTTGGGACGCAGCGGCCTGCGCGTCAGCCCGCTCTGCCTGGGCACTATGACTTTCGGAACCGAATGGGGTTGGGGATCCGACGAAGCCACCTGCGGCCAGATGCTCGACGCCTATCTCGAAGCCGGCGGCAACTTCCTCGACACCGCCGACCTCTACACCGGCGGAAAAAGCGAAGAGATCTGCGGGCGCCTTATCCGCGCGCGCAACCTCCGCGACCGCATCGTCCTCGCCACCAAATACACCTTCAGTGCCGACCCCGCCAATCCCAACGCCGGCGGCAACGGACGCAAAAACCTCTACCGCGCGCTCGAAGGCTCCCTGCGCCGCCTCCAAACCGACTACATCGACCTCTACTGGATGCACGTCTGGGACGGCACTACACCAGTCGAAGAGGTAATGGCCAGCATGAACGACCTCGTCCGCGCCGGCAAGGTCCGCTATTTCGGATTCTCCGACGTTCCCGCCTGGTACGCCGCGCGCGCCCAGACCATCGCCCAGTTTGCCCATAGCGAACCTGCCATCGCGTTCCAGCTCGAATATTCGCTGGTGGAGCGCAGCATCGAGCGCGAGCACATCCCCGCGGCCCTCGAATTCGGCATGGGAATCTGTCCGTGGAGTCCGCTCGCCAGCGGATTTCTCACCGGCAAGTACAAGCGCGGCGAAACCGGCGAGGGCCGTCTCGAAACCATAAGCTCGTCCGGCAATCCCGTGTTCGAAAAACGCACCGAGCGCAACTGGCGCATCCTCGAGGTGCTTCTCGAAGCCGCCAAACAGATCGGCCGCCCGCCCGCGGAAGTCGCTCTCAAGTGGGTCGCCACCCAGCGCGGGGTATCTTCGATCATCATCGGCGCCACCAAAATGAGTCAGCTCGAATCCAACCTGCACGCCCTCGAATTCACCATCCCGGCGGAAATCCGCGCCCGGCTCGATCAGGCGAGCGCCCTCGATCGCGCCCATCCCTACCTGATGTTCGATTCCCCGCCCTTCCCCGAGATGGTCAACGGCAAAGTCCCGGTGCTTGGCTGGCAGACTTACTGAGCCGCGACCGCGAGGGAGCGGTGCTGTTATCTGCGTGCATCTGTCTTCATCCGGGGCCGATTTCTTAAGGCCCAAAACTCGACCGAATCTGAAGTTCTACGAAATTCTGGAACAGTGATTTTTCGGCCACGGATGAACACGGATAAAACCAGCCATTTAACGGTTGCCGCAAATCGCGTCTGTACCTGGGCCTCGGGCAAGCGGCATCGAGATTATTTCATACTCCCGCGAGGGAGCCATGCCTTTCCCAGCGACCAACGTATCGAACCGACCATCTGCCGCTTCCATCCTCCGCCGAAAGTGATATCGTGTCTATCACAGGCCGACCGCGTAGACACTCAGAGAATCTCGGCCGAAGGAGCAAAATCATGGCAACAGTCACCGCTCCCCAAAGGGAAGCCCAGGTCGCTGTGTCGGCGACCAAACTGCTCATCAACAATCAGTGGGTGGATAGCGCTTCCGGCAGGAAGTTCCCCACCGTCAATCCTTCCACTGGAGAAGTCATCTGCGAAGTGGCGGAAGCCGACGCCCCCGATGTCGACCGCGCCGTCAAAGCCGCGCGCGACGCCTTCGAAGGCGGGCCGTGGCGCAAAATGTCCGCCGCCGAACGCGGCCGGCTGTTGAACAAGCTGACCGACCTCATCGAACGCCATGCCGACGAGCTGGCGCGATTGGAATCCCTCGATAACGGCAAGCCATATGCCGTCGCCGCCGCGGCCGACCTGCCGCTCACCATCGCCTGCTATCGCTACTACGCCGGTTGGGCCGACAAGGTCCAGGGCCGCACCATCCCCATTCAGGGCGATTACTTCTGTTACACCCGCCACGAGCCCGTGGGCGTCGTGGGGCAGATCATCCCCTGGAATTTCCCGCTGCTCATGCAGGCGTGGAAGCTCGGGCCGGCGCTCGCCACCGGCAATACCGTCGTCATGAAGCCCGCCGAGCAGACTCCGCTCACCGCGCTCCGCGTCGGCGAACTGCTTCTCGAAGCCGGATTCCCCGCGGGCGTGGTGAACCTGCTTCCCGGCTACGGCCCCACCGCCGGCGCCGCCATCGCCCGCCACATGGACGTCGACAAGGTCGCGTTCACCGGCTCGACCGAGGTCGGCCACCTCATCATGGAAGCCTCCGCCAAATCCAATCTCAAGCGGGTGACACTCGAACTCGGCGGCAAGAGCCCCAACATCGTCTTCGCCGATGCCGACATGGACCAGGCCATCGAGGGCGCCCACTTCGCGCTGTTCTTCAATCAGGGCCAGTGCTGCTGCGCCGGTTCGCGCCTCTTCGTAGAGGAGAAAGCCTACGACGAGTTCGTGGAGCGCAGCGCCGCGCGCGCCCGCAAGCGCACCGTGGGCGATCCGTTCGACGCCAAAACCGAGCAGGGCCCGCAGGTCGATCAGGACCAGTACAACAAAGTCATGCACTACATCGATAGCGGGAAGAAGGAAGGCGCGCGCCTGGTTTGCGGCGGCAATCGCGTGGGCGACCGCGGCTACTTCGTCCAGCCCACCGTCTTCGCCGACGTCAAGGACGATATGACCATCGCCAGGGAGGAAATCTTCGGACCGGTGATGAGCATCATCAAGTTCCGCGACATGGACGAAGTCGTACAGCGCGCCAACCGCACCGACTACGGATTGGCCGCCGCCGTCTGGACGAAAGACATTACCAAAGCGCACGCCATCGCCAACAACGTCCGCGCCGGCACCGTCTGGATTAACTGCTACGACGTGTTCGATGCCGCCGCGCCCTTCGGCGGGTTCAAGCAGTCCGGCATCGGCCGCGAACTCGGCGAGTACGGCCTGCACCAATACACCGAAGTGAAGACCGTCACGGTAAAGCTCTGAGCCAATTGAGTGAAGTGCCGCGACCGCAAGGGTCTGTGAAAAAATCAGGCGTCGGTCATTCGAGACGCTCCGTTAAGTGGGGCAGCCAGGATTGGCTACCCACCACCAGCTATGTCCCAATCAGCTCGTCTACGTTATCGGTTAATATCTTCCTTGTTCTCCAGCCGCCTTATCAGAGTCACGAGGTTGGGCTTCTGAATGTCGGGAATCTCCATTCCCTGCACCAGTTTCACTTCTTTCAACGCCGCCTCGTAATTTCCCGATGCCGACGCCAGGCGCGCCGCCGCCATATGTCCCAGCCAATGATCTGGGTAGCGCTTCACGGTCAGCCGGAAAATTTCCATCGCCTGCTCGGGTTGATTCTGCGCCTGCAATCCTCGCGCATAGAAGTAAATCTGGTTGACATTCGCGGCGCTGATGGCCTTTTCCCGGATGGGCGCCGCCTCCGAGTCCCGATTCAACGCCTTCAGTAAGTCAGCCTTCAGGATCAGGTTCTCGAACCGTTCCTCTATGGTGATCGAGGTATTGGCCCACGCCAGCCCCTCCTCGAGCGCAACCTTATGGGCGAGACAGTATTGCGCCGCCTCCGCACCGCTTTGCCAGACATACTGTTTCCCGCCGCGCATTTCGTTGCGCATGCTGGCCAACGTGGCCTCGGTCTCACTTGCCGCCACTGTAACCGGCACAGCGAGCTTCTCCCATTCGAGTTTAACCACCGCGGATTCCGGTTTAACCTCGTCGAATTCGTAGGTTAAGGCGTTATGCGTGTCGCACGGCTGGGGTTTCACCGTCACTCGCAGCGCGTCTTCCGCCTCCTTATAAGTGAAACTTCCCCACGCGCTGGAGTTCTTCGAGAAGATTACGGTCCACGAATCCGTTCCCGGGATCATATGGAGTCCGTATTCCCCTTTTGCGAGTGTCTGACCTTCGACCGTCACCGGCGTCGAAAAATCGATAGTGGTATTCTCGTCGGCGCCTGCGCGCCACACCTGCCCGTATGGCACAATGCCTCCCCAGATTTTGCGGCCGTTCACCAGCGGACGATGATAGCTGATGATGATATCGGTGAGCCCGATCCTCTGGCTCACCATGGCGCGCTGGCTCACGTCCGGTAGCGTCAAAATGCTTTGCGCGCGCACTGCGGTCGAGGCGGTGGCGAGCGCGATGGAAGCGAACAGAATTCTCAATCGAAGCATGAAGCAATTCCTCCCTGTATCGACTGGACGCGCGACAGCGTCAATCGTGAGCGCTATTTCGCCGGAATTCCACTTTGTAACTCGCCAGCGGATAGCCATCCGGCGTGGCGAATGCGAGCGATGTCAGTACGAAGCCGTATTTTTGATTGGCGCTAGCTTAGTACGCCATTTCGCAAACACAGATGCGTATTCCGCAGCCGCGCTGCAAACTCTTCCTCACGGCCGCCGCTCAGCATGCAGCCTCGTTCAGAGCCGCGACCGCGAGGGAGCGGTTGCGGCAGAATACGTTGGCGAAACTTATGAAATGGAGTACTTAGCTTAGCTGGACTACAAATACATGACAGGCAATGTGGGGCGGGCAATCCTGCCCGGGGTCCCTCTGGGGAGGGCTTTCAGCCGGCGGACCCGCTGGGAAGCGGTGGGGGCCCTCCGGGCACAGCCTGAAAGGCTGCCCCACCACACTACGGAGTCAACTGAGCCATCGCCGTAGGAAGCGGCTGATTCGTCAGCAGCATCTTCCCGCCGCTCTCCGCCACCGTGTATAGCGCGCCTTCGCCGACCAGTTTTTCGAACCGCGGCCGTTGTTCGTCATTGGCGACGATGTAAGACCGCCGCTCGCCCAGCCACAGATCGCGCCACTCGGCGTCATTCAGAAAAACGTTCGGCGCTCCCGGCGCGTACGATCCGTACACCAGATTATTGAATCGCCCGTTCAGCAGCCACGCCGTGCGATTGGTATAGAAAAAGATCGACGAGAACGTGTAGTAGTGGTGATCCACCACCAACGTCCCCCGCGGCGCATGGTCGAGCGCCGTGGCCAGCGGCCGCGACGATAAATACGGGTCGAACACCACCATCGCCAACCGCGCCGCATGGAAGAATACCACCATCATCAAGGCCGTCGCCAGAAACGCCCGCCGCCCGATGGCGCGTAGATTCCCCAACGCCCCAATCAGAAATGCTATCGCCGCCAGCGCCAGCGGCAGGCGCAAATACGCAAACGAATCCAGCGTCAAGTCCTCCATGTGCCCGAGGGATAGCGTATACGCACCCGGATTGCGCGAGAGTGCCTGCGAAATATCGCCGGGCGATGGCACGCCGCGCACCGCGATCAGAATGGCGATGCATGCGACCGCCGCGAGTCCCGCCACAGCGGCCAGCACGCGCGTGCCGCGCCGCACCCAATCGCCGCCTTCCGCCATCGCCGAGCCGAGCAGCAGCGCCAACGCCGGGTAGCACGGCATCGAATAATACTCCTGCGTGGTAGAGAAGGTGAAAAAGACCAGCAAAAATCCCGTCCAGCAGAGTGCCAGAAGTCGGGTCCGGCCGGCACGATCCAACGGTCTGAATTTCAGCTTCGCGATGGCCGGAAAATAGACGCTCCAGGGAAACAGCCACAACAAATGAAACAGCCAGAAATACAGCCGCGGCACGGTATTGTAATCGCGCGGATAGCGCAAATTCAAAAACCGCAGCACCTGCTCGTTCATGAAATAGAACCACAGAAATCCGTGCCATTCTCCCGGCACGCTGCGCATGGTGAAATCGAAATACGGCGGATTGCGCAGTGTCGCGATCACGTGCCATGGCGCCGCGATCACGAGCATGATCGCGAGCCCGCTCCACGGGTGCAAGCGCCGCCACACCGTGCGCGAAAACAACTGCCGCGTGAATAGCAGGTACAGGAACGCCGCCGCGCCCGGGAAAACCAGCGCGATCGCGCTCTTCAGCAGCAGCCCCACTCCCAGGCCCGCGGCCATCACCCATGCCCACATGCGCGGCCGCTGCTCTTCCTCGTCGAGGCACCGCAGAAACGCCCACATCGAGAGCGCGATCATGGCCGTCAGCATCACGTCGGGAATCAGGATGCGCGTAAACAGAAACAAGCCGATGCACGTGGACACCGCGAGCCCCGCATGTAACCCCGCCCGCTTGCCGAAAGCCCACGCGCCGAATGCCGCCGTGAGCCATCCCAACCCGATCGACGCCAGCGCCACCGGAATGCGCGCCGCCCAATCGAACGCGCCGAAAATCTTGTACGAAATCGCGATCAGCCAATAAATCAACGGCGATTTTTCCAGGTAAACAATGCCGTCGAGCCGCGCCGTCACCCAATCGCCGGATGCCAGCATATTGCGCGCAATCTGCGCCTGCACCGCGTCCACATCGTCCATCAGCGATGGCGGAGAAAGAATACAACCCAGAAAAATGGCCGCGGCCACCAGCGCCACGCCTAGGTAGAGGTAAAGATTCCCGCGGGAACCGGCCGGGCGGCCGGAGTTTGAATCGGCTGAATTCCCCATTTTTTCATCCAGAGTAGCAGCAACATGATGCCCCAGAGTTCATAGCCCAGATTCTTGCGCCGCCGCAGATGGCTCTCGGCGAAATAGCGCAGCCCATCCGGGTTGAACAGGTCTTTGTGCCAATTGTCGGCCGAAAGCGTGTCCATCATCAGCGTGCGCAGCGGACCGCGCAGCCAGTGGTGCGCCGGAAAATCGAAACCGGTCTTGGGGCGCCGCAGCGTAGAATCCGGCAATTTCCCCCGCATGAGCTCGCGCAGCACGATTTTCTGTTTTCTGCCGCGAATTTTCAGGTGCGCCGGCAGCGTGGCGGCAAATTCCACGATGCGGTGATCGAGATATGGCGGACGCACTTCTATGGAATGCGCCATGCTCATGCGGTCCACCTTCGCCAGCAGGTCGTCCGGCAGATAATATTGCTGGTCGAACCGCAAATACTCTTCCAACTCGTCGCCTGCCCTCGAAAGATCGCGCAAAATGCCGTCGAGCGCATTCGGCAGAGGCAAATCCACCAAGCCACGGGAGATCACGCCGTTCCAATAGACATGGGCGCGGTTGGCCGGCAGCAGGCATCCCTCCAGAAACCGCTTGGCCTTATATTCGAAGCCGATTATCTCATCGGAAACCGGCAAAAGCGCCGCGGCGGTCGAACCCAGCCGCAAGATACATCGCGGCAGCTTCCGCACCCACCGCGCCAGCATGTCCGCGCGATACGTCAGATACCCGCCGAACAGCTCGTCCGCGCCTTCCCCGCTCAGCGCCACCGTCACGTGTTCCCGCGTCATCCGCGAAAGAAACCACACCGGCACCGCTCCGCCATCGGCATTCGGCTCGTCGAAATGATACGCGAACTGCTCGATCGCATCCGCCAGCCCACCCTCCGGATTGACGTCGAACTCCTGATGATCGGTGCCGTACTGCGCCGTCAGTTGGCGAATCGGCGGCGCTTCGTCGAAACTGCGGCCCGCGAACGAAATGGAGAGTGTCCTCAGCCGCGTGGACGAGGCCGCCGCGGCGTAATGCAGCAAGCTCGACGAATCCAGCCCGCTGCTCAGCCACAGTCCCAACGGCACATCCGAGAGCAAATGTTCCCGCACCGATTCGCGCAGCAGCGAGTCGAGCTGTGTTTTCGCATCTTCCAGCGTCCACTTCCGCTCCACGCCGCGCGGAATCTGCCAATACGCCGCCGACCGCACCTCGCCCGCCCGCCACTCGAGCCAATGCCCCGGCGCCAGCTTCTCGATCCCCTCCACCATGGTGTACGGCGCCGGCACGTAATTGAGCGACAAGTAGCAATCGAGCGCCGCCGGATTCAGATTCCGCTCGATCTCGGGGTGTACGAAGTTCGATTTCAATTCCGAGGCGAAATACAGGTCCGCGCCGCGTCGCGCCACGTACAGCGGCTTGATTCCCATGCGATCGCGCGCCAGCACCAGCCGCCCGCGCGATTCCGTCCACAGCGCCAGCCCAAACATGCCGCGAAGGCGCGCGAAGCAGTCGAGATCCCATTCGAGGAACGAATGCAATACCACTTCCGTGTCGCTGTGCGAGCGGAATACGTGGCCGCGCTGCTCCAGTTCCCGCCGCAACTCCTCGTGGTTGTAGACTTCGCCGTTGAAGACGATGACGGTATCGCCATCGGGCGAAAAGAAGGGTTGCGTGCCGGTTTCGAGATCAATAATCTTCAACCTGGCAATCGCCAGCGAGACGACTCCCGTCTCGAAGACCCCTTGCTGATCGGGACCGCGATGCACAATCGTAGCCACGGCCGCACGAATCCGCGAGGGATCGGGCCGCGACTTCAAGTGCGTAAATCCAGCAATGCCGCACAAGACTCCAATCTATCAAAAAACAGAAAGCCGGCAGCATGATGTACTCTAAAAACAGGGTCTTACGTCAAAAAACTGAATCTGATGAGCACCCTCACGCTAGCTTTGCTGGTAGTCGCAGCCGGGCCCTTCGTCTATTACGGAATTGCCCTTTTTAGTTGCTGGAAGTTCTTCCGCCGCCCGGTCCGCCAATTCGATCCCAGCTTCACTCCACCGGTGAGCAATCTCAAACCCGTGCGCGGCCTCGATCCCGACGCGTATGAGAACTACGCCAGCTTCTGCCGGCAGGATTACCCCGAATACGAAATCATTTTCTGCGTGGGCGATCGCGAAGATCCCGCCCTCCCGCTCATCGAACGCCTCAAGCGCGAGTTCCCCGCCCGCCTCATCCGAGTGTTATTCGGCTCTGGGCGCGACGCTTCCAACGACAAGGTCGCGAAACTCGCGCGCATGGTGAGCGAAGCGGCCTACGAGCACGTGGTGATCAGCGACAGCGACGTGCGCGTGCGCCCCGATTACCTGCGCCAGGTGGTGGCCCCGCTTTCCGATCCCAGAATCGGCGCGGTCACCTGCTTCTACCGCTCCATCGACGAGCGCAGCTTCGCCGACCGTCTGCAATCCGTGGGCATGATGTCGGACTTCTACGCCGGCATCGTGGTGGCGTGGCAGCTCGATGGCGTCAAATTCGCGCTTGGCCCCACCATCGCCACCACCCGCGACCGCCTCGCCGCCTTCGGCGGGTATGAATCCATCGAAAATCGCCCCGCCGACGATCTGCTGGTCGGCCGCCTGATTGCCGACCAGGGCGTGGAAGTCGAGCTCTCGCGCTACACCATCGATACCGTCGCCGACTACCATTCCATCAAGGATCTCATCTACAAGCGCCTCCGCTGGATCACCGTAATGCGCTTCATGCGCCCGTGGGGTCATTTCGGCCTTCTTTTCACGCACGGCCTGCTGTGGGCGCTCGCCGCCATCGCCATTCACCCCACCTGGACTGTCGCCGCCGCATACCTAGGAACCTATTTCGCCATGCGCTGCGCCCTCACCGCGACCATCGCCACCTGGGGCCTGAAGCAGCCTGCCTATTGGCGCAAAATGCCCCTGATCCCACTTTGGGACGCCCTGGCGTTTCTCATCTGGGCCGCCAGCTTCGCCCGCCGCAGCATCCGCTGGCGCGGCAGCGATTACTACATTCGCGGCGGCACCCTCGTGCCCGTGAATCTGGAAGAGTAGTCCCGATAATGAGCCGCGACCTCCCTACTGGGCCGCGACCTCCCTACTGAGCCGCGACCTCCCTACTGAGCCGCGACCGCGAGGGAGCGGTGCCTTTTCTCCGTGCCGATCAACCCGCCGCAAAAGGCCGCCCGCAGGCGGCCATCTCTGTGTTCTTCCACCTCAACTTGGGGAAGACGGTGCGATCCCAAACTCGCCGCTCACCTTTATATCCGTACTCCGTTTCTCCGTGCCTCTGTGGTGAATAATTGTTTTCGCCTTGCGGTGCACACCGGTTTCATTTCCCCAGCAGCGCCACGCCGCACAGCACCAGCAGGCAACCCGCCGCCCGCCGCCCGCCGATCTGTTCCTTCAGCAGCACCTTTGCCGCGACTGTCTCCAGAATGAAACTCGACGCCGACACCGGCACCGCGAAACTCAGCGGCGCCGATTGCACCAGCGCCATAAACGCGAAGAACGAAAACGCCAGGCACACAATCGAGAGCAGCAAATACCTGCGCGCCGCAATCATGCGCAGCAATCGCCCCACCCCCCGCACTCCCACCGATTGCTCTCCGGCCCGCTTCATCTCGAAGCTCTGCAGCAGGTCGCTCAGCACCGTCGCCACCACCATCACGGTCACCAGCACCCAGGTCATTTCGAGCCCTCCATCTTTCCCGTGGTGGCCTGCGGAGTGGAACTCACCAGCGCCGCGCCTCCGAAGATAAGCATCACCGCGAGCCACCTCTGCGCGCTCACCGCCTCATGCAGAAACACGCGGCCGAGCAGCGCCGCCAGCACATATCCGATTGCCGTCATGGGCAGAATGAAACTCAGATCGGCCACGCTCAGCAGCGCCAGCCGCACCAGCAGCGCCAGAATCAGCATCGCGATCCCCATCGCGATACCGGGATCGAGCATCGAGCGAATGTACACCAGCGGATCACCCGCCAGCTTCTCCGGCATATGCTTGGTGCCCCACGCCAGGCTCAAATTCCCGAACGCCCGCAACGCCAGGAAGAGCACAAGAAGGAAATAGGTTCGAACCAGCTTTTGGGAAATCGGCACGAATTCCCAGAGTACCAAGTCACTGGATGGCGACGTAAACCGTATTCGTGACGATTCCGCCGCAGTTGAACGCGATGGGTATATTTCCGATAGGCAACGGCGACACCGACGACGACGGCATGAGCAAGTTCACCTGGTCGACGCCAACCGCATCGAGCAGTTTCGGCCCCACAAAGTCGATTTGCGCGTACGGAATGCCCGAATCCACAAAGCACGATGTGGCGACGTTGCGGATGCCGGTGCCGAACAACACCAGGTACAGTTGCACCGCTCCGGAGTTGACGTTGACCGGCGCCGGCACCACCAGTCCGTTCTGGACGGTAGAAAACGGCTGCTTCGTCTCGCCGCTGACATCCACGCTCAGCAGGTATCCCGTGGCGACCGCGCCGGCATTAGCCGTGAACAGTGCGGGCGCAGCGAACGCGATTTGCACCTGCGCGCTGGCGCTGGGAATACCCGGTCCCGATACCGAGATCGTAGCCATACCGGCCGCCGTTCCCGCCGGGATTTGGAAGTTGATCTGGTGCGGCGAAACGTAGAGCAGCGGAGCGGTTCGCGACGTTCCGGCGGAATCCACTACCGACACCGTTATGCCGGCAAGCGTGTCCGGCGGCGAAGAAGTGTCGCCTACCGCGACCGTGCTCGCCAGGTTCGCGCCGAACGCCGCCCCAATCGATTCCGGAGCGAGCGGTCCGGCAGCCAGGCTGGCGGCCGAGTATACCAACAGCGGCGGATCCGAACCCGCCGGCGAGAGATTCAGCGTCACCGCCACGCCGAAGCCCGGGAGCGAAGCGAAGTCCACTTTGCCATCGCCGTTGAAATCGGCAATAGCCTGAGGGCCGATGGGCGCCGCGGCGAACGGCTGAAACGTGCCATCGCCCAAGCCGAGCAGATAGCCTCCGGGAAGGATGAGGTCGGGAATTTTATCACCGTTGAGGTCCGCGGCCGCGACGCTGGCCGTCCCGAACGCGATCGGCACGGGATAGATCACCGGCGTCTGAAACGTCCCGTCGCCGTTGCCGAGTAACACCGCGGCCCCGCCGGAATACGCGCCCGGCGCTGCGGTCAGCGCCACCAGATCGAGGTTCCCATCGCGGTTCAAATCGTCGCTGGTGACGAAGAAGGGACCAATGTTGACTCCATACGACATCGGTATGCCCGGCATAGCGGCAAACGTTCCGTCGCCGTTGCCGAGAAGCACCACCAGCGTCCCGTCCATATTCCCCGCGGTGCCTGGGTTGGCGATCGCCACGTCCGGTTTGCCGTTGCCGTTGAAATCGCCGGCGGTAATCGATGCCGGCGAAAAGTTTAGAACGGTGACGATCGGCGCGCCGAACGTGCCATCGCCGTTGCCGGGGAGAATCTCCAGGCTGTTTGCCGTGATCACCGCCAAATCGAGCTTCCCGTCGCCGTTGAAATCCCCCACCGCCAGGCTCGCGCCGCCGGCGGGAATGGCGGTTGCGATCGGCCCTCCGAATGTTCCATTCCCTTGTCCCAGGAAGACTTCCACGGCGCCATTGGGGCCCTGCTCGAGCACGGCCACATCCGGTTTGCCGTCACCGTTTAAGTCCGCGATCGAAACCTGAACCGGCATATTCGCGAGCATCGCCATATATCCCGTCGTCAGGCTGCCGTCGCCGTTGCCCTTCAGGATTGCCAGCGTATTCTGGGCCGGCTGCGCTTTCGGTCCGAACGCCAACGCGATATCCGGAATTCCATCGCCGTTCAGATCTCCGGCGGCAATCGCGGCCGAGTCAACAGGCGCCAATCCCGCCACCAACGTCTCCGGCGCGGCGACGAATGCGCCATTGCTCTCGCCCGGATAGACCGCCACGAATCCGCCCGCCAGAACCGAAGCGTTGCCCGTTCCGATCACGATATCGGTCAAGCCATCGCCATTGAAATCGGTCAGGATCGCGCTGCCCGTGGCCACGCCTATCATATCGCGCCGCCGCGGAAAATTGCCCTTGCCATCGCCATATAGAATCGACGTTCCCTCGACAACAATGTCCAAATTGCCGTCGCCGTCCACGTCCCCAACGGTCAGAGGTCCGGCGCCGGGGTAGGATTGCGGCGCGGCATAGTTCCCGTTCCCTTCCCCAAGAGCGACTGCGACGAACCCGACTGGCCCGCTGTTGTAGCAATACGCGATATCCTCGATGCCGTCCCCGTTGAAATCGGCCACCGCGATCGGTCCCGGCGGGAAGTCTCCGGCCGGGAGCGAAATGGCAAGCTGCGACGCCCGAAACGTTCCGTCGCCATTGCCGGGAAACACTGAGATTCTTCCCATCCCTTGCCCGCTGTAGCTTGTCAGCGCCACATCGAGCTTGCCATCGCCATTCACGTCCGCCACCGCGACCGCACCCGAATACCAGGCGGAATCGCCGGTCAGCGACGCCTGGTAAAACACCGGAGCCTGATAGCTCGCCCCGCCGGTTCCCAGAAACGCCTCGAAACCCGATACGAAGTTATCGCCGTCCCCGGACATAGCCGCCGGAACCACAATGTCGAGAATGCCATCGCCGTTCAGATCCGCCAGGACAGGCGTGCCGGCGGGAACCGACACCTGCAGTCCGTAACCGGTTGTGCTCTGGTTATTCAGCGGGTATAGGTTCTCGCCGATGAAATGGAATCCCGAATCGAACGCCACCACATCGAGGAGTACGGGCGCGCCAAATCGGGGTGTCTGGTTGAGCAAGCTGACTGAGACATATCCGCCCGACTTGGCCTGCGCGATCGCCTGCGGCACCTGGACCGGAGGCGTAAAGTTCACCGGCGCCGGACAAGCCATCACTTGCTTCTGATAGTTCGGAGTCGTGCTCAGAATCTGATAGGGCGGACTGCTGGAGATTTCGATGCCGGTGTACGATCCATCCGCCTGCTTCAGCAAAACCAGGTGCGACGACTGGGCCGGCGTCAAACTGGCGGCGTACCCAATCTGAAACTGGATGGGCGGACATGGCGTCTGCCCCCACCCGCACCGGAAACATGCGGCGACGGTCAGACCAAGAATGCGGCGCATGGTCAAATAGGGGGAGCAACTGGCCTGCCAGCGCAAGTCGTTGAAAAATCAGCCGGCAATGGTGTGCCGCGTATCGTCCAGACACGCTTCCGTGGCGAAGCGCCTTGCTGAGCCGCGACCGCGAGGGAGCGGTGCCTTTTCCCCATCAGGCTGCTCACCGTAATGGTCTGGTTCCTGTGCCCCGCCAGGTACCAGCACGGCGCATATCCCATGTGCGGCAACAGCGAATGCACGCAGGGCCGCGTCTCGGTATCGCCCAGTTCGTAATCGATGCGATTGTCCTTCTGTTTAATCGCCCACATGATCTGCACGTCCACGCTGCCCGCCGGCCTCACGCGCGCCACCGCGTAATCGCACACATAGAGGACAATCAATCCCGCAATCGCGAAGAGCGCCAGCCGCTGTATCTTCCCCACATCGCCATTCTAGTAGATCGTCCTACTGAGCCGCGACGGCACTCGCGCTTTGGCGAGCAAGGGAGCGGTACTGTTATCCGTGTGCATCCGCGTCCATCCGTGGCCAATTTCTTAAGCCTGCGAAATCCTGGAACGGCATTTTTTTCGGCTGCGGATGAACACCGATGCACGCAGATAAACCGACCATTTAACGCTTGTCGCAAACCGTGACTTTTCCCGGGCCTCGGGCAAGCGGCATCGAGATTATTTCACACACCCCAAGGGCGCGATGCTTTTTCAACCGCGCCGGCCCACCGTTAAAATAATTCTTGACCCTAACGCAACGTCAGGGTCGATCCTCAATAAGGAGGCGCGATGCGCGGATACCGAGTTAGGGAGTTCGCCGATCTCGCCGGCGTGACGGTGCGAGCCCTCCACCATTACGATCGGCTGGCGGTGCTACGCCCGAGGCGCACCGAGTCCGGGTATCGCGTCTACAGCGGGCGCGATCTCGAACGGCTGGAACAGATCGTCGCGCTGAAGTTCCTCGGTCTCCCGCTCAAGGAGATCAAGACTCTGCTCGACCGCGAAGCGCGCCGCCTCCCCGAAGTTCTGCGATCGCAACGCCTGGCGCTGGAAGAAAAGCGCCGCAGCCTGGAGCAGGCGATTCGCGCCATTCAGGAGGCCGAAGAAGCGATCGCATCCGGCAAACCGGCCGACACCCAGGTGTTGGCCAGAATCATTGAGGTGATCGAAATGCAAGACAATACCGAGTTCACGAACCGATACTACAGTCCCGAAGCGCAGGCCAAACTTGCCGGCAAGCGCGAGGACTGGACGCCCGCGCTGCAAGCCGAAGCGACGCGCGCCTGGAGCGAATTGTTCCGCGATATCGAAGCATCGCTGGACGAAGATCCCCAATCGGCGAAAGCGCAGGCGCTTCTCGCGCGCTGGCGCAAGCTGGTGGAGGGATTCACCGGCGGCGATCCCGAAGTCACGCGTGGCCTCGGCAAGGTCTGGGCCGATCGCGCCAACTGGCCCGCGGCGCTGAAAGAACAGAGCGCTCCGTTCATCAACCCCAGGGTCTGGGAGTTCATCCGCAAAGCCGGCGCCTGACCCGGCAACTGGTGTTTCTGAGCCGCGACCGCGAGGGAGCGGTGCTTTTGCTGTACTGTTCGAAGAAAGGCACCACTCCCTTGCGGTCGTGGCTCAGTAATCTTTCACTGCTTCCGAGGGAGCGGTGCCTTTTTCACTTCTTCTCGGAAAGGTCCTTCGCCTTGGCGGCGTCGGCGTCCGCACCGGCAGTGTCTCCGGTAATGCGGCGCGCCCAACTGCGATTCAGATAGGCGTTGCCGTACGTGGGATTGAGCGCGATGGCTTTATCGAAATCCTTGATGGCGTCGGCGAATTGCTTCTGCCGGTAGTGTGCGTACCCGCGCGCATTGTACGCCAGCGCCATCGACGGATCCATTTTGATCGCCGCATCGAGTTGCTCGATGGCTTCCGCGGGATGGTCGTCCTGCAGGAGGGCGAACCCGCGTCTGTATAAACTCAACGCGGTATCGCCGCTTGCCGGCGCTGCGACCGGTTTCGGAGTCGGCGGCTTCACCTCCGACGCTGCGACCGGTTTCGGAGTCGGCGGCTTCACCTCCGCCGTTGCCGCCGCAGGTTTCGGAGTCGGCGGCTTCACCTCCGACGCTGCGACCGGTTTCGGGGCAGCCGGCTTCACCTCCGCCGTTGCCGCCGCAGGTTTCGACACCGCTACCTTAACGTCGGCCGGCGCCGGATTCGGACCAGGAGGTTTAAGCTCAGTCGCTGTGGAAACCGGTTTCGAAACCGGAGCCTTCAGCTCGGCCGGAGCCGTCGCCGGTTTCACCTCCACCTTCGGTTCCACTTTGACTTCCGGCGGTGCCACAGGCTTCACTTCCGCCTTCACCCCCGGCTTGGCCTCAACCAGTGCTTCCACTGGCGCCGCGGTCTTCGCCTCCGCAACCGTCGGAGCGGGCGCCACGCTAGGCAGCGTCACCGCCACCGTGTCTGGAGGCGGCGGCTTCACGATCGCCTCGGCATCCGCCTGTTGCACTTTGGTTTCCGCCAGGTCGAGCAGTTCCTGCACCTGCCGGTTGCCTGGATCGAGCCGGATCGCCTGCCGCAAATCGGACACCGCTTCCTTGTACCGATTCAGCAGAAAATAAGCGTTGCCGCGGGCCGTCCACGCCAGCGCGCTTGCCGGATCGAGTTCAATCGCCTTCGTGCGGTCGGCAATTCCCTTGTCGTGCTGGCCCAGGAAATGGTAGGAGCTGCCGCGAGCAACGTAGGCCTCCGCGTTGTTCGGCGCCAGCTTCACCGCGCGGTCACGGTCTTCGAGCGACTCCTGGTATCTCTGCTCCCGCGCGTAAACCGCGCCGCGAGCCAGAAACGTCCGCGCATCGTTGGGGTCGCGCTTGATGGCGTCGTTGTAATCGGCAATCGCATCGTTATCGTGCCCCAGTCGTTCGCGCACCGCGCCGCGCACCCGCCAGGCGCGCACATCGTCGCCGTTCAACTTCAGCGCCGCCGTCAGATCCTGGTCGCTATGGGCGAAATCGCCGATTCCGATATAAGCCAGCGCGCGCTCCACAATGGCCTCTTCGTAATCGTCTTTGCGGCTTAACGCGTTGCCGAAATCCTCGATCGCATCGCGGTATCTTCCCTCCGCGGTCAGCGCCACCCCGCGGCCTTTGTAAGGCTCGGGATTGTCGAGCCGCAGTTTGATCGCTTGCGTGAAATCGGCAATCGCCTTATCGTATTGCCGCAGCGCCGTATACGCCAGCCCGCGCGCGTTGTAAACTTCGGTCCGTTCCAGCTTCAGGCTGATGGCGGTAGTGAAATCCTGCGCCGCCCGCTCCGCTTGTCCGCTATCGGCCAGGAATTCGCCGCGCGCAAAGTAGGCTTGCGCATCGCCGGGCTGTACCTTGATGGCGTCCTCGAAGTCCGCCATGGCCTTGTCTTTGTCGCCGGCGTGAAGATAGTCTTTGGCCCGCGCCCGCAGTGCGGCGGAGTTCGCTTCATCGGCCTCGATGGCCTGGCTGTAATCGGCAATCGCTTCGTCGCGGTGGCCTGCCTGGTCGGCAGCCTGCCCCTGTAGAAACGCGGCCTGCGATTTCTTCCGGTCCGGCTTGCTTTGCGCCCCATCAACCGAAAGCAGCAGGCCCGATATGGTGATCGATAACGCGATCCCCATCAAGCGGTAACTTGGCTTACACATGAACGCTATGGATTTAGTGTACACTTTGATCGCGGTGAATTCACCGTTGAAAAAAGATGACAGATCAACCCTTCGATGAACCCCGCCTGGCTATCAACCGCGTCTACACGCGCCAGGGCGACAAGGGCCAGACCGCGCTCGCCGGCGGACAGCGCGTTCCCAAAGACGGAGCGCGTATCAACGCCTACGGCTCTGTCGACGAGCTCAATTCGTTCGTCGGCGTGGCGCTCGCGACCATTGCAGAGATCGAAAGCCATACGCCCGAGTTGGCCCCGCTCGCCGCCATTCTGCTGCGCGTGCAGCACGAGCTCTTCAATCTCGGCTCCATCCTGGCCACTCTGCCCGAAGACGTCCACCCCAAGCAGGCGCGCGTCACCGAGGCCGATGTCACCCAATTGGAGCACGAAATGGATACCATGGGAGCCGCTCTTCCGCGCCTTCGTTCGTTCGTCCTGCCCGGCGGCTGCCGCTTGAACGCCGAATTGCACGTCTGCCGCACTGTGTGCCGGCGCGCCGAGCGCGAACTGGTGACACTCGCGCGCGCGCAGAACATTCCGCCCGAAACCCTGCGCTATCTCAACCGCCTGAGCGACGCGCTGTTTGTCTGGAGCCGATGGGCCAGCCACGTCTCCGGCGCTGCCGAAATCTTGTGGGAGCCGAATCAGGCGGCATCCGGACAGCACGCCAAATGAGCGGCGCCGCCAACCGCATCGTCTCTCTCATCGCCAGCGCCACCGAAATCGTCGATGTCCTCGGCCAGTTGGACCATCTCGTGGGGCGCTCGCATGAGTGCGATTACCCCGAATCCGTGAAATCGCTTCCCGTGTGCACGCGCCCGCGCATCTCCGTCGATGCCGACAGCCGCGAAATCGACCGGCAGGTGAAGGAATCGTCGCGCACCTCGGTCTCCATCTACGAAGTGTTTGACGACGTGCTGGCGAAGCTCGCGCCCACCCACATCCTCACCCAAATCCAGTGCGAGGTGTGCGCCGTGAGCTTGCGCGACGTCGAGCAGGCTCTGGCGCGCGGCATTCCCGGCGAGCCCACCGTCGTTTCCCTCCAACCAGATTCGCTGGCTCAGATCTGGAACGATTTCCGCCGCGTGGCGGGCGCTCTCGGCATCGCCGATGAGGGCGAAAGCGTGGTCGCCGCGCTCGAGCGCCGCATGGCCGAACTCACCCCTCCGCCCGCGGCCGGCCCGCCGCCGCGTGTGGCGTCGATCGAATGGATGGAGCCTCTCATGGCGTCCGGCAACTGGATGCCGGAACTCATCCGCATGGCCGGCGGCGCGAATCTCTTCGGCCAAGACGGCCGCCACTCGCCCTGGCTCACCTGGGACGATTTGCGCCATGCCGATCCCGACGTGATCGTCGTCGCGCCGTGCGGGTTCGATCTCGCTCGCACCGAACGCGAGTTTACGTGGATGACTGGCCGCGCCGGATGGCGCGATCTGCGCGCGGTCCGCGACGGGCGAGTGTACCTCGGCGACGGCAATCGCTTCTTCAATCGCCCCGGTCCGCGCGTGGTCGAGACCCTCGAAACGCTGGTCGAAATATTGCACCCGGAATTTCGCGCGCCGACGCTTCGCGGCGACTCGTGGCGGGTTATGATGAGCTAGTTACAGCGGTGCTTTTTCCGCAGCTTACTGGTGCTTTTTCCGCCGTTACTGAGCCGCTTTTCTGCCGTTACTGAGCCGCGACCGCGAGGGAGCGGTGCTTTTTCGATACAGCACGACGTTTCGGACGCACTACACTAGTGACATGGCGCTGATCGCCGTTTCGGGCCATCCCGGATGCCGGTATGAGGAGGTCGCGCGCATCACTGCGCAGCGCCTGGACTTCGAATTGCTCACCCAATCGCGCCTCGTGAAGCTGATCGAAGTGGACTTCGGCGCCGGCGCGAAAATCCCCGACAAAGCTTTTCCCAGCCTTGTGACGTCCATCCTGGCCCACCTTGCCACCGAAGCTCACCTGGTCTACTGCGCCTTGGGAGAAGAGTTGCAGGCGCGCCACTTCGGCGGCATGCTGCGGGTCCACGTGGTGGCGCCGGAAAATATCCGCGTCGGCAACTTGATGCTCGATGGCCGCATGGAACGCGCCGCCGCGCGCGAACTCCTGCTCGAACTCGAAGCCCAGGCGCGCACTGACCGCAAAGCCAAGTTCGGGAAAAGCAAAGCCACCGCGGAACTTTTCGACCTCGTGCTGAACGCCGAAACGCTTTCCACCGAGCAGATGGCCGAATTGATCGCGACCGCCGTGGCCAGTACAAGTCTCAAAGAACGTGGATTTCTCTCCGCCGCGGCGGAGGCGCAATTGCAATTCCAGATGCGGCTCAAGCTCGCGCGATTTGGCATCGTTCCGCCCAGCCATGTAACGTTGCGGCAAAAACGCTTCGCCCATCAGAGCGAAGAAATGTTCGCCAATTTGCTCGATTTCTACCGCATCGCCTGGGAATACGAACCGCGCAGTTTTCCCATCCAGTACGCCGCCGATGGCGCCGTGTTGGAAGCCTTCACCCCTGATTTCTACCTGCCGGAATTCGATCTTTACGTGGAATTAACCACCATGAAACAATCGCTCGTGACGCGCAAGAACCGCAAGGTGCGGCTCCTGCGCGAACTCTATCCGCATCTCAACATCCAGGTGTTCTACCAGAAGGACTTCGAGAATTTGATCTTCAAGTATGGGCTGGTTGACCGGCCGGTGCGCGCATGAGCCCACCCATCCTGCCCGGAATCGAGCGCATCCTCTTCACCGAGGAACAGATCGACCAGCGCATTCGTGAAGTAGCCGCCGAGATCTCCGCCAATTATCAGGGCAAGACGCTGAAACTGGTGGGCGTTCTGAAGGGCTCGATTTTTTTCCTGACCGCGCTGGCGCGTCACATCGAACTGCCGTTGAAGATCGATTTCCTGGGAATTTCCAGTTTCTCGAACAAAAGCGGCGCGCCCGGCGTGGTGCGCATTGCCAAGGATCTCGACGAAAGCATCGAAGACGAAGACGTGCTCCTGGTGGAAGATATCGTCGACACCGGCTTCACCCTGCGCTATCTGCTCCAGACGTTGGCCGGGCGCGCCCCCAATTCGCTCGCCGTCTGCACCTTCCTGGATCGCAATTCCCGGCGCATCGTCCAGGTCCCCGTGGATTACCGCTGCTTCGAGATCCCCGACCGCTTCGTCGTGGGGTTTGGGCTCGATCATAATCAGTTGTATCGCAACCTCAGTTATGTAGCCGTCATGAAACCCGATAAAAGTACGGTGTCACACTAGCCTCGCGAATTTGTCACACCGTCGTCTTGAACTGGCGCTAAGATTAAAATAGCTTCAGCCAAAAAGGAGCGTGCAGAAAATGAGATCCCGGATATTGTTCGTTTCCGGGCATCCGGATGATGCCCGCCGCCTGTCGCGCATGCTGCATTCGCTGCCCATCACGGTGGACCACGTGGAAACCTTGCAGCAGGCGCACGCTAAGCTTCAGCAGGACGACTACGGCGTCATTCTGACGGAAGCCGCATTGCCCGACGGCAAGTGGCCCGATGCGCTCCATCTGGCCCGCCAATGCCCGCGGGAGCCCGAAGTCATCGTCACCGACCCGCAAGCGGATGCCCGCTTCTGGGCGGAAGCGCTGAATCTGGGAGCCTACGATCTGCTGGCCCAGCCATTTTACGAACCCGAGGTGCGCCGCATCTTGTTTAACGCCTGCTCCCACACGGGGCAGATGACGGCCGCCGCCTCCCGCCAGTAATTAAATCCACAATAATGAATGTGGGGCAGCCAATCCTGGCTGCAGCCGGCTTTCAGCCGGCCACACTCGCATCAACCCGCGGGCATCCGGCTAAGCGGTGCTTTTCCGCGCATGATACCCTGAAAAGCGCGCGTAGCATGCCCGAGGACCTTCTATCGGCGGCGCTGGAGCAGGCGGAGGGGACCGACGCTGCGGTGAAGTCCGCCGCCCTGCTGCACGCGGCGAGAGTCGTCGCGTGCACGGACCAAGCGGCTGCCGTCCGCATGCTCGATCGCGGCATCGCTCTCGCGCAAGAGCTTCCCGAACGCGCCCGCACGTTGATTCTCGGGAACGCAATTTGTCTCGCCGCCGCGGTATCTCCGAAACGCGCCCTTGAGTTGTACGCGGCGCACCGCAGACCCGGCCCGTTCGATCACGCAATCATGGCACTGGTGAACGTCATGGCGACGCATGGCCATATCGACACGGCCATCGCCTACCTGAACGATCCTTTGCCCGGGGATCGCTTCCCCTTTTCTTTCCTCGGCAACCTCGAGCGCGAATGCCGCGACGACGCCACGCGCCGGAAGCTCCTCGAAGCCGCCATCGCCGCCTGGGAGAAACACCATCCGGATCCCGGACCGGGTCCCGACCATTTTGCCGCGCCGGCATTCGTCGGCTTCTTCTCCCGCTTCTGGCAGTTGCTGCCCCGGGAGCAAGCTTCCCGCCTGCTGCCGGAAATCCTGGCGTGGGCGCGCCAACTCCCGCCCGAACCTTCTTTCCCGACCCGACCCCCGACGATGTTGCTCCCGGCGCTCGAAGCCCTTCATCCCAAACTGGCGCAATCTCTCCTGCGGGACGATCCGCGACTGGCGGAATCCCTCGCGCCCGCCCAACCGGAGCCCTCGCCGGCATCGGAACCCGCCGTCTGCGAGGATGCCATGATGATCGGCAGTTGTTTCGGCACCGAGGATGACGAGCCGAATTCGCAAATCATCTACATGACGGAAGCGTTGGCCACCGATTTCAAGGCCGCCTTCGACGAGGCTTTCTTCCGCTACTCGCGAGACGTCGAATGGCAGAACCATGCGCCCAAAGAGTGCTGGCCTTCCACCAACGAGTTCCGCAACATCCTTTTCAAGGCCGGCCAGCACATCGCCGTCGCCGCCGCCAAATACCTCGACCGCATCCCCGATAGCGACCTTCGCCTGTTATCCCAAATCGAACTCTGCGCGGCCATCGCCGGGCTCCCTCAGCAGGCCGGCAATACCATCGTCTACCCCGCGCGAAAACGCGAGCCGGTGTGGATCCGCGCCGCGGCGGCGGCCGATCCCGCCACGACGGAGTCGGTCGAAGACACCACCCACCGCGATTCGGGCGGCCCGTTCATTCGCTGTCCCAAGTGCGGATGGGTTCCGCGCCCGGAGGACCGCTGGACTTGCCACTGCGGCCACTCATGGAACACCTTCGATACTGGCGGCGTCTGCCCCGGATGCCAGTACCAATGGAAAATCACCATGTGCCCGGCGTGCGGGCAATGGTCCGCGCATTCCGATTGGTACGCCGCGAAATAAGCTTCAGACCGACGTGGGCACAGCGGTGCCCGCCCGCTTGCGATAGCGCGTCCTCTCCGAGCCGTACCGCCACCGCCAGATGGACGCCGCGGCCACGGTCGCCAGACAACCCTCCACCAGCACCTTTTCGCCATCCAGCAGATCGGGCGGCCGTCCCTTCACATCCGGGTCGATCACGAGGCCGTGAGTGAACATCACCGCGGCCGCAAAATACGCCACGTAGTGCAGCTTTTTCCACGGGCGATACCCCAGCCGCGGACGAAAGTAGGAAGTCGTCACCACCAGAGCGAACCCGTAGAAAGCCGTCGCGCCCAGGCAGTTGTACAGCCGCTGCCCGGGCGAGTGGAGCGGCAGCGCGAGATCGAAAATTCCAAACTGCGCTTTCGGGTCGCTCGAAAACAGCAGAATCACGGGATGCAGACAGACCACCGCCATCGCCAGATATCCGTTCCAGTTGTGCAGCTTGAACAGCGGAATCTTGCGCCGCGGCCACTGGCGCCGCGGATTGTAGTTCACCGACACCGCGAGACCCAGCAGAATATTCAGCGTGAGCAGCACCATGGCGGTCAGCCCGGCAAAGCTGGAGAGATCGATGGCCGTCATGAAGCTCGGTCGGGCGAACGCGTCGCGAGAGTCCATTCTACCTTAGGCCGCCGATGAATAAGGCGCCGCGACCGCAAGGGAGCGGTGCCGTATTTTCTTTGCGTCCTCTGCGCCTCTGCGTGAAAAGATTTTGCCTTTCCCCCTACTGCACCGTAATCGAACTCCCACTCTGCGTGCTTTTCCCGCCAACGTCGCCACAATCGCCTGGTCGCCCGCGCCAACCGATGCCGGCACCACCACGTTGAACTGAAATTCTCCGGGAGCGCCGCTCGATCCCGCATACCCCACCCGCCGCCGCAACCCCGCCGATTGCAATCGTCGGCAGCGGCGAGACCGTCCCCGATTGCGTTTCGAGTAAATCACGATCGTCTCCCGCGGCCCGGCGGGCGTGCTCAGGCCCGGAAAGAGTGTCGTCGGGCCGATCAAATTTCCATTGAGATTCGTGGTGGCGGCATACGGCCTGCCATCGAAGACGAAAAACGATGGCACTTCCACATGTCCCGCCACCTTGAATGGCTCGATCGGCGACCCGTTGGTGAGCACCACCTCCACCGATTCCGAAATCGCTCCCGGCGGCGTGAGCACATTCACCTGCGTCGGGCTGACATAGTAGATGTACGACGGCGCGCCGTTCACCGTCACTCTGGCGCCTCCAGATTCGTGGGTAGTTGAGCGTTCACGAAATCCGCCGCCGCCCAGATGCGTGTATCGCCCGTGGGAGCGAGACCTGTCCCTTTGATTTTCGACCCAGGCACGACGCCCTCACCGCAATCCCTCGCGGATTCCGCAACTGCGTGCTGGTGGCCGGACCGTAATCGCTGCTGAACCCGAAAGTGCCCGTTCCCGCGATTGTTGGTATATAGGGCCACTGAGTCCTGTCCCTCTCCCACTATTCAAGAACTACCATTCCTTCGTTACCATCTCTCTTTCCACCCAATTCCCACCAACGGTACTGCGATATTGCGTGCTTGTGCAATTGAGTGCACGTACAAATAATCTCCATTCAAAAACATCCACCATGCCAATGACAATCGACACTATTCTGATATCAATTAGTTAGGCCCACATTATCTGTAGCTTACCGTTTATCATTGACAAACTAGCGTCAATTGCAACGATGGCGGCTCGAATGAACCCATTTTCAAACTCGCCAACCTTTGCAACTAACACAAAACTAAACCAACTTACAGGAAAACCACAATTGACCGAACGAACCAAATACGAACCCCAAACGAACCCGACCCCATGCACCCCTGTTATACTCAACCGCAGGGCCGTAAGCCGGGGATTAATCGACCGTAATGTCCTTCACAATCAAACACCTGGCGCTTCTGGCGATGGTTTTCCCGCCCTCCGCCACCGCCCAGTCCGGACTCCTCGGCGAAAGGTTGCCCGCGGGCCAAATCCGCTTCCGCGCCGTCGAGGAATTTCAAATCGCCGGTAGCCGCCGCGTCCGCCTCATGCCCGTCGCCACCCAGCGCGTCACCCCCGATGAGGCCAAACGTCTCCCGCGCCTCGATCTCGCCCAGGCCGGCACCATCCGCACCGACGCCTCCAACCGCCTCGTCCGCCTCGATGAATCCGGCAAACCCTCCGACGTCATCCTCCCCGACGATTTTGCCCCCAAAACCCCCGTCGATGCCGCCGGCGCTCAAGCCCGTCTCCCCATCGAGGCCTTCCAATCCAGGAAATCCAAGACCGGCGACCTCATCGCCCCCGAGACGTTCTTCGTCTTCATTCCCGGCGCCGAACCTGACCGCCTCGCCCTCGCTTTCATCAACCGGAGCTCCGCCTTTCTCAGCCTCGACGAACAGCTCGCCGCCATGGAAGGCTTCGCCGCATCCTTCCCCGATTCCCCCGCGGCCGCCGAGTTCCGCGATCAGCTCCGGGACCGCATCTCAACCGGCATCGCGGCCTTCGAAAATCGCGGCCCCTATTCCGGTCTGCTCCTCACCCGCCGCTTTGCCGATCTCGCCCATCGCGCCTTCCCCGCCGATCCCGCGCTGAGCGACCTCGCCGCCACCGTCGCCAAACGCATCCAGTTCATCGATTCCACCCGCCTCAGTCTCGAATCCCTCGCCGCCGCTGGCGAGTGGGATCTCCTCCTGAACGCCTACCTGCCGTTCGAGCCATATCAATGGTCGTTTCCCGACATGATCGAGCTCCGCCGTACCGCGCTCGAAGAGAGCGCCCGTCTCCACGCCCACCGCGGAACCCTCCTCGCCGAGCGCCAACAGAATGCCGATGCTCTCCGCGAGCTCGCCCTCGCCTCCGGCCGCGACCCCGACAATCCCCAAATCTCCAAGCTCCTCGAAAACACCCGCGTCACCGCCTCTGAGGCCGAGGCCGCGACCGTCAAACTCCACCCTTTGCCCACCGGTTCGCCGGACGAACTGCGCTTCAAGTTCGGCCTGCACGATGCCGAAAAAGCCATCCAGGAAAATGATTTCGCCAAGGCCGAGGCCGGAATCGCCGAAGCCTCCGCGGCCAACAAGGACGCCCCCGAAATACTCATCCTCCAGGCCAAGCTCCTCGCCGCCCGCGGCCGCGATGCCGATGCCCTTCCGCTGCTCGATCGCTACTACCGCACCGTCTCCGATCCCGCCGCGCGCGAAATCGGCAGCGCCGCTCGCCGCAATCTCCTGGCCGATCTCGAAAAGAAGCGCGCCGACTTCAAACAGCGCATCGCCGTCCTCCACACCGAGGGGGATTACTCCAAACTCAGGGCCACCGCCAACCAGGCCCTCGCGCTCGACCCCAACGACGATGATTTCCTCTATTACTCCGGAGCCACCGCCGCCGTCTTCCGCGATCAGGCCGCCGCCAAACAACGCCTCGATCGCTACCTCGAGCGCTCCAATTCCCTTGGCGGCGATCTCGAGGCCCGCGACCGCGCCTTTCATATCCGCGCCCTCCTCGATACTCCGCCCTCCGCCCAACTCCCCGGCACACCCAACTGGTTTTCCGGCCGCCCGCTCGCCGAAGGCATCTACTACTGTCCCGCGAGCGGCGCCTTTCAACTCCCCATCGAGGCCGTCCAGGGCTACAAGCTAAGGATGAGCTTCCAATGGGACTCGAACCGCCTCAACGCCATCGCCACCACCTTCGACGACGAGAAAGGCGCGCAAAACTATCGCGGGCTCGGCGGCCCCGAATCCCAGGGTAATTTCTACTTCGCGTATCGCGGCTCCGATCCGCAGGTGCAGGCCGTCTCCACCAGTAAGTTCGATGGCCCCGACGAACTAGCGAATCTGCGTATCGTCCGCGCCGCGCCCAATCCCCCGCATCTCGTCGACGATTCGGGCCTGCCCCGCATCGTGCTCCAGGATTCGCCGCAGTTCAACCCCGCGGTTCTCTCAATTCTCGAAGGTCCTCTTAGCACCACCGTCGCCGGAAACTCGTTTTTCAACCCCTTCATCTGGGATGGCCTGCATTACTTCAGCCTCGCTTACGATTCCCAGGGCCGCATTGCGAGCGCGCGCGAATGGAATGCCGACAACCTAGTGCGCTTCACCTGGTCGGGCGACCGCCTCACCGAAATTCGCGCGTTTCGTAAGGATTCGTCCAGTCCTTATTATCAAAGGACTATAAGCTATTCTGGAACCATGCTGACGGGCGAGACCTACAGCGAAGGTAATAAAGCCGGTCAGATCAAATACGTGTATTCTGGAAAAGTCCTCCAGCAGGTAAGAGTAGAAGATGGCGGCGTTCACGATGGAAAAACCTGGATCGTCCGGCTCCACTAACCCGAGAATGGCAACAGCGGCACGAACGGGGAATTGGCCACGGATGCACACGGATGCACACGGATATCAGAGGTTTTTTATCCCTGTCCATCCGTGTCCATCCGTGGCTAACACATCTGTCAGATTTTCCGGCCGAATCTATGCCTGAAACCCTCACCCGCATCGGCCGCTACGAAATCTCGCGCCACGTCGTCGATACCGCCCTGGCCTCCGTCTACGATGCCTTCGACCCCATCGCAGGCAAACCCGTCGCCATCCGCATTCCCCGCACCACGAGTCACGACACGAAAGAACTCGGACTGAAACATCCCGGCCTCATGACGGTCCTCAGCTACGAGCAAAATCAGGGCGAGCCTTTCGCCGTCCTCGAACCCTTCCACGGAACGCCGCTCGATAGCGTCATTCACGCCGGCCGCAAAATCGAGCCGCAGGAAGCCATCGCCCTGCTGCGCCAACTCGCCAGCGTGCTCGATTACGCGCACACTCACGGCTCCCTTCACGGCAGCCTTCACCCCTCCAGCATCCTGCTGAACGAACGCAACGAAATCAAGGTGCTCGATCTCGGCGCCCCCGCGGACGTTCGCAACGCGTCGCCCGAACAACTGCTCCGCGCCATCCATTATTTGTCGCCCGAATGCATCCGCGACCAGCCCATGGATGGCCGCAGCGACCAGTTTTCCCTCGCCATCCTGGCGCACGACATGCTCACCGGCCAGTTGCCGTACGCTGGCAAGCCTCTCGGCGTGATGTTTCGCATCGCCTACCAGGGCTTGGAGCGGGACGCCATGCGCGAGCTTCCGCCCGCCGCGCAAACTGTGTTTTCCCGCGCGCTCTCCAAGCGGCCGGCCGACCGTTATGCCACCTGCGGCGAGATGGTCGAAAGCCTCTCGAGCGCCCTCTTCCGCGCGGCGCCCGCGGCCACCCGCGTGGCCAGCGCGGCGGAATTTGCGGCCGCACCCGCGGCGCCCCGGCCCAAACCGCCGGCGGCCGTTGTTGCGAAATTGGGCGCTTCCCGTTTCTTCTCGCGCGAAGGCCTGAAGTATTTCGGCGTGACGTTCCTCGCCTGCGCCCTGCTGTTGGGCGCGTTATTTTATTTCCTGCTGCCGAAACCGCCGAAGCCCGTGCCGATTGCGCCCGCGCCAGCGCAGCCAGCTTTGAGCCAGCCCGCGGCCGCCACGCACGCGCAACCCGCGCCTCCGCCGAAACCTCAACCCAAAGTCGAGCCTCCGGCCACGCCGAAAGCCCACGCGAACAAGAAAGCCGAGCCTGAAATCGACGTGAAACCAGCGGAACCGAAGATCATCCGGCAGTAGCCGGATCGGAGCAATGCCAATGGAGCGAATATTGATCCGCCACCTCAGTGGCGCCAGAGCCGGCCAGGTGGACGAGTTTCCCTCCACCGTGAGCGAAATCCTCGCCGGTCGCGATCCCGATGCCGGGATCTGTTTCGACCCCAGCCGCGAGGATCTCGTCAGCCGCCATCACGTTAAGATCGTGCGCGATCCCGAATCGCCCAATGAGTTCGCCGTTGTCGACCTGCAAAGCCGCAACGGCACCTTTCTCAATCGCCAACGCATCTACGCACCCGCGCGGCTGGTGCATAATGACGTCATCCAGCTCGGTCCCGCCGGCCCCGAATTCCGCTTCGAGTTCGATCCCCCGCCCGGCAACATCGTCACGCGCCCGCTCGAACGCCCCGCCAACGCCCTGATGCTGGCGCCGATCCATGAAGAGCCCGCGCCCCGCCCCATCGGACGCGCCACCGTCGAACGCATGTTGGGCGATACCTTCACCAAGGTCAAGCACGAATCGGACAAGGCTGTCTGGGTGGGCGCCGCGGCTCTCACCGCCATTCTCGTAGTCGGCGGCATCATTTATATCTACCAGCGGCAGAATGCCGTTGACGCCGGCCAGCAGGCCCAGCAAAACGCCCAGGCCCTCCAGCAGATGGGCCAGGAAGTGAAGCGGACTCCCGAAATGGCGCAGGCGGCCATGCGCGAGGAAGTGACGCGCCTCAACGAACAACTGAAGGTCGCCGATCAGCGCAACGAGGAGCGCCTGCGGCGCCTGTCGCAGCAGGTATCGGAGCAGGAGGCCATCACCAAGCAGGCCGTCCGCGACATCACCGAGCGCCAGCAGCCGCAAGCGATGCCCGCGGTGCCCCCGCCGGCCGCCGCGGCCGACGTGCCGTCCTCCACTCCTGTCACCCCTCCCGGCGAAGCCAATCCCAAGGATTACGACACCGCCGTTCGCACCGGCGTCGGCCTCCTCCAGAACGGCGATCCCGATGGCGCCATGAAGGTCGCGCAGCAGTTGATGCAAAGCCAGCCGAACCGCTGGGAAGCTTATAGCATCGCGGCTTCCGTGGCCAAGGTGCAGAACAAGCCGTCCCAGGCCCGCCTGATGTTCGAGAAAGCGCTCTCCCTCGCACCCGATGAAGTCAAACCCAGTCTCCAGCAGGCGCTGCAGGAGCTTTCGCGAGGTGGACAATAGCCGCTTCACCCCGGGCCCCCGCGATGGGAATATTCGATCGATTTCGCAATTGGTTCGACCCCGGTGCGCCGGAACGCGCCCGGTCCGTTCCGCGCGCCGCCGCGCCTGGCAAAACGGAGGTGCTCGAAATCCATGCCTCCGTCGCCACCAATCCCGGCCGCGTGCGCGGCGAGAATCAGGACGCCGCCATATTCGCCCGCCCCAAGGACGATCGCGCGCTGGCCACCCACGGCGTCATCGCTCTTGTGGCCGACGGCATGGGCGGGCACAACGGCGGCGAAGTAGCCAGCGCCCTCGCCTGCCGCGAGATTCCCAAGGTCTATTTCGCCAGCAACGGTCCCGCTCCCGCCGCTCTCCGCGACGCCCTGGAAGCCGTCAACGGCGAGATCTACCAGACCGCGCAGACGCAGCCCGAACTGCGCGGCATGGGCACCACCGCGGTGGCATTCGCCATCACTAGCAGCCACGGATGGCTTGCTTATGTCGGCGATAGCCGCCTCTATCTCATCCGCCGCGGCCAGATCTATCGCATGTCGGAAGACCATTCCATGGTGTTCGAAATGGTTCACAAGGGATTGCTCACCCCCGAAGAAGCCCGCAACCACGCCGACCGCAACGTGCTTTCGCGCGCCCTGGGCAGCCGTCCGCAGGTCGAAGTATCGTGCTGGGATGAGCCGTTTCCGGTGCAGGTGGGCGACCGCTTCCTGCTCTGCTCCGATGGCCTGCACGATCTCGTCACCGACGAGAAAATGCTCGCGCTCGCGCGCTCCGGCGAGTTGCACGTGGCCACCGAGCGCCTGGTGCGCACGGCCAATGAGAACGGCGGCTACGATAACATCTCCGTCATCCTGTTGGAGGTGATGGACGCCGCCGCTTTGCGCAAGCGGCCCGGCCCCACCCGGGAGTATCAGGTGCCATGACGCAGCAAATCGGCCAATATCGCATCCTGTCCGAATTGGGCGCCGGCGGAATGGGCGTGGTGTACCGCGCCGTGGACGTTTTGCTCGAGCGCGAAGTCGCCATCAAGCGCCTGCGCAGCGAATACGCCGCGAGCCCCAGCGTGCTCGAACGTTTCCGCAAAGAGGCGCAGCTCCAGGCCAAGCTGAACCACCCCAACATCGCCCAGCTTTACACCCTCCTCCAGGATGGCGACAGCCTCTGCATCGTCATGGAGTTCATCGATGGCGCCGTGCTGCGGAATTTCATACCCATGCCGTGGGAAAGCGCCCTGCCGGTGGCGCTGCAGATTCTGGAGGCGCTCGACTACGCCCACCGCCGCGGCGTCCTGCACCGCGATGTCAAGCCCGAGAACATCGTCATCGACCGAGAAGGCATCGTCAAGGTGATGGATTTCGGCATCGCCCACGCGCTCGGGGCAGCGCGCCTCACGCGCGAGCGCGTAGTCATCGGCACGCTCGAATACATGCCGCCCGAACGCATCCTGAACCGCGAAATGGATCAGCGCAGCGACCTCTATTCCGTCGGCACGCTGCTCTTCGAAATGCTCTGCGGCCGGCTGCCGTTCACCAGCGATAACGAGTACGAACTGCTCCGCGCCCAGGTGGAATACACCGCGCCGCCGGTCGGCCAATTCGTCGGCGGCATTCCCGATTTTGTTTCGGAAGCCATCCGCAAGGCGCTCGAAAAAGATCCCGCCAGCCGATATCCTTCCGGCGGAGAGATGGCCGCGTTCCTGCGCGACAGCGCGGCGGCCGCCGGCCATCAGTTAAAGCCCGTGTCGGAGGCGCTCGAGATCAAGCCGCACGCCGCTGCCGGAGCCCATCTCACCACCGTCCGTTCTTTGTGCCAGCGCATCGACGGCCTGATTCAGAACGGCAATTACGACACCGCCGAACGCGTGGCCGACGAAGCGCTCAACGAATTTCCCGCCAACAGCGACCTCGCCACGCGGCGCGAAAAAGCCCGCCAGGCCGCCGGCCAGAGGCCCCCCGTGTCGCGCGAGACCGCCGCGCCGGACGATCCGATATCGCCCGAAGAAATCGCTCTCCGTCAGATCCTCCTGCGCTTAGTGGCATTGGATGCCGCCGGCGATACCGCGCAGGCGCTCGCCACTCTCCGCGAGGCCATCGAGCGCTACCCCAACCGCACCGCCTTCCGCATCGCCGAAGCATACCTCGAGGACAAGGCCGGCAGCGCGTAGCTTGGTGGGGCAGGCAATCCTGCCTGCAGCCGGCTTTCCAGCCGGCCGAATTCCGCCGACATCGACCCTTGACTCTTCCGCGTGGCGATAAGCTTGAGTTACTGAGCCGCGACCGCCAGGGAGCGGTGCTTTTTCCCCAACAGCATGCGGAAAAATAGTATTCAGCCGCAGATTAACGCAGATCAACGCCGATAAAACTTCTTGTTTTGAATCGGCGTTTATCGGCGTTCATCTGCGGCCATTGCCGTTTGGGGAATTTTTCAGCATCCTGCCAATCTACGTCGCCGGCTCGACTACCGCCGACATCGACCCTTGCGAGCGCTCCAACCGCCAGTCCCGCCCGTAGGCGTGGATCTGATCGCGGCCGAATTCCGCTTCCGGAAGTTCGCACGTGATCAGCACGGTGCGGCCGCAGCGGTCCACCTCTTCCGCGTGGCGATACGCCTGATCGAGCGTGAAGATGAAGATGTGCTGCAGCATTTCGATCACGTAGTCGTAGGTGTGATCGTTGTCGTCCAGAAGCACCACGCGATATAGCGGAACTATCTCGTTCCGCTCGCGAATCTCGGTATCGGGCGCGACTGAAGGTTTCGACATGACCGGCGTCCCGCGATTAACCTTAAGTATCCGCCATTGTGCGCCACAATGGAAGTACCGTGCCGCATCCGGCTGTCTACCTCGATCACCACGCCACCACCCCGGTAGACCCGCGCGTGCTCACGGCCATGCTGCCGTTCTTCGGGCCGAAGTTCGGCAACGCCGCCAGCCGCAGCCACCGCTTCGGATGGGAGGCGGAACAAGCCGTGGAGTTCGCGCGCAAACGCGTGGCCGCGCTCGCCGGCGCCACCCCGCGCGAGATCGTGTTCACCAGCGGCGCCACGGAATCCAACAACCTGGCGGTCAAGGGAGTGGCGGAGGCGTACCGCGCGAGCGGCAATCACATCCTCACCATGGCCACCGAGCACCGAGCCGTGCTCGACCCCGTGCGCCATCTGGAGCGCTCCGGCTTTACCGCGACGATCCTCGCGCCGAGGCCGGACGGCCTGATCGATCCCGAACGCCTGCGCGCGGCCATCCGCCCCGAAACCCTGCTGGTGAGCGTGATGTACGCCAACAACGAGATCGGCGTCATCCAGCCGGTACGCGAGATCGCGGCCATCTGCGGCGAAAGCGGCGTGCTGTTCCATTGCGACGCTGCCCAGGCATTCGGCAAGATGCCCATCGACGTGAACGCCGACGGCATCGACCTGCTGTCGGTGAGCGCCCACAAGCTGTACGGGCCGAAAGGCGCCGGCGCGCTGTATGTGCGCCGCCGCAAGATTCAGTTGGCCGCCCAGATGGATGGCGGCGGGCACGAATCGGGTATGCGCTCGGGGACGCTGAATGTGCCGGGCATCGTCGGATTCGGAGAAGCCTGCGCGATCTGCGCGGCCGAAATGGCGGAAGAGAGCGAACGCGTCGCCGGACTGCGCGACCGCCTCCTGCGGCAGTTGCGGCAGGGCTTGGAAGCGGTGACCGTGAACGGATCGATGGAGCACCGGCTTGCCGGCAATCTGAACCTGAGCTTCGCCGGAGTCAACGCCGAGACTTTGCTCATGAACCTGCCGGAGGTGGCGCTCTCCACCGGTTCGGCCTGTTCGTCCGCGGTCGCCGAGCCCAGCCATGTGCTGCGCGCGCTCGGCATCGGCGAGGAAGCGGCGCGCTCTTCGGTGCGCTTCGGAATCGGCCGGTTCAACACCGCGGAAGAGATCGATTTTGTGGCCGGACGGGTGATCGAATCGGTGAAGCGGCTGCGCGCCTTCACGCCGGTGCTCTGAACGTTATAATCGCAGAAGAGTGAGACTCGCCGCGGTTCTTTTTTCGCTTGCATTGGCACTCCCCTCGCTCCTTGCCCAGCCACAGGACCCTTTGCGTGACGCGCAGAAGGCGCTTCAGTCGGGCGATGCCGCCACCGCCATCCGGATGTACCGCGAGTTCCTGAAGAACTACCCGAACGCGGCCGAGATCCGGTCGAATCTGGGCGCCGCACTGGTGCAGGACGGGCAGTTCGCGGCCGCCGTCACGGAATACATTCTCGCGCTCCAGCAACTGCCCAACAACACGCGCATACGCATGAACCTGGCGCTGGCGTATTACAAGCTCGGCAAACTTCCGGAGGCCGTCGAACAGCTCGAAACTCTCCACAAAAAGCAGCCGCTGGACGTGAATGCGGCGCTGCTGCTGGCCGATTGCATGCTGGAAACCAACCGGCCGTCCCAGGCCGTGGAACTCCTCACACCGCTCGACAAAGAGTATCCCGACAATCATGCCGTCACCTACGTGCTCGGCATGGCGCTCATGAAAGCCGACCGCGTTGCCGAAGCGCAAGTTTTGTTGGATCGCATCCTGAGCGACGGCGAATCGGCCGAATCGGCGTTCCTGCTCGGACAAAGCGAATTGCTGCGCAACAACCTGCCGGATGCCGCGAAGCATCTCAAGCGCGCCGTCGAACTCGATCCGAAAATGCCGTGGGTGCATTCGCTCTACGGCCAGGCGTTGCAGGCGGCGGGCAGCGTGGATGAAGCCACCGTGCAATTCAAGGAAGAGCTCAAGTTGAATCCGTTCGATTTCGCGGCCAACACCGAAATCGCCCTCCTGCTGCAGCAGGATGGCAAGCCCGATGAGGCGTTGACGCACGTGAATATGGCGCTCCAAGTGCGCCCCAGCGATCCCGGGGCGCTCTACCAGCGCGCATCCATCCACCTGTCGCAGGGACTCGCCGACCAGGCGCGGCAGGAACTCGAGCAGCTCGTCCATGAACACCCGGACTTTTCCGAAGCGCACGCCGCGCTCGCCCGCGCCTATTACAAGCTCGATCGGACGGCCGATGGCGACCGCGAGACCGCCGAAGCGCGCCGCGTTCGCGAAGAGGCCCAGAGGGCGCTCGAGGCCAAGCGCAACGCGGCGGACAAGAAATAAAGGGAAGGCACCGCTCCCTCGCGGTCGCGGCTCATCAACGTCACTGCACCACCGCGGTTACTGAGCCGCGACCGCCAGGGAGCGGTGATTTGCGTTCGCGTTTACTTCAGTTTCACGTCCACCGATTCCCCGGTATAGTGCACCGACTTCACGGGCGTGGCGTCGAAGCTGAACGCGACTGGCTTGTCTTTCGACACCAGCACGACGCGAATCTCGTGCTCCTTGAGCATTTCCGGGAACGACCCCTGCCGCCGCCCGATGGTGAGCGTGCCGAAGGCGTCATTCCAGCGCATGGGGATCTCGGCATACGCGCCTTTTTCGTAGTCGTACGTGGCGCCCTGATCTTCGTACAGCGTGAACTGTCCGTTGGCGCCGGCGTACACATACACAGTGAGCGGATCTTCCGGCCTTTCGCCGGTGTATTGGAGCTCCGGCCCGAACGGCACGATCGCCCCGGCTTTCACGAACACCGGGGTTTCGTCGTAGGGCGCGGGCGCGTCGATTCGCGTTCCCGGAGCGGCGGATTTCCCGCTCCAGAAATCGTACCAGCCTTCGGCTTTCGGCAGATAGACGGAACGCCCACGCGCCTTGTACGTGGTGACCGGCGCCACCAGGAATGCCGGGCCGAACATGTACTCATCGGGCAGGTCGCGCGCAAGTTTGTCGGCAGCGAAATCCATCACCAGCGGACGCAGCATGGTCCCGGCGTGGTGGGTCACCTCGCCCGCGAGCGCATAGACGTACGGCAGCAGGCGGTACCGCAAGCGGTCCGACTTCAGCTCCGCCTGGTACGCCGGGTGTGAGTCCGGCGCGATGTTCCACATCTCGCGCGGCCGCAATTCCCCGTGCACGCGCAGCAGCGGCGTGAAGACCCCGAATTCGAACCAGCGCGCGTTGAGTTCGCGCCACTCCTCGTCGTCCTCGGGCTTGGTGACGCGCGCCGAGAACTTGTTCTGCATGGTGTAGCCGCCGACATCCTGCGCCCAGTACGGAATGCCCGAGAGGCTGAATCCCAGGCCGGCGGGTATCTGCTTAGCCATCGCCGACCAGGTGGAGGTAATATCGCCCGACCACGTCGCCGAGCCGTACCGCTGCGTCCCGGCGAATCCCGACCGCGTCAGAATAAAGACGCGCTGATTCGGCGCCTCGCTCCGCTGTCCGTCGTAAACCGCTTCGCTGTTGTAGAGCGCGTAGCCGTTCATCACGCGCGAAGCCGTTCCCAGCGCCGTCTGCCCGATGTATTTGCGCGACCTTTCGAGCGTGGGCGGAGACGATGTCAAGTCCGGCTCGGTAGCGTCCATCCACCACGCGTCGATCCCTTTCTGGAAAAGATTCTTGTCTACCTGTGACCAGAACATCTGGCGCGCGCCGGCGTTGAAGGCGTCGTAAAACGTGAACGGGAAGCCGATCCAATCCGTGATTTTTTCCTTAAGGTCGGGCTGGTAAAGATAGCCGGCTTTATTCATGGCCTCGAAATTGGCCGACCCCGGATAGAACTTGCCCCACACCGAAATCATCAGGTGCGCGTGCTGATCGTGAATCGATTTGATCCACGCCGCCGGATCGGGGAAGCGCGCCGCGTCGAAGACGTGCGTGCCCCAGGAATCGGTCTTCCAATACTGCCAATCCTGCACAATGGTGTCGAACGGGATTTTGCGCTGGCGGAATTCCGCCACCACATCGAGGCTTTCCTTCGACGTTTCGTAGCGCTGGCGCGATTGGAAGAGCCCGAAACTCCACAGCGGCATCATAGGCGCCTGACCGGTGAGCTCGCGGTATCCGGCCACCACGGTGTCGAGTTTCGGCCCGTAGACGAAGTAATAATCGATGCCGTCGGCGACTTCGGACCACAGGGAAAACTTGTCCGCCTCGGGAGAGGGCGTTTTCCATTTGAACAGCATGGTGGTGCCCTGCTCGGTGTTCCATTCGATCTTGACGGGGTAGCGATGATTGGCCTCGAGATGGACCTTCACCTGGTCGTCATCGGTGAGCCAGTTCTGGCGGAAATGGTCGATGATCAGGCGATCGTCGAGCCAGACCTTGATGGCGCCGTTGGAAGTGGTCCGAATTTGGTAATCGCCTGCGGCCGGCGCGAGGATCGAGCCCTGCCAGCGCGTACTCTTGGGGTGACCGTTTTCGCCGGCATCGATCGTCGGCTCGGCGACCTTGGCGGGTGAAGATCCGTCGATGGGGGCCATCGAAAGACCGCCTGGGTGCCCGTCGGCATCGAGCAGATTCGCCGCCGGAACCGCTTCGAACGGCCGCAGATCGCCGAAGCGGGAATATGAAATGTTGTTCCAGAAGATGCCGTATCCGCGGCTCGATACCAGAAACGGCACCACTACGTTGGTATTGTGCTGCCACATTTCGAAGTCGTAGCCCTTGATGTTCAGCACGCCTTTCTGCTGCTGTCCGAGGCCGTAGAGCGATTCGTCGGCGCTCGCCTGCCAGAGTTGGCGGGCGTGGTAAACCGGCTCGTCCTGCACCACCGCGCCCTCCAGCACGTGGCCGTCGGGCGATTCCACGAGGACCGGCTGCCCGGCAGGTTCCAGGAAGCTGACACGGCCGGTCTGGCGGTCGACACGCACTTTCAGCTTCGACGTGGTGAGCACCAGTTCGGCGGGCGTATCGGACAGGTTCCATTTCGGCGTGGTGGAATTGGGCAGAACGGCCGACGCGCCGCGCGAAAACAGAATCGCGCTCCTGGCAAACGTGACGCGCGCGATGTTATCGGCGATGATCTGGATGCGGAGCGTTCCCTCGCCGGTGCGGAGCTCGATGCCGCCGGTCTGTTTTTCAAAATCGCCATTGGCCGCCAGGACGGGCAGCACGAAGAGCGCCAGCAGCGCCGTACTTTTCTTGCTCATGGACCTCCATCCTAACTCCTGTAATGGTATGATGCACGGAACACCATTCCCGGGTGACTTGGAGGATTATCATGCGCCACTTGACTATCGCTGCCCTCGGTTCGCTTCTGTGCCTTCCAGCGTCGGCACAACGCCCCTCTCCGGAAGAGCAACGGCGCACTCTGGATGCCGCGCGCGACACCGCGGTCCACTACACCAGCAAGCTGCCGGATTTCATCTGCACCGAGCAGGTGGAGCGAACCGACTCCTTCGAGCCCAACAATACGAGAAAGCTGGACCGTCTTACCACGGACCGTCTTACCATCCAGCTCACCTATTTCGGGCAGAAGGAGAAACAGAAGCTCGTCGCGATTAATGGGAGTCCGACGACGACGCCTCTCTCCTCGCTGGAAGGACTGATCACGGGCGGCGAGTTCGGCGGTTTGCAGTTGGGCGTTTTCGACGCGTCGTCGGCCGCCGATTTTCAGTGGAAGCAAGCCACGAACCTGCGCAAGCGCCCCGCGACGGTTTACACGTACCGCATCGCGCGAGCCAAGTCGTATTACATAGTGGGCTACCGCGGAGACAACGGAAAGATGGTGACGGCGCCGGCCGGCTATCACGGCGAAGTCGTGCTGGATAACGAAACCAACCGGGTGCTGCGGCTCACGGCCGAGGCCGACGACATCCCGAAGGGGACCGACATTGTGCAATCTTCGGTGGAGGTGGATTACGACTTCGTCGACGTGGCGGGGCACAAGCATCTGCTACCGTCGCATTCCGAATCGCGCATGGTGCGGACCGACCGGCGAATCACCAACGTGGTGACGTTTACCGACTACCACAAGTTCGAGGCGGATTCGACGATCGATTTCGGGCCGCCGAAAAAGTGAATGCTTGACCACTCCCTGCGGGAACGGTATACAGTTGCGGCGGTCTGGCAGATTCGCGCTAGAGCTAGAATTCCAGTATGCAAATTACCTGGGATGAATGGAATGCACGTACAGTCGTTAACTTGCTTTGATCTCAATGCGAGGAATCCATTTGACAGGGTGAATCGGGACTGATGACACTACTGCATCAGGCCCACACCAACGGCAATCAGCGCACCCACCGCAGGCGCAAAAGCGTAGACTAATCAATCCAATCTTGTTGTGGTACTAGCAGGATGCTGAAAAACACTGGAAATGACCCAGCCGCAGATGAACGCTGATAAACGCCGATTGAAAACAAAAAACTTATCCGCGTTAATCTGCGTTTATCCGCGGCCTTTTTGCCTTTTTCAGCAGCCTGCTAGTATAACTCTGCCGGTACTGCGCTTCAGTTTTGCTCTCTGTCGATCTCGCTCCGAAGCCACGCCAGCGCATCCTCAGGGGTCTTAAAGTGCCCGGTCCATTGGCCCGATATTTGACCTTTGATTCGCACCACACGCCAATCGTGGTTACCGCGTGCCGTGAACGTGGCAATACGTGTGCTACCCACCCGCCTTCTTCGCTTTCGCCGCCCGTGCTTTTGCCAGGTTCGCGATGATCGCCTTCTTCTGTGCGGCACTCATCTTGCGTTTTGGTTTCGCTGCTGCTGCCAGCTTCGCCGCCTTTTCCGCAGCGTGTCTCTTCTTCTGTGCTTCCGAGATTCGTTTGCGAGCGGCTGCGCTCATCGTCCTTCGACCTTTCGGGACGATGGGTTTCGCGGTTGGTGTTCCGCCCTTAAGTTCTCCCAATCGCGTCTCAAGCTCTGCGATGCGGCTTTTGTAGCCTTCGATTGCCAGTTGTAGAACTTCTGACTCTGAAATTGTCATGTACCGATTCTAGGCAGATTCCACAAAAAACACAAATTGCCCTCCATGTTTGGCGAAGATGGCGGTGGGTCGAGCCGAAGCGAAGGGAGTACGAGACAGAACCAGTCCCGATGTTTAAGCATCACGTCGGGTCACCGTGTCCGCGAGAGCAACTATCCTGCACGAACGCATCGTCCCAACGCAACTTGTGGCTCCGAAGTCCTTGCTGAGCGGCGACGGTAACGTAAGGGAGCGGATGCGCAATTACTTTTAACGCTGTGTTCAGCGCCGTAGCAACGTCGGACGCGCGGAGGTTGTTTTCAGGCCCTGTGAAAGCTGTAGACTTTTCTCACTGCGCGAAAAGGATCTCGTCGGCGCCGTCCAGTCTATCGCCAGTTCCCTGCACCGGCATTATTGGCCTCCTTCGATATCCGACGTGTTGCAGTTTCTACTGGCGATCGCCACGGGCCTGACGGTGTACTGGATCGCCGCGAGAGATCAGGTGGAGGTAAGTAATCAACTGTTGGCTATTAAATGGCGGACTGGCTTGAGGCTCTCTTCGGCCATCCTGATCGCCCTTTTCGGTCTGCCGGCGCTGTTGGCGCAGCCGATCGACGCCAACAGCCCGTATGTTCGCGTCAGCCCTCGCTGGAGTTGAGCGACGGCAAGCCTTACATTCCGATCGGTCTCAACATGATCTCGCCACCGAACGTGGGAGCAGGTGAAGACGAGGCGCTGCGCGGCATGGAAGCGTGGCTCGCCAGCCTTTCGTCCAATGGCGGCAACTACATCCGAGTCTGGCTCAGCGAAGACTTCTGGGACGTAGAACACGAGAAGAGCGGTGTCTACGACGAAGCCAAGGCCCGGCGCATCGACCGCATGCTCGACCTATGCCGGAAATATGGCGTCCGCGTCAAGCTCACTATGGAGCACTTCCGCAGTATCGGTGGCGGCAGGCAGGCATGGGCGGACAAACCGCTCCACAATGTCGCCAACGGCGGCACTGCCCAGTCGATGGCCGATTTCTTTGACGGCGAGCCCTCGCGCGCCCTCTTCAAGAAAAAGATCGCCTGGTATGGGAAGCGATACGGCAACCAACCCGTGGTCTACGGTTGGGAATTGTGGAATGAAATCAATGCCGTTAGTGGGCGCGGCGACATCATGGCCTGGACCGGAATCATGCTGGCTGAGTTGCATAAGACCTTCCCGAAGAACATGGCCATCGAGAGCCTGGGCAGCTTCGATAATACGCGCTGGCGCGACCTCTACCGGCAGCATAGCAACCTTCCGGGCAACGACATCGCTCAGGTTCACCGCTATCTCGATCTGGGCGCGAATTGGGAGGTGTGTAAGGGTCCAGTCGATGTTCTTGCCGCCGAGGCGGTACGCGAGATCAGGAGCTACGAGCCGGGCCGTCCGATTGTCCTGGCGGAATCCGGCGCGGTCGAGCCGAGTCACAGCGGGCCGTTCAAGCTATACGGCGTGAACAAGGAGGGCACACTGCTGCACGATATCCTTTTCGCGCCGTTCTTTGCGGGAGCTGCTGGCGGCGGCCAGATCTGGCATTGGGACAGCTACGTGGCTTCCAACAATCTCTGGTTTCAGTACGGCCGGTTTGCCGAAACCGTGCGTGGCCTGGACCCGGCGGCGGAGGGCTTCGAGCCGTCCATGCTCAAGCATGACCGCCTGCGCGTTTACGTACTCAGCGGCAAGCGAACGGTGCTGGCCTGGTGCCGGGACACGAAGAACACCTGGGAATCCGAGCTGAAAAACGGCGAGAAGCCGGAACAACTGCGGAATGTCACTGTGGACTTCGCTCCTCTGCTTTCGGGCAAGTCTCCGCAGTCGGTGCGGGTATACGATCCCTGGGCCAACCGCTGGTCGAATGCCAGGCTTAGGAAAGGGAGACTCATGTTGCCGGAGTTCTCGCGCTCTATCGTGGTGCGAATGGCGCTTTAGCAGGTTGCTGAAAGAGGATTGGCCACAGATGAACACGGATGAACACAGATCAAAAACAAGGCAGTTATCCGTGTCCATCTGTGTCCATCCGTGGCGCAGAATGAGTTTTTCCGCATCCTGCTGGAAGCCGCTAAGTACACCATTTCGCAAAAACAGATGCGTATCGACTGCAAACGCTCCCTTACGGTCGCGGCTCTGAATGCAGCGTGCTTGACCGCAGCGGTATACAGTTGCGCAATCGCGGCCCGGCAGATTCACGCTAGAATTCCAGTATGCAAATCACCTGGCTCGGACACGGTTCGTTCCAGTTCCGGCTCCCATCAGGCCAAGTTATTCTGATGGATCCCTGGATCGACGGCAATCCCGCATACCCCAAAGGGCACACCATCGACCGCGTGGACACCATCTGCATCTCTCACGGCCATTTCGATCACATTCACGACACGCCCACGCTCGCCAAACGGTTCTCTCCAGAAGTGGTGGCGATTTTCGAGATGTGCGCGTGGCTGGAATCGAAAGGCGTGAAGAATACCCGCGCCATGAACAAGGGCGGATCGCAGAAGGTGGGCGAGGTCACGTTCACCATGACCCACGCGGTGCACAGTTGCGGCATTCTCGACGACGGCAAGATTATTTACGGCGGCGAGGCGGCGGGCTATGTGCTGCACCTCGCCGACAACCGCGTGCTCTATTTCGCCGGCGACACCAACGTCTTCAGCGATATGCAACTGATCGAGCAGCTCTACCATCCCGAGCTGGCTTTTCTGCCGATCGGCGATCTCTATACCATGAGCCCGCGCGAAGCTGCCGCGGCGTGCCGGCTGTTAAAAGCGAAGAAAGTGGTCCCGATGCATTTCGGCACCTTCCCGCCGCTCACCGGCCGGCCGGAAGAACTGCAAAAACTGATTTCGG
>Ga0181521_10000285_pt1 | contig 60625 bp, 60 predicted proteins | sample PEATcosm2014_Bin_32_FD_119764 | JGI IMG/M metagenome (GOLD analysis project Ga0181521, IMG submission 119764) | Peatland microbial communities from MTU Mesocosm Facility, Houghton, MI, USA - PEATcosm2014_Bin02_60_metaG | ecosystem: Environmental > Terrestrial > Soil > Wetlands > Peat | place... | reverse complement strand
GTTCCACTCGTTCCACGACCCAGGGCGCTTCAATCCCCAGAATCTGTCGGTACAGTTCACGATCTTGCATTCCCCGATTGTTGCATCAGGAGATCGCGACCCACTACAAAGCCGGAATTCCCACAAAAGGAGCGGTGAGCGTCAGCGCTGAACGCCAGCCGGTGTCAACCAGGAAACTTCCCGGCACGCGCTTTCCATTGGGCATTGTCAGGTACGTCGAAATGAAGATGTTGCCACGGATAACTTTAAGAGGAATGCTCTCGCCCGTACCGGTGTAGTGGAAGGCGGCCGGTTCAAGAACCTGAACCTGCCGGTGGGCATAGTCAATCTGCACCACAAAACGGCTGAAAAAATCGTAGCCCAAAAGTCCATCTACCCTACGCCCTTCCGCCGCCGATATTGCGGCGTTCACGGGCTCGACATCGATCTCTGGTTGCAGCAGCTCTATTCCAGCAAACTCCAGGGAAACGTTGGAACCAATTGCGCCGGTAATAGTCTTCTCGCCCGCACCATGCGCCTCAAAGGGGTCCTTTACCGCGATGCCGAGACTTTTCGCAGTTTCAGTGTCCACGGCGTCAGACCATGATCCTGTGTCCAGCATGAACCAATACGGGCCGGTCTTATTGACCAGAACCGGAACGTAGATCTTGTTGGCATTCATTTCGAAGGAGGTGTTCGTTTGCCCGGACTGGCGGGTGAATCGGTAGGTTAGAGCGGAGCTCCGTGGCTCATCCGGCGATTGTGCCAACGAAGGCGCCAGTGGCGACAGGAGAGAGGCCAGAAGAGCTAAGCGCAAAATGAACCGGGTCTTCATCACGCTGGTTAGACGTGTTCACGCAACCTGAGTTATGCAGAAATTCTGACTCAAACCAGATCGCGCAAGGTGATAACGGCGGTGCGCTGCTTGCCTTCGGATTCCAGCAGCAGACTGACCTTGTCACCCACTGGGCGGCGGCGCATGCTTTCGCGCACATCGGGCAGCACCAGGGTTTCGGCGCTTTTGCCGTCGATGGCAAGGATGGTATCGCCCTGTTTCACGCCGGCCTCCTGCGCGGGACCTCCGCCAATCACATCCACGACGGTGAAATGTTTGCCGTTCTGGCCCATCCAGACGCCGGCGCGATCGTAGCTGTCGCGGCGTCCATAACTCTGGTTCTTCTCGAAGATGATGCGGCTGCGGGCGTAGTCGAAGGTGACGTCAAATTGCGCCAGCACATCGGGGCCGATCAATCCCGCCATCGCGGAAGAGGTTGTCAGCCCGGTTTTCTGGGTAGAGAGCCGAATGACGAGGTCGCGTACTCGCACATCGCCAATCTTGAGTTCTTTCGCACGCGCCAGCAGCGAACGCACCGGACCGCCCAGGCCCCAGCCGGTCACGCCTTCCAGCCTGGCGCCATATTTCTCCTGAAGCTGGTTTTGGGCACAGAAGGGGCCATAGAGCAGCATGGCCGAGCGCGCGCCGGTATCCACACCGAACTTGCCGGAGACGCCATCCAGTTCAGCTTCCACGACCGGAATCTGACGGGGCAGTTCGAAGTGCACGATGCTTCCCGCGCCGGAGTAGGTGAACTTCTCCGGCGGGGTGAAGGTGAGGATGCGTCGGATGTAGTCGTGCTTCACCACCACGCGCTCGAAGACCTCGCGCCCGATGATGCCGTCCACCGGCTTGGTGCCGAAAACCTGCGGCGAATCGTCCACGGAGGTCACCCCGAATTCGACGTCGCGCAATTGCAGCTCTCCGATTTGAACTGCGGCGATGTGGGTCCGGCCAAAGTGCTGTTTCTTTTCCCCCACGCCCTGGCCTTCGCCGGCCTCTTCCGGCTTTAGCCCAAGCTGCTGGGCCACGTGGTCGCCTATATCGGCGACCGCGCCAGTGTCGAGAATGAAGTGGTATGGGCCCTTCCCATTCAGGCGCACCTCGATGAACACACGGTTATCGATCAGCTCGAAGGGCAAGGTGAAAGTCGCCGTGCCACCTGCAGTCTTGGAATCCGCGGCCGACAAGCCGAGGGAAACCGAAGCCAGCAGCACAAGCGTCGGCAGGAGTCGGAGAAAGTTCATATAGATCTCCAGTAAGCCGGCCCACGCTTGGTCCTGAGCACGGCAGTTTAGTCTACCCGGGACCGCTGACGCGCCGGGTCGATATTCAGAGGGAGAGACGCAGCAGGAGGCGTCTCGACAGCAAGAATGTGGGCCGGCGCCCTCGGGGCAGAAAAGTACTTGACACGCAGGTGTACAATTGGTCCGCTAACTGAACCAATGGTCTGATGAGTGGACCAATCACCGACGAAGTGAACGCCACCGCCAAACCCGAATTCGAGGCCATCCGCCGCAACAAGGTCTATGAAGAGGTGGCGCGGCGGCTCGAGCAGCTCATTGCCGAGCGTATGAAGCCCGGCGACATGCTGCCTCCGGAGCGCGAGCTGGCGGAGAGCTTCGGCGTCAGCCGCAGCTCGATCCGCGATGCCATCCGCCGGCTGGAGCTGGTGGGCATGGTCGAACCCAGGCAAGGCTCGGGCACAATCGTGCGCGAGCTTTCCGCGGACGCCCTGATCAATCCCCTGACCTCGGTGCTGGTGCAGAAACGCAAGCTGGTGGTGGAACTGCTGGACGTGCGCAAGATGCTGGAGCCGCCGCTGGCGGCGCGCGCGGCCACCCACGCCTCCGCCGCCGACGTTGCCGAGATGGAGGACATCATGGTGCGCCAGAGCGAGAAGCTCCGCCAGGGCGACGCCGCCATCGAGGAGGACAACGAGTTCCACTACGCCATCGCCATGGCGTCGGACAACAGCGTGGTGTTGAAGGTCCTGGATGTTCTGATGGACCTGTTGCGGGAGACTCGCGAACGCTCTTTGCAAGTGGAGGGGCGGCCGCAGAAATCCATTGCCGGCCACCGCCGGATCCTGGCCGCCATCAAGCGGCACGATCCGGTCGCGGCGGAACTGGCCATGCGCCGGCACATTGAAGAAGTATCGGAGATCGTCCTTAACAAGTCTTGACTAAACGACGGAGGTTTCGCATGGGCCGGTTATTCGCGGTCGAGATTATCTACCGAGGGATTTTCCAGAAGACCCTGGCCAAAAACATCAGCCGGGGTATCGTGCTGGCGGCGCACCAGGCCGGCAAGCCCGGCATCAGCTTCGGGCGTTACAGCGACAGCCCGGAGCGCAACGGCATCCCGGCCAAGAGCTTCGCCATCGTGGGCTCCGACCAGGAGACGCTCGAGCACGGCATGGCGAAGTACGAACCCAAGGAGGTGGACATTACCATCGCCCTCGACGACACGCTGTGCAAGGGCGTGGAGTCCTGGGCGTGGTATGGGCTGCAGCCGGTCAACAAGCTGCTCCAGCAGGACGGGACGCTGATCGTCACCTCCCGGGAAACGCCCGAGGCGCTGATTTCCATGGCGCACCGCAAGGAGTACCCGTACCAGCTTGGCATCCTGAAAGGCACGCCTAGCTTTTCCGGGCTTTGGGTGTACAAGGACGACCACAGCGACGTGCGCATCCTGGGGGCCATCGCCCGCATCCTGCCCGAGCTGTTCACGCTCGACGCGCTCAAGAAGATCATCCTCGACGAGTGGCACGATTCGGTGAAGGCGGCCTCGGCGGAGCGGGCGTACGAGCGCTTTTCGAGCACCACGGTCCGTCCCACCCAGGGGAATCCGGAAACGCCGTACAAGTTCGATCTGCCCAAGTGGCACGAGATGGGAGAAGGCGTTGCCATTCCTTGCATCGCTACCGGCAAGCAGATCGAAGATCCCGGCACCCATGCCATGGGCGGGTATCGCCCCGACCGCAATCCCACTTTCAAGAAGTTCAGCACCCGCACCATGCGGCCAGTGCTGGACTTCGATACCTGCATCAAGTGCACGCTGTGCTGGCTGCAGTGTCCGGATACCTGCTTCGACGTTACCCCGGAAGGTCTCTACGACGCCAACATGCAGGCCTGTTGCGGCTGCGGCGTCTGCGAGGCCGTCTGCCCGGTGCCTAACTGCGTCACCATGATCAACGAAACGGAGTTCCGGGACAATTCCAGCCAGTGGGAGGCGTGGAGGAAAGACAAGCCCGGGTACAAGACCTGGTTGACGGAGAAGATCGAATCGCGGCCGGAACGCTCGCACGGTTTCCGTTACCGCGGGCAGTACAAAGAACAGATCCCCGAAATGCTGGAAATCGCGCGTGAAGGCTAGGCAGCCAGGAGGAAAGAGTTCATGGCACAGATGGTAGAGACGCTGGAACAACACCACAAAACAGATGAAACCGCCCTGATCACGGGCAGCGAGGCCATTGCCGTGGCCTGCAAGCTGGCCGACGTGGACGTGATCACGGCCTACCCCATCCGCCCCTACGATACCGTCATGCAGTACGTTGCCAAGCTGGTTTCGTACGGCGAGATGGATTGCGAATACATCGTGGCGGAAGGCGAACACTCGCAGTTCGAGATCGTCAAGCACGCTTCCGCCGTGGGCGCGCGCGTTTTCGTCGGCTCCAGCGGCGTGGGTTGGATGTACGCCATGGAAGCGCTGACGGTCACCCCCGCGCTGCGCATCCCCATGATCGCCATGGTGGGCAACCGCGCCCTGGACGATCCCGGCGCCTTTGGAACCGAGCACAACGACGCCCTGGCCGTGCGCGACCTGGGCTGGATGCTGGTTTGGGTGGATAACGCTCAGGAAGCCCTCGACACCGCGCTCATCGCCTATCGCGTGGCCGAGGACCGCAGGATCTTTTTGCCCTGCGGCATCAGTTGCGACGGCGCTTTCCTTACCCACTCGCAGGCGCTGGTGAAGATTCCCGCGCAGGAGAAGGTGAACGAGTTCCTGCCGCGCTACAACCGCGCCGACCTTTTGCTGCATCCCGATAACCCCATCACCGTCGCGCCGCAGGCGAACGAAGATTGGGTCATGGAGATCCGGCGCCAGAACTACGCCGCCATGGAGCGGACCACGGCGGTGATCAAGGAAGCCTATGCCGACTTCGAGCGCATCTTCGGCCGCTCCTACGGCAACCCGTTCTTCGAGGAGTACATGACCGAGGATGCCGACATAGTGCTGCTGGGCATGGGCACGCTCTCCATCCCCATGAAGGTGGCGGTCCGCCAGATGCGCAAGGAAGGGAAGAAAGTCGGGTTCGTGCGCTTGCGCTGGTTCCGTCCCTTCCCGGCGGAAGCGCTGGCCAAGTCGCTCGGCCGCTTCAAGGCCGTGGGCGTGGTCGACCGCGACTACTCTTTCGGTTCGCCCTACATGGGCGGCGTGGTCGCCAACGAAGTCAAAACCGCGCTCTACTCCGCGCCCGGTCCTAAGCTGCCGGTACTGGATTTCATCTGCGGCCTGGGCGGCCGCGAGGTGACCCTGCCCGACATCACCCGCATGACCGACTCGGTGTATGCAGCGGCGGCGGGCAAGACGCAACCTTTGACGCAGTGGATCGGACTGCGCGAATAAACGATTTTGCTGGCGCGCTTCTGCCGCCAGAAAGGACGAGTAACAGATGGCTACCTACGTAAATATCGAGCCGACCCAGAATCTGGATCCTTTCAAGGGAGTTAAGAAGCTGCCTCTGGAAGAATTCTTTACCTCTGGGCACCGGACCTGCCAGGGCTGCGAGTCGGCGCTGGTGATGAAGATGATGGTGAAGGCCGCTGGCCCGCGCACCATCGTGCTGGGCAGCACCGGCTGCATGTACGTGGCCAACACCACCTACTACAGCACCTCGTGGTCGGTGCCGTGGATGCACACCCAGCTCGGCAGCAGCGGTTCGGCGGCGCTGGGCACGGCCGCCGGCCTGAAGGCGCTCATGCGCAAGGGCAAGATGAAGAACGAGCCCATCAACGTGATTGCCTTCTGCGGCGATGGCGGCGGCGCGGACATGGGCCTCGGCGGCATTTCCGCCACCTTGACCCACCCCGACTACAACTGCCTGATCCTGATGTACGACAACGAATCGTATGCCAACACCGACATCCAGCTCTCGGGCAGTACCCCGTGGGGCGCCAACACCACCTTCAGCACCCCCGGCCCGGTGAAGCGCATCATGCATCACCGCTGGAAGAAGAACATGGCGGGGATGATGGCGGCGGGGCATCCAACCTGCCGCTACGTGGCGACCATCTGCATGTCCTACGGCCTGCAGGGCATGAACGCCATCCGCAAGGCGCTAACCATCGGCGGGCCAACCTTCATCCACTCGCTCGATCCCTGCCCCAAGGGCTGGGACTACGACCCCATTCAGTCGCACGAGCTGGGCGAGCTGTCGGTGAACACCGGGATATGGCCGCTGTACGAGGTGGAAGATGGCGTCCTGCGGCTGACCGGCCGCACCCAGCAGATCGCCGACAAGCGCATTCCGCGGCAGCCGGTGCGTGATTACCTGCTCCGCCAGGGACGCTTCGCCCACTTCACCGACGACGATATCGATTACTTCCAGAGCAAAGTGGACGAGATGTGGAACAAATGGTTGATCCCGGGGGCCATCCCCTTCCATAGGGAGATTGAAGCTGACCATCCGCCCGCCTAAGGACGCGGGCGGGTTTTTATTCCCAGGTTGCATTCCGTGCTCGTGTTTCGCTCCCGGACCAAGCTGGACGCAGAAAGGAAAAACGGCACTTTGTTGATTTCTCGTTAGTCCGTCGAGCCACCGGGGAGGTGTGCTTATGGCTGATTACGCGACGCCCGCAGGCGCGATTCACCCGTCACGCATCGTCAATCGTTGGATCCAGTTGATCGCCGGCATCGTTGCGATGGCGGCTATCGCGAACCTGCAATATGCCTGGACCCTGTTCGTTATACCCATACAAACCCACCTGCACGTTTCCCTCACGGTCGTCCAAGGTGTCTTCGCAGCCTTCATCCTGGTGGAAACCTGGCTCGTTCCCTTTGAAGGGGCGTTGATCGACCGCATTGGTCCGCGCTTCATGCTGGGCATGGGCGGGGTTCTGGTCGGGGTGGGCTGGGCGGGTTCCGGCTATGCCGAGACCCTGCGCGGCCTTTACTTCTGGTACATGGTAGGTGGCGTCGGCGCCGGATTTATTTACGGCGGCACCATCGGCAATGTCCTGAAGTGGTTCCCCGAACACCGCGGGCTTTGTGTCGGGCTGACAGCCGGCGCCTATGGCGTGGGGACTGCGGTAAGCGTTGAACCCATCGCCAACATGATCAAGACTTCCGGCTATCAGCACACCTTCATCTTCTTCGGCCTCATCCAGGGGGCCATTGTGTTGGTGGCGGCGCTGTTCCTGGCCAAGCCGCCCGACGGCTGGACGCCGCCGAACTGGAAGGAGAAGGAGGCGCAGGTCAAGGCGAAAGTGCACAGCTCCAGTGTGGACATGACGCCGGCGCAGATGCTCAAGACCAGCTCCTTCTGGATGATCTATTTCATGATGACGCTGGTGGCCTTCGGCGGGCTGGTGGTGACCGCGCAACTTAAGGTGATCGCCACTACCTACAAAGTGGATAAGGCGATCATGTTCTGGGGAATGTCGGCGACGGTTCTGGCCATTGAATTGAACCGCATCGTCAACGGCGTGACTCGCCCGCTGTGGGGCTGGATCTCGGACCACATCGGCCGGGAAAATGCCATGTTTAGCGCTTTCCTGCTCGAAGGCATCTTCATTTGGGCGTGGCTGCAGACCATTAGTCGGCCGACGATGTTTGTCATTCTTTCCAGCCTCGTCTTCTTCGCCTGGGGCGAAATCTTCTCGCTCTTCCCCTCGATCACGGGTGACCTGTTCGGGCGCAAATGGGCGACCACCAACTACGGCCTCGTGTATACGGCAAAGGGAACAGCGGCGATCTTTTCCGCGCCGGTTGCCGCCTACGTAATGCTGAAGACGGGTTCATGGGTGCCGATCTTTTACGTCATGGTTGCCTGCGATATCCTCGCTGCGTTCCTGGCGCTACTCTGGCTGAAGCCGTTGGCCCGGCGTACAATCGCCAACGCGGAAGCCACGCTGAATCGCACCGTCGGGTCGAGCCAAGTGTCCGGGGCTGCGTGATCGCGAAGCTTTCGTAGGGCCCGCATGTAAGCCATCTTGGGACCGCAATGCTGCTCATTCGGCGCATTGCGGTCGTGTTTTTGTCCAATTCACTTCAAGGGAGGCCAGGATGAAACGCAATGCCGCATTGGTTTCTGTTATTGCCGCGTCTATCTTCGCAAGCTGTATAGCGTTCGCCCAGCAGACTCCGGCAAAGAAAAAGCCCGAGGCCGGCAAGCACTACACCCTGCCCGCCACCAAGGAGAACGTGCAGTGGGGCTGGTTCGACGTGAACGAGAAGCCCAAGCTCACCATCGAGTCCGGCGATACCGTTTCGATCGAGACCTGGTACCACGTCCTCGACCAACTCAAGCCCAAGTCCACCGATCACACCCTGGAAGGCCCGCCCATGGACAAGATCGCCGGCTGGCGCAAGGAGAATGACGGCGGCGGGCCACACTCGATCACTGGTCCCATTTACGTGAACGGCGCCGAGCCCGGCGACACTCTGGAGATCCGCATCCTTAAGATCGTACCCAAGGAATACGGCCAGAACTTCAATCTGCCCGGCAAAGATTTTCCCACCGGCCTGCTGCCTAAGGAATTTCTCGAAGGTTTCCTCCGCTACTACAAGTTCGACCTGGTGAAGATGACGACCGAGTTCAAACCCGGAATCGTGCTCCACCTCAAACCGTTTCCCGGTGTGATCGCCGTCGCGCCCGATCCCAACGAACCCAAGGAGAAGGCCGGGCCGCCGATCAAGGACGACAAAGGCCGCACCAGCACGCTGCGTCCGTGGAAGAACGGCTCCAACATGGACCTGAACGAACTGCAGGCCGGCTCCACGCTGTATCTGCCGGTGTTCGTCAAGGGCGCGCTGATCTGGACCGGCGATTCCCACTGCCTGCAGGGCAACGGCGAGGTCAACCTGGAAGCCCTGGAATGCGCTTACAAAGAGATCGAGATCCAGCCCATCGTGCGCAAGGACATGAAGGTCGAGTGGCCGCAGGCGGAGACCAAGGATTACTGGATCTTCACCGGCTTCGACGAGGACCTCAACGAAGCCATGAAGATCGCCACCCGCAATACCATCGACTGGCTCTCCAGCCAGAAGATGGTGCCTATGGACCGCTACGAGGCTTATGCCCTGGCTTCCTTGGAAGCCGATTGCCGGGTCACCGAGGTGGTGGACATCCGCAAGGGCGTCCACTGCATGGTGCCCAAGTCCATCTTCGTGAAGCAGGCGAAGATGGGAACTCCCAGCAAGCCTGCTGGCGGACACTAGCTCGGTTTCGTCACTTGTGGGCTGCCGATGGCCACACCGGCAGCCCATTTCTTTCCATTTCGTCTGCCACTGCTTCTCGATCGTAGCGTCTATCATTGAACTATCCCCCGGCGGGATGCGTACCCGAACCTAGGGACTTAGGCATGAGACCAAACAGCGCCCTCTGGGAGCCACTCGCCATTGCATTGGAGACGATGCGCGCCCACAAACTGCGGTCCTTTCTCATGCTTCTGGGGATCATCCTCTCGGTCTCGACCCTGATCGTGGTCGTGGCCCTCATTCAGGGGACAAACCGCTACATCGCCAACACCGTGGCCAATATGGGGTCGAACGTTTTCCTGGTCCACCAGCTCCCGCTTATCACCAACGCCGAGCAGTTGACCAAGGCCTTGCGTAGGAACCGCAAGATCACCTGGGACGACTACGAGTACCTGCATGGCAGCATGCGGCTGGCCAGGGACGTCGGCGTCGAGGTCAGGACCATGGGCACGGTGCGCTACGGCGGCCAGGATCTGCAGGATATCGATGTGCGCGGCGTGACCGCCAACATCGGCTCCATGGACATTGAGGAGCCGGCCACCGGCCGCTATATCGCCGACTTCGACAACGAGCACCGCACCACCGTGGCCATGATCGGCGCCGAGCTGGCCCAGCGGCTTTTCCCCACCGTCGATCCGTTGGGCAAGACTCTCCTGGTGGATGGGCGCGAGTTCCAGATCGTGGGCACCGGCAAACCCCTGGGCACCATGCTGGGCCAGTCGCAGGACCGGTTCGTTTACATCCCGATCCAGACTTGGCTGAAGATCTACGGCAGCGAGCGGAGCCTCTCCATCAACGTGCAGGCCCGCGGGCCGGAGTGGATGGAACGTACGCAGGAGGAAACCCGCACCCTGCTGCGCGCCCGCCGGCATTTGATGCGCAACGAGGACGATACCTTCGGCATTCTCGCCTCCGCCTCGCTCATGGAGCTGTGGAACCAGCTCACCGGCGCCATCGCCGCCAGCATGGTGGGGATCGTTTCCGTGTTTCTGGTGATCGGCGGCGTGGTGATCATGAACGTGATGCTGGCCAGCGTGACCGAGCGCACCCGCGAGGTCGGCATCCGCAAGGCGCTGGGAGCGCGCCGGCGCGACATCATGATGCAGTTTCTGCTCGAGGCCTCGGTGATGGCTGCCATGGGCGGCATCCTCGGCATTTTGCTCGCGTACCTGGTCACGCTGGCGGTGCGCTTGCTCACCGCCCTGCCCACCACCCTGCCCATTTCCGCGGTTCTCATTGCGCTGGCGGTCTCCACCGCCGTGGGTCTGTTTTTCGGCGTTTATCCGGCGCGCAAGGCGGCGCGGCTCGATCCCATCGAGGCGTTGCGTTTTGAGGCGTCTTGAAGCCATGCGGCGGAACTGGCAAATGTCGGAGAACGCGAAGATGGCGCTGGCCACCGTCCGCGAGCACAAGACGCGCTCGTTTCTCACCGTGCTGGGCATCGTGATCGGCATCACCGCGCTGATCGCCGTGGCCTCCATCCTGGTGGGCCTCGACCGCGACATGCGCGGCTTCCTCACCGACTACGGCGCCGACACCCTGTTCGTCTTCAAATTCAGTCCCGGCATCCACATCGGGCGCCTCAGCATGGAAGAGCGCATGCGCAAACCGCTGACCCTCGAAGACGGCATGGCGATCCAGGAATCCTGCCCGGCGGTGAAGGAAATAGTGGTGGAGATTTTTCCGCGGTTCACCGGCGGACCGATGGCCGCCAAGACCGCCCGCTACCAGGGGCAGGAGGTCTTCGACGTGGACCACACCGGCGCGCTGGCTTCCTACGAGCAGGTGTATAACGCGCGCATGGAGCAGGGCCGCTTCTTCACCGAAGCCGAGGATCTGCACCGCGAAGATGTTGTCGTCGTGGGACACGACCTTGCCGACGCCCTCTTTCCCGGCGGGCACGCCCTGGGCAAGACCATCATTGTCGATTCCGTCCCTTACCGCATCCTCGGAGTCCTGGAGCCGCGCAAGGGCCAGTTCTTCAAGGACCAGTCGGCGGACCGCAACGCCACCATCCCCTATCACACCTACCAGAAGCACCACCCCCAGGACGACGAGAACTTCATCGGCGTTACCCCTTATGAAAACATGAAAGCCCAGGCCGAGGACGAGATCCGGGAACTGCTGCGCCGCCGCCGCCGGGTGGCTTACGACAAGCCGGACAACTTTGGTATCTCCAGCGCCGAGGCGATCGCGGTGCAGTTCCGCCAGATTACGGGAGTGGTGGCGCTGATCACCGTGGTCATCAGTTCGATCGGGCTGCTGGTGGGCGGCGTAGGGGTGATGAACATCATGCTGATGTCGGTGACCGAACGCACGCGGGAGATCGGCGTGCGCAAGGCCATCGGCGCCCGCCGCCGCGACATCATCTGGCAATTCCTTATCGAGGCCGTCACTCTGACCGCGAGCGGCGGCGCCATCGGCGTGCTGCTGGGAGCCGTGATCAGCGGCTTGATCAACCTGTTGCTGCCGTCGCTGCCTTCCGCCGTGCCGTTCTGGGCGGTGGTAACCGCCGTGCTGGTTTCCATGAGCGTGGGACTTTTCTTCGGAATGTACCCAGCGGTGCGCGCCGCCGGCCTCGACCCCGTCGAAGCCCTGCGCTACGAGTGAGCGTTGGGAAAGGCCTCCCGTTTTGTCCTGCCTCCTGCCTGCCGCTTCCTCATTTCTGGTATATTTCCGATCTTCGGGGGTTCACTCGCCATGCCTCGAATTGTCCGCTGCGGCCTGATTCAGGCGCGCAATGTCCTCGGCCCCGACCGCTCCCTCGCCGAGATCAAAGAAGCCATGATCCAGAAGCACGTCGGCCTGATTGAGCAGGCGGCGAAGCAGGGAACCCAGGTGCTCTGCCTGCAGGAGCTCTTCTACGGTCCGTATTTCTGCGCCGAGCAGGACCCCCGCTGGTACGAGCTGGCGGAGGCCGTGCCCGAGGGCCCCAGCGTCCGCCGCATGCAGGAGCTCGCGGCCAAGCACCATATGGTGATGGTCGTCCCCGTCTACGAAGAGACCATGCCCGGCTTCTACTTCAACACCGCCGCGGTCATCGACGCCGACGGCCGCTATCTCGGCAAGTACCGCAAGCACCACATCCCGCACTGCCATCCTGGCTTCTGGGAGAAGTTTTATTTCACTCCCGGCGACCTCGGCTACCCTGTGTTCGAGACCAAATACGCCAAGGTCGGCGTATACATCTGCTACGACCGCCACTTTCCCGAAGGGGCGCGCGCTCTCGGCCTGAACGGCGCCGAGATTGTCTTCAATCCCTCGGCCACCGTGGCCGGGCTCTCCGAGTATTTGTGGGAGCTGGAGCAGCCGGCGCACGCCGTCGCCAACCAGTACTTCATCGCCGCCATCAACCGCGTGGGTGACGAGAAGCCATGGAGCATCGGCGAGTTCTACGGCAAGAGTTACTTCTGCAATCCCCGCGGCAAGATCATCGCCCAGGCCAGCCGCGACAAGGACGAGGTGCTGGTCGCCGACCTCGACCTCGACCTGATCGCCGAAGTACGCAAGGTGTGGCAGTTCTTCCGCGATCGCCGTCCTGAAACCTACGGCGTTCTCACCGCACAGACTTCCACCGGCGGCCGGGCTGCGGCCGCAGATTAAGGTTTGCCATGACTAAAGACGAGATCATCCGCAAATATAAGCAGTACCTGTTCCCCTCGGTCAGCACCTACTACTCCGAGCCCCTGGTCACCGACCACGCCAGCATGCAGTACCTGTGGGACGTCGAGGGCAAGAAGTATCTCGATTTCTTCGGCGGCATCGTGACTATCTCCGCCGGTCACGCCAACCCGCGCATCACGTCGAAGATCAAGGCGCAGATCGACAAGCTGCAGCACGCCTCCACGGTTTTTCCCAACGAGGCCATCGTGGCGCTGGCGGAGAAGATCGCGCGCCTGACTCCCGGCGAAATCAGCCAAAGCTACTTCACCAACAGCGGCACCGAAGCCAACGAGATGGCCATCCAGCTCGCGCGTGCGCACAGTGGCAACTTCGAGATCATCGCCCTGCGCCACGGCTACAGCGGCCGCTCGCAACTGGCGCAGTCGCTCACCGGACAGAACCCCTGGCGGCAGTCGCTCCCCGGCGGTTTCGGCGTCGTTCACGCCATGAATCCGTATTGCTACCGCTGTCCGCTGGGCAAGACTTATCCCGACTGCGGCGTGGCCTGCGCCAACGATGTCGAAGCGGTCATCCAGACTTCCACCTCCGGGCGCATCGCCGGCTTCATCGCCGAGCCCATCCAGGGTGTCGGTGGATTCATCACGCCGCCGCCGGAGTACTTCAAGATCGTCTTTAAGACGGTGAAGCAGTATGGCGGCGACTTCATCGCCGATGAAGTCCAGACCGGCTGGGGACGCACCGGCCGCAAGTGGTTCGGCATCGAGCACTGGGAAGTTACTCCCGACATCATCACCGCCGCCAAGGGCCTCGCCAACGGCGCGCCCGTCGGCGGAACGTTTACCCGTCCCGAGATCGCTGCCAGCTTCCGCGGGCTGCAGATCTCCACTTTCGGCGGCAATCCCGTCACTTCTGTCGCCGCCAAAGCCACCCTCGACCTGATCGAAGAAGACAATCTCCTCGAGAACACACACGTGGTCGGCAACTACTTCCGCGAGGGACTGGAAGGGCTCAAAGAAAAGTACTCCGTCATCGGCGATGTGCGCGGCAAGGGCCTGATGCAGGGCATCGAGCTGGTGAAAGACCGCGTGACGAAAGAGCCGGCGCCGCAGGAAACCGGCCAACTGATGGAAGAAGCGCGCCGCGCCGGCTTGCTGATCGGCAAGGGCGGGCTGTGGGGCAACGTCATCCGCATGTCGCCGCCCATGAACATTTCGAAAGCCGACGTGGACGAGGCTATTCGCCTGCTTGACCGCTCGCTCTCTGCCGTGGAGGAAAAGCGGCATGCCGCCGTGGGTGCGCGGTAAATTTCTTGTTTGTCATCCCGAGCGAAGCGCGGACGGAGCGCAGCGACAGAGCGCGAGTCGAGGGACCTTGCGTTTGTACTTTCACCAACTGCAGATCCCTCGCGTCGCGCTCACCTCGCTAGCTCGGCTCGCGCTTGCTCGGGATGACAATTCTTGAAGAGATTCCAGAACGGCGCGGCTAAAGCCGCGCCCCTTCAAAGAAGCCTTATCTCGCCGCTTTCGCCGTCCTAAACTGCGGCACGATCTCCCGTTCGTAGATCTCCAGCGTCTGCTCTTCCTCGCCGCACATAAGATAAATGTTGAACTGGGTGACGCCCACCGACGCCAGCTTGCGCAGCTTCTCGCGATGAGCGTCGACCGGTCCGACCAGGCAGAAGCGGTCCACGACTTCATCAGAGACAAACTCCGCGTTGTCGCTGCCCACCTCGCAGTGATGCAGGTAATCGTAACCGGCGCGAGTGCGCACGTACGACGTCAGCGCCGGCGGAAGTTCTTCTGGCTTGTATTTCGCCAGCAGGTCCATCACGTGGTTCGACACCAGGGCAGGGAACCAGCGCACGTGTTCGCGCGCGGTGTTGAGATCGTCAGAGACCCACACCGGCGCTGCCGCCATCACCTCGATCGACTTGGGATCGCGTCCAGCCTGGCGCGCGCCCTCCTTCACGAACGCCATACACCACTCGATCAGGTCGGGATCGGCGAATTGCAGGATGATCCCGTCAGCCACGCGTCCCGCCATGTTCAGGACTTTCGGTCCATAGCCGGCAACCCACACCGGCGGCGACTGCTTCGACCAAGTGATGCGCGTGGGCTGGCCGTCGTACTGGATCTCGCGCCCGGCAGTCAGGTCGCGAAAGGCTTGGATCGATTGTTCCAACTCCTTGGGCGTGACCGGTTTCTTGCCCAGCACGCGGCGGGAGCTGTCGCCGCGTCCGATGCCCAGGTCCATGCGCCCGCCGGAGATCAGGTTGAGCGTGGCGAACAGGCTGGCGGTCACGGTGATGTCGCGCACCGCCGGATTGGTGACGCACGGCCCGATCCGCATATGGCGAGTGTTGGCGGCCATCAACGTCATCAGCGGATACGGGTCCATCCACAACACGTGCGAGTCGAATATCCATGTGTATTCGAAGCCGGCCTGCTCCGCCTGGCGCGTCAGGCGGAGGATGCGCTCTACCGTCATGTCTGGCTTAAAGGTGATCCCGAATTTCATGTGCCTCTCACCCGCGGGAAAAGTGGCGGAAATATAGCATAGAATGCACCGGCATCCCGATTAGCGGAGGAGGCACACGGAATGGCGTTCGACACGGTTATCGCTGGCGGCACGGTCGTGACGGCGGCGGATACCTACGCTGCCGACGTAGCTATCGAAGCAGGGAAGATCGTCGCCATCGGACGCAGCCTGCCGCGCGAGAACGCCAGCCGCATCATCGAAGCCGGCGGTAAGTACGTCTTCCCCGGCGGCATCGACGTGCACACCCACCTCGACATGCCCTTCGGCGGCACCACCAGCGCCGACGATTTCGAAACCGGCACGCGCGCCGCACTCTTTGGCGGCACCACCACGCTGATCGACTTCGCCATCCAGTACAAAGGGCAGTCGCTGCGCACCGCCTTCGATACCTGGATGCAAAAGGCCGCCTCCAAAGCCACCAGCGACTATGCCTTCCACTGCATCATCACCGACCTGCCCGACGCGTGCCTCGACGAGATGCCGGCGCTGGTGCGCGACGGCGTCAGCAGCTTCAAGCTGTTCATGGCATACCCCGGCGTGTTCATGCTCGACGACGCTTCGATCTTCAAGGTGTTCCGCAGCGCGGCCAAGACCGGCGCCATGGTCTGCATGCACGCGGAGAACGGCGGCGCCATCGACGTGATCGTCAAGCAGGCGCTGGCCGAGGGCAAGACTGCACCCAAGTACCACGCGCTCACCCGTCCCACCACGGCGGAAGCCGAAGCCACGGCGCGCGCCATCGCGCTGGCGGAGATGGCGGGCGCGCCCGTCTACATCGTTCACTTGAGTTGCAACGAGGCGCTGGAGAAGGTTCGCGAAGCCCGCGACCGCGGCCTGCCCGTCTACGCCGAAACGTGCCCGCAGTATCTTTATCTTTCGATCGAGAATTTCGATGTCCCCGGCTTCGAGGGCGCGAAGTACGTCTTTACTCCTCCGCTGCGCGAGAAGTGGCACCAGGAAAAGCTGTGGCAGGGGCTGAAGAGCGACCATCTGCAGGTGGTTTCCACCGACCATTGCCCGTTCTGTTACAAGGAGCAGAAGGAGATGGGCATCGGCGACTTCACCAAAATTCCTAACGGCGGCCCGGGCGTCGAGCACCGCATGAGCCTGTTGTACTCGGGCGGAGTGGCGCAGGGGCGCTTCAGCGTGAACCGCTTCGTCGAGCTGGTCGCCACCACGCCCGCCAAGCTCTTCGGCCTTTACCCGCGCAAGGGGACGATTGCCGTCGGCAGCGATGCGGATCTGGTGATCTTCGATCCCAAACGCCAGCACACCATCAGCGCCAAAACCCATCACATGCGCGTGGACTACTCGATGTTCGAGGGGATCAAAGTCACGGGAATGCCCGACTTGGTGCTTTCGCGCGGGCGTGTGGTGGTGGAAGGCGACAAGTTCCTCGGCCGCGCCGGCCAGGGCGAGTTTCTTAAGCGCGCGACGTATGTAGGGCTGTAGGGCCAGGGTCCAATTACGGGCCGAAGAGTTCTCGTTCAAGCTGGTTGCGGTCTCCAGATAGGCCGCAATCTCAGATAGGACACCGCTCAGAGTTCCAATACCTGCCCATGCCACGCTTCGTGTTGGTGACGTGGTGTTGCTTGCCGCGAGTCGTCGAAGCCAGACGCAAATGGCTGCCGACCTGGCGCGTGATCCGATAGCCGTACCGCTCAAGCTTCTTGGCAAGTTCGCGCCCGCCCAGGTCGCGAGGGAGCTTCACGCCGAAATGACCTCATCCTTCACGATGTGTAATCGGATGACGGCCGGACGCGAGTCCTCTTCAAAATGGCATTGCACGGCCTCGCGTACGGCCCGGCGCAACTCGTCGAGGCTGTCGGCCTGGGTGAAGATGGCGTACCCCAAGGCGTGGGCCTCGTAACCGCCTTCCGGCGATTCTTCCACCGCAAAGATGACTTCCTTAGGTTTCATTGCTGGGATTATATGGCATAAGCCCACTACCTGGCCCGGGGCTGCGGGCGGGACCCGCAGCCCGGACCTGAGCTGAACTTCCGGCTTATTTGCCCATCGAATAGGTGCCGGTGCAGGCCCAGTCAGAGGAGCCGTCTGCGTTGTTTTTTCCGGAGCAGGTCCCGGAACCCTTGCTGCCCTTGTGCTTCCCTGTACCGCTGTGGATCGTCCATTTGTTGGAGGCTGGTTTGGTGATGTCTGTTGGGGCCGTTGTTTCGTAGGTGTAATAAACCTTGTCTCCGTTGTCCATCGTGACGTTGAAGCGGCCATGCCCGCTCATGGACGCTTTCCATGTTTCCTGAAATTCCGTATATTCGCCGGTCTTCTCCGCGAAGCCGCTGTCGCTTGCGGTCGCGCTGCAGGTTCCCTGGATGATCGAGTAGGTGTGATCCGGCATGTCGCCTACGTTTAACTTGTGCTCCGTCGCCGGTTTCGAGCAGTGCCACTTGGTGTCAACCTTTCCCTGGGCCATCGCCGCGGAGGCGAACAGCAGTAGGGAAAACACTACGAGCAAGAGTTTGCGCATCTTTTTTCTCTCCCTGAGTTGCGATTGAAATGCAGCGCGGACTATAGGCCACTCGCCGGAGGTTGGCAAGCGCCGGCCGCCGGTCTGGACGCAAAGATGGCCCGCATGTCCCAACACGAGGACTCAGGCGTCACTTCTCCTTCAGCTTCAGTTTGCCTTTATTGTTTTCCAGGAATGCCCGCAGGTCTGCGCTGGCGTCCAGCAGGCGGATCCACTGTTCGTAGTAGAGGGTCACCGGAAAGCGGCCGAGACCGTACACGCTGACCCCTCCTTTTTCACCGACGCGGAATTCCAGCGTGCCCGCTCGTGTGCCCTTGCGCTCCAGTTCCGTCAGCTTCGCCTTCAGCTCCTCGTAGGTCGGTTCAGCCATCGCACTCTCCTTAAGCGGGTATTCTCAAAACTTAGGTGTTTGCGGGGAAACCGTGCTGTTAAACATAATGCGCCAGAACTTCCATTTACCATCGGCCTGTCTTTTAAGAATCCAAAGGTTCTGCACGCCTACCTGTTCAACCCTGCCGTCAGATTTGGATGTTCGTGTACCCGTGACGGTGGCGCGAGCAAATCCCCAATTCCCTGCGGTTTCGACCTCATCGTAATCCAGGGCGTATTTTAGTTCAAACGTCGCGTGGTAATCGTGGGCGAGGCGGCGGATCTCGTCATTGCCGACGATGGGAAGCCGATTCGGAGGCATGATGACTACATCGGGAGCCATGGTGGCCGCACACCCATCCGGATCCCCGGCGTTGGCTGCTCCGAAATAGTCCGCTCCCAGCTTCTTGATCGCCTTCACGTCATCGTCGGTGGTTGGATTGGTGTCCATGAGTCCTCCCCCACAGCCGGTGGCATTAGCTCAGAACGTTGGGATTGTATATGGCATACGCCGCAGGCGCCCGCGTTATAGACTGTTGCCATGAAGCCAGAGCCGGGGCCGGTCCGCCGCATGAAGACCTACACCGGGGCCACCGGCTACGTGTACCAGTACTACTTCGTGGGCAAGCGCCCGGCGCCGCCGCCCGAGGGCCCGGCGGTCGAGTTCATCTTCGACGTCAGCGCCGACCGCAAGACCACGTTTTCCACCAGCGTCTTCCTGAAGCCGGAAGCGCTACGGGCCTGGGGCGCCGCGCACGGCCGCGAGCTCACCGAGACCGAACAGTATGCCGCCGCCAAGATGCGCCTGCTGCGCGCCTTTGACGAGGTGGAAGGGATGATCGAGCACGGCCGGAGGCTGGTGATCGACGGCGAGAACATCAGGGAGCTGCTGGAACCACTGGGAATCGGGTGATCGGGTGATCGGGCGATCTGAAATGCACACTGGTATTCATGTGGCCGCTCGGGCATGGCCCGGTGTGACAACGGTCACATCCTCATGTGATTGCGGGCCTACTGCCGGTTGAGCGCGGTCCCTACTATAATCCTTTGAGCATCCCGCCTGGGGCAGCCCGTCCGGAGTGGGGCCGGTCTGCGTGGCGGAAACTGAGAGCTTATGCCCCTGTTCTGGTTGCGCGTCGCGGTGGGTTTTTACGGCCTGGGACTGCTCTATGCCCTGCTGGCGCTGGTCCGCCGCCACGAGATCATCTCCCGCATCATCATGCCGGTGATCGGCATCGCCTTTGTCCTGCACTTCGTCTCGCTCACCGAGCACTACGTCAACGTGGGCCGGCTGATGCCGGATTCGATCCACACCTCGGAATCCCTGCTGGCTTTCCTCATCATGGTGTTCTTCACCGTGGTCTATGTGCGCTACCGCACCACCGCCCCGGGGATCTTCGTCTTCCCCCTGGTGTTTCTGCTGACGTTCTCGGCGGCGGTAGGGCTGAAGCCGCCGCAGTTTACTTCGCCGGTGCTGCGCAGCGGCTGGATCCTGGTACACGTTGCGCTGATCTTCACCGGCTACGCCGCGCTGTTCTTCAGTTTCGCCGCCAGCCTGCTCTACCTGCTGCAGGAGCGGACGCTGAAGTCGAAGCGGGGTGGCGGGCTGATGTCGCGGCTGCCGGCGCTGGAAGTCATCGACCAGATGGGCTACCGCTCGCTCCTGCTCGGCTTTCCCTTCATGACCTTCGGGATCGTGGCCGGGTCGGTGATCGCGCAGGCGGAGTTCGGCTCGCACTACTTCCTCGATCCCAAGATCGTGCTCTCGCTGCTGATGTACGCGGTGTACATGCTGCTGGTATACACGCGCTGGAACTCGGGCTGGCGTGGACGGAAGGCGGCGTATCTTTCGACCTTCGCCTTCCTGGCGGCCATCCTGGCCTGGGCGGCGAATTACGTGAGCGGAGTGCATAGGTTTATCGCCCCATGAATCGCTTTCTGCTCATCGGCGTGAACCACAAGACGGCGCCGGTCGAGGTGCGCGAGCGGCTGGCTATCCCCGAGTCGCGCCTGCCGGAAGCCACCAAGCGGCTGGCCGGGCACGCCGGCATTGAGGAAGCGATGATCGTCTCCACCTGCAACCGGGTGGAACTGGTGGCGCGCGCACAGAACGGCACCGCCGACCTGCGCAGCTTTATCCGCGAGTACTTCCAGGTCGAGCCCTGCACGGTGGAGCAGCACCTCTACGAATATCGCGAGCGGGAGGCGGTGCGGCACCTGTTCCGCGTGACCTCCAGCCTGGACTCCATGGTGGTGGGCGAGCCGCAGATCCTGGGACAGGTGAAGCAGGCCTACGCGGTGGCCCGCGGCGTGGGCGCCATCAACTCGCACCTGGACGCGCTGGTCACCCGCGCTTTCGCCGTAGCCAAGCGGGTGCGCTCGGAGACCGCCATCGGAACCTCGGCGGTGTCGGTGGCTTCAGTTGCGGTGGAGCTGGCGCAGAAGATTTTTGGCTCGCTCGAAGGTCGCGCCGTGTACCTGATCGGGGCGGGGAAGATGAGCGAGTTGGCGGCGCGGCACCTGCTGGCGCACGGCGCCGGGTCCATCTTCGTAGCCAACCGCACGTACGAAAAGGCGCTGGAGATGGCGGAACGCTTCCACGGCAACGCCATCCACTTCGACAAGCTCTACGAGACCGCCGACAAGGCCGACATCGTCATCACCTCCACCGGAGCGCCGCACGCCATCTTCCGCCGCGAGCACGGCGAGCGCTTTCTGGCCCGCCGCAAGAACCGTCCCATGTTCTTTATCGACATCGCGGTGCCCCGCGACGTCGATCCGGCGATGAACGATCTGGATGGCATCTTCGTCTATGACATCGACGACCTGCAGCAGGTGGCGTCGGCGCACGTAGCTGACCGCAAGAAAGAGGCGGAGCGCGCCGAGCAGATCATCGAGATCGAGGTTGAGCGCTTCGCCGCCCGGCTGCAGACCAGCAACGTGGTGCCCACCATCGTCTCGCTGCAGGAGCACCTGGAGAACATCCGCCAGGCGGAAGTCGAGCGCCTGCGCGGACGCTTCGGCCAGACCACGCCCGAGCAGGAGGCGGCCATCGAGGCGCTTACCCGCGGCATCATCAACAAGATCCTGCACACTCCCATCACGACCCTGAAAAGCGCCGCGCGCGACCAGGGCGAAGGCCCGGTAGTGGAGCTGATCCGCCGCATCTTCAACCTCGAAGACAAAAGCAAAGCCGCCACCGACGGCTCCAAGGATTAGATGGCGAAGCTGCGCATTGGCTCGCGGGGGTCGCAACTGGCCTTGTGGCAGGCCAACCACGTCTCCGGCCTGCTGCGGGCGCAGGGGCATCAGATCGAGATCGAAGTCATCAAGACCACCGGCGACAAGATCACCGAGGTCGCTCTGGCGCAGGTTGGGACCAAGGGCATGTTCACCAAGGAGATTGAAGAAGCGCTGGCCGAGCGGCGCGTGCACCTGGCCGTCCACAGCCTGAAGGACCTGCCGACGGAGTTGGCGACCACCTTTACGCTGGCCGCGGTGATGAAGCGTCAGGATCCGCGCGACGTCTTTCTTTCGCTGCGCTACAACCGTTTCACTGACCTGCCCCAGGGCGGGCGCGTCGGCACCAGCAGCCTGAGGCGGCAGGCGCAGATCAAGGCGGTGCGGCCAGACTTGAACATCTTTCCCCTGCGCGGCAACGTGGACACGCGGCTGCGCAAGCTGGAGAGTGGAGAGTTCGACGCCATCATCCTGGCCGCCGCCGGTCTCAATCGCCTGGGACGTACCGAGCGCGTGCGCGAAGTCCTGCCGGTGGACGTCATGTGCCCTGCGGTCGGGCAGGGAGCGCTGGGCATTGAAGCCCGCGCGGACGATGACGCCACGCTCAAGCAGTTGGCTTTCCTCGACGACGTCGCCGCCCGCCGCACCACCAGTGCGGAGCGCGCGCTGCTGCGAACCCTGGGCGGCGGCTGCCAAGTACCCATCGGAGCGTATGCTGAAGCTGTGGACGGCGCGCTGAAGCTGACCGCCATCGTGGCCCAACCGGATGGCTCCGAGGTGCTGCGCGAGCAGCAAAGCGGCAGCGATCCCGAAGAACTGGGCGTGCGCGTGGGCCAGAGACTGCTGGCGCGCGGCGCCGAAGCTATCCTGCGCGCGGTGTATGGAGAGGCGGCGGCAGCGCCGCAACAGCCATGAGCGGCAAATCCCAACCTAAACGTTCGCACGCAGCCGAGAAGCCGCTGGCCGGCGAGCGCGTGCTCATCACCCGCGCCAAGGACCAGGCCGGCAGCCTGGCCGAGGAACTGGAAGCGCTGGGAGCGGCGGTGGTCGAGATCCCCGCCATCGAGATCCGTCCGCCGGCGTCTTACGTAGCGCTCGACGCCACGCTCAACAACATCGAGAACTACGACTGGCTCATCCTGACAAGCGTCAACGGCGTGGAAGCGCTGTTTGCGCGCATGCAGACCCTGGGATTCGGCCCGGAGAAGCTGCTGCACCTCAACATCGCCGCCATCGGCCCGGCTACGCGCGAGAAGATCGAGGAGCACGGCCTGCCGGTGGATGTAGTGCCGGAGAAGTACGTCGCGGAATCGGTCGTGGAGGCGCTGTGGGAGCAGGTGCGCGGCACTCGTGTGCTGCTGGTGCGCGCCAAGGTGGCGCGCGACGTGATCCCGGAGGAGCTGCGCAAGGCGGGTGCGCGGGTGCACGTGGTCGAGGCTTACGAGACGGTGGTGCCGGAAGAGTCTCGCGCGCGCCTGCAGAAGGTGCTGAGCGATCCACGCCAGCGCCCGACGGCCGTGACCTTCACCAGTTCATCGACGGTGCGGAACTTCGTAGCCTTGCTGGGTTCCGATGAGCCGGCCAAATTACTTCATGGCATTGCCACCGTCTCCATCGGCCCGGTGACCTCGGCCACGCTGCGCGAACTGGGGTTGCCGGTGGACGTCGAGGCACAGGAATTCACCATCCCCGGGCTGGTAAAAGCGCTGGTGGAGCGAAAATAGCTCTTCGGCAAGAACGCCACGGATTAGCACGGATGAAACACGGATAGGAGTCCCATCCGTGACGATCCGTGGAAATCCGTGGCGTTTTTTCTGAAATTCAGAAGTGGTCGTCCTGCCGGGCTTCGACCGAAGCCGGCTCAGCGATTCCGCCGGAGATGCGTCCCCAGGCGCTGGTCTGCCAGTTGTCGCGATGGCTGGCGGGCGGGAACCAGCCCGGCAGCGTGAAATGCAAGTAGTGGCCGAGCGCGCGGACATACGGTTCATACATGCCGCGCAGCTTGTCCAGCTTGGCTTCGGCGGCGGCGCCGCCTTCCAGCTTCCATCCCGCGTCCGCCAGGGCGGTGCGCAATTCGGACATCTGCTCCGCGGCCAGCCGCTCGTGTCCATACGCGGGCGCGGCGCTGAAGATCTGTGCCAGATCCACGACCGCATGCCGCGCCACGGCAAAGGTGAGCTGGGCCTGGCGCCGGGGCATGTTCTCCATCCCGACGATCGCCAGCGCGCAGGTATCGAGGATGGTGGTCAGCGCGGCCAGCCAGTTCTGGTTATCGTGCTGCGAGCGGAAATAGCAGAGCACGGGATAGGAGAGGTGGCTCTCCAGCAGTTCGGCCGACCAGCGCTCCCAATCGCGCAACAACTCATGCAACGCTTCCCGGCCATGGTCGGACGCATGTCGCCGCAGCAGTTCGAGCGCGGAAGGCGGCGAGCCGGCACGCGCATCCAGCAGGGTGATGTTGACCTCGCGCCGCGAAAACGCCTGAAAAATCGTGGGCAGATAGCCAATCACCAGCGCCAGAAAGCCGAAGCCCATCCCCGACTCCACCACGGTGACGAAGCGCGCCAGCGGGCTGCGCGGGGTGACGTCGCCCAGTCCCAGGGTGAAGAACGTGGTGCCGCTCATGTAGAGGTCGGTCCAGAATCCGCCGGGCAGGCCGGGAGTCAAGACGTTGATGCTCGATCCCGCGGCCCAGTGCAACAAGGCAAAGCCGGTCACCAGCAGCACCGCCCAGGCCACGAGCAATCCCAGCAGCGACAGCGGGCCGAAGTAGCTCAAATAGGATTCGCGGTGCTTCACCGGCTGCACGTGGCCAAGCAGCGCGGCCCACGGCTTCCAAGTCGCGCGGTAGAACAGGCGCGTGAAGCGGAAATGGCGGGTGACGCGGCGCGGCAGGACAACCGTCTCGAAGGCCTCCCACAGGACGGCCACGATGATCGCGATCCCGGCGGCGGCGGCCAATCCGTGCATGGTGCTCCTTTGGCGGTTACAACAGATCCGCAGTTGATGTGTCCAGGTGCTTGAGAGGTGAAGGGGCACGGCTTCTAGCCGTGCCGCTAGCCTCCCCAGATGAATAGGCCTTTAGGCCCTGAGGGAGATCCCCCAGCGGCTAAACTTCTTGCCTCCCTTGTATGGCACGCCTGAAGGCGTGCCCCTTCACTTATGCACCAATTCCGGGGTTTCGCGCGGCGTCAGCGCGATTTCCAGCTTCTCGGCGCCGCGTAACACCACCAGCCGGGTAAGTGCGCCGATGCGCACGTCGGTGAGCAGGCGCTGCAAGTCGTCGATGCCTGAGACGCGCTGCCCGTCGAAGGAGACGATGATGTCGCGCTCGCGCACCCCCGCCTCGGCCGCCGGGCTGGCGGGCTCGACCGAGAGCACCAGGATGCCGCGGTCCTGCTCGAGCGCGTGGAAGCGCACCAGTTTGCGGGGCAGGGAAATGGTCTGCCCCACCACGCCGATGTAGCTGCGCTTGATGCGGCCATCGCGGATCAGCCGTCCGGCGACGAACTTGGCGGTGTTGATGCCGATGGCAAAACAGATCCCCTGCGCCGGACGGATAGTAGCGGTGTTGACGCCCACTACGCGGCCGTCCGCGGTGACCAGCGGCCCGCCGGAGTTGCCGGGATTGAGCGCGGCGTCGGTCTGGATAATGTCGTCGATCAGGCGGCCCGAACTGGAGCGCAGCGAGCGGCCCAGCGCGCTGACCACGCCCGCGGTGACGCTGGATTCGAAGCCCAGCGGATTGCCGATGGCGACCACCAGTTGTCCCACGCGCACCTGCGCCGAGTCGCCCAATTCCGCGGTCGCCAGCTCGGGGGCGTCGATGCGCAGCACGGCCAGATCGCTGCCGGGATCGTCGCCGATGAGCGTCGCCGGAAGGCGCCGGCCATCGGCCAGCGCAACCTCAATCCGCTCAGCGCCGTGGACCACGTGGCTGTTGGTGAGCAGGAAGCCGTCCGGCGTGAACACGAAGCCGGAACCGCCGCCGCGAGCCTCACGCGCGCCCTGGGGCGTCGCCACCCGGTGCCGCACTTCCACGTTCACCACGGCGGGGCTGATTTTATCGGCCGCCGCAACCACCGCCTGCGAGTAGGCGTCGAGCAGGGCGTTGTCGTCCAGCGTCTGGGGGCCGGAGAGAAATTCAACTGAGTGCATGAGCAATGGATGCGGCAGGCAGGGTGGAAGGTGCAAGGGAGCGCTCAGCATTCAGCACTCAGCATTCAGCCAACCCAGGGAAAGCCGCCACGGATTCGACGGATCTGAAACGGATTAGCGGTTAATCCGTGCTTATCCGTAGAAATCCGTGGCTGTCGGTTTGTTGTCCTCTCCGCTGTGGCTGAGTGCTGAATGCTGACTGCTGACGGCTACTCCAGCGTGCAACTGCAATCGGCGGGCGGGACGTATTTCTTCAGGAAGTTGGCTACGCGCTTGTAAGCGTCGATCTGGTTCTCGATGCGGGCGAAGCCATGGCCCTCGTTCTCGTACACCTTCAACTCCACCACCCCGCCGCGCTTCTTGATGGCCTCGGCCACCTGTGCGGATTCTTCTTCCGGGCAGCGCGGATCGTGCGCTCCGGCCAGCAGCAGCAGCGGCGCCTTGATGCGGTCCCCAAAGAAGATGGGCGAGCGCTCTTCCCACAGTGCCTTGTTCTTTTCCGCATCGCCCATGGTGGCCAGGTCGTATTGCTGCAGCAGGGGGTCCTCGTTCTTCACTTCGGTGAACCAGTTGACGAAGGGCACGATGGGCACGCCCGCGGCCCACTCGTCGGGCGACTTGGTGACGCCCATCATGGTCAGATAGCCACCGTAGCTGCCGCCCATGAGCACGATTTTCTGGGGATCGGGATAGCCGGATTTCTTGATCCACTCGGCCGCGGCCACCACGTCGGCCAGGTCGCCGCCGCCCATGTCGAAGCGATTTGCGTCCATGAACTCTTTGCCGTAGCCGGTCGAGCCGCGATAGTTAGGCGCGATCACCAGGTAGCCGGCGTTGGCCAGAAATTGCACGAGGCGGTCGAAGCCGTTTTGAGTCTGCGCCGTCGGCCCGCCGTGCACGTACACCACGGCGGCATTGCGGCCGTCCCGCGGCATGTTATAGGGCACATAGACGAAGGCGGAGATGGTCCATTTGCCGTCGGTGCTGGGGTAGTGGACGAGGAAGGGTTTTACCAGGTCGCTCGAGCGCACGCCGCCGACGAGCGAGTGCGTCACCTGGTGCGAGCGTTTGCTGGCGAAGGTGTAAACCCAAATGTCGTTGGGCGAATCCGGACCGTTGTGATAGTAGAGCAGCCGTGAGCCGTCGCGCGAAAACGCCGATTCGGCTCCGCCCAATGAATTCACACCGGCAGCGATAGGGAGCGTTTGCGAGCGGTGCGGCGCCAGTTCGTGCAGCACCGCTTGGACATTACCGTCCACGTTGACGGTCCAGGTGACTTGGCGTCCATCGGGCGAGAAAAATCCGGCCGAGACCTCCCACTTCTCCTGCGTCAGCCAGTCGATCTTCTTCGAAGCCACGTCGAGCAGGCCGGCGTTGTCGTAGCCGTTCGCGGCGTTCGAGGTGATCAGCAGCTTCTTGCCGTCGGCGGACCAATCGGCGGCGCTGAAGTTGTGCTCGCCCTCATGCGGCGTCACCAGCGTGCTCTTGCCGGTCGCGACCTCGGCCACGAAGATGTTGGAGTCCTTGCCGGCGGCGTGCTGCTGGGTGTAGGCGATCCACTTGCCGTCGCGCGACCAGATGGGAGTGTTGTTGCCGAGCTCGGCGGGCGTGCCCGTGGTGAGGTGGCGCACCTTGCGGGTGAGGATGTCCATCACGTCGATCTCGAAGGTGGACGAAGTCTGCGGCTTCACCTGGTAGGCGAGATGGCGGCCGTCGGGCGCCCACGCCGGGCTTTCCTCCGAGATCGCGGGCGTGTTGGTCAGGTTGACCACCTCGCCGTTTGCGGGCGAGACCAGGAAGATGTCCCACTGCTCGTCGCCGTCGTGGTCGGAGATGTAGGCGATCCACTTGCCGTCGGGCGACCAGGCGGGCGAAGCTTGGCGCTGGTCGCTGATGGTCAACTGCACCGGCCATCCGCCCTCGGCCGGCGCCAGCCACACGTTGTTGCGGCCGCTGATGTTGGAGATGAAGGCGATCTGCTTGCCGTCGTGCGACCACGCCGCCCCGCCCACGCGGCGGATCATGTACAGCTTCTCGATGGAGAGCTGCCACTGCTGCACGTCGGGGTTACCTTTGCTCTGGATCTGCCGCGGGTCGGTGATGAAGGCGGGCGTGGCGGCATTCTGCTCCGCGACCAGGTTCGTAGCCATGAGGACAAACATAACAAATGCAAACAGAAGGCGCATGAAGGCTCCTGGGAAGTAAAGAGCAGTTTATAGGATGTCGTGAAGTTTTGAAGGGGCGCGGCTTCGACCGCGCCATTTGCTATTTAATGAATTGTCATCCCGAGCGACGCGCGACGTGAGCTTGCGAACGGAGCGCGAGTCGAGGGATATTGGGGTTGTGTGTTGATCTGAGATTGGGACAAGCGAAGAAAAACCAAGATCCCTCGCGTCGTGCTCGCCTTCGCAGGGCTCGCTCGCACTTGCTGGGGATGACAATTTTAATGGGAGGCCGAACGGCGCGGCTAAAAGCCGCGCCCCTTCAAAGCCCTACGGCGTGGCTCCCTTGTGAATCTCCACCGTGCTCCACGTCTTGTCGGCGGCGTGGCACAAAGTCTCCAGCGGACACTCGGCGCACTTGGGCGAGCGCGCCATGCAGAGCTGGCGTCCGTGCCAGATCACTTGGTGGCTGAAATCGATCCAGCGCTCGCGCGGGACGATGCGCATCAGGTCCTGCTCGATCTTTTCGGCGTTCTGCTGGCGCGTCAGTTCCAGACGGTGTGAGATGCGGGTGACGTGCGTGTCCACCACCACGCCGGTGGGGTTGTGGAACCAGGTGCCGAGCACGACGTTCGCCGTCTTGCGCGCCACGCCGGGCAGCGTGAGCAGCTTCTCCATGTCGTTGGGGACTTCGCCGCCGAAATCGCTGACCAGCTTCCTGGCCGCGCCCACCACCGACTTCGACTTGTTGCGGAAAAAGCCGGTGGAGCGGATGTCGGGCTCCAGTTCCTCGGGCTTGAGCGCGGCGAAGTGCTCGACGGTAGGATATTTCTGGAACAGCACCGGCGTCACCATGTTGACGCGCACGTCGGTGCACTGCGCCGAGAGGATGGTCGCGACCAGCAGCTCCCACGCGCTCTTGTGATGCAGGGCGCAGGTGGCTTTGGGATAGCGCTCGTCCAGCCGCTTGAGGATCTCGCGCACACGCTCCGGCGCCAGCGGATCGTATTTGGAGGCTCTGGATGCCCTACCCTTGGTTTTGGGTGCCCTACCCTTGCCCGACTTTGGCAAGGGTGGGTCTTTATACGTTCGGAGCGGCGCCGACGGCTTGGGCATGCGGCGCGCGCCTTCGTGGCGACCGGTCTTGGCGGGCTGGCGGGGGATCATGCCGCGCACCATCAGGGAACCCTCCGTAGGCGGGACAGATTACAATGGATGCCACACCCGCTACAATTCCGCGAACACGGGGGTTTACGCATGACCGCAAGCAAGGCCAGCCTGGAGACGGCGCAAATGGCGCAGGTGCCGATGACCATCGAGGGCGCGAGCGTGCTGCACAACATGGCGCGCTTCCGCTGGACCGCATGGCGCGCTCTGCCGGACGCCGAGCGCAAGGCCATCGCCGAGGAAGCCGCCGCCGCGCTCGCTCCCGCAGAGGAAGCGGGCAGGAGCGCGATCTACTCCGTGCTCGGGCACAAGGCCGACCTCATGCTGGTGCACTTCCGCGACAGCTTCAACGAGCTGAAATCGGCCGAGCTGGGGATGAGCGGCCTCAGGCTGCACGCCTTCATCGAGCCCACGACTTCGTATCTTTCCGTGGTCGAACTGGGGCTCTATGATTCGAGCGTCAAGCTCTACCGCTCGCTGGCCGAACGCGGCATCGAACCACACACGCCAGACTGGGACCGCGAGGTCGAGGACACGATGGCCCGCCAGCGCGAAGCCATGCGGGCGCGGCTCTATCCCAAGATCCCGGCGGCGCGCTACCTGTGCTTCTATCCCATGGACCGCAAGCGCGGGGAAGACAAGAACTGGTATCGCCTGCCCATCGAGGAGCGGCAGCGCCAGATGGCGGAGCACGGCGAGGTCGGCCGCCGCTACGCCGGCAAGGTGCAGCAGGTCATCACCGGCTCCATCGGCTTCGACGACTGGGAGTGGGGCGTGGACCTGTTCGCCGATGATCCGCTCATCTTCAAGAAGCTGATCTACGAGATGCGTTTCGACGAGGTCAGCGCCGTATACGCCGCCTTCGGGACGTTCTACGTCGGAGTGCGCTGCCCGGCAGCCAGGCTGCCAGAGTTGCTGAGCGGCAAGCTGCCGGAATGAGCGTTCGGCCAGCGACTTTCGCCCATTTGACCTTCCCGCTGCGCGCCGCTACTCTGTCCTCATGGCCGTCAAAGCCATTCAGCCGGGACAAATCTGGCGCCACGACCAGAGCGGAAAGAACTTCCTGGTCACCAAGGTCTACAAGGAGGCGCTGGCGCAATACGCCATGCTGCGCCCCGCCGACTCCAGCATGCCCTCCGAGACGGTGCGTATCCACGTCAAGAAAACCGCCGAGGGCGTCACGCTGCCCGGCTACACTTTCGCGCAGGACGGGCAGGAGTTTTGAGAAATCTGGCCATCGGGTGATTGGGTCATTGCGTGATCTGTTCTCAAATGACCCGATGACCCGATCTCCCGAGCATCCGATTCCATGATCACCCGCATCATCTCAGTTCTCAGCGTGTTCATCATCGGTGTGATCTCCTCGGTCGGATACCTGGGGATTGTGGCCCTGATGGCCATCGAGTCAGCCTGCATCCCCCTGCCATCGGAAGTGATCATGCCGTTCTCCGGATATCTGGTCTACGCCGGACGCTTCCACCTGCTGTGGGTGGCGACCGCCGGGGCCATCGGCTGCAACCTGGGTTCGGTGATCGCCTACGAGGTCGGCTTCTTCGGCGGACGGCCGCTGGTGGAGCGCTACGGCTCCTACATTCTGCTCAGCCGGAACGAGCTCGACTGGGCTGATCGTTTCTTCGTGCGCTGGGGAAGCCCGGCAGTGTTCATTGCGCGCCTGCTGCCGGTGATTCGCACCTTCATCGCGCTGCCCGCCGGCATCGCCCGCATGCCGCGCCTGCGCTTCCACGTGTACACCTTCGTGGGCTCGTGGCCGTGGTGCCTGATGCTGGCTTACATTGGCATGAAGCTGGGCGAGAGGTGGGAAACCGATCCGCGGCTGAAGCTATGGTTCCATCGCTTCGACGCGGTGATCGTGGCGGTGATTGTGGCGGGCGCAGTGTGGTTCCTGTGGTCGCGCTGGGCGCACAGGATCAGGGGATTGAGCCATTGATTCATTGAGCCATTGAGTCATTGGGGCCGCTGGTTTTAAATGACTCAATGGCTCAATTGATTTTCACCGCCTTGGCCACCAGCCTTTCATACGCCCGCCAGGGAAGAAGCGCGCGCAGCCAGCGTTGCAGGTGGGCGTCGAAGCCGATGCGGTAGCGCAGCTTGGGATTGGGATCGGCGGCGATGCGGGCGATCAGCCGCGCCACCACGATGGCATCGGCCTTGTGCAGCTTCTTCGCCATGGCGGCAAATCGCTCCACGCGCTCGCGGTTGGGAGAATCGGCGCGGAACGCATCCTCGCCGATCTTCGCGTTGCGCTGCCAGATGTCGGTACCGAAGGCGCCGGGCTCGACCAGCACTACGCGGATGCCCAGCGAAAAGGTCTCGATGCGCAGAGCCTCGCTCCATCCTTCCAGGGCAAACTTCGAGGATGAATAGCTGCTGAGCACCGGCTGTCCGACGCGCCCGCTGATCGACGACACCATGATGATGTGCCCCGCGCGCTGCCGCCGCATAACGGGCAGCACCGCCTTGGTCATCGCCACGTGAGCAAAAAAGTTGGTCTCGAACTGCTGGCGGATTTCGGCAAGGCGTATGTCTTCGGCAAAACCTGCCATAGCGAAGCCAGCGTTGTTGACCAGCACATCGATGCGGCCATGGTCGCGCACCGCGCCTTCGACCAGGCCGGGGATGGAATCGGTCTCGGTAACGTCGAGCCTCCGCACGTCGAACCGCCCTGAGACCCCGGCGCGCTCGGCGGCTTCTTCGAGGCGCGCGCGCCGTCCAACGTCACGCATCGTTGCGACCACGCGATAGCCGCCGCGGGCCAGCTCGATGGCGGTCAGCAGGCCGATGCCGCTGGAAGAGCCGGTGATGACGGCCACCTTTTCATTCATCGGTTTGCAAATCCCCTCTCGATACGAGAAGATAACCCGTTTGTCCAACCAACTCTGATCGAACAAGGGCGGAAGCATAATTCATGGCGAAGCGGCAATCGAGCAGCAAATCCAGCCAGATCCAACCGGCCAAGGGCAAGCTGGGAGTGATGATCCCCGGCATGGGAGCGGTGGCAACAACGTTCGTGGCGGGCGTGGAAGCCATCCGCAAGGGGCTGGCGAAGCCTATCGGATCGCTCACCCAGATGGGCACGATTCGCCTGGGGAAGCGCACTGACGCACGCTCGCCCAAGGTCAAAGATTTCGTGCCGCTCGCCGGTCTCGACGACCTGGTCTTCACTGGCTGGGACATCTACACCGACGACATGTACGCCGCGGCCCGCAACGCCGGCGTGCTGGAGCGCGACCTGCTCGACCAGATCAAGCCCTTCCTGCAATCCATCAAGCCGCGCAAGGCGGTGTTCGACCAAAACTACGTCCGCAAGCTCGATGGGCCCAACGTCAAGAAGGGCAAGAGCAAGCGGGACCTGGCCGAGCAGGTGCGCGAGGACATCCGCGAGTTCAAGAAGTCGTCGGGCGCCTCGCGCTTCATCATGATCTGGTGCGGCTCGACCGAGATCTTCCTGCGTCCCAAGGCGGTGCACGAGTCGGTGAAAGCGTTCGAGAAGGGCTTGGAGCTGAACGACGAGGACATCGCGCCCTCGATGATCTACGCCTACGCCGCTCTGAGCGAGGGCGTGCCGTTCGCCAACGGCGCTCCCAACCTGACGGTGGACATCCCGGTGATGCAGGAACTTTCGCGGCGCAACCACGCTCCCATCTGCGGTAAGGATTTCAAGACCGGCCAGACGCTGGTGAAGACCATCCTCGCGCCCGGCTTCAAGGCGCGCATGCTGGGGCTGAGCGGCTGGTACTCCACCAACATTTTGGGCAATCGCGATGGCGAAGTGCTGGACGATCCCGACTCCTTCAAGACCAAGGAAGAATCGAAGCTGGGCGTGCTGGAACACATCTTGCAGCCGCAGATGTACCCCGACCTTTACGGCAAGATTTATCACAAGGTTCGCATCAACTATTACCCGCCACGCGGTGATAACAAAGAAGGTTGGGACAACATCGACATCTTCGGCTGGCTCGGCTACCCGATGCAGATCAAGGTGGACTTCCTGTGCCGCGACTCCATCCTGGCCGCTCCCATCGTGCTCGACCTGGTGCTCTTCCTCGACCTGGCGCAACGCAGCACCGAACTGCGCGGCCTCGGCATCCAGGAGTGGCTCAGCTTCTACTTCAAGTCGCCCATGACCGCGCCCGGGCTCTATCCCGAGCACGACCTGTTCATCCAGTCCATGAAGCTGAAGAACACGCTGCGCCACCTGAAGGGCGAGGCCCTGATCACGCACCTGGGGCTGGAGTATTACGATTAGTCGGATCGGGTGATCGGGTCATCGGGCGATCGGGTGATTGTGGAGCCGGGGGTGCATGGTCACCGCCATCGCGTCAAACGCCTCAATCTCTTAGGTAACCCAACGGCCGCTTTTTGCGTCTAATTTGTGGGGCAGACTATGTCCAATCCAGCAGTCTTGTTAACGGTAGTATAATCAGCGTGCCCGCCCCCCCGGTACACGTTTTGCGAGGGAGCCCCATGAAGTTCCGCGCCATCGCTCTAGCGGTTGCCTTGCTGTGGTGTCTGAGCCCGTTCGCGCATGCCCAGGAGACGCAGAAAGCGCCTGCTCCGGACAGCCCGACCCCTGCCAGCACCGACTCGAAGCCGCCCGCGGCGAGCCAGGACACGCAGAAATCGCCTGCTCCGGACAGCACCACGCCTGCGAGCACCGATTCGAACCCGCCCGCGGCGAGCCAGGATAAAGACAGCAGCGTTCCGCCCGCGGCTCCCGACAACACGCCGCCGGCCGCCTCCACCAGCAGTACCCCGGAGACGAACAACAAGAACAAGAACGTCAAGGCGGGGAGTAAGGACGACGTTGATTCCATCGGCAACCGTAACATGGGTGGCACCGGGCTGGGCAACTGGTACTCGCTGGAAAAAGAGATCCGCATGGGCAAGCAGTACGCCATGCAGGTGGAGCAGAGCGTCAAGCTGGTGCAGGACCCGGTGGTGAATGAATACGTAAACCGCATCGGACAGAACCTGGTGCGCAACTCCGACGCCAAGGTCCCGTTCACCATCAAGGTGATCGACTCCGACGAGATCAACGCCTTCGCCCTGCCTGGCGGTTTCTTCTACGTGAACTCGGGGCTGATCCTGGCGGCGGACAACGAGTCGGAGCTGGCGGGAGTGATGGCGCACGAGATCTCGCACGTGTGCGCTCGCCATGCCACGCGCCAGATGACGCGCGCGCAACTGGCCAACTTCGCTTCCATCCCGCTGATCTTTATCGGAGGCGGCATCGGTTACGCAGTGAGCTCGGTCGCCAGCCTGGCTTTGCCGCTGACCTTCCTCTCGTTCTCGCGCGGCTTCGAGGCGGAGGCCGATTACCTGGGCGTGGAATATATGTACAAGACCGGGTACGATCCGGAATCCTTCATTGCCTTCTTCGAGAAGGTGCAAGCCAAGGAGAAGAAGAAGCCGGGCTCGCTGGCCAAGGCCTTCGCTACCCACCCGCAGACTCCGGAGCGCATCGCCAAGAGCCAGGAGGAGATCAACCACATCCTGCCGCCGCGTCCCGAGTATATTGTGGACACCTCGGAGTTCCAGCACGTGAAGGCGCGGCTGGCGTCCATCGAGAACCGCCGCAAGCTGACCGATGACAAGGACAAGAACCGTCCCACGCTGCGGCGTACCGCCAGCGACAATCATCCCAGCGATAGCGGCAGCGGCGACAGCAGCGACTCCAGCAACAAGTCGGACGACGACCGCCCCACGCTGAAGCGGCGGGATCAGTAATCGGCTCATCGGGAGATTGGGTCATCGGGTGATTGTTTTCAGATCTTCCGATGAGCCGATGTTCCGATCACCCGATTACTTGAACCACGTCCCCCAGATCACGTCCACGGTGGCGTGGGTGATGCCGGAGGTGAACAGCCGCCGCCGGTTGCGCCAGGCCCGCCCATAGAAAATCCCCGCGATGGTGGCCAGGATGATGTAGCGCCAATTGAACGCCGCGCGCTTGTTGAAGTGCGAAAAGCCGAAGACCACGGCGCTGATCAGCAAGGCCGCGCGCGGTCCCAGGCGGCGCTGCAGCAGGTTCAGCAGAATCCCGCGGAAGAACAATTCCTCGGGAATGGCGATCAGGATGAAGGTGGCGATCCATCCCGCGCAGAACTCCCACAATGTAGGCACCACACGGTGGAAGCCGATGAAGTGCAGCAGGAAGCCTCCGCCGATCCCGATAGGAGCGAAGAACAGCAGTTCGCGCAGGCCGATGGCCAGGTCGCGCCCGTGCGGGCGGAAATCATAGCCCACGCCGTCGAGATCGCGTACCACGAGAAATCCATAGAGGGCGGCGTCGGTGAGCAGCAGCTTGGGCAGGGCGCTCATCGCGGGATGCGGATACGCTCCATGCAGCCAGCGCATCACGATAGGCACGCCCAGCAGCGCCAGCGCAAGCAGGTCGGGCCACTGGAGCGTCGCGCGCGCGCCGGGCTCCTGGTGTGTGCAGAACTCCAGCAGCAGCGCGACCAGGATGGGAATTCCGGCCAGCGCGGCGCCGTATCGCCAATGGAATTCTCCGCGGGGCAGGGAAAAAACCAAATACGAGCTGGCCAGCAGGCCGGGCGCCAGCACCCGCGCCCAGCGCGCGTGGAGGGCGTGGCGCAGGGTTGCGGCGGCTCCGAATCCGAACCCCCAGAAGGGCGCGAACAGCAGGGCGAAGCTCAGAACGAAGGTGGCGCGGCTGCCGCCGGTCGTCTCCAGCACCCGAAAATGCGCGGCCGCGAACCCGATGGCCACCAGCAACGCCAGGAACGAAGCCGATGCGGCCGCAATCGTCCCCCACGGCGCCAAGCGGGCGGACGTAGGCGACGCCGGCATCACGACATCATAATTGTGGTGGGCGGAATCAGTGATGCGCCTGCTGGTGCAGGCGCGCGCGCGCGGAGTTCAGTTCCACGCTGTCCGGGTAGAGCTGGCGGATCAGCATCTGCTGGGCGTGGATGATGCGTCCCTGCTCCAGGATCATCAGCACCATCAGGGCGTAAGCGAAGAAGAAGATCAGCCGCAGCCCGCGGGTGCGAAGCCAGCCAAAGCGAACCTGGGAAGCCGCTACCGTCATGGGCGTCTCCACGGGGACGTGAATCCGACCGGGCGTAGCCCGGCACAGAGACCTTCAGGCACGTGCTGCCCCAGGGAGAGCCGCATTATCGGCCAAGCGGGGGAGATCACCAAGGGAAAAAGAATAGACCTCCAGCGCGGGCGCGTAGGGGCCGTGTACGGCGCTTACTTCCCGACGTACGACTCTACCGTTTCCACGATGCCCGGCGCTTCCTGCGGCGCCGACACGATCTTCATCGAGTTCCAGTCGTACGGCAGTTCTTTCCCACAGTCCAGGCAGACCACGTAGGTTCCGGTCACCGATGCCACCGGGGAACGTTCCCCACGCCGAATGCTTCTGGGGAAAGTGTAGTTCTTGTGCCAGCAACCGAACAGCGCGTCGAAAACATTCGCAAGCATCTACCACACCCCTTGTGCCTCCGACCCATAGACCCGGAGGCCCTGGTCGGTCCCGCCTTGGGAGACCCAAATTTTAGGTTGCCTAGCTGATTAGATTCAGGAACCCGGAAAAAGGAGCGCTCAGTTTGCCACAAATTCGGCCAACTGCAAATCTATGTTTTGCACAGGCGAAAAGACGCAGCTACCCGAATCTGGAGCCGTCAGTCCCATGAAGGCGCATGTGGCGTGGCTACATGATCTTGCAGACCACTGGCGCGATGGTGCAGCCGGCGATGTCTTTTTGAGACGCCTACGTGGTGGAGCGCTTTTTCTTGGCCGTGCACTTGCCAAGGATGGCAACCTCGAGTCTGGTGCGGAGGTCTTCGGGAAGTTCGTACAGTTGGGAGACGCGGTAGATCTCGATGGTCTTCTTGGTGGTGTTGCAGATGACGTAGCAGTTGTGGCACCAGGCGAGATGGTCTTCCAGTTCCGCTTGTGTGCTGGCGTCGATGGTGGCGTCCAGGTAGTCGGTCAGTTCTTTAAGGAAATCCGTGCACGTCACTTTTTACCGTCTCCGCCCTTGGGTTTCCTGAAGTATTTGTTCAGCCGTTCCCGCAACTGCAAGCGCGCCCGCAGCAGCCTGGACTTCACCGCGGGGATACTCAGGTCCAAGGCTTCCGCCGTCTCTTCGGTGGAGAGTCCTTCTACGTCCCGCAGCACGAACACCGTGCGAAAACTGGCCGGCAGCCCCTGTACCGTCTTGCGCAGGATGTCCTTGAGCTCGCCCTGCTTGTAGAGCTGCTCCGGATTCGGCGACCAGTCCGCGACTTCGCGCGGCATGGTGTCCTCTTCCGTCTGGATATCCTCGTCCAGCGACACCGTGCGGTCGGAACGCCGCCGCCGCAACTTCATCAGCGACTCGTTCACCGCGATCCGGACCAGCCAGGTATAAAACTTCGAGTTCCCCTGGAACTGCTCCAGGTTTTCGTACGCTTTCAGGAACGCATCCTGAACCACGTCTTCCGCATCCTCGCGGTTCTGCGTGATGTGTTGCGCGATGCGAAAGATGTTCCGGTCATACCGCTTGACCAGTTGTTCGAACGCCGCTACATCGCCGCGCTTGGCGGCCTGTACCAGCGCCAGTTCGTCCGTCGCTGCTGCGTCCCTTGCCTTTGTTTCGATGATAGCCATGGTCTCAGGATGCACAATTTCGTGCAATCGAATCGTCTATTGTAGCTGGTTCCCGGGCGCTCGGCGAGTCCCGCGCACCCCATCTTCTCTATGTACGCAAAGCGATACCACTTGGACGTATCGCCGCCGGGTTCGTTGGCGGGAAAAACAGGTTCCTGGGTGCCGCCGGGCGATCCTTAAACATTTCGTGTGGGCGTGGGCTAACTGTTTACTCGTCTGCCGCCCCCACCCCCCCGGGGGGCGGCACCAACCCTTGTCCGGACGAACGAGGTCAATTCCACAGCAGCAAAAGGGCGCTCGTGTGGAACTCTTGGCTGCCCCACGTTTTTCAGTGCGGAATATTCTTTGGAGCTTTCCCTTGTCCTGCATTCAGAACAACGCCGTTTTTTGTTCCGGCAGAGGTACCGTTTATGCGTTACTCACAAACGCGAGTGGTCTATGACGAATATGGGGAGCAAGAAAGAATGATTCGCGATTTGATCTACCCAGAAGATGCAAGGAAAGCGCTGGCTTCATTGGTGGGGGGATTGGGTTACGACGCAGCCGTCGCGCTGGCAGGTGTTGCTGTTTCGAAGATCCCTGTGCCGCCTGGTCCGCCCGATTTCACGGTTGTTCCATTCCGTTGCAGCGGGGTACAACACGAGCAAGCCGTGCGGCGAGAAGCACCCATCCTGTTCTCGCGCTTTTCTTTGATCTCCATGGTGAGCCGATTCGAGGTACACGAGTATAATCTGCTGCTACAACGCCGCGTTCTTGAGCACTTGAAAGCCCCCGGCCAAAAGATGGATGGCCCAAACTTCTGGAGAATCCTAAAGCTTGTACAGCAGGAAAGCAGGAGCGGGCCGGTCAAAATGTGCGATGGTCTTCTTGTTACCCAACCTTCTGCAGCCCTTGAGGCGAAGATGGAATGGCTTGATGGGCTATACCGAGTTCGAAACTGCCTCGCCCATCGGCTCGGTCGAGTGCAGATGATTGATGTCAAGCCGCCCAGCGTTCCGCTCGACCAGACAAAGGACGAAGACCGATTAAAGGCAATCTGGCTGCGACCACGATTGCTGGTGGAGGGAAAGGAAGTCCAACTTCCGTTTCGTAATACTACCGGGAGGGAGGCCCAATGCAGAGTTGACTTCGAACAGTATGTGCGGGAGTGGAAAATCGGAGATCAGATTGACGTAAATCCCGTTGACTGTGAGGCAATTGCCATGAGCCTCTCGCTGCTGGCACAGCAGCTGCAAGCAGATTTTGAGCGCGAGATGAATGTTGTACTCGGCCTGCCCGGACCTTGAAATCGGGGGGTGCTATCCGGCGGCGCTCGATAACGTCCGTAATCTGGTTAACTTGAGAGACGACAAATGAAAGTATTCTTGGGCTGGTTGGGCAGCACCAGCCGGATCCCCATATGCGCGTCGTCTGCTCGTGTGGGATTGGCCTCGCCCTTCCTGATAAGACGTTTCTGCGGCCCCAGAATTATAGGGGTAGACTGCATTGCTTCAACATCTCCCAGGCGGCCAGTGAACTGGTAGCCACGATCTCGGAGTGGTGCGCGTGATACTCGATGATGATTCCGGCCAGTCTTGGGGCATCGTTACGCAAAACGAAAACACCCGCACCGCTGATGCCATTCAGCTTACCTACGGTATTCTGCTTCGCCCCGTTTCGATAGAGTTGCTTCTGGCTGAATTTGATGCTGAACCGCGCCGGAGAAGCGTTGCAAACCTTGCCCAAGTATGACAGCGGGCGAGGGCGTAAGGTGTGTTTGGAACTGTCCATCGTCCATGATTTTTCTCTCGCCTGATACCCTACGAAAAGACATGGTTCGCCGTCGCGGACTTCTAGAGCAAGATGCTGGGGAGCGCGGAGGCTCGGGCGTGTGGCTGGAATTGTGATTAAGGCCAGGTCAACGGGATCTGCGGCGATGTCCACCGGCCCGACAAGCTGAATCTGTTCGGGAAGAAAACTGTACGGAGCGCCTTTCGCCTGTCGCTCCAGGTCCGTCCCCTCCAGGTGTGGGGCCATGACGTGTCCAGCGGTTAGCAGGGACTGTTTCGCCCGAAATGCCACCGCTACCGAACTTGCAACCGGGGATGGTTCCAGCCGTTCGTTCGCTTCCAGGATTGGCTTGACATAAGGCAACACTGCCTTCGCCCAGAAGTCCGCAATCTCACCGACGTCGCTCGAAATGAGTTCGTCCACTATGATTCTCAGCACCTATTCAGAGTTCGAATCGAACGACAGGGCGAACGGCGTGACCGCCCCGTACATCAAGCCCTGTGCTCTTCAGACAAGGACGGAACATCCTGCGGCCGCGCCGGCGCCATTCGCAACGTCCGCACCTGGATTGAATCCACGCCGTGCATAAACATTTTACCCCAGTGCGATTCGATGCCAGCGCTTTTGCGGTCGGTGCCAACTCCCCACCCTTGGCAAACCTGGCCAAGGGTGGGGCACCCTCAAGACCTTGGTATTTCCGCCGCGGCTTGTTTTGGGAACAGAACAAACCAGCACTTTCGTTCCGTGCCATCCGTTTAGCGCCTTGGTGCCCCCGGTTGGGCGGGAATGGATTTGGCTCTATAATCGCTAGAGAGCTGCCGCACGACACAGGGAGCGCCGCGTTTCACTTTTCATGCAGGATTCCAAACAGATCGAATTCATCGCGGAGCGGGTGGTATCGGAGGTGCTGGCGCGCCATCTGCCGGAGATCCGCCAGGAGATGGTGCGGCGGGTCATAGCCGAGCTGCCGGCCGCGGGCGCCAGTGAGGGCGGCGCCGCGTCGGCGGTGCTGGAAGCCGCGCTGGCGGCGCTGCAGGACGTTACCTCACAAGCCGACATCCTCAACGTGCTGCTGGATTTCGCGGCCCGCTTCAGCGGGCGCGTAGCCCTGTTCGTGGTCCGCGGCGAGACCGCCACGGTGTGGCAGGCGCGCGGCTTTCCCGATGACAACGGCCTGCGGAACTTCAACCTCAACCTGACCGACGCCGTGGTTGCCCGGGTCGTACACGAGCGTATCCCGGGGGCGGCCGGCCTGGATTTCGATCCCAACTTTCTGGCCCGGGTCGGACATGCCGCCGGAGGCAACGCCATCCTGTTGCCGCTGGTGCTGCGGGAAAAAGTTTCCGCCCTGGTGTATTCGGACTGCGGGCTGGAGGGCGGCAAGCTCGATGTGTCCGCGCTCAAGCTGCTGATGCGCTCCGCCGGCATGTGGCTGGAAGTGCTGGCGCTGCGCAAAGCCATGATAGGAGGCGCTCCAGCACCGGAGCCGGCGCCGCCGGTGCCCGAGCGGTCGCAGGTGACGGTGGCCTCGGTCACGCCGGAGCGAGCGGCCGCCGTGGCCGCCTCCGCCCCAGCGCACGCCGCCCCACAGCAGGCCGCGCACGCCGCCTCCCGGACGGCCATTGCCGTCGCCACTCCGGAATCGGACTGGACTCCCGAGGAGCGCGATCTCCACCTGCGCGCCCAGCGCTTTGCCCGCCTGCTGGTGGATGAGATCAAGCTGTACAACCAGGCCAAAGTGGCGGAAGGGCGCGCCGCACGGGACCTCTACGACCGGCTCAAGGAAGATATCGACAAGAGCCGCGCTTCCTACCACAAGCGGTACGGCAGTACTCCCGCTGCCTCCGCCGATTACTTCACCAAGGAACTGGTCCGCATCCTCGCGGACAACGACGCCTCTCTGCTAGGAGCGAATTTTCCCGGTTGATGCTGGCCGTGCGCAGTCGCGTTTTCATTCTCACCCTCGTGCTCGCCGGGCTGGTAATGCCCAGGTTGGCGGCGCAGCAATCGGGCGGCGAGACCTCGTCGCAGAGTTCCAGCGCGAAGAAGAAATCCACCACAACCAAGAAGCCCGCCAGCACCAAGAAGAGAACCACGACGGCGAAGAAGAAACACGTCACGCCCATCCGCGTGACGCGGGTGAAGCGCGCCTTCGTGGCCTCGGCTGCGCTGAAGCCGATGGCGCGTCAACTGCTGCAGGACCGCGGCCCGGCTGCCTATGCCGGGGTGGAGAAGTACGCGCGCGCGCACAACGACGAAGCCGGCTCGCTGGCCTGGCTGGTCGCGGGATACGCGCACGTGCTCGACCGGCAGTATCCCGCCGCCATTGAGCCGCTCAAGAACGCGCGCGCCCACGCCGGCGAGCTGGGCGACTACGTGGACTACTATCTCGCCTCCGCCTACTCAGGCGCCGGAGATCCAACCCACGCGGCCGCGGCTCTCGAAGGGTTCCAGACGAAGTATCCGGACTCGCTGCTGGAGCGCGATGCCATGGTGGCCTACGCCGGAGCGCTGGTCTCGACCGGGCATGAGCAGCAAGCCATCGCGTTGCTCGAGGCGCACCGCATCCCCACCCGCGCCGATCTGGAATTGGTGCTGGGCTGCGCCTACTCCGCTGCCGGACAGCCGGTAAAGGCGGTGCAGACCTTGCGGCGTATCTACTACACCATGCCGCTGGCCGCTGAAGCCGCCGATGCCGAGCTTCTGCTGCGTCCGCTGGCGGGAGTTCCGGGCGTGCCTCCGGTCACCTTCCAGGAGCAGAAGACGCGCGCCGAGCTGTTGGCCCAGGCGCGGCGTCACACCGACGCTATCCTCGAATATCGCGCCCTGGTGAAGCAGGCGCCGCCGGAAGAACTCGCGGGCGTACGGGTGGGGCTGGCGGCGGCACTCTATCACGGCGGGCGGACTTACGAGACGCAGCAGGCGCTGGCCGGGCTGCCGCCCATGACCGGCGAACCCGATGCCCTGCGCCTGTACCTGCTGCTGGAGATGGAGCGCCCCGACATCAATCGCGTCGAGCAGACGCTCTCCAGCCTGCGCGGCAGTTATCCCAGCAGCCCGTGGCTTGAGGAAGCGCTGTACTCGGCTGCCAACCTGTACCTGCTGCGGCCGGACTACGACCACGCCGCCGCGCTCTATGCCGAGATGGCGCAGCGCTTTCCCACCGGCAAGTACGCGCCTTACGCGCACTGGAAAGCGGCATGGCTGAGTTTCCGCATGGGCCGCAACAGCGAGGCCCGCTGGCGGTTCGAAAAGCAGGTGGAACTGTATCCGACCTCCAACCAGGTGGTGCCTTCGCTCTACTGGCGTGGACGGATCGCGGAAGACGAGCACGATGATGCCCGCGCCCGCGCTTACTACCAGAAGATCCTGGACCGCTTCCGCCATTACTACTACGCCGACCTGGCGCGCACGCGGCTGCGCGGCCTCCCGCCCAGCACCGATCCGGTGGCGGATCCTTTGCTCGATCACATCCCCGCGCTGCGGCCGCTGGCGGGCGTGGACAACACCGAGCTGCCCTCCGACGACCTGCGCGCGCAGAAGAGCCTGCTGCTGGAGAACGGCGCGCTCTACGAGCTGGCCATGCGTGAGCTGCAGGCGGCCAATAGCAATGGCGACGCGCCCTGGGCGCTGGCCCAGATCGCGCATCTCTACCAGGAGCAGGACCGCTACGATCGCGCCTTGCAGACGCTGAAGCGCGCTGTGCCCGGATACTTCGGCCTGGAGATCGAGCAACTGCCGCGCCCGGTTTGGGAAGCGCTGTTCCCGCGGCCGTGGTGGAACGAGGTCAAGAAATACGCGACCGAGAACCAGCTCGATCCCTATCTGGTGGCGGCGCTGATCCGGCAGGAATCGGAGTTCAATCCCGCCGCGGTCTCGCGCGCCGACGCCATCGGCCTGATGCAACTGCTGCCCGTCACCGGCAAGCGCATGGCGCACGAACTGAACGTCAGAAGGTATTCGGTCGGCATGCTGGCGGAGCCCGGGGTCAACGTGCAACTGGGCACGCGTTATTTCCGGCAACTGGTGCAGAAGTTCGACGGCAAGCTGGAATTGGCGCTCGCGGCCTATAACGCTGGCGCCGACCGCGTGGAAGAATGGCGCTCATCGGGGAACTTCCGCGAGCCCGCCGAGTTCGTCGAGTCCATCCCCTTCACCGAGACCCGCGAGTACGTCCAGGCGATCCTGCGCAACGCCGGCATCTACCACCGTCTCTATGGCACGCCGTAGAATGGATTGGCTGTAGCCGCGACCCCATGTCACTGCCTGACTTCAAGCTGCTGCGCCCGCGAACCCTCGCTGAGGCAGTCGAACTCCTCGGCAAATACGCCGACGCGCAGATCGTCGCGGGCGGAACCGACCTGATTCCGTCCATGAAGCAGCGCCTCTTCACGCCGGCCTACATGATCGACATCCGCCGCATCGCCGAACTGCGCGGCGTTCGCAACGTCCCAGGGCAGGGAACCGAGATCGGCGCACTCACCACGCTCACCGAGATCGAGCACTCCGGCCTGATCCGACGCGACTATCCCGTGCTGCACGAAGCCGCCAAGACCGTGGCCTCGCCCATCCTGCGCAACATGGGCACGCTGGGCGGCAACATCTGCTTGGACACGCGCTGCCTGTGGTACAACCAGTCGCTTACCTGGCGCACCTCCTGCGGGTTCTGCATCAAGAAGGATGGCGACCTCTGCCACGTCGCGCCCGGCGGCAGCAAGTGCTGGGCGGTCTTTTCCGGCGACACTCCTCCGGCGCTGCTCTGCCTCGATGCGGAGCTGGAGATTGCCGGCCCCGCGGGCACGCGCCGTCTGGCGCTGCGCGATTTCTACACCAACGTCGGCGACGCCCGCATGACGCTCGCCCGGAACGAGATGGTCGCGCGCGTCTTCCTGCCCGAGCGCACCGCCGGATACCGTGGCGTCTACCGCAAGCTGCGCGTGCGAGGCTCCATCGATTATCCGCTGGCCGGCGTGGCCGTCGTGATCAAGCGCTCCAATGGACACGTGGAAGATGCGCGCGTCGCCATCACCGCCGTGAATCCCGCGCCGTTGTTGATTCGCGGCGTGGAGAAGGAACTGGTCGGGAAGCCTGTAACCGTAGAAATTGCCGCGGCGGTCGGCGAACTCGCCGCCCGCACCGCGAAGCCCTTGACGACGTCCGCCCTCACGCCTGAATATCGCCGCGAGATGATTCGGGTCTTCGCCAAGCGGGCCGTGCTGGAAGCGGCAAGAAAGTGAGAAGTGGGAAGTGGTAAGTGATAGGTTTGTTTCGCCAACGACCAACAACCAACAACCAACGGCTAACGACTAACTGGCCACTTACCACTGGCCACTAACCACTGACTTTGATCACTGACTGCCACATCCACATCCAGCCCATGGAGATGTTCAATCCGGGCGCGCTGGCCGCGATGAAGCGCAAGCGGCCGAACTTCGAGCAGATCTGCGAATTCTGCCGCTCGCCCAAGGCGTTCCTCAAGCACCTGGACGCCTGCGGCATCGATCGCGCCGTGCTCATCAATTATGTGGCGCCCGAGGTTATCGGCTTCACGCCCGAGGTCAACGCCTTCATCGCCGGCTACGTCAAGGAAGACCCGCGCCGCCTGATTCCCTGCGGCAGCTTGCATCCGCGGCACAGCACCAACTTCATGGCCGACGTGGATCACCTGCTCCGTCTCGGCATACGCATGATCAAGGTCCACCCGCCGCACCAGTTGCTCTATCCCAACGACTACCTGCACGGCGTGAAGGAACTGGAAATCCTCTACCGCGCCGCCGAAGCCAACGGCGTGCCGGTGATGGTCCACACCGGGACGTCCATCTTCCCCGGCGCGCGCAACAAGTTCGGCGACCCCATCCACGTGGACGACGTGGCCGTGGATTTCCCGCGCCTGAAGATTCTGCTGGCACACGGCGGCCGTCCCCTGTGGATGAATACTGCGTTCTTCCTGGTGCGCCGCCACGCCAACGTCTATCTCGATATCAGCGGCATTCCGCCCAAAACCCTGTTGAAATATTTCCCGAGGCTGGAGGAGATCGCGGCGAAGACCGTCTTCGGCACCGACTGGCCGGGGCCCGGCGTCCCTGACATCAGGCAGAACCTGGACGATTTCCGCGCGTTGCCGCTCTCCGATGCAACGAAAGAGCAGATCCTCAAGAAGACGGCGCTAACGCTTTGGCCGGCGTGATAATGGCTCGTCCCTCCGGCCGCGCTTTTCTTGGCCTGTCGCCGCGCCGCAGGAAGTGTCATGCCGAGCGCATCGAGAAATTCTGCCCTATCCTCAGCTTGATCCTCCAAGTGATCTCCGCATGTAGTCCCAGCTCCTGAGAATAACAATACCAATCACCATCGCAAGCAATCCACACAAGCACATCTTCCAAGATCGATTGATTGCTCCGATGACGATTCCGGTCGCACCGCCCACCACTGGGATATAACCCGTCCAACACGTCAGGCGGAGGATAGCAAGTACTCCACCTAATGGTTCATTTGCTGGGGATGGCCTAAGGCGGAACACGAACACGAGGAGCATGTTCGTCGCGAATAAAGCGATGACAGGGACCAAAGTCGCCAGCAGGCTATGGGACTTTGTCTTTGCGATCAAGAAGAACATTGCCAAGTTGAAAATGAGAAGTCCGACAATTCTAATCTTCACTTAGTCACCACATCCTTAGTATTCATCACTGCGTCTATTATCTTACCGACGCTATCAAATATCTCCCGTTTAAGCGAACCGCTCGCAAGCCCTTCGAGAGCAGCCCACAAATCACCCGATGGCCCGATCCGCCTCTGTTTCCCTCCGCAATCACCCGATGACCCGATCACCCGATTCTCAATGGCCCAATAAAAATGGGGAGCTCGCGCTCCCCAACGTGAAACCTGAAAACGTGAAACTATTCTCCCGCCACTCCCGCACTGCTCATCATCACCGGGCGGTCGAGTTCCAGGAAGATTTCGGTTCCGGCCGGCAGTTGGGCGGAGTGCTTGGTCGCCAGCCAATGCGCGGCGACCAAGCCAAATCCCACGCCTCCGCCGATGAATAAGCCCTTGGCCCCGGCGGCCAGCACCCCGACGACCGCTCCCGCGCCGGCGCCCGCCACCATCTCGCCGTTGTCGCGCCCGCTGCGCGCGGAGCCATGGATCCGGCCTTCATCGTCCACCGTAGTGTGCGACGACTTGGCCGTGTCCATCACGGTGGCGGTGATCAGGTACTCGTTGCCGTTCGGCAAGACGATGCGGTCGGGCAGCAGCGCGATAGTGGGCTTGCCGGCGATACGCCGCGGCTCGCTCAGCTTGGTCACCCGGCCGCTCACCGACGCGCCCACCGGCACCATGGTGGCGCCGTTGACCACCACCGCCTCGGTCACACGCCCGGTGAACACGTCGCCCACTTTGCTCTTGTGGGTGGAAAGCGGTGTCTCCAGCTTCATGCGCAGGCCGGTTCCCGCCGGCAACGACGCGCCCTCTTGCGCCACGGCGGCTGCTGCCAGCAGCAGGATCGCCAACGTCATACGGATTACTCTCTTCATCACCATTCCTCCTTGGCTGACCTTGTGTTCAAAATCGATCACGGACTCGATGGCGCAAGCACTCAATCTCTTGCTGACTGCAACTGCTGCAATACCAAGCTTATGTCCGCCCGGTCTTTCTGGTCGGAGCTGACGTACACGAACCGCAGCATGCTCCTGTGGTCCACGATGCAGGTGGCTGGCCGTGCGATGTTGATGGCATCGTGCGCCAGCCAGTGATAGATGCCATAGGCCTTGGTGACCGCGCGGTCTTCGTCCAGCAGGAAGGGAAAGCTGACCGGATGCTCGGCGAGATACTTTTCCGGTTTGAACAAGCCGCCGCGCTTTTCGGCCGCGATGTACAACAGGCTCCCCACTCGCTCAATCTCGTCCTTGTGTGGCTCGAACTGGGCCATGCGTTTGACGCAGTTCGGTCACCACGTCCCTCGCAAAAACTCCAGGATCACCGGACCGCGCACCAGCACCTGGGGGAGGGAATAGACCTCGCTGCGATTCGCCGCCGCGAGCGTGAATTCCGGCGCACGATCGCCGATCCTCAAAGTTTGCGAGGAACCCGGCACGATTTCGACTTTAAGCCAGCCCAGGATGTCCGCAACATGCGAAACCAAAATGGGAACCAGCTTAGGCACGTGAACAGTCGGCTTCTCGAAAGCGGAGGGCAGCCCACCCAATCACCTGGTCGCACGCCCTCGCCGTCCGGCGCGTTGCACTATAATCGCCAGTCGCATGAGCAAGACCTACACCGGCACAGGATATCTCGCCGGCCGCCGCGTACGCTTCTATAAAGGCGATGACAACGTCCTGCGTCATTCAAACCCGCACGAGGAACTTATGACCGATACCAGCATTGGCGAAATTCGCGCTCGCGAGATTCTCGATTCCCGCGGCAATCCCACGGTCGAAGCCGAGGTTTACCTGGCCGACGGCAGTATGGGACGAGCCGCCGTCCCCAGCGGCGCTTCCACCGGCGAGCACGAAGCCGTGGAACTTCGCGACGGCGACCAGGCCCGCTACCTGGGCAAAGGCGTGCTCAAGGCGGTGGAGAACGCGAATGGCGAGATCGCCGAGGCGCTCTCCGGCATGGACGCCTGCGATCAGCGCGCGCTCGACGACAAGATGATCGAGCTCGATGGCACTGAGAACAAAGCGCGACTCGGCGCGAACGCCATCCTCGCCGTCTCCATGGCGGCGGCGCGCGCCAGCGCCGCGTCGCTCAAGCTGCCGCTCTACCGCTATCTCGGCGGTGTGAGCGCCAACGTGCTGCCCGTGCCCATGATGAACATCCTCAACGGCGGCGCGCACGCCGATAACAACGTGGATTTCCAGGAATTCATGGCCATACCGGTGGGCGCGTCGTCGTTTGCTGAAGCGCTACGCTGGGGTGCTGAAGTCTTCCACACCCTGAAGGGCGTGCTCAAGAAGCGTGGATACAACACCGCCGTCGGCGACGAAGGCGGCTTCGCGCCCTCGCTCAAGTCCAACGTCGAGGCCATCGAGGTTATTCTTGAAGCCATCCAGAAGGCCGGCTACAAGCCGGGCGAGGATATCGCCATCGCTCTCGATCCCGCCGCCAGCGAGTTCTATCAGGATGGCAAGTACGTTTTCAAGAAGTCTGACAAGTCGGCGAAGAGCTCCGACGATATGGTCCGCTTTTATGCCAAGTGGATGAAGGACTACCCCATCGTTTCGCTGGAGGACGGACTTTCGGAAGAAGATTGGGACGGCTGGCAGAACCTGACCAAAGAGCTGGGCGGCAGGATTCAGCTCGTCGGCGACGACATTTTCGTGACCAATATCCGGATCTTCGGCGAAGGCATCGAGAAGGGAATCGCCAACTCGATTCTGATCAAGCTCAACCAGATCGGCACCGTCAGCGAAACGCTCGACGCCATCGCGCTCGCCCGCCGCAACGGCTACACCTCGGTGATCTCGCACCGCTCGGGCGAGACCGAGGATACCTTTATCGCCGACCTCGCGGTCGCCACCGGCGCCGGGCAGATCAAGACCGGCTCCGCCTCGCGTACCGACCGCATCGCCAAGTACAACCAGTTGCTGCGCATCGAGGAAGATCTGGGCTCCGGCGCCCGCTTCCTCGGCCTCAAAGCGCTGAACTACCGCGGCGAGCTGGCGGCCAAGGTGGAAGCATGAACCAATCGCGAACGCCAAGGAACACTAACGTGAAACGATGGACGGCTTTCACCGCTTTTGTACTGGTCTGTGCTTCTTTCGCATGCAGCCAAACCGCGCCGGCAGCGAGTACGGCAGCACAGCCCAATGCTGCGAAAATTACGAAGATTCGGGAGTTGATCAACCTGATGGGCACGCCGGGCATTGCGGCCGAACTGATGAAGTCTCAGGCCGCCGGCATCAAGACGCTCTTGCCATTTCCGCCACGCGCGCAGGACGATTTCGAGAAAGAGCTCCTGGCCTCCATCGATGTGAATGAGCTCATCGATCTCATTGTTCCGATTTACGACCGGCATTTCTCGGAGGCGGACGTCGACGGCATGTTGGTTTTTTACCGGAGTCCTGTTGGCCAGCGCGTCACCAAAGCTCTTCCTGCAATCACGGCTGAATCCCAGGAGGCAGGAAAGGAATGGGGACAAGGACTTGGTGCGAAGGTGGGTCGGAAGATCGGGGAGAAGCTCGCCCACGGCGATTATGGCCCCTGGCCACCCGAGCAGCAGGATTCACCTCAGGAGAAGCACTGAGTTGCGGAAGATCCGGGATGACGGGCGTGGTCATGGCGTGATCAGGGGTGAACGAACTGCTTTGCCCCTCGACTAGCGCTGAAGCGCTCGCTCGGGGTGACAGATTAGCGAAGACTTATCATGCCTAGACCGAAGCCACTTGTCCTTATCATCCTCGACGGCTGGGGATACGCGCCGCCCTCGAAGGCCAACGCCATCTCGCTGGCGCGCAAGCCCACCTACGACCAGCTTCTGCGCGACTATCCCAACACGCTCATCCACACCAGCGGGCGCTATGTCGGACTGCCTGACGGGCAGATGGGCAACAGCGAGGTCGGCCACCTCAACATCGGCGCTGGCCGCGTGGTGTACATGGACATCACCCGCCTCGACCTGATGATCCAGAACGGAGAGTTTTTTTCCAACCCCGAGCTGCTGGCGGCCATCAAGCACGCGCGCTCGGGCTGGCGTCGCTTGCACATCTTCGGACTGCTTTCCGATGGCGGCGTGCATTCTTCCGAGGAGCATCTTTACGCGCTCCTGCGCATGGCCAAGCAGAACGGCGTGGACCGTGTCTTCGTCCACTGCTTCATGGACGGCCGCGACACCCTGCCCACCAATGGCGCCGGCTACATCGAGCAACTCCAGCAGAAGATGCGCGAGTACGGCGTCGGGAAGATCGCTTCGATCGAAGGCCGCTATTACGCCATGGACCGCGACCGCCGCTGGGAGCGCGTCGAGAAAGCCTTCGCGGCGATGGTTGAAGGCAAAGGCGAGGGCGGCGCCTACGTCGATCCGGTGCAGGGCGTGAAGGATTCCTACAACAAGGGCGTGACCGACGAGTTCGTCCTGCCGTTCGTCTGCGTGGACAACCGCGGCGAGCCGCTGGCCCGCGTTCGCGACGATGACGCCTGCATCGACTTCAACTTCCGCGCCGACCGCGCCCGCCAGATCACGCGCGCTCTTGCCCGCAGGAGCCATCTTTCGGCGGAAGACGGACGCGAGCTGCCCGGCGCCGAAGATCTGGATCGAACGATTCCCCGCGAGCGCGTCCCCGCAAACCTGCACTACCTGTGCATGACTCGTTACGACAAGCAGTTCACACTGCCCTACGTGGTGGCGCCGGAAGCGCTCTCTAATATCCTGGCCAACGTCATGGCCAACCTCCACATGCGCAACCTGCGCGTGGCCGAGACCGAAAAGTATGCGCACGTCACCTACTTCTTCAACGGCGGCGTGGAGCAGCCGTTTCCCGGTGAAGACCGCGTGCTGGTGCCTTCGCCCAAGGTCGCGACGTATGACCTGAAACCGGAGATGTCGGCCGGCGGCATCGCCGACGCGGTGGTTAAGGCGGTGAACGATACCGCCTTCGACGTGATCGTCGTCAACTTCGCCAACGCCGACATGGTGGGCCACTCCGGCAAGATCCCGCCCACCATCCAGGCGGTCGAAACCGTGGACGCCTGCCTCGGCCGCATCTACACTGCCGTGCGCCAGAAGGGCGCCGCCATGATGGTCACCGCCGACCACGGCAACGCCGAGATGATGATTGATCCCGCGACTGGCGGCCCGCACACCGCGCATACCACGAATCCCGTACCGCTCATCATCGTCAGTGATCAGGACAAGAAATTCACTCTCCGCCCCGACGGCGCGCTGCAAGACATATCGCCGACGGTTCTTGCCCTCCTGGGAATTCCGCAACCAAAAGAAATGACCGGACATGATCTACGGGTGATCACCCGATGACCCGATCTCCCGATGACCCGATATCATGACCCGATGAAGTTACTGATCATCATCCAGCATCCCTTCGCTCTCTGGAACGCGCCCCAGTGGCTGGGCGAGCGCATCCATGGCGAATTCCCGCAGATCGAGGTTGACCAGCGCAACACCTATAAAAACGTCGAAGACCACATCCGCGATGCGGAGATCTTCTTCGGGTGGTCGCTGCGTGGCGAGCAGGTCCGCGCTGCGAAGAAACTGCGCTGGATCCACTCCACCGCCGCGGCTGTCCACCAGTTGATGTCACCCGAGCTGCGCGCGAGCGACATCGTCGTCACCAACGCCCGCTCCGTCCACGGGCCGGTGGTCGCCGAGCACGCCATTGGGCTTATGTTTGCGCTGGCCAAGCGCCTGCCGGCGGCGGTGCGCTACCAGCAGCAACAGGTGTGGGCGCAGGAACAGATTAGCTGCCAGCATCCGCACCCGACGGAACTCGCCGGCTCGACCCTGGGCCTGATCGGCTACGGCGCGATCGGCAGCGAAGTCGCCCGCAGCGCCGCCGCTTTGGAGATGCGCGTGCTCGTGGTCCGCCAGCATCCCGACAAGAACAACGACGCCCTGTCATCCCGAGCGAGCGCGCCCGGGGTTGGCGCGAGAGTCGAGGGACCCCTACCTACCATCGAGACACTCGGCCTTGACCTTCTCGACGGCGTCGTCGAGCAATCCGACTTCCTCGTCCTTGCCGCGCCTCTCACTGAGAAGACACGCCACATCATCAATGCCGAGCGTCTCGCCCGCATGAAGCCCGCGGCGTATGTGATCAACGTTGCCCGCGGCGCGCTGATTGATGAGGCGGCTCTGACCGAGGCGCTGCGGAACCGCCGCATCGGCGGCGCCGCCCTCGACGTCTTCGACCAGGAACCATTGCCCGCGGGCTCGCCGCTCTGGGAGCTGGAGAACCTGCTTATCACGCCCCACACTGCCGCCACCACCGACAAGATGTGGGAGCGCCACTACGCGCTGATCCAAGAGAACCTCCGCCGCTATCTCGCCAGTGAGCCCCTGCTCGGCCTAGTGGACAAACAGGTGGGATACTGAGGATCGGGTCACCTCTGGCCAAAACCGTCCGGCAATAAAAAAGCCGCCCGGTTAGGCGGCTTCAAGGAGACAAGGGTCAATGGGAGCTGTTTTTCTCCCCCGCGGCCCGGGTGGGGGCCGCGGTCGTTCAGGGACATTCGCTTCGAACCAAACGTACCTCTCGATGCTGCAGCCTATTGAATGAAGCTTTGATTGGCAGTCGCGTATTTGTTCGCATGCCACACGTTCGCGCCGCTGGTGTTGCCATCAAAGAGATCATCCACCGAGTTGCTGAGGAAAAAGTTGTCCACGATCGAGTTCTGCTTGCTGCCCTTCTCCACCGCAATGCCGTAGCTCTGCGGGGGCGGGCCGGGATAGGAAAAGACCTCGAAGATGAAGTTGCCGCTGGGCGAGTGGGAGCTTCCGGTGCACGCCTGTCCTGAGGGCCCGGTACCCGAGCAGCCGAGGTAAACCCCGGCGACTCCGTTGTTCCATGCCCCGCCGAAATCGATCTGATTGCCGGATCCAGCCCGCACCCACACCCCGTAAACGGAGTTGTTATAGGCGCCAAAGCAACTGAGGTTGTTGTTATCTCCGTCTTTTATCAGCACGCCCGTGGTGTTGCCGGTGAAGTAGAAGCCTTCGGAAGTTACGTTATCCGCCAGACTCTGCATCCCGTATTGCCAGCCGCTGACCGTGGTGTACGTGCTGTTGGGGCCCGCGGCGGCGAGAAAAAGACTGCCGGCGGTCGACAGCAGATTAATGCCGACACCGGTTCCAGTTCCGGCTCCGGTGATGTTGTGACCGTTGGTGAAGAGTTTGACGTTGGCTGCGGCTACGTCGATGCAACTGCCGCGAGAAGTGAGGCCCTGAGCCGCAGTCAGATCCGAGTCTACGGTGTAGGCGCCCGCTGAGTTAATGGTGCATCCACAAGCCTGGATCGAGCTGCTGCAATTCTGTGCGTTTGCCACCCCAACCGCCACCAGCATCAACAGCCCCGCTGAAATGGCAAGCCTGCTAACCATGGTTCTCATTTGCTTTGTCCCTTGTTGCCGAAAGGATCGGCCCTGACTGCAACCTTTATGGTGCAATCGCCGGACCAAATCGCCGCACAGCCTAACCCACAGAAAAGACCGACTTTTTGGCAGAAAAGCAAACTGCGGGACGGTTGGCAGTATGTGCAAGGTTTTGCACAACCCGGGCCTGAAAACTACTGCAGCAGCGGCCGGAGCGCTGCCTGAAAGCGTGCGATGAAGTGTTCTTCCAGGAAATTCTCTTCCACACGCTGGCGGGCCGCGAGTCCCACGGCGGTGGCATATGCGGAATCGCCCAGCACGCGCACGGCGGCTTGGGTGATGGTGGAAGCCAGAAGGTCGTTGAGCAGGATGGCGCCGCCGTTGGGAAAGAGTTCGCTCATCACGGTTCCCGCCAGCCCCATGACCGGCACGCCCGCGGCTGCCGCCTCCACTCCAGCCAAGCCGAACCCCTCCTGCTTGGAGGGAAAGAAGAACAGCCGGCAGCGCGCGTAGAGTTGGTCGCGTTCCTGGTCGCTCAAGCGTCCGAGAAATTCGACCCCGGCGATCTGTTCCTGGGCGATGCGCCGCCGCAGCCGGGCTTGGTCATTACCGGCGCCGACGATGAGCAGCCTGGCGGCGGGAATGGATTTGCGCACTTCCGGCCAGGCATCGAGCACGGGATCGTGCCCTTTGAGGCGCTCCACCGAGGCCATGCGCCCCACGATCAGCCCCACCGGCGACAGTTCGCCGGCCCGCACCGCGGTTTGGCGCCGCGGCACTCCCAGCCAGGTCACTTTGACTTCCGGCAGCCACGGGTTCACCGCGCGCGCGGCCGTCACCGTGGTTGCGGAGTTGGAGAGCAGGATGTTGGCCTGCAGCAGCGCCTCGCGCCGCCGTGCGACCAGCGGTTCCCAGACCTCGATGCCGTGCAGGAAGACGCCGTACGGCACTCCCTTCAGCCGGGGGAGCAGATGGTGGATGGCGGCCAAGTGAACATGTTCGTAGAAGACGAAGTCGGGCCGGCTCAGCGAGCGCCAGAGCCCGCGGGCGGCGAACATCCCCTTGCGCAACGGGCGCGGCAGAGCCACCGGATGCCGCCACAGCGCCACCTCGTGCTCGCCGGCCAGCGCTTCCAGGATCGATTGCGAAACCACGCCGATGCCGCCGTGTGCCGTCCCCAACCCGGAGGTTACCAGCACAACTTTGCGACGAAGTCGCGCACTCATGGCAGAATGGGGATCACTGGTGAAACGAGAGTACCACAACTCATTCGCGAGCCTTCCGGCGTGAAGGTTCTGCACATCGTGCCGTCTTTCTATCCCGCCTTCAACTACGGCGGTCCCATCACTTCCGTCTACGAGCTGTGCTCCGGACTGGTGCGCCAGGGCTGCGAAGTGCGCGTGCTGACCACCGACGCCAACGGCCTGGGTTCCGTGCTCGACGTCGCCAAGGACGCCCCGGTCACGCTGCCGCCGGGCATTTCCGTGCGTTACTGCCCGCGAATTTTCCGCCATTCCGTCTCTCCGCAACTGGCGCGGCGGCTGGCGCCTTCGATACGCTGGGCCGACCTGGTCCACCTCACTGCGGTTTACAACTTCCCCACGATCCCCACGCTGGCGGCGTGCCGCTGGCTCCAGAAGCCGCTGGTGTGGTCGCCGCGAGGCGCGCTGCAACGCTGGCCAAGCTCGCGGCGTCCGGGGCTGAAGGCAGGATGGGAAAGCCTCTGTCGCCGGCTCGCTCCTCGAGGCATGGTGCTGCACGTCACCTCGGAGCAGGAGGCCGCGGAGAGCGTAGCCAAGTTTCCCGGCGCCTGCGCCGCGGTGATCCCCAACGGCGTCGAACTGCCGCCGCGGCTTGAGCACCGTAACGGTTCCGGAGACCTGCGGCTGCTGTTCCTCGGCCGTCTTGATCCCAAGAAAGGCATCGACAACCTGCTGGCCGCCTGCCAGCGACTGCAAGTCGCGAAGCCTTGGTGCTTGACCATCGCGGGCGCGGGCGATGCGGACTACAGCGCCGCCCTCGAGGAAAGCGCTCGCCAACTGGGATTGCGCGAACGCGTCAGCTTTGTGGGCGAGGTGCGCGGCCAGGCCAAGACCGATCTGTTCGCCGCGAGCGACCTCGCGGTCTTTCCCTCGCACACGGAAAATTTCGCCATGGTGGTGGCCGAGGCGCTGGCGCATGGCGTTCCCGTGATCGCGAGCAAGGGCACTCCGTGGAGCGGCATCGAAGCGCACGGATGCGGCCTCTGGGTGGAGAACGATCCCGCTACCCTGGCCGCAGCCATCGAGCGCATGAGCCGCATGCCGCTCGCCGAGATGGGCCAGCGCGGCCGCCGCTGGATGGAGGAGGAATTCACCTGGGAAACAGTCGCGCGGGAGATGCTGCGACTTTATGGTAAGCTCGTGCTCAAAGAACAAAGTGCTCCCTGACTCTGGATTTTTTTGCTGCTCAACATCACGGGCCACTCGCATCACGCCGAGCCCATCGAGCCGGTGCGTTTCCATCCCTTGCCAGGAGTCGTGACCGACTGAATGTGCGGAATCGCCGCATTGCTGGGGAAGCACAAACCGGAATGCGCGGCGGCCATGGTCCACACCATGAACGACGCCCAGGCGCATCGCGGTCCCGATGACCAGGGCGCGGTGGTGCTGCAGGTGGGCGGGGGCATCTTGGGCCTGGGCAACCGCCGGCTGGCCATCCTTGATCTTTCTCCGCACGGGCACCAGCCCATGCACAATCCCGACACGGGCGATGCGCTGGTGTACAACGGCGAGATCTACAACTCGCCTGACCTCCGCCGCGAGCTGCAACAAGCGGGCTTTACCTTTCGCGGCCGCAGCGACACCGAAGTGCTGCTGCGGGCCTTTCAGCATTGGGGCGTGGATTGCCTCCCACGTTTGCGCGGCATGTTCGCCTTCGCCCTCTGGGACGCGCGCCGTTCGCGCCTGCTGATTGCCCGCGATCATCTCGGCATAAAGCCGCTCTACTACGCCGCGCGCGAAGGCGAATGGTTTGTGTGCGCGTCGGAAGTCCGCGCCCTGATGAGCAGCGGCCTGGCGCCGCCGGTGGTGAGCCAGCGCGCTCTCGCCGGTTATCTTGCGTACGGCGCCGTGCAGGAACCCCTCACATTGTTCGAGGGCGTGTTCACCCTGCCGCGCGGCGCGTGGAAAGAATTCGACAGCCTCGGACGCGCGACCGCGCAGGGCACGTACTGGCAATTCCCGCGGCCGGACGGCGAACGCCAGCGCAGCCTGGAGGAAGCGGCGGAAGAAGGCCGCGCGCTGTTCGAGCAGTCGGTGCGCCGCCACCTGCTCAGCGACGTGCGCGTCGGCATCTTCTTGAGCTCCGGCCTCGATTCCACCGCCGTGCTGGGCATCGCTCGCCGGTTCCAGAACGCGACCGATCACCTCAATGCCTTCACCGTCTCCTTTTCCGATGATCCTGTGTACGACGAGGCGGCCATCGCCCGCATCACCGCGGCGCGCTTCGGCGTGCAGTACCACGAGTATCCGGTAGAGGAATCGACCGCGCTGGCATGGATGCGCGACGCCCTCGCCGCCATGGACCAGCCCTCGATGGACGGCTTCAACACCTACCTGGTGGCGCGGGCGGTGCACGAGCAGGGCATCAGCGTGGCGCTCTCCGGCATGGGCGGCGACGAACTGTTCGCCGGATACAACAGCTTCCGCCGCGTCCCGCGCCTCCACCGCGCGATGGCGTGGATGGCGTCGCTGCCACCGAGATGGCGCGCGGCGCTGGCGCGCAACCTCGCGCTATCCATGAACTCGGTGGTGCGCTCCAAAGCCGCGGACATCGCCGCCGCCGGCCCCGACTTCCTCGCCATCTACTTCCACACCCGCCGCCTGCTCTCCGACCACGGCCTGGCGGGGCTCGGCCTCGGATTCTCGGAACTGGATCTCACGCCGAACTACCAGGTTCCGGAGCTGAACTGCGACGGATGGGTGGCGGCGTCGGACCCGGTGGCTTCGGTGGCGCGTCTGGAGTCGGCGTTTTATCTGGAGAACGTGCTGCTGCGTGACAGCGACGTCTTCGGCATGGCCAACTCGATCGAGATTCGCGTGCCGCTGCTCGACCTCGATCTGGTGGATTGGGCTTTCCGCCTGCCCGGCGATTTGCTGCTACCCAAAGGCGCTCCTTCCAAGCACCTGTTGCGCACCATGTGTGCCAGCCTCTATACCCCTGCTCAGTTGGAGCAGGGCAAGCGCGGCTTCATGCCTCCCATCGGCCTGTGGTTGCTGGGACCGCTGCGCGAGACCATGGAAGAGAGCTTGCGTTCGCTGAAAAACTCCGGCCTCATCGATCCCTCCGGGATCGCGCCCATCACCCAAACCTTCTTACGAGAACCGAGGAGCCCGGCGTGGTCGCGCGTCTGGGCGATGGTGACATTGGGACATTGGTTCGCGCAGCACAAGTCGGCGCCCGTTCTGGTGCAGTAACCGAAGCCCAGCCGGGCGGCGATCGCCCGAGGGTCTCGGTTATCGTGCTTGCCTATAACGAGGAGGCGAACCTTCCCGATTGCCTTGAGAGCCTGAAGCATCTCGACTGCGAAGTGCTGGTGGTGGATTCCGGTTCGACCGATGGCACGCGCGAGATCGCGCGCCAGGCCGGCACCGCCGTCTTCGAGCATCCCTTCGAGACTTACGGCGCGCAGCGCAATTGGGCGCAGCAGCATTTGCTTCTGGCCGCCGAGTGGGTGCTGCATCTCGATTCCGACGAGCGCCTCACCCCCGAACTGGCCGCCGAGATCAACGGCATCCTGCTCAATCCGCCGGCGGATGTGGATGGCTTCCTCTTCCGCAAGCGCACCTTCTTCATGGGCCGCTGGATCCGGCACGGCGGACACTACCCCTCCTACCATCTGCGACTGTTCCGCAAGGACCGCGGCGGATGCGAAGAGCGCCTCTACGACCAGCACTACGTGGTGCGCGGCAACGTGCGCAAGCTCCAGCACGACTACATGGACGTGCTGACTTCGGACTTGAGCGTGTGGTCCACGCGCCATGTACGCTGGGCGGAGCTGGAAGCGCGCGAGATCGCTGAAGGCTGCGATCCCGAGGGCCGGGTCGAGGCCTCGCCCTTCGGCAATCCCATTGAGCGCCGGCGCTGGCTGCGTGAAGGGCTCTACTGGAAGCTGCCGCTGTTCCTGCGCGCGTTCCTCTATTGGTTCTACCGCTATTTCCTTCGCCTCGGGTTTCTCGACGGCAAGGAAGGGATGATCTTTCACTTTCTCCAGGGCTTCTGGTTCCGCTTCCTCATCGACGCGAAGCTGTTCGAGATGCGAAAGCGGCAAGCGAAGAGCATTGCGCCAGCACCGAGGCAGTAAACCCGTGTGTACTTACGGTTGCGCTTGCCTTGGACTAAGATTTTGAAAACTGAGTTTCAACAATTTGTTTCGGCCAGCCAGCAGGGGAGTGGGTTTGTACATCCTGGGAATTAATGCTTACCACGGGGACGCGTCGGCCGCGATCGTGCACGATGGCAAGCTGGTGGCCGCCGCGGAAGAAGAACGGTTCAATCGCAAGAAGCATTGCGCGGGCTTTCCCACGCTGGCCATCCGCTACTGCCTCGACGCCGCCGGCATAACCGCTGCCGAACTCGATCACGTCGGCATCTCGCGCGATCCCTCGGCGCACCTGCACAAAAAGATACTGTTTTCGATCACGCGGCTCTCGGGCCTGTCGGGGCTGATTGCCGCTCGGCTGGCCAACGCCGCCAAGGTGCGCAACCTGCGCGAGGAACTGGCGCACTCGCTCGACGTTCCCGGCGACTCCTTCCGCGCCCAGTTCCATAACGTGGAGCATCACAAGGCGCACATGGCGAGCTGCTTCCTGGTCTCCGGCTTCGACAAGGCTGCGATCCTCTCCATCGATGGCTTCGGCGACTTCATCAGCACCATGTGGGGCTGCGGGGAAGGGAACCGCATCGAGGTCCAGGGCGTGATCGAGTATCCGCACTCTGTCGGCATCGTGTACACCGCTACCAGCCAGTATCTCGGCTTTCCCAAGTACGGCGATGAAGGCAAAGTGATGGGCCTGGCGCCCTACGGCCAGCCGCGCTTCCTGGAGCAGTTCCGCGACATCGTCCAGACCGAGCGCGACGGCGGTTTCAAGCTCAACCTCGACTACTTCCTCCACCACTCCGAAGGCGTGGAGATGACGTGGGACGACGGCTCGCCCACCATCGGCCGCATCTTCTCCGACAAGTACATCGAAACCTTCGGCCCCGCGCGCAACAACGGCGTGCCGCTGGCCTCGCATTACGAGGACATCGCCGCCTCGCTGCAGGCGCGGCTGGAGGAAGTCGGATTCCACATCCTCAAGCACCTGCACCAGAAGACGGGAAGCAAGCGGCTGGCGCTGGCCGGCGGCGTCGCGTTCAACTCGGTGATGAACGGCAAGATCCTGCTCAACACGCCCTTCGAAGAAGTGTACGTGCAACCGGCGGCGGGCGATGCCGGCACCGCGCTCGGCGTCTGCTACTGGATCGAGAACGTGCTCCTCCAGCGGCCGCGCACCTTCATCATGGGCCACGCCTACACCGGTCCGGAATACAAGAATGGGCAGATCGAGCGCGTCGTGCGTTCGAGCGGGCTCGATCATCGCCTGCTCGACGACGCCGAACTTACGCGCGCGGCGGCGCAGGCCATCGCGGCGACGGACGCCTGGCCGTGGCTCGCACTGCTCGGAGGCCTGGGACTGCTGACGGACTGGCTGCTGTTCGGCCGAAGCCGGGCGCGAGGATACCGCCTCGCCGGCGAGGCTCGCGGCGGATCGCAGCAACCGCGGTCGTGGAGGAAAGCGTCATGACGTTTCTTCACCCGTGGATTCTGGCGATCGCCTGGCTACCGCTGGGCTGGATGGCGTTCGAGTGGACGCGCACTTCGCGGCGCATGGGTCTGGCGCTCAAGGCGATCTCGTTCGTCGCGATCCTGGCGGCGCTGGCGGAGCCGCGAGTCAACCTGGCCGAGACCAAGGTCGCGCTGGCGGTCCTGGTGGATACATCGGCGAGTATCCCGCCCGCGGATTTGCAGAAAGCGTCGGATCTCTCGGGGACAATGGCAGGCGCACAGGGCCGGCACTGGATGCGCGTGATCCCGTTTGCCCGCTCCACGCG
>Ga0181521_10000282_pt1 | contig 60936 bp, 51 predicted proteins | sample PEATcosm2014_Bin_32_FD_119764 | JGI IMG/M metagenome (GOLD analysis project Ga0181521, IMG submission 119764) | Peatland microbial communities from MTU Mesocosm Facility, Houghton, MI, USA - PEATcosm2014_Bin02_60_metaG | ecosystem: Environmental > Terrestrial > Soil > Wetlands > Peat | place... | reverse complement strand
AGCTCGGGTCCGATGCTGCCGCCTTGCCCGGCGATCATATGGCAGGCCGCGCAGCCGCTGGAGTTGTAGAGAGCTTCGCCTCTCTTGGGATCGCCCGTTGCTGCTCCGGAGGTTATTGTGCTGTCCATCGTTCGGAGATAAGCCACGATGTTTGCTGTTTGTCTTTCCGAGACTGTGGAAGATCCCGGCATTGCGGTGCCCGGGATTCCTCTCCTGATGATATCTTGCACCGCTCGATCGCCTAAGCCGGCTGGAACACCGTGAAGACTAGGACCGTCTCCACCGCCGGCATCCGCTCCGTGACACACAGAGCAGTTCTGTTCGAATAGATGCTTGCCTTGTTCGAGATCGACCGGAGCGGCCGGTGCGGCCGCAGAAGCGGAAGAGACCTGCGCAGTCTGGGATTCCTGGCCTGCGGCCTGAGAACTGTGAGACGCATGCAAAGCCAGAATCCACGCTATGAAAGGCAAAGCGACAAGTCGGAAGCACCTGACTGCATTCACACAGCCCCCACTCACCTTCGCTGGTCCCTCGCCAAAATTCCCGCCGGGGCTGAAATGAATAACATAGAGGCCGCCCGGCCGCCAGCGTTCTGTTATAACTCCGACCATGTTCAACGTGTTTTTGCTCTGGTTCGTCTGGATGCAACCGCGGCCCCGGCCAGAGCGTCTGATTAGAATAGAAGCGAGGCAGCCATGCGAAGGAACCTTCAGTTTGGGCTGGCCGCAGCAATCCTGCTTGGTTCGTCTTTCCTCATTTCGTCCACTGCGCAAGCGCAGCGGATGGCCCCGGCTTCTGCTTCGCGTGTGGTCACCGTACAATCGCGCCCGGTGCGTACCGTGCGACCAGTAACCCATCGAAATGGCGGCTTATCCGGCGCGAGCTTCCGCGCGACTTCAAATGGCTTTGCGCCGGCGGCGAGTGGCTCGCCCCTTTCGTTACAACAATTGCTCAATCCGGTTCCTCCGCCGGGATTTGACTACGCGTACCTCGCGGCGATGGATAGCGACCTAGCCGTAAAAGCGTTCATCGATCCAGTGACCCAATTGCGCCTCGCAGCAGCGGAGCGCGTCCTCCGGGATACGGGCGGATTTGCCGGCTCGAGTTTCTACCTGCTTGGTAGCGGAGGCGGCTACTATCTCCCGGCTGAATCCGACCAGACGGAGCAACCGCCGCAACAGCAGTCGCAACAGCCCCAGATCATCGTTCTGCAACAAGCGCCCCCGGCCCAGCAAAACGCCCAACCCGTATCCGAGGCCGCGCCCGAAGCAGCGCCTCTTCCTGACGTAGGCCAGTTCATCCTCGTTCTTCGCAACGGCACAAAGGTTCAGGCCGTCGCGTTCACTCGCTCGAACGATAAAATTGTGTACATCACCCTCGACGGCAGCCGCCGCACCATTGCCTTGGCCGATCTCGACTCCGCCGCGACCGTCCGCGTCAATGAGGAACAAGGCACCCCGCTTCAGCTTCCGCTGTAGACCGTCAGCGTCCACGCGACGAATAGACGAGAACCGCGCCGATCGCGGCGAAAACTCCCGCGTATAGGAATCCGGCCGTAACGCTCACGCCTGACCACAGCGCGCCCACCGCGATGCTCGACACAAGATCGCCGATCCCGTTCGTTGTTGCGAGCACGCCGAAGCCCGAGCCGCGGACCGCATTCGGCAGCAGCTCTGCCGCCAGCGATTTCTCGACCGACTGTTGAACCGCTCCGTGCACGCCTGCGAGCCCAAACAGAATGGCGAGAACGACGATCGTGGGCCGCTCGAAAATGAACGCGATGTAGGTCGCCGCGCCGATGGCGTAGCCGGCGGCCAGCAGCCCCCGTTTTCCGACGCGATCCGCCAGCGCGCCCGCGGGATACGAAGCCAGCGCGTTCACAACGTTGTAGAACGTGTACAGGCCGACAGCAACGGTCGCGGCCCGGCCCGCGCCAAAGCGAGGCGTAAGAATCTGACTGGCCCGCAGGATCAGGAGTGTTGGCGCAAAATCGCCAATCCCGTGCGCGAGCACTCCGCCAAGATAATGCCAGTAAGGCCGCGGGAGTTGCGCGAGCCGCGATGCGAAACCCGTGAAAGGATGTGCTGCGAGATGGCCGTCCTTCTTGGGTGCCGGCGCGAGAAACGCGAAGCATACCGCGGCCGTTAGTCCGGGAAGCAGCGTCCATTTCAGGACGCCGCGCGCGCCGAGCACTCCCAGCAGCGCCGTGGCGCAGAGCGGGCCGAGCACCGCGCCGAGCGTATCCATCGCGCGCTCGAATCCGAATACGCGGCCCTCCTGGCTCGGCGCGACGCAATCCGCCAGCAGCGTGTCGCGGGACGGCCCGCGGCTGCCGCGCCCCATCCATCCGAACGCGCGCAGCAGGAGCACCATCGGCCAGCTCTGTGCGAACGCGTAGCCAAACGTCGTGAGCGCCGTCGCGCAGTAACCGACGATCCCGGTGGGCTTGCGCCATGGCGCGTGGTCGGCGATGAAACCGCCCGCGAGCTTCGCGAAGCTCGAAAGCCCGTCGGAGACGCCTTCGATCACGCCGAGCGCCACAGCGGGCGCGCCCAAGCTCGCCAGAAATGCCGGCAGGATCGCTGTCGCCGCTTCATGACCCCAATCCGAGAAAAGGCTCGCGAGGCCAATCCCGAGAACGCCGCGCGTCAGCCAGCGTTTCGAGGGAGAAGGCGATGCGGAAGACGCAGGCGAAGGTTCACTCATGATCGTGGCGCTGCAAGCGCCCATCGTATGCGGCGAGTCCAGTCAACACAAGTCGCGATCCGGCAGTGTAGAATCGGCGGCCAGAACATGCGAGCCGTGATTCAACGAGTGAGCCGGGCGCGAGTGACCGCCGATGGCCGCGTCACCGGAGAAATTGACGCGGGGCTCGTTGTGCTCGTTGCCGTGGGACGTGAAGACTCGGCGGAAACAGCCGCATCGATGGCTGAAAAGATCGTGCACCTGCGAATTTTCAACGACGATCAGGGCAAGATGAACCGCTCGCTTCTCGATACTGGCGGCGCGATTCTCGCCGTCTCGCAGTTCACGCTCTATGGCGATGCGCGCGGCCAGCGTCGCCCGAGTTTCATCCAGGCCGCTCCGCCCGACCAGGGTAAGGCGCTCTACGAGGAATTCGTGCGCGCGCTCAAAGCGCTCAACGTGCGCGTGGAAACCGGCGTGTTCCAAGCGCACATGTCCGTCGAACTTGCGAACGACGGCCCCGTCACCATTCTTCTCGACTCCGACAAGCTCTTCTGACGACCCGGCCAGGGTCGTCATCCTGCCTGCTCTAACGAAGGAAGGGAAGCCGACGCCTTCGGTTTTGGTTGGCTGAATGATCTCTTCTCCTTTTTCGGGCGCCGACGCTCGCTTTCCGCGGGCCGCCGCTCGCTTGCTATGCCGCGACAGGTGTCTTACGCTTCTTCGTGGGGCCATCCATGAACGAAGTTGAGAGAATCCTCGACCAGATGGATCGCGCGTTTTCGGGCGATGCCTGGCACGGCCCGTCGCTGATGCGCCTGCTCGAAGGAATGTCCGCCGAAGACGCTTCGAAGCACGCCGTCGCCGGCGCGCACTCCATCTGGGAGCTCGTGCATCACATCGGCGCGTGGAACACGATCGTGCATCACCGGTTGCAGGGAGAAACCGTCGAAGTGACCACGGAGCGCGATTGGCCTCCCGTCTGGGAAGTGAGCGAACCGGCCTGGAAACGCGCGCTCGAGAGCCTGACCGAAAGCCGCGCCCGCCTCCGCGAGGTCGCGGCGGGATTGAAGGACAGCCAGCTGGACGAAAAGCCGCCGGGAAGCCCTGTGTCTCGCTACACGGTCTTGCACGGAATCATTCAGCACGACCTCTATCACGCCGGACAAATCGCCGTCCTGAAAAAAGCTTTGCGATGAAGGAGCGCGCAGGGTGTCGATAGCCTTCCGCTCCGACCCGCTCGCTGAACTCTCATACTTCGTCGTGCTCGCCGGCTGGCTTGGCTTCGCCGTGATCGTCGTTCTGGGCAAGCGAGACTCCGCCAGCGGCGCGGCAAAGCGTGACGTGCGATCAACCGTGGGAATGCTGTTGCAGGGCGCCGGTTACGCGATCTGTTTTGGATTCTTCCGGAGATACTTCTCGCCTTTCCTTCCAATGTCAAAGGCTGCCGAAGAGATCCTCACTGGCGTGACGATTGCGCTCGTGATTGTGTCCGTGTGGCTGTGTTGGGCTGCCGCGCGAACGCTCGGCAAGCAGTGGGCGCTCGTCGCTCGCGTGATTGAGGGCCACGAATTGGTCATGACCGGCCCGTATGCCATTGTGCGCAATCCGATCTATCTGTCCATGCTCGGCATGTACTTGGCGTCTGCTCTCGCCGTCAGCCGGTGGCAGGCGCTCCTTGGCGGGCTTGTTGTGTTCCTCGCCGGCACCGCGATTCGTATTCGCACCGAAGAAAAACTCCTGCGCGATGCGTTCGGCGCGAAGTTCGACGACTACGCGCGTCGCGTTCCCGCACTCTTGCCCTGGCTGCTTCGATAGGCGGATGTAACCGCCGCAGAAACCTGCGCGTCCCATCGGTTTTGCTGATAGTATTCTGCCGACTTGGGGAGGGGGACCTCGATTCATGCGTTCTAAGATAATGAAATTGGCTGTTTCCGTCGTATTGCTTGCGCCGCTCGCGCCGGCGGGCAGGGCGCAGAATGCTGCCGATTGGCCGATGTATCGCCGCGATCTGGGCGGCACGGGCTATTCGCCGCTGAAGCAGATCAACGCGGATAACGTCACAAAGCTTGTGCAGGCTTGGTCCTTTACATTGTCCGAACGCGGCGGCCTGGAGGTCACGCCGATTGTGGTCGGCGGTGTCATGTATCTCCCTGGCACGGGGCACGTCTTCGCGCTCGATGCCGACTCCGGAAAAGAGATCTGGCGCTACGATGTCGCTCAAGGACCCACCCGCGGCGTCGCCTATTGGCCGGGTGATAAGGACAATCCTCCGCGCATCATCCTTACTACCTTCAGCCGCAAGGTAATTGCTCTGGACGCCGCGACCGGCAAACTTGTGCCCACCTTCGGCAAGGATGGCGTCGTCGAACTCACCGTGGGTTACAACGGCGTTCCCACGATTTACAAGAATCTTGTTTTCCTGGGCGCGAGTGTCGGTGAGTTGCCCGTCGGGCCTCCGGGCGATACCCGCGCACTCGATGCGCGCACTGGCGCGCTTCTTTGGACTTTCCACACGGTTCCCCAGCCGGGCGAAGTCGGCCACGAAACGTGGCTGGACGATGGCTGGAAGGGCCGCTCCGGCACGAATGTCTGGGGCTGGTACATGACCGTCGATGAAAAGCGGAATCTCCTCTACATGCCCATCGGAGGACCTTCCCCCAACTACTACGCCGGCGACCGCCCGGGCAACAACCTCTTCGGCAATTCCATCGTCGCTGTCGATGCCGACACGGGAAAGCTGAGGTGGTATTTCCAGACAATTCATCACGATCTGTGGGATCAGGATCTGCCGCCGGGACCCGGCCTCGTTGATATCAAACAAAAGGGCAAAGAGATTCCTGCGCTGGTCGCAATCGGCAAGACCGGCCTGATGTTCATCCTCAACCGCGAAACCGGCAAGCCCGTCTTCGGTGTTGAAGAGCGCCCCGTCGCCAAAGGCGACGTGCCCGGCGAATGGTATTCACCCACTCAGCCGTTTCCATTGAAGCCCCCTCCCCTCGCTCGCATGAGCTACAAGCCGGAGGACATGGTCACGGCCGACGACACAACTCCGGAGCACGTCAAGGCCTGCCAGGACCTGCTCGCCAAGAGCGGCGGCAGCTTCTACAACGCTGGGCCCTTCACGGGTTGGCTCTATCATGAGGACGGCACGCCGCCTAAGACGACGATCCAATTCCCCGGAGGAACGGGCGGCACCAATTGGGGCGGGGTCGCTACCGACCCGACCTCGGGCTACGTTTTCGTGCAGACGCACGATATGTCGCTCATCGGCTGGCTCGAGAAGAAAAAGGCCGGGTTGGTGTACGGCCGGGGCAACGAAGGTTCGATGCAAACATATGACCGCGGAAGCGTAGACGGTCCGGGCCCCTATTTTAGTTTCAGCGCTCCGGTGAAGGACGCCAGCGGCAAAGTGATCGGAAACTGGCCCTGTCAGAAACCTCCCTGGGGTCGGCTGTATGCGATCAACGCAAACACGGGCGACATCGCCTGGCAGTCGGTGATCGGCATTACCCCGGGACTCCCGCCAGGCAAGCAGAATACAGGCGGCGGTGGCAGCGCCGGCCCCATCGCGACGGCCGGCGGTTTGGTGTTCATCGGCGCAACGCCGGACAATCGCTTCCGTGCCGTTGATTCCAAGACCGGCAAGGAACTCTGGGTCACCGACCTCGGCAAGAACGCCAACGCCAACCCGATGACCTATCAGGGCAAGAGCGGCAAGCAGTACGTCGCCATCGTCGCCGTCGACAGCGTGTACGTCTTCGCATTGCCCTAGTCGCGCACTCTCCGGCACGCAGCCCGAAAGGGCTGCGTGCCGTTGCCTTCCCTCCCCTCGAATAACCATCTACGCGCATCCTCGTCGCTGTTTTGAATGTATATCGTGATACGATACAATTCGTTCTTGAAGATGGCGCGGCCAATCGACTACGCGGCTCTCGCGGATTTCCGGTATGAAATCCGCCGCTACCTGAGCTTCGGACAGCGCGCCGCGCGCCCGGCGGGCATCGAGCCGCAGCAGTATCAGGCGTTGCTGGCGATCAAGGGCCAGGCGCTTCCGTCGAAGGCCACCATTGGTTTCTTGGCCGAACAGATGCAGATCGAACATAACAGCGCCGTCGAACTCAGCGGCCGTCTCGAAGCGAAGCGCTGCGGTCTGTGATTGCTCGCGAGCGGCATTCGCGCGAAACGCGCGGTCCCTCGCGGCGTCGCTCAGGCTTCAAACGTAACGCGACGGACGGCGGCCGCAGGCCGTAGCAGGCTCCGCCGCAACGACTCAGGAGGCTCTTTCGTGGCATCTCCCGGCAACGTCTCCAGAAGAGCGGGCGTTTCGCCGCCCGCCGGCTACCGGATCGGCTGGATTTCACTCGTGGCGGCCGCAATCGGGATCCTGGCCGGAGTCATCGCCTATCTTCTGTACGATCTTATCGGCCTGTTCACAAATCTCGCGTACTACCACCAATGGTCGTTTCATTTCCGCAGCCCCGGAAACACGCCATTCCGCCTCTCGATTCTGGTGATTCCTCTGATAGGCGGTTTGTTCACCGCCATTGCTGCCAAGTACGGCTCGCCCAAGATCAAAGGACACGGCATCCCGGAAACCATGGAGGCCGTGCTCACGGCGCGAAGCCGGATCAACGCTCGCGTCGCCATTCTGAAACCCATCTCCGCGGCGATTTCGATCGGCACGGGCGGCCCCTTCGGCGCCGAAGGCCCGATCATTCAGACGGGCGGCGCGTTCGGGTCTCTCGTCGGCCAGTTGCTCTCGACGACCGCGGCCGAGCGCAAGGTGTTGCTCGCCTGCGGGGCGGGCGCGGGCATGGCGGCCACGTTCAACACGCCGATCGCCGGAGTGATCCTCGCGATCGAGCTGCTGCTCTTCGAATTTCGCGCGCGATCCTTCATTCCCCTCGTGATCGCGAGCACGCTGGGCACGAGCGTCCGCGTAATCCTGCTCGGCCAGCACTCCATGTTCTCGATGGGCGACGTCAATTTCGACGTCCTGCACGGCCTGCCGTTCTACGTTCTGCTCGGGGTTATCTGCGGCGGTGCGGCCATCGTCCTCACGAAGCTGCTGTATGGGGTGGAGGATTGGTTCGAAGGCCTGTCCCCCAGGATCAACGAATTCTGGCATCCCGTGATCGGCTCTCTCGCGGTGGGCGTCATCGGGTTTTTCGTTCCGCGGATCCTCGGCGTCGGCTACGACACGATCTCTGACATTCTGAACAACAATCTCGCGCTGAAGATCGTCCTGCTGGTCATGCTCTGCAAATTCATCGCCGTGGTGATCTCGCTGGGCTCGGGCACGTCCGGCGGGTTACTCGCGCCCACCTTCATGTGGAGTTCGGCTCTGGGCAGCGTATTCGCGATGGTTGTCAACCGCATCTACCCCGCCGCCCATCTGGATCCCGCCGCGTACGCCCTGGTCGGCATGGCGGCGGTGTTTGGCACCGCCGCGCGCGCCACGTTCGCGCTCATCGTTTTCGCCTTCGAGATCACGCGGGATTACAACGCTGTCCTCCCCTTGATGCTGGGCTGTGTCATCGCGCAGATGATCGGGCTTCGTTTCCTGCCGAGATCGATCATGACGGAGAAACTCGCGCGCCGTGGTCTCCACGTTCCCGGCGAGTACGAAGCCGCGGTGCTGAAGATGGTGCATGTCGGCGACGTAATGAGGAAAGACGTCCAGCCCATCCCGGCGGACATGCTCGTGTCGGAGCTTGCGGGGCGGCTGGGCGCGGGTAAAGCGGAAGGAGCGGAAGAAAATGGCGCGCCGCGCGAGCCCCTAAATCTGATCCGAGGGCTTCCCATCGTGGACAAGGACCAACGCCTCGTCGGAATCGTGACTCAAGGCGACCTGTTGCGCTCGATCGAGAACGATCCCTCCGGCGCGGCAACCGTTCTCGAGGCAGGCTCCGACCGTCCCATTGTCGCTTACCCGGATGAACTGGTCTTCGACGCGCTCGAGCGGATGGTTCAGAACAACGTCGGCCGCCTGCCGGTCGTGGACCGGAAGGATCCGAGAAAAATGGTCGGCTACTTCAACCGGTCGAGCCTGCTGGGAGCGTGGAACCGCCAATTCGAGGAAGAAAGCGTGCGCGAGCACGGCTGGCTCGCCGGCTGGCGCGGGGCCAACTCACGCCGCTCGTGAGGCTGGGGAAAGACGCTGTTGGTTTGAGTTCGTAGGGGCGGGTTTCAAACCCGCCCTTGTGACCGCGCGAAGCGCGCACGTCTGCGCTGCCCCTCTCGCGGCATGTAGTCAGAGCGTCAGTGAATCCCGAGCTTGTCGATGATGCGCAGGACGTCCCCGGCGGAAATGTCGTACAGCGTGTGTTCGTCTTCCTGCTCGAGCCGCTCGCGGAGATACTCGGCGCCAATGTAGCTGGCTTCTCGGTCGCTCAGATTCCGCCCGGCGCGCTCGCGAAACGCGACGAAACCCGTATGCGCCAGACCGAGCACCGCGCCTTTGCCGTCGACGAAGAACTTGCAGTCCATCGTATCGCTGTGGCGTGTCGCGATGCCGTTCCAGCAGTGAGAGAAGCGGCACCGATAGACGTAGTCCGTCACCTTCGACGGCACGTCGAAGGCGCCGATGAACTCGCTCATCGCGCCGGCATTGGGGATCGTCGGGACCGCCGCTGCTTTTGCCATCTTGAGCCCTACTTCCTCGCCGCCACCACCGCAGGCTGCTGCAAATGCTGATACGCGCGAATCGCCGCCGCCACGCCCGCTCCCGCAGGCACCCGGAATCCTTGATCGAGCAGCGTCTTTTCGAGCGATGCGAGGAACCGCAGCACGTTCGGCTTCTGGCACGAATAGCCCATCAGCCCCACGCGCCAGATTCGGCCCTTCACGGGTCCGAGGCCTCCTGCGATTTCGATGTTGAATTCATCGAGCAACTGCGTGCGCACCTTGCCGTCTTCAATCCCCGCGGGGATGTTGATCGCCGTGACGGTCACCAGCCGGTCCGCCGGGTTGGAAACGAACAGCTCGAGTCCCATCGCTTCGAGTCCCGCGATCAGCGCCTGCTGATTCTCCCGGTGCCGTTCCCAGCGCGCTTCGAGACCTTCCTCCAACACCGCCCGCAGCGCCTCGCGCATCGCATAGATCAGGGTAATCGGCGGTGTGTGGTGGTAAAGGCGGTCTTTGCCCCAGTAGTTCATCGCCGTCGTCAAATCGAAATACCAGCTCCGCACCGGTTCTTTCCGCGCGTGCATCACTTCTTCGGCGCGTGGGCCAACCGTGATCGGCGCCATTCCAGGCGGCGCGCTGATGGCCTTCTGAGAACCGCTGAAACAGATGTCGATTCCCTGCTCGGCCACATTCAACGGTACACCCGCGAGAGTCGCCACCGCATCGACCACCAGCAACGCGCCCAGCTCATCCGCTACCTTGCGATAGTCTTCGATCTGCGACACGATGCCGGACGAAGTCTCGCCGTGCGCCAATCCCACGAACTTGATTTTCCTGCCCTTTCCCGCGCGTCGCACGTCCGCCGGATCGACCGTGCGCCCGTAAGGCGCCTCGACGCGAATCACCTTCGCCGGGATGCGCTCCGCGATGATCGCCATGCGCTCCGAAAACGCTCCGTTGACGCAGACGATGCACTCGTCGCCCGCATCGAGCGGGTTCACCACCGCCGCTTCGATCCCGCCCGAGCCCGAGGCGGAAATGGGAAACGTGATCCGGTTCTGCGTTTGAAAAACGCGGCGGAGCAGCGTCTGGACGTCGCCCATCATGTTCGTGAACCACGGGTCCATGTGGCCCACGATCGGCGCCACCATCGCGCGATACACGCGCGGGTCCACGCACGACGGTCCCGGCGTCAGCATCAAGCGTTCCGGCGGCAGAAGCTCGCCGATCGTTTCTCGCTCGGGATCACTCATTTACTTGTTCCTCGCGGACTTTGATTTTACCAGCTTTTGCGGGCCGCCCGGAGCTAACCTGCGGCAGGCAATCGACGCACGAAAGAGACATTTTCCAGCCCTAGCTGCTAGTGCCGTCCCAACTTGTTGGAGCTAGTCTCGGCAATCCAGCTTGAAACCCTTTGACGGAGACACCGCTCTTAATACATAGACCGAATTAGTTGGAACGGCACTAGTCTCCCTAAACCGGGCCGTTCCGGTCAACCTCCAAAATGGATCTCTAGACCGGAAGAGCGGCAGGTTCCGCCGGTTTCGCGTGCGGCTCCGGTCGCGCAATCTGCGTCGATGTTCGGTGAAAACCCGCGCATCGAGGGGTTAGCGGTTTCGCAACTGTTTCGCCGGCGTGTTGAAAGGCCTATACCCGTGTGCTAGATTGCCAAAACGACCCCAAATGACACTAGCTAGCGAGAAAACTGTCGCCGGACCCAAACCAAAAATCTCGCGGGTCGAAGTGTATTGGCACACGGTGCGATATCGCACTGTACTTCTTTATGTGCTCATTCTGCTCGTAATTGTCGCGGGAACCGCCTACCTCGTTTTTCCGGACATTTCATCCAAGCTGTTGCTGCGGCTTTCCGACGCGGTCGCGCCGCGAGACGGCGGTGTGGTCAACCCGATGGCGCGGCAGGCCCGCTTCGTCAACCTGGATGGCAAGGTACAGGTGAAGAAGGTCAATTCGCTGCAATGGGTGACTGCCGATTACCAGCTCACCCTCGACAAAGGCGATGAGATTCAAACCGCTCAGGACGGCGTGGCCCGCGTCGCGTTCGCGGACGGAACTCAGTACACGGTAAAGGGCGACACGTTTGTGACTGTCGAGGAAAACACGGTCGCGCAGGATCGCGCCTCGCAGGTCGGCGTCCACCTGGACACCGGCCAGGTGGACTTGTCCACTGGAACGTGGCAAGTGCCGGGATCGAAGGCGGAGGTTTCATTCGAGAACGCCGTGGCATCCATTCGCGCCAATAGCCGCGCGGCTGTGCGCAGCGATCCCGCTACGAAGGAACAGGAAGTCACGGTCGATTCCGGTAGCGCCGTCCTGGACCGCGGCAGCGAACACGTCGACATCGGCCAGTACGAGCGGGCGACGATTCCGGCCAGCGGCGGACCTATCACGAAGACTCAGGTCCTCGCTCCCCCGCAATTGTCCGAGCCGCTCAACCTTCAGCCGATCATCTTGGCCGATCCGAAGCATGATCCGATTCACTTCGCGTGGAAACCGTCGCCGACGGCGAAGCTGTATGATTTCCAGGCCAGCACGACCACGATGTTCAATAACATCATCATGGAAAGAAAGACCGCTGCGACATCCGTCGATGTTGCCGGTTTCGATCCCGGCGACTACTTCTGGCGAGTGCGCGCGATCGACGATAAGAGCAACGTGAGCGACCCGGGCGACGCCTACAAGTTCACGCTCGTGATGCAGGGCAAGGAACAGGAGATGCTGCTCGATGTGGACGCCACGGAATTGCAGGGCAATGTCGTCGAAGTCATCGGGCGCACCGAACCCGGCGCGGCCCTGATCATCAATGGTGAAGAGGTGGCGGACATTCAGCAGGACGGGCGCTTCCGCTACTTCACGCCTGCGATGGAGCGCGGCAGCCACACCATCGTCATTACCGGGCAGAACCGTCGCGGCGGAACAGCCATCAAGCGCGTTGACATAGTCATTCCGTAGCACGGCACTCGCGTAGAATAGAAGACCGGCTGAAGCAGGGCGCCGCCGCAGCGGCGCGGCACCGGAATCTGGGGGAGAAGCAATTGACAAAGAACGGCTTCAACATGCGGTCGGTCTTCAGCCTGTTTTCTTCGGACCTGGCCATCGACTTGGGAACCGCGAACACCTTGGTATTTGCCCGCGGCAAAGGGATCGTCGTCAACGAACCTTCGATCGTCGCAATCAATAAAACCAACGGGGAAGTGGTCGCGGTCGGCCGCGAAGCCAAGGAGATGCTTGGCCGGACTCCCGGAAACGTGGTGGCCATCAAGCCCATGAAGGACGGCGTGATCGCCGACTTCAAGGTGACCGAAAAGATGCTCACCTATTTCATCCAGAAGGCCCACAACCGCCGCGTCCTCGTCCACCCGCGAATCGTAATCGGCGTCCCGAGCGAAATCACGCCCGTCGAAAAGCGCGCCGTGCAGGACTCCGCCTATCGCGCCCGCGCGAGCGAGGTCTATCTCGTCGAGCAGGCCATGGCCGCGGCCATCGGCGCGGGCCTACCGATCGAAGAGCCTTCGGGAAACATGGTCGTGGACATCGGCGGCGGCACCACGGACATCGCCGTCATCTCCATGAGCGGCATCGTCTATTCGCGCTCCGTGCGTGTGGCCGGCAACGAAATGGACGAATCCGTGATGCACTACCTCAAGCGCAAATACAACCTGTTGGTTGGCGAGCGCACCGCCGAACAGATCAAGATCGAAATCGGTTCGGCGTACCCGCTCGAAAAACCGCTCACTCTCGAAGTAAAGGGGCGCAACCTGATCGAGGGCGTGCCGCGCACCGTCACGATCGACGACAGCGAAATCCGCGAAGCGCTCTCCGAAAACATTTCGACGATCGTGAACGCGATCCGCGTGGCGCTCGAGCGCACGCCACCCGAGCTTTCCGCCGATATCAGCGACCGCGGCATCGTCCTCACCGGCGGCGGCGCGCTCATCAAGAATCTCGACAAGCGCATCCGCGAGGAAACCGGCTTGCCCGTTTCCATCGCCGATGATCCGCTCGCTTCGGTCGTGCTCGGCACCGGGAAAATGCTCAGCGATTTCCGGCTGCTGCGCCTGGTTTCGATCGACTGAACCCGTACGTCGTCCGCTCGGTGCGGCGACGCAGCGCTTTGTACATGAGGAAAAACACGATCGCTGCCATCCCGAACCCAGCCGCGCCTTTTGCGGATGTGGGTGAGGGATCTGCTTTTGCCTTTGTCAGAAGTCAGGTGGTGCCGGCATGAGAATGCCTCTGGCATCGAGCCTCTAGAATGCTCGACACTCAACTCCGTCAACGTCCGCTGCTGCTCCTCGTCGGCGTTGTTCTCGCCCAGGTCTTGCTGCTCGCCTTTCAGATCAAGCGCGAACACGATGTGCCGCTGATCCGCTATTGGGCCGCCGAACTCGTGACTCCCGTGGGCCGCACCGGAACCTGGACTTCTTCGAAGATCCGCGGCATCTGGACCGGTTACATCGCCCTGCACGGCGCCCACACCGAAAACGAGCGGCTGCGCGGCGAACTCGATCAATTGCGTCTACGCAACCGCGACCTCGAAAGCCAGGCCGGCGAAGCCCAGCGCCTTCGCGTCCTGCTCGATTTCCGCGAAGCCCATCCCGAAGCGCCGATGCTCGCGGCCCAGGTGATCGGGGCGAGCGCCGATCCCACATCCCACATTCTGTTCATCAATCGCGGCGAGCGCGATCACGTACGCCGCAATATGGCCGTCATCACTCCCGACGGCATCGTCGGAAAAGTCGTCGAGGTGTTTGCCAACAATACCGCGCAGGTGCTGCTCATCAACGACAGGGAAAGCGGCGTCGGCGTGCTCTTTGCCGACACGCGCACCCACGGCGTCGTCAAAGGCACCGGAGATCCCGAGCCGCTCATGGACTACGTCTCGACCGACGAAAAGGTGCACGCCGGCCAGCTCATCGTCACATCCGGCGAAGACCGCATCTTCCCGAAGGACTTGCCCGTCGGAGTCGTGGCGGACGTGAAACAGGGAAATATGTTTCAGGTGATCCATGTGCGGCCCGCCGTACGTCTCGACCGTCTCGAGGACGTCCTCATCCTGCTCTCGCGCCAGGATGTGACGCTGAAAGCGGTCCAGGAATCGCCCGCAGAGCCGGCCCCGCAGTCCGGCGCACCGGCGGACGCGCCCAAGCCCGCGGCTGCGACGCCGCAAACTCAGGCCGCTCCTTCGCCGCCGTCCACCCCGGAGCGATGACATGGCCTCCATGCTGAATGCCGGCGCGCGGTCCGACAATATCGAGGTCCACAAGTATTACAGCGGCACGGTGATCGTCGCGGTCTTCTTGGCGCTCGTTTTCCAGGCGTTCCTTCACAAGTACGGCCGCTGGTCCGAACTCATCGATCTGCCTCTGCTGGTCACGATCTATTTCGGCGTGAGCAAACGCAATCCGGCGAGCGGCCTGCTCCTCGGAGCGGCGATCGGCATCCTTCAGGACGCGCTCAGCCCCGACAATCCGATCGGCTTGTATGGAATTGCGAAGACGCTCGTGGGCTACGTCGCGTCATCCATCGGAGGGCGGATCGATACCGAGCACCCGTTGAGCCGCTTTGGCCTGGTGTTTCTCTTCTTCCATTTTCATCAGGCAATTTTCGCGGTCACGCAGCGCGTCCTGCTGAATCACTCCGCGCCCTTCTTCACACTGCGGCTGTTGCTCGATTCCCTCGCCACCGCGGCCTTCGGAGTAGCCCTGTTCGCCCTGCTTGACCGCCTCCGCCGCCGTTCCTAGAGGCCGCGGCCCGTCGGCGAAGCGTCTTCGCTCCCGTTCCCTCAGGGTCGTGCTGCCACAATTTGGAGCCGAATCATGGATCGTCGTAGGGGCGGGTCTCAGACCCGCCCGCGGCTTCGCGGTTTGCAGAAAAACTAGGAGAGCTTTGTGGGTCGTGGCCTTAGCCACGACTTAGGCACCGGACAATCTTGCAGCTTTAGCCGCTGAAGTTCCGAGTTTGAGTTCTTCCGCGGTCGTCCAGTCGCGCTTACCGCGCCTGCACGGCCACCCGAATGCGCGGTCTTGCCGCTGGTCTCTTTCGCTTCTTGCGGATTCGCCCTCAACACCAGCACCGGGCACGACGCCAGGCGCACCACCTTCTCGGCCACCGATCCGAAGACCAGCCTGTGCCAGCCCGTCATCCCGTGCGTCGCAATCACGATCAGGTCCGCGCTGTTGTGCTCGGCGATGCGCAGAATCTCCATTGCAACGTCATTCGCCGTCCCGGTTTCCGTGCGCACCCGCAGTCCTTTTTTCGTGAGCTCCGCGGCCAGCTCCTGGAGGCGCCGCTCCGCATCCTTGTGCAATTCCCGCTCGAACTCCGCCTCGTGAAAAATCGACGTCGTGGACGGCAGCTTCGGAATCAACGGTACCGCATGAACCAGCAGCAGCTCGGACCCGAACTGCTTCGCGAGATCGGCTGCCGTTTGCAGCGCCTCTTGCGCGTGGCTGCTGAAATCGATCGGCGAAACAATCAGCTTGGGAGGTAGCATGTCCTCTCCTTTTTCTCGCGCCACACCTTCGAAGCTAAGCCCAAATCGTGCGGAAAGTCCAGAACAGCAGCGCCGCAAGGCAAATGGAAGCTGGCAGCGTCAGCACCCACGCCATCGCCACGTTTCTCAAGGTGGCCCATTGCAATCCGGAGTGATTGGCCATCATCGTGCCCGCCACGCCCGACGAAAGCACGTGCGTCGTACTCACGGGCAATCCGAACCAATCCGCCGCTCCGATCGTCGCCATCGCCGTGATCTCGGCCGCGGCTCCCTGCCCGTACGTCAAATGCTCCTTGCCGATCTTCTCGCCTACGGTTATGACGATCCGCTTCCAGCCAATCATCGTTCCCATCCCAAGCGCAAGCGCCACCGCAACCTTCACCCAACTCGGGATGAACTTCGTGGCGTTGTCGATATGCTTTTTGTAGTTTTTGATCACCGCGGCGTCGGCCGTCGAAAATTGTGGGTTGCCGGATTTCTGCATCAGCCGCAGCGCCTCGCTCACCACGTACATGTCGTTGCGGAAGTTCCGGACCTTGTCCTGCGGCACGGCCTTCAGTTCCTTGTACAGCGCCATCTCCGTGCCGATTCCGTTCACGAGTTCCCGCAGCGCCAGCATCGTGTTGGGCGTGAAATTCTTCGTGCGAATGTAATCCGTCACTTCGTCGCGCGAGTCTCCCACCACAGCCGAGGGCGAAACATAATGCCCCAGCGCATCCGCCGTCTGTGTCGAAACGGCCACGAAGTCTGCTGTCTGCGGTTCCGTCATTGCGTGATTCACCGCGTACGCCGTCGGCACCGTCCCGATCAGGATCAGCATGATCAGCCCCATGCCCTTCTGTCCATCGTTTGAGCCGTGGAAGAAGCTCACGCCCGTGCACGTCAGCACCAGCAGCCCACGAATCCAGAACGGCGGCGGCTCGGTTCCCTTTGGCGCCGTGTACAGTTCCTTCGCCGGAATCAGCGCTTTGCACAGCAGCAGCAAGAGCGCTGCCATCACGAAACCGACCAGCGGCGAGAGCAGCAGCGATTTCCCGATGTTCGTCGCCTGCCCCCAATCCACTCCGCTCGTGCCCGTCTTCACCGACATGAGCTGGTTTGCGATGCCCACGCCGATGATCGACCCGACCAGCGTGTGAGAGCTCGACGCGGGCAACCCGAAATACCACGTGCCCAGGTTCCAGATGATCGCCGCGATCAGCAGCGCGAACACCATCGCGAACCCCGCCTTGCTTCCCACTTGCAGGATCAATTCCACCGGCAGCAGCGAGACGACCGCAAACGCCACTGCCCCGCTCGAGACCAGCACGCCGATGAAGTTCCACATGCCCGACCACACCACCGCGATGTGCGGCTCGAGCGAGTGCGTGTAGATCACCGTGGCAACAGCGTTCGCCGTGTCGTGAAATCCGTTCACGAATTCGAATCCCAGTGCCACCAGCAGCGCGATTCCCAGCAGCACGAACGGCAGATAGCTCGTCGCGTGGATTTCCGCGAGATCGGATAACAAGTGGCCGCCTGCGTAGATGAAGCCGATTATCAGGGCGATCCCGAAGATCAGGACGCCCACCTTGCCCGCTCGCGACGCACTGCCTGATCCCAGCTTCGCGTCGAGTACTGATGTTCCCGTAGCCATTCCTCGCCTCCCGAGTCCGCGGGGAAAATTCAGGTTTCCCGCCGATGTGTCTTGCCGTAGGGGCGTGAAGCTAACGAGTCTGTGTAAATGACGTGTAAACGGAAAGTGAACGCTTGGGCTGGCTGTTGGAATCGCCCAAATCCCCATTCGCCTTCCGTTCAATTAACCTTCCATTGACACAAAAGGCATTACTCTTGTTGCGGGCGCTCCAACGGGGTGGTAGCTTTTAGGGTCAACCGATTTGCATTCGGATGGCAGGGCGCATGTAGGGCCTCGTACGACCCGCCGCGCTGGAGCTTCGTTGGCAGGATGGCACGGTAACGACCAGAAAATCCCGCAGGGAAGACTCGCCCTGTTTTCCTACGTCTTCGTCGCTCTCGCGGTTCTCCTTCTGGTCGGTTTCTGGAAGTTGCAAGTCGTCCAGTCGGGCCATTTCGCCGATCTGGCCGAACGGAACCGCATCCGCTACATCCCCATTATTGCGCCCCGCGGAGCCATGCTCGATCGCGAAGGGCGCGTGCTCGTCGATAGCTATCCTTCCTTCAGCATCCTTCTGCTTCGGGACGATCCAAAGCAGGTCGAGAGAAGTCTCCCGCAAATCGAGGAAGGTCTCGGGATCGCGAAGGGGGATTTGCAGCAGCAGATCGACGAAGCAAGGTACGAACCCAAGTTCCAGCCCATTGTGATCAAGCCGGCCGCGACCGAAGCGGACATCGCCTTCGTGGATTCGCATCGCGCCGACATCCCGGTGCTCGAACTGATGATGGTCCAGCGCCGCCGCTATCCCCACGGGGAAATGCTCGCGAATACGGTTGGGTACGTCGGCGAAGTCTCGCCGCAAGATCTTGAAAAGAATCCCGACAAGTATCGTCCCGGCGATATCGTCGGGAAGGCCGGCCTCGAAAAGGAGTACAACGATCAGGTCGTCGGCACGGACGGCATGCGCCGCGTCGTGGTCAACAGCGTGGGCAAAATGATGCGCACGCTCGACGACGTCGAAGCGATTCCCGGCAAGCCGATTCAACTCACCATCGACTACGATCTCCAGGCCGTCGCGGAAAACTACATGGCTGACAAGCAGGGTGCCGTGGTCGCCATGGATCCTCGCACCGGCGAAATCCTCGCCATGGTGAGCCGCCCGACCTTCGATCCCAGCGACTTCGCCGTCCGCATTCCACCTTCCGAATGGCAGTCGCTGAACACGGATCCGAAAACGCCCTTGCTGAATCGTGCGATCCAGGCGCAGCTCGCCCCCGGCTCCGTTTTCAAGATCGTGATGTCGACGGCCATGCTCGAATCGAAAGCTGTTCCGGCCAACTTCACGGTTTACTGCCCGGGCCACGCCGAATTCTACGGTCGCGAGTTCCACTGCTGGCAGCCGAAAGGCCACGGTACGGTGGACCTCCACAGCGGCATCGTGCATTCTTGCGATGTCTTCTTCTATACCCTCGGCCAGCGCCTGGGAATCGATCGCATCTCCTACTATGGCTCCGGCCTGGGACTCGGTCGCCGCACCGGCATCGATCTGCCCAGCGAACAGCCGGGTCTCATGCCGTCTGAAGAGTGGGTGCAGCGCGTTTACCATCACAAATGGTATGCGGGCGAGACGATTTCCGTGGCGATCGGCCAGGGAGCCGTAATCGTCACTCCGATTCAGCTCGCTCGCATGATCGGGGCCGTAGCCAGCGGAGGAACCCTCGCCGAGCCGCACCTCTTGAAGGATGCACCCAATCTGAAAACGGAGCAGTTTCCGCTCTCGGACGAAACAGTCGAACAGGTGACGCAGGGCATGTACGACGTCATGAACGAGCCGGGCGGCACCGGATACGCGTTGAGGCTCCAGAACATCGAGTTCTCCGGCAAGTCGGGCACGGCGCAATTGATGAGCTACGAGGCGGGGAGTCGGGTGGGTGGACGGGAAGGCAAACTCACGAACGGCTGGTTTGTCGGCTACGCGCCCAGGCGTAATCCCGAGATTGTTGTCGCCGCCGTGGTCCAGGGATCCACCGAACATGGCGGCACCACGGCTGGACCGGTTGTGCGTGACGTCGTGAAGGCGTACTACGACAAGAAAAACGGTCACATGCCGCCGCAGCCCGCGACTGCGGAGAACCTCGCTCCGTCGAACGCTCCCTCTCCCGTCTCCACGGCGCAAGGAGCTCAGCCGCGATGAAGGACCGCCCGCGCACTCACGACTTCGATTGGACCCTGATGGCGATTGTCGGCGCCATCTGCGGCATCGGAGTGCTCGAAATTTATTCGTCCACGCATGCGAGCGGCATGGCGGGCCTCCAATGGAAACAGTTGATGTGGATTGCGATTGGGCTGTTGGGAATGTTCGTGATCTCGCGGATCGATTATCACACGCTGATGGATCAGGCTCCCGTACTGTACCTCGTCGGAGTCGCTGGTCTCGTCGTCGTCTTGCTGATCGGCTTCTCCCGCCTCGGCGCCAAGCGCTGGATCTCGCTCGGGGGCGGCGTCACTTTGCAAGTGTCAGAGATCATGAAGTTGATTATAATCATTGTGCTGGCGCGCTACTTTACGGAAGTGCGCACGGATCGCTTGACGCTCCGAGATTTGGTCAAGGTCGGCGCTTTAACCTTGGTTCCCATGGCTTTGATTTTGAAGCAGCCCGACCTGGGGACCGCGTTGGTGCTGGTTCCCGTTGCGGTTGTCGGAGCGGTTCTCGCCGGCATTCAGTGGAAGCATTTCGCGGCCGGCGCGATCTTAATCGCGCTGCTGGTTCCGCTGGGCTGGAATATGCGGCATCATCTCAAGCCGTACCAGCAACAGCGCATCCAGACGTTCCTGCATCCGGAGGAAGACCAGCGCGGTGCCGGTTACCAGATTCTTCAGTCTGAAATTGCGGTCGGTTCGGGCGGATTCTGGGGTAAAGGATTCGGCAAGGGCAGCCAGAACCAATTGGGCTTCGTGCCTGTTCGGTATTCGGACTTCATTCTGGCGGCGCTCGCAGAAGAACAGGGTTTCATCGGAGTTTGCGTCGTTTTGCTTTTGTACTTGGGTCTGATTCTGCGGCTGGTGGACAACGCGCAGAAAGCGAAAGATAAGGCCGGAATGTACATCGTCATGGGAGTCACCGCAATTCTGGGCTTCCACGTTCTGGTCAACGCTTCCATGGTGATTGGATACATGCCGGTCACTGGTATTCCCCTGCCGCTGATGAGCTACGGTGGATCGGCAACTGCTTTCGTGTTTTTGGCTCTGGGGCTGGTGATGAACGTGCGCATGCGGCGGTTCGTCAACTGAGCTCCGGCAAACTAGTGCCGGCTCCCCGGCCTTGCCGGGGCCGGGAATTCAGCTTTGAGTGAAGGACGCATCGAGTGAGGAAAGTCATTCCGCAACAACCAGGTTGTTTCCTGGGCGGCCCGTCGTGGCGCGCCGAAGGCTTTGCCTTCCGCCACGTCGGCTGCGGCGCGCGAGCAATTTCTCTGCGCCGCCGCACTCGGATGCGCCGTGAGGAGTTTCTAAATGTCGAAGGAAATGGTCATTTCGGCGAACCCGCACGAGACGCGGGTCGCCATTCTCGAAGAGGGTCAGCTTTGTGAGTATTACGTCGAACGCGAAAAAGAGTTTGCGTTAGTCGGCAGCATCTACAAGGGCCGTGTGACGCGCGTGCTGCCCGGCATGCAGTCGGCCTTTGTGGAGATCGGCCTCGATAGCGACGCCTTCCTCTACGTCAGCGACTTCCTCGAAGGTATCGAAGAATTCGACGATCACGTCGCCACCACGGCCGAGGAAAAGATTCAAAAGATGGAGGAGCAGGGCGGGCAGATATTCCCCGCGAATGGCGGAGCCGCGCCGTCCATCGAGCCTTCGGACGTTGAGCCCACAGCGGCTGCTGCGAGCGCTCCTCTCGAAGGCCCCGCGACGGAAGAAGCGCGCCTGCCGGCGCCCGCCGCGCAGCCGCCCATGCTCAATACGTCTTCACCCGATCGCAAGCACTTCGAAAGCCGCCCTCGCCCCGGCGGACGCGACTTCGGCCGGCGCGGCGGTGGTGGCGGTGGCCGCGGACGCGGCGGACGCTTCGGCAGACGCGGTGGTGGCGGACGCGGAGGCGACCGCCGCTATGGCCGCGAGTTGCCGCCGTCAAAATATGCGTCGCCTCGCCCGTATGAAGGCCCGAGCGAGCCGGGCGCGCCCGAAGGCCACATTTCCATCATTCTTCCGGGAGAATCTCTGGCGAAGTACAAAGAGCAGCCTCCGCCCAGCGCCTCGCCAGTTGAAGAGACGCCGGTCTCGGCGGCATCGAGCGCTGCGGCGGAACCCGTGCAGGAATCGCCTGCGCCGAGTTCGTCCGCATCGTTCGAGCCGGCCGCTCAGCCTCCGGCTCATCCTCCGGCCCGGGCCGAATTCCGTTCTTCGTTTGGGTCCGGCCTCGAGCCTCTGCCGGGCGAGACACTTGCGAAATTCCAGCACACGAAGCCTTCTATTCCGGAGGCGATGGAATCGTCGGCCACACCCGCAATGCATGAAGAGCACGAAGAAATAGAGGAAGAGAATCAGGAAACGCGGGGAATCAGCGAAGCCGAAGGCACGCACGAAGATCACGGGACGGCGGAGCTAAGCGAGGACGAAGCCGCTGCGCTTGCCGAGCACGTTGCCGAGGCGCAAAGCGAAGAATTGGCGCGCGCAGCGCAGGAGAGAGGCTTTGCGGCGGACGCGGCGGGCGATGCCGGCGTCTCTGAAGCCGAGGCCGAAGCCGAAGAACACGCACTCGAGGAAGAAGAGGACGAAGCGGAATCGGAAGGAATGATTGCGCCTCCGCCCGAGTCGGAGCAGGAGCTCGAACGGGAGGAAGCGGCGGCCGAGGACAGGGCGGACGCCGAGGCGGAGACCCAGGACGCTCTTCAATCGCTTGCGGAAACCGAACACGCGCTCGAAGCCGAGGCGGGCGTCGCGCCAAGCGAGGGTGACTTGCCGGTTCCCGGCGCGAGCCCTATCTCCCAGGAGCAGCAGCCCTGGAAGGCCCGCGTTCGCGATGACTTCCGCTCGCGCATGCAGCATCCCGGCCGCCGCGGAGGACGCGACCGCGGCCCGCGGCGAGACGATCGCGGCCGCCGCCCGCACCAGGGTCACGGCCACTTCCGCACGCAGCCGCGCCGCCCGCAGCTCATCGCCGATCTCCTGAAACAGGGCCAGGAGATCATCGTCCAGATCGCCAAGGAGCCGCTCGGCAAGAAGGGCGCGCGCATCACGAGCCACGTCGCACTGCCCGGACGCTTCCTCGTGTACATGCCCACGCTCGACCACACCGGCGTCTCGCGCAAGATCGCTTCGGCCGAGGAACGCTCGCGGCTGCGGCATCTCGTGAACGATGCAAAGGGGACAGCAGGCGGAGGCTTTATCGTCCGCACGGCCGCGGCCAGCGCCGCGCCGGAAGAAGTGCGCGCCGACGTCGAGTTCCTCACGCGCACGTGGTCGGAAATCAAAACCCGCTCCGAGCAGCGCAAGGCTCCGGCACTCCTGCACCGCGATCTGAATCTGGTCGAGCGGATGCTGCGCGACCACATCAGTTCCGACTACGCCGCGATCTGGGTCGATTCGGAAGAGGAGTACACGAAGGTTGTGGACTTCATGGGACGCTTCCAGCCCACACTCGTCAACCGCGTGAAGCTCTACACGAAAGAGAACCCGGTTTTCGAGGAATTCGGCATCCAGCAGGAAATCGACAAGGGCCTGCGGCCGAAGGTGTGGCTGAAATCGGGCGGCTACATCGTCATCAATCACACGGAGGCGCTCGTCGCGATCGACGTCAACACCGGAAAATTCGTCGGGAAAGGCTCGAATCGCCTCGAAGACACGATCGTCCGCACGAACCTCGAAGCGGTGAAGGAAATCGTCCGCCAGATGCGCCTGCGCGACCTCGGCGGAATCATCATCATCGACTTCATCGACATGGAAGAGCGGCGCAACCGCGAAAAGGTGATGGCCGCGCTCGAAGAGGCACTGAAGGCCGACCGCGCTCCTTCAAAGATGCTTCGCTTCAACGAGTTCGGATTGATCGCCATCACCCGCAAGCGCACGAAGCAAGCCCTCGAGCGGATGCTCTCCCAGCCGTGCCCCTATTGCACCGGCTCCGGCATGGTGAAATCAATTCCGACGCTGTGCTACGAAATCCAGACCGAGGCTCGGAAGATGGCTCCCGAGATGGACTCGGGCAGCCTCACGCTGCGCGTCCATCCGGAAATCGCCAAGGCGCTCAAGACGCGCGAGTCTTCTCTCGTCGAGGAGCTCGAGCGCTGGACGAAAAAGAGCGTCATCATCCAGGCCGACCCGACCCTCCACTGGGAGCAGTACGACATTTACTAGCCCGCTAGAGGCTGGATGCTCGAAAACCTGAAGCGCCCCGACTAAAATCGGGGCGCTTCTTTTTTTAGCTTCAGTCCACAGGGAAAACTCCCACCAGTCCGAACGAACTCATGCTTCACTCGTGGTGGCAATTACGGCCAAAAAATGCGCCGAAACGGCCCCATTCTGCCCGATCTGGAGAGATCCATGACGGAATCACAAAACGAGAAAAAAGCACGCGCTCTCGCGACCTACATGAGCCTACTCGCTCGATATGCTCCTGGACGGTCAATGCGAGTCGCTCGGATTAAGTCCGAGCCAGTTTCACGTTCTCGAGCATCTGCTGATGTTCGGTCCCATGGCGACAGGAGAGCTGGCCGATAGCATTCGGTTCGGTGACAGGGACGGCTAAATCTGGTAGTCGATGATGGCCTGGAGTTCGTCGGCGGCGCGAGAATCGGCGGGCTCGGTTCCCTCCAACTTCTGAAGACGTTCCTTCAGGTCCTTCACCTGGGTTGCGACCGCCGCGAGGGCTTCGGACAGGGGATCATGTATCTGATTGGGGTCGGTGATGACGACGCGCTGGCCGGCCCGCAGGACGATATGGCCGGGCACGCCGACGATGGTGGAATTATCGGGCACGTCGCGGAGCACCACGGAGCCCGCGCCCACGCGGGAGTTGTCTCCGACCCGTATATTGCCCAAGATGCGCGCCCCGGCGCCGACCACGACGCCGTTCCCGATGGTGGGATGCCGCTTCCCTTTTTCCTTGCCGGTTCCGCCGAGCGTCACGCCCTGGTACAAGGTCACGTCGTCGCCGATCACGGTGGTTTCCCCGATGACGACGCCCATGCCGTGGTCAATGAACAAGCGCCTCCCGATTTGCGCCGCCGGATGAATTTCGATGCCGGTCAGCAGGCGCGCCACTTGGGAAAGCCAGCGGGAAAGCAGGCGCATGCCATGGTTCCACAGCCAGTGGTCGAGGCGGTAGAACCAGAGCGCGTGCAACCCCGAATAGCACAGCAGAATTTCGAGGACGGACTTGGCGGCCGGGTCGCGGTCGAAAACCGACGCGATGTCCTCTCGTATCGATCCCACGGCTGCTCCCTCCCGCTTACATCGGCGCAGCGGTGAGTTGCTGCGCTTCGTTCTTCAAGCTTTCGAACAGGACGCTGCTTAAATACCGTTCGCCGAAATCCGGAAGCACAACGACGATGATCTTCCCGGCGTTCTCGTCGCGCCGCGCCACCTCGAGCGCCGCGACGACAGCAGCGCCCGAAGAAATGCCGACGAGCAGCCCTTCTTCGAGCGCCAGACGGCGAGCCATCTCGATGGAATCCTGGCTCGATACCTGCACGACCTCGTCGATGTAGTCCCTCCGCAGAATGCTCGGCACGAATCCCGCCCCGATTCCCTGAATCTTGTGCGGCGACGGCTGCCCGCCCGAGAGGACGGGGCTTTCCGTCGGCTCGACGGCAATGGCTTTGAACGAAGGCTTCTTCGGCTTGATGTACTGGCACACGCCGGTCAACGTCCCGCCCGTCCCGATGCCGGAGATCAGAATGTCGGCCTTTCCGTCCGTGTCGTTCCAGATTTCCGGACCGGTCGTCTCGAAGTGAATCTTGGGATTCGCGGGATTATCGAATTGCTGAAGAATGTGGCCGTTCGGCGTGGCGGCGAGCAACTCGTCGGCCTTGGTGATCGCGCCCTTCATGCCCTTGGGGCCGGGCGTGAGGACGATCTCGGCCCCGAACGCCTTCAGCAGCACGCGGCGCTCCAGACTCATCGTATCCGGCATGGTCAAAATCAGTTTGTAACCTTTCACCGCCGCCACAAACGCGAGCGCGATTCCTGTGTTGCCGCTGGTCGGCTCGATCAGCACCGTCTTGCCCGGATGAATTTTCCCCGCTTTCTCGGCTTCGGCGATCAAGCTCACGCCGATGCGGTCCTTCACACTGGCATTCGGATTGAAACTCTCGAGTTTCGCCAACACAGTTGCCTTGCAGTCTCGAGTGACTTTGTTCAACTGCACCAGCGGCGTTTTGCCGATCAGCTCTGTAATGTCCTTTGCGACCTTCATCCTATCTCCTTGAGTGCAGCAGCGTAACAGCTTGATTCGGCAGTGACAACCGCTCGGCTTTCAAGCTCCCGAGAAACGTTGCTCGCGGAACGGGTCGCCGCGCATGTGGTAGCCGTTCTCTTCCCAGAAGCCGGGAGCGTCCTGGGCAATGAATTGAAGGCCGCGCACCCACTTTACGCTTTTCCACGCGTAGAGGTGCGGGACGACGAGGCGCACGGGATATCCGTGATCGGCGGGAAGCGGCTCGCCACTGTGCTTCAGCGCAAAGAGCGTGGTGGGGCGCATCAGATCGTCGAGCGGGACATTTGACGTGTAGCCCTGCTCGGCGAGGACCATCACATATTTCGCTTCGGGCTTCAGCGCGACCAGCTTCGCAACTTCGGTGAACGGCACGCCTTCCCAGCGCACGTCGAAGCGGCTCCAGCGCGTGACGCAGTGCATGTCCGCGGTGACTTCCTTCATCGGCAGGCGCGTGAACTCGTCCCAGGTGAGGCGCAGCGGCTTCTCGACGAAACCGGTGATCTGGAAGTCCCAGGTCCGCGGGTCAAACTGCGGCACCGTGCCCTCATGGAGTACCGGCCATTTGAGCGTGAGTGATTGCCCGGGCGGCAGTCGCCCGGCATCGCGCATCGCGCGTTCGAGCTGCTTGCGATCCGAGCCTTCGCCGAAGATCATCTTTGATTCCCCTGCAAGGTCGTCGATGGCAGGCATCATTGTACAACGGCTGTTTGGGCGCGCCCGCGGGACGGCGCCACGGTCATCGCTTCAGGGACAGTCGAGAATGAGCTAGGGAAAAAGCAGATCCCTCACCCCCATCCGCAAAAAACGCGGCTGGGTTCGGGATGACAGCGCTGAGGCAGGATGAACTGCGGGGAGACGTTGCAGCACCTTGCTGGTCCCGGAATTGCGTGTGCTATGATTGCGGATTCGGACGGAGCACAAAACCACGACAGGAGTGCACATTGTCAGCGAGAATCCTTAACGGCAACGCCATTCGAGATCAAATCTACGCCGAGTTGCAGACGGAGATCGCCGCGCTCGCGGCGGCGGGAATCCGGCCGGGCCTCGCGGCCGTGCGCGTGGGCGACGATCCGGCGTCGAAGCTTTACGTGAACAGCAAGGTCGCGGCGTGCGAAAAGCTGGGCATCGCGAGTTTCTATCTGACACCACCGGCTTCGATTACCACTGAAGAATTGCTGGCGGTGGTCGATGAGCTGAATCATAGGGACGACGTGGACGGCATTCTGGTGCAGATGCCGTTGCCGAAACAAGTGGATTCCAAGAAGATTCTCGACGCCGTGATTCCGGAAAAGGACGTGGACGGATTTCATCCGGTGAACGTAGGCCGGCTGGTCGCGGGGCGGCCGGGGCTGGTGGCGTGCACGCCCGCAGGCGTGATGGAGATTTTGAGGCGCAGCAACATTCCGATCGAGGGCGCAAACGCGGTGGTGATCGGCCGCAGCGACATCGTCGGCAAACCGATGGCCCTGCTGCTGCTGCACGCGAACGCGACGGTCACGATCTGCCATTCGAAGAGCAAGGATTTGCCGGGGATCGCGCGGCGCGCGGACATCATCGTGGCGGCGATCGGACGCGCCGCGATGGTGACGCCGGATTACGTGCGGCCGGGCGCGACCGTGATCGACGTGGGGCAGATCGTGGTGAAGGACGCGGCCGAGGCGCAGCGCATCTTCGCGAAGTTCCCCGCCAAACTGGAATCGTTCCGCACGAAAGGCTCGATTCTCGCGGGCGACGTTCACCCGGACGTCGTCGAAGTCGCCGGCGCCTACACGCCAGTGCCCGGCGGCGTCGGCCCGCTCACCATCGCCATGCTCATGAGCAACACCGTGAAGGCCGCCCGTATGCGGCGCGGGGCTCGCGCGCCCGCGGCCGTTTCGTCACGCCCCTGATGCTGCGTGTCGGACTCACCGGCGGGATCGCCTCGGGCAAGTCGACGGTGGCGTCCATGCTGCGCGACCGCGACTATCCAGTGCTCGACGCCGACGCGCTCGCCCACGAATTCCTCGAGCCGGGCCAGCCCGCGTATGATGAGATCGTGCGGGAGTTCGGCGAAGGGATTCTCCAAGCGGGCGGCGCCGTGGACCGGGGAAAACTAGGGGCGATCGTCTTCGCCGATGCGGAAAAGCGCGCGCGCCTGAATCAGATTGTTCATCCGCGCATTCGCGAGGTCAGCACAAAATGGTTCGCGGCGCTCGACCGTCCGGGCGGCCCGGAGATGGCCTTCGAAGACGCTGCCTTGATTCTCGAAGCGAATTTGAGCAAGTATTTCGACCGGGTGGTCGTTTGCTGGTGCCGCCCCGAGCAGCAGCTCAAGCGCCTGAAGGAGCGCGGCCTTCCGGACAACGAAGCGCAGCGCCGTATCGCGTCGCAGATGCCGATCGACGAAAAGCGCCGCCTGGCGGATGAAGTGATCGATTGCTCGCGGTCGCTGGAGGAAACGGAGCAGCAGGTGGAGCTGCTTCTTGCGAAGTTGAAACAAGCGGCGGCTGCGCCGCTGAAGGATGAGAGACGCTGATGATGACGAGGGGTCAGAATCATTGGAACGCGTGGCGGCTACTGGCCGGAGGCCTGATCATCGGATTGGGGGCGTACTGGGCGGGCTCGCGCTACGGGCATCAGGTGCCCGTGTCGGTTGAGGCGCTGCGCGCACCTGCGTCGGACGGCAGCCTCGATCCCGCCGAGGAAGAAAACATCCGCATCTACAAGCAGGCGGCGCCGGCCGTGGCCAACATCGTCACGCGCACGGTGCAATACGACTTTTTCTTCAATCCCGTGCCGGTCGAGGGGGCCGGCTCCGGCTTCGTGATCGACACGGACGGGCACATCCTGACGAACTACCACGTGGTGGAGGGCGCGCAGACGATTGAAGTCACGCTGGGCGACCAGACGCGCTTCAAGGCAAAATACATCGGCGCGGACACGCGCAACGACATCGCGCTCATCCAGATCGATCCGCGCGGACGGAAGCTGGCGACGCTGCCGCTCGGCGATTCGCGCAACCTGCTCGTCGGCCAGCGCGTGCTGGCGATCGGCAATCCTTTCGGATTTCAGAGCACCCTCACGACGGGAGTCGTGAGTTCGCTGGGGCGCACGGTGCAGACCAGCGAAAACACGTTTATCGACGAGGCCATTCAAACCGACGCGGCGATCAATCGGGGCAATTCGGGCGGGCCGCTGCTCAATTCACACGGAGAAGTGATCGGGATCAACAGCGCGATCTACGCGCCGACGGGGACGACCGCGGGAATCGGGTTTGCGATTCCCGTCAATACGGCGCGCCGCGTGGCCGAGGACCTGATTACGAAGGGGCGTGTTCGCCGCGCCACGCTCGGTGCCGAAGGCCGCGCGATCTGGCCCGGGCTTGCCGAAGCGCTCGATCTCGGAGTTCAGGAAGGCATTTTGATCGAGCGAGTGATTCCCGGAGGGCCGGCCGCCGGAGCCGGCATTCGCGGGGGAAACAAGGTTGTCCTCGCGGGCTTGCAGGAGTTGCGCATCGGCGGCGACGTGCTGATCGCCATCGACGGGAAACCCGTCACGAACCAGATGGACTTGAATCTGTTGCTGAACCGCGCGCAGCCTGGCGATAGCGTCACGCTGACGATCGTGCGCGACGGCAAGAAGATGGATGTGCAGGTGAAGCTCGGCGAAGCCTAGCGTCAGACAGGAACCAAGGCAAAAGCATATCCTTCTCTGCGTCCGGCGCCGCGAACACGCGGGAAATGCAAAGACCGGCGGGACTCCACTCGGGATGACAGCTCCGTATTTCCGCGCGCTCTACGAGAACCCTGAAAGCTCAACGCGAAGGTCCTACGGCTCAGCCCACTCTTCGCGCAAACGGTCGCGCTCGTCCTCGCTCAAGTCAAACCACGATTCGGCCAGGTCGCGAACACGCTCGAGAGCGGCCTGCACCTCGGCCTGCTTTTCCTTCATCATGTCGCTGCCCGCGTCCATCGGAACGCGAATCGGCGGGGCCACAAACATCACGGCGCGAGAAAACGGATAAGGCAGCCGGAACAAGTCCCAGGATTTCTTGAACGTGTGCGCGAAGCTAAGCCCGATGTGAAAAACAGAAACCGGTTTTCCGGTGCGGCGCGCGAGAATCACGGCGCCGGGCTTGGCGACGTAGCGCGGCCCGCGCGGGCCATCGATCGTGAACGCGACGTGACGGCCCGACTCAAGATTGCGGGCCATCGCCGCGAGACCCTCGATCGCGCCCCGCGTCGAGCTGCCCTGCGCCGTGCCGAATCCGAGGCGCTCGATGACGCGGCGGGTCCACTGGCCGTCGAAGTTGACCGTGTTGAGCACGACGACGCCCCGGCTGCGCCAAATCCATGCCGCCGGGAAAATGCACCGGTGCCAGAAGGCTCCGATTCCCGGCTCCCCGGTGTTGCGAATCTGTATGGCGTTGTGGACGCCGACGACTTCGAAGCGCAGCGTCGGACCGATCAGCCGGATAAACCAGTAGACGGCCCATGCGATGACGGGAATCTGCATCCTGCGCCAGCGCGAAAGGCGCGGCAGAGGAATAGCGGGTGCGCCGTTTGTAGGAACGCCGGGCTGCGCGCCCACATTGGCGCCCTCTTGCTGCGGCGTGCCGGATTTCGAGGCATTCTCCACTGCTGTATAGTATAGGGCGATCCCGATGTATCCCCGATTCCAATCCGCTCGAAGAATTGCCGCTGCTTTGCTGCTCGGGATGCTTGCGCTGTGGCCGGCGCTCGCGCGGGCGCAACAAGGACCGCCCGGCGCGATCGGGCAGGTCGAGGGCAACGACGTGTCCGTGGAAGGGGGGACCGCCGCGGCCACCCAGACATCGACCGCCGCGGCGAGCATCTACGTGTCGAACGGGAGCGTGGTGACCGTCCATTCGGGACAGGCGCGGATGATGCTCTTTGCCGGGGGCGAAGTGGATATCTGTGGCCCAGCCAAGATCACGGTGCTGAAGTCCGGCGAAGCCATCACGCTGGCGCTCAATTTCGGGCGCATGCGCGTGCAACTGCCGGCGAAGACATCCCTGCGCGTTTTCACGCCGACGATCATCGGCACGCCGCTCGACATCAGCGGCGGCGCACGCGACGTCACGATGGGGCTGAACCTCGACGATTCGCTTTGCGTCGTGGCGGGCAGCGGAGCGATCCAGCTGGAGCACCAGTTCACGGGTGAGCGATTGATCGTGCCGCAAGCGGGAGAATTCTTCCTGAATTCGGGAAAACTGGCGCCCGTGGCGGGCAATCCCGGAAGCTGCCAGTGCGTGGCCGCGCAGCCTCAGCCGGCTCCCCCGCCGCCTCCTCCGATACCGGAGTACGCAGACGCTACTCCCGCGCAACCGGTGAGGCCCAGCGTGGCGCCTCTCTTCCCCGAGCCTCCCACGATAGAACAGACACCCGCCGCGCCGCTAGGCGAGCCAAGCGCCGACGCAAATATTTCGCCGCCGCGCATCGAGTACAGCGTTCCGGCGAGCGTGAGCGAGGCGCATCCGGTTGTGCCGCCCGCGAAGGAAAATGCGCCGGGTGCCGCGCCGGCGGTTTCGACGCCGACCTACACGGCCGTTCTACCCGCGCTGACTTTTTCGGCGACGGCACCCGTGCCGCCGGATGATCCGACGCCGGATATGACGCTGCTGATTCGCGAGGCGCAGGTCTCGCCGGAATGGGGATTCTCGGGCCGCGTTGCGCCACCGGAATTCGTGGCGGCGGTGCAGCACGCGCTGGGAGTCGAGCCGGTGAAGCAACAGGCCGCGAAGAATGCGCCGGAAAAGAAAAAGGGCGGTTTCTGGTCAGCGCTGAAGAGGGCTTTCGGCGGGAGCAAGGAGCAGTAGCCAGCCTTTCACAAGCGCCCGGAAGTGCGCGTTGTCATGCGCGGGCACCTGCTCAAAGGCAAAAGCAGATCCCTCGGCTCCCGGTGGTCGCTCTCGGGATGACGACCCTCATCGCTCCGCGGAATCATCCGGAGCGCGGAGGAAGAGAGACCCTTCGGTCGGCAAGAACCAGAAACGCCGACCTCAGGGTGACGATCCTTGTCGGATCGTCACATTCCTTCATAGTTCGGCCCGCCTCCGCCTTCGGGGGGAACCCAGTTGATGATCTGGTAGGGATCGGCGACGTCGCACGTCTTGCAGTGGACACAGTTCGCGGCGCTAATCTTCAGTTTCGGCGCGCCTTTGTCGGCGACCATTTCGTAGACGGCCGCGGGGCAAAAATACTGGCAGGGATTGCCGAATTCGCGGACGCAGCGGCCGCCGCAAATGTCCGGGTCGAGCACGACGAGGTGGCACGGCTGGTCTTCGTCGTGGCGTGTACCGGAGTGATACACGTCGGTGAGGCGGTCGAACGTGAGATTGCCGTCACCTTTGAAGCGCGACGACTGATCGACGAGCGTGGCATCGCGATTGAGCTTCCCGTATTCCTCGTAGCCCGCCTTGGTACGCATCGGATCGATTAGGCCGCGGCCACCGGTGACGAACTGAAAGCCCGCGTGAAAGAGCCCCTTCCACAAGCCGCCGTGGAACCCCTGGTGGAAATTCCGCACGGCCCAGAGTTCTTCCTTGAGCCAGCTTCGCTCGATCTTCTCGGGATACTTTTTCAGGGCGTTCGCGGATGTGTCGCCCGCGCAAAGAGCTTCGTAGATCGTCTCCGCGGCGAGCATGCCGCTCTCGATCGCGGTGTGGATTCCCTTCAGACGCTGCGAATTCAGCAGGCTCGCGGAATCGCCGACGATCAATCCGCCATCGACGTAGTTGCGCGGCATCGAATACCAACCGCCGTAGGGGAGCGTCTTCGCGCCGTAGCGGACGAGCTTGCCGCCTTCGAGAATCTTTTTCACGAATGGATGCGTCTTGAACTTCTGAAACGCGGCGTGCGGATCGAAAAGCGGATCGCGGTACTCGAGACCGACGACCATGCCGAGGGAAACGCGGTTGTCGCGTAGGCCGTAAATCCATCCCCCGCCGTATAGGTCCGAGGTAAGCGGCCAGCCGAGCGTGTGCGCCACGTATCCGGTGTCGATCCGTCCGGGCTGGACGTCCCACAATTCCTTGATGCCGATGCCGTAGACTTGCGGATTCAGGCCGTCGAGCTTGAGGCGATTGACGAGCTCTTTCGTGAGCGAGCCGCGCGGGCCTTCGGCGAGCACCGTGACTTTGGCGCGCAATTCGTAGCCCGGGGTGAAATTGTCCTTGGGCTTGCCGTTCTTATCGACGCCCTTGTCCTCGGTGAGAACGCCTGCGATGCCGTTCTTCTCGTAGAGGAGCTCTTTGCCGGCAAATTGCGTGAAGAGATTGACGCCCTTCTTTTCGACCAGGCCGCCGAGCCATTTCACAAGCTTATTGAGCGAGACGACGTAGTTGCCGTGGTTCTGCAAGGGCGGCGGCGTGATTGGAAGCTTGAACGAGTTCGTTTCCGTGAAGTAGTAGGCGGCATCGCCGGTAACGGGCGTGTCGAGCGGCGCCGTCTTCTCGAAGTCGGGAACGAGTTCGCGAAGCGCGCGCGGGTCCATGATGGCGCCGGATAGTTGATGCGCGCCAATTTCGCGCGCCTTCTCGAGGACGTAGATATTCTCGGCCGAGAGCGCGGGCGATTTCTTCGCCTCGTTGTGCTGTTCGATCAGATTGGCGAGGTGCAGGGCACAGGAGAGGCCTCCCGGCCCCGCGCCGATAATGAGGACGTCCGCTTCAAGCGTCTCGCGCTCGGTCATGGCAACCTAAGAAACTACCACGAGGAAGCCAAGTTGCAAGCGCGTAGTTCGCATGAAGAACGCCGAGGCTCGACAGAGCTCTAGTTCTTTTTCACCGCGGGATCGGCGTCGACGATGCTGCCCGCGACCAGATCCGTCTTGATGGTGACTTTCTGACGGGGCAACAGGTCGACCTCGGTTTCGAAGGTCTTATAGCCCGGCAGGTCGATTTTGACGCGATGTTTTCCGGGACTGACAAGCATCGCGCGCCCCACGCCGCCAAATTCATGAACCGTGCCCGCGAAAGCGCCGTCGATAAAAACGGCCGCACGGTCGGGCGTCACTTTTAGTTTGATTTGAGACGTGACCTTGGAGAATTCGGCTCGAGGATCTTTTTCCATGGTCACACTTACCACAGTCTCCTTCGCCGGTTCGATAACGACTTTCTCGGTGAAGTCCGCATAGCCCGTTTGGCGCACGGAAATCTCGTGTTCGCCGGGCAGGAGTAACACTTCCTTGTCGCCCTTGAGCTCATCGACGTAACCAACATATTGGCCGTCGACCCATACGCCGGCGGTTTTTTCGGCGTTGGTCTTGCCGACAAATTGCACTCTGCCCAGGACCTGATTCTGGGCGTACGATGCGGCCGATGCTACAAGGAGAGAAAGAAGACCGGAGAGAGCCAACCGGGTGAAAGCGCCGTGGATTGTCATCGTCGTCCCCCTAAGCGGCAAATCCCAAGATGTGAATCGCCTGGGAACGATTCGATTCTGCACAACTTAGATATCGTAATACGCTGGAAGGCATATCACAACCTAGCGGAGCCGTTAGTTCCGAGCGCCAGCTCTGGCGGGTCTGGTTGCAAATGCGCCTCCAATGGCGATAAGGTTGGGGGCGTAAATGTGGGGTAACCGGAGGGTGGCGAGGTACGTCCCTAGTGCTGTGAAGTGCCGCGAAATCATTCAGAAGGAGACAGATCGTCCATGAAGATCAACAGGCGAAACATATTGTCGCTGATGGGAATGTCTCCCGCGCTTTTGGCCGGAGCAACGGCCGAGGCGAGGCAGGATAAGGCAAAAAAAGACAAGACAAAAGGCGCGAAGGGCGCTGCGGTCGAGCCGAAGCTGACGGTGCTGAATCCGAGGGGCATACCGCCTCCGATTACGCTGATACCGATGGCGCCGCGGCTGGCCACCTTGGACGGCAAAACAGTTTATCTGGTCTCCGATGGATTCCCGGGCGCGGATGCTTTTCTGAACCAGATTTCGATCTGGTTCAAGAAGAACATGCCGAGCGTGACAACCGTGTACCGGTTGAAGGCGGGCGGGTTCGCGGACGACGATCCGAAGCTAAATGCGGAGATCAAGGAGAAGGGTCAGGCAGTGATCATGGCCATAGGCCATTGAAGCACGTGCACACCAGCGACCGTCGGTCACTGCATAGCGTACGAAAAGATGGGAATTCCCGCCGCTCCCATGGTCACGATTGCGTTCAAAGACCTGGCAAAAACGAACGCCGCCAAGAGAGGCATGCCGCTTCAGCGAATCTGCTTCACGCCGCATCCGGTGTGGGGCAAGACCGATGAACAGATGTACGCCTACCTCGAAGGGAACGATCCTGTAAACAACACGCCTCTGATGCCCGAGGTCATCTCGGCACTGACAAAACCTCTGACCGATGACGAAAAGAAGTCGGGCCAGGTGACTCCCCCCGTGGGCGCGCCGACGTTCACGGACACTTCGGACAACCTGCAGCAATATTTTCTCGACAACGGCATGACGGACTTCATGCCGATCACGCTGCCCACGCAGGAAAAAGTGGACGCGATGCTGAAAGCCACGAGCCACAAGGCGGACGAAGTGGTCGGCAAGATGACGCCGGCGCAGGGCGCGTTCCCGCCGTGGTCGTACAACGTCCAGCAAGTGGCGGTAAACGCCGTGATGGCAGGGGCCACACCCGACTATTTCCCGGCGATTCTGGCGATCGCTTCGACGGGAATCTCCGCGCTGTTCAGTTCGACGAATTCGCTCGTCTCGGCGGCGATCATCAACGGGCCGGTTCGCGACAAACTGCAAATGAATTACGGAATCGGCGCCATGGGACCGTTCAACCAGGCGAACGCCACGATCGGGCGCGCGTGGACGCTGATGTCGAAAAACCTCGACGGCGGCGGCATCGCGGGCGAGACGTACATGGGCTCACAGGGAAACGTTATCAACTACAACAACCTGATCATTCCCGAAAACGAAAAGGACAGCCCGTGGCCTCCGTTTCACGTGCAGAAGGGTTTCAAGCCGGAGGAGAGCGTGATCAGTTTCTTCTTCGGATTCAACATCACCCAGGGGCAAGGCGGCAAGGGCCTCGGAATGAAACCGATTCCGCACTACCACGAGGCGATGTCCGCCAACGTCGGGCCGTTCGCTTCGCTTTTCGGCGCGTTGTTTATCCTGGACCCGCTGGTGGCCAACGGGCTGGGCGACTTGGGTTTCAAGACCAAGGACCAGATCGCCGACTGGCTGGTAAAGAACACGACGGTAACCGTGAAGGATGTCAAAACGATGCTCTTCAGCGGCCTCCCGAGAGGCCCCGAGGCGGCAAACCTGACGGATGACTCGGTGATACCGAAGTGGGCGAGGGCGGACGCTTACAACTTCGTCGTCTGCGGCGGCCAAACGAACCCGTATCACCAGCTGGCGAACATGAGCTACCGGCTGAGCGTCTCGATCGATAAGTGGGCGTAAAACGCGAGAACAAATTCTGTGGCCGACGAGGAATCGCCGGCCACAGAGTTACCTTCTCGATGTCATCTCGTGCGTCTCAGGCTCTTGCGATCCCACCCGATGATGAGCTAAAGATACGCTGCGATTTGCTTGGCGACCGGCGCCGCGAAGGCACAACAAGAAAGGGACTCCTTCATGCGAATCCTGAATGGAAAGAAACTTTGGTTCGTCGCTGTGACGGCCGTTCTGTCGGCCTCGGCCGCCATGGCTCAGCAGCCCCGGCCCGTCAACGACAAAGCATTAAGGAACGCTGCCAAGAACGGGGACGAGTGGCTCACGCACGGGCACGACTATTCGGAGGAGCGCTACAGCCCGCTCAATCAGATTGATGCGTCCAACGCGAGCCGGCTGGGGCTGGCGTGGTATTACGACACGGGCTCGGATCGCGGAACGGTGGAGACGACTCCGATCATCTCGAACGGCGTCATGTACGCAACGCTGCCCTGGAGCGTGGTGGTCGCGCTGGATGCGAAGACCGGAAAAGAAAAGTGGCGCTGGGACCCGCAAATCGTCCACATGAACTTTCCGCCGGGATCGGTGGGAAATCCGAATAAGGTTCGCACGGGCCCGAGCGTCTGCTGCGGTCCCGCCAATCGCGGAGTCGCTCTCTACAACGGCAAGGTTTACGTCGGCACGCTGGACTCGCGGCTCGTGGCGCTGGATCAGGAAACAGGCAAGGTCGTGTGGGACGTCCAGACCATCGACAAGAATGCCGACTACAGCATTACGGGCGCTCCGGTGATCGCGAAGGGCAAAGTCATCATCGGCAACGCCGGAGGCGAATACGCGGTGCGCGGTTTCGTGACGGCCTATGACTCCGAAACAGGCAAGCAACTGTGGCGCTTCTACACGGTTCCGGGCGATCCGTCGAAGCCGTTTGAGAATAAGGCCATGGAGGCTGCGGCGAAGACGTGGTCCGGCGAGTGGTGGAAATTGGGTGGAGGCGGCAACGTTTGGGACGGAATCACCTACGACCCGAAACTCGGCATGGTCTACCTCGGAGTCGGCCAGGGCGGCCCGTGGGTGCAGGGTTTCCGCAGCCCGAAAGGCATGGACAATCTGTATCTGTGCTCGATCGTCGCCTTGAAGGCCGATACCGGCAAGTTCGCGTGGCATTTCCAGACCACGCCAGCCGACACCTGGGACTACGACGCCACGCAGGGAATGACACTGGCCGATCTCAAGATCAACGGCAAGGTGCGCCACGTCATCATGCAGGCTCCGAAGAACGGCTTCTTTTACGTGCTCGACCGCAAGACGGGGCAATTCATCTCAGGTGCGCCGTACGTCAAGGTGACTTGGGCCACGGGGCTCGATCCGAAAACGGGGCGCCCGCAGGAAGCGCCGGGCATGCGCTACGAAGAAAAGCCGATCATCGTTGCGCCCGGCCCCGCGGGAGGACACGCTTGGCAGGCGATGTCATTCAATCCGAACACGGGGCTCGTGTATCTCCCAGCACTGGACAGCACTTTCCAGTACATTGCAACGAAGGAATTCAAACCCGAGCTCGGCGTGTACAACTGGGGAATCGTCTTCCGTCCACCGGCACCCCTGGCTCCGGGCCAGCCAGCACCGCCCCCGTTGGTCAATCACGGGTTCCTGACTGCGTGGGATCCCGTCACGGAAAAAGAAGTATGGCGCGCCGATTTGATGAATGGCGGAGGCACGCTGACCACGGCGGGCAACCTCGTGTTCGCGGGATCGAACGACGGCGAACTCGTGGCGCTCAGCGCGGACAAGGGCGAAAAGCTCTGGTCCGCAAAGGTGATGATCGGACTCGCAAATCCAGCGACGTATATGGTGGACGGGAGACAATACGTTGCCGTCCTCGCGGGCCGCGGCGGCAAGGCCAGAATCTATGCGTTCGTGTTGGATGGCAGCGTACCAATGCCGCCACTGCCGTCAACGGGACCCGAGCCTGGCTTCGGCCCGCCGCCGCCCGGTCCGGCCGCACCCACCATGCAGAACCAGCAAAACCAGCCGTAGCCCACAACCGAACGCGCTACCGACGCGTCCCCGGCACGCAGGATAGGTGCCGCGACAAGACAGAAGAGGTGAAGCCATGGGGATGAGAATCAACCGGCGGGAAATACTGTCGATGCTGGGGATATCTCCAGCGCTACTGGCAGGCGCGAGCGCCGAGGGTCAGCAAAAGAAGGCGCCTGCGAAACCGTCGAACGGACCAGGCGCGGCGGGCAGGGCGAACAAGCTCACCACGCTCAATCCGAAGGGAACGCCGCCGCCGGTTCAACTGATTCCGATGGCGCCGCGGCTGAGCAACCTCGACGGAAAGACCGTGTATCTGGTGGACACGGGATTCGGAGGCGGCGGCATGCTGCTGCACCAGATCGAGCTCTGGTTCAACCGGAACATGCCGAGCGTGAATGTCGTGTTTCGGAGAAAAGCGGGGCCGTACGCGGAAGATGATCCTGCGTTGTGGAAGGAGATCAAGGAAAAGGGCAACGCGGCGATCATGGCCATCGGCCATTGAAGCACGTGCACGCCAGCGACCGTCGGTCACTGCATAAGCGTTGAAAAGCTGGGAATCCCGACCACTCCCCTCGTAACCAGAGCTTTCAAGGACCTCGCGATCCTGAACGTGGCCAAGCGAGGCATGCCGCACGAGCGGATCACGTTCACACCGCATCCGGTGTGGGGCAAGACGGCGGACGAGCTGCGCGCGTACGTCGAGGGACCGGACCCCGTCACCGGAAAGCCGATGATGAAGGAGATCGTCGACGCGCTGACGCAGCCGCTGACGGCCGAAGAGAGCAAGACCGGAACGATTGCGCCATCCGTGGGACCGACGAGCTTCAGCGACACGGCCGACAACTTGCAGGACTACTATCTCGACAACGGGATGACGGACTACCTTCCGATCATTCTGCCGACCGCAGAAAAAGTCGCGGCGATGCTGAAGGGCACGAGCCACGATCCCGAGGAGATGTGCGGCCAGATGGCCGGGGGCGCCTACCCGCCGTGGTCCTACACGGTGAAGAAAGTGGCTGTGAACGCAGTGATGGCGGGATGCAAGCCGGAGCACTTGCCGGTCGTCCTGGCGATCGCGTCGTCCGGCGTCCCTTCGCTAATGAGCTCGACGAACTCGTTCGCATACGCGGCGGTGATCAACGGGCCGATCCGCGACAGGCTGAACATGAACTACAGCATCGGGGCGCTGGGTCCGTTCGCGCAGCCGAACGCCGTGATCGGGCGCGCGTGGACGCTGCTCTCGAAGAACCTCGCTAACGGCGGCATTCCGGGCGACACCTACATGGGATCGCAGGGAAATAATCTGAACTATAACAACCTCATCATCGCGGAGAACGAAGCCGCAAGCCCGTGGGTTCCGTTTCACGTGCAGAAAGGTTTTCAAGCCGGGGAAAACGCGGTCAGTTTGTTCCGCGGCCTCGGCATCGTGCCCGGACAAGGCGCGAGGGGAACCAGCACGGACACGCCGAAATACGAGGAACAGTTCAGTGACCTCTTCAGCGTGTTCACCGGATTCTTCGGCGGGCTGGTGGTGGCCGATCCGCTGATCGCGCAGAGCCTGAAAGAGCGCGGCTATGACACAAAAGAAAAACTGATCGACTGGCTCTACAAGAACACGACGCAGACGGTGAAGGATTACAAGAGCCGCGATTTTGCCTACGGGTTCGACTACCCCCGCGCGCTGAAGGGGCTCGAGCCCTATGCGACGTGGTACAAACTGCCCGACGATGCGGTGATCCCGCGGTGGCCGCACCTCAACGATATCAACGTGGTGGTCGCAGGCGGGCAGACGAACGCGTTCTTTCAGGGCGGAAGCCTCAGCTACAGCGTGAGTATCTCGATCGATAAGTGGATGTAGCCGAAAACTGGTCCGCGCGAGCGGTAGGGTTTGGTCCGGGATGATTAATAGACCCCGTATTCCCGGGTGGCGTCCACCCACACTTTCACGAGAGCCGGGTCGCATTCGTCCATCGAGGAATTGGCGGCCATGATGAAACCGCCGCCCTTGCCGAGGATTTCGCAATGCTTCTTGGTCTGCTCGCGAACCTTTTCCGCCGGCCCCACTTGCAGCAGCGAAACCGGAAAACATCCGGAGATCGACAACACATCACCGGCAATTTCCTTCAGCTTGGAGATGTCCGTACTTTGGAAATGGCCGGTGGTCTTCCCTTTCGGCAATTCGCGGAGGTAGTGAAGGCGCTCATTCCATACGCCCTCATAGAACAGCCCTGGCATGAGACCCGCATCCACCAGATCGTTCACCAGCCCTTTCAGTTGCGGCCAGTAAAACGTCTCGAACTGCCGCAGGGACATGAATCCATCCGATCCCCGGTGCAGAGGGATGAATACGAATTTGCCGCCCGTTTGCCGGCAAGACTCGATGGCCGTCTCGGCGCAGATGCGGCGCGCTTTCTCTTCCGCAGCCAGCAGCTTGTCCGGACGCCGGTGCATGTCCAAAAAGATGCCACGCATGCCTCGCAGGGTGTCGCTCATGAAGTCGAACGGCGCCAAGGCAAAGGCTCCCATCCCAGAGCCGACTCCCGCCGGAAAACCGAGTGCCTCCATCCGTTCCGCATATTTCCGCATCTGCAGAATTCTCTCGGATTGAAATTTCGCCACGCGTGCAAGAACCTGCAGGGATGCGTCCAGGTCTGGATGGGTGAGCGCCATGGCGAGCCCCCCGAATGCCGGATAGCCGGTCACCAACATGGAAAGCCGGGGCAAGTTGGCCAGTCCCTCAAGTTTCTCGTACGTTCGCGGCAAAAGAGTCCGCAAAGTGAAGTTGGTCGGATCGTCGAGGAAGTTGTCGTAGTCCTCGGCTTTCATATACTCGCCCTCGATGTATTGCATGGGCTTGTCGTCCGGCAATCCGTAGCCCGGCCATTTCGTCTGGCGGTCGCCCAACATGACGCTGGTGGCGGAAACGAAATAACCCAACCCCGCCGCCATGTCCGGCGCGAAATAGAGAGCCCACTTCTCCAGCAGCTCTTGCGCCAGTTCGGGGTTATTGTCCAGTTCCCGGTGGCTAATTCCGCCTAACCTGGCCAGCAGGTATCCAAAGTTCAGCCGTATGGGGATGCGATCCGGATTTCTCAGCTCATAGGCGTCCATCAAGCGTTTGCGTCTGGCGAGAAGAAGTTCTTCAGGCGTCTCGAGCATGTAAATTCCCTCTGGGCGGCTTCCACTTCGCTGCTGCTTGGCCGGCGCCATCATACAGCACGGATTCCCCTTTGACTTCGAAAACACCGGGCGTCGCACACGACTTCCCGCCAAACGGACGCAGAAGACGTAAGAGAGATCCTTCGCTCGCGTTACTCGCTCAGGACGACGATCCTTGTCGGATCGTCGATTGCAATTTCGGGCCTCGCGGGACTATAAATAGGGGCGTTGGCGGGCGGGATTGGAGAGGTGGCGCATGAAGGTCAACAGGCGAAAGATACTGTCGATACTGGGCATGTCGCCGGCGCTGCTGGCCGGGACGACGGCTGAGGCGCAGAAGAAGAGCAAGAGCGCCAAAGCCGCTGGGCCGGAAAAGATCGAGGCGCTGAATCCTCGCGGCATACCTCCTGCGATCCAGCTCGTTCCGATGGCGAAGCGTTTGGACACGTTGGACGGCAAGACGATCTACCTTGTGTCCGACGGATTCCCGGGCGCGGATCACTTTCTCGCGCAGATCGGGCTATGGTTCAAGAAGAACATGCCCAACGTGACGACCGAGTACCGATTGAAGGCCGGCGCGTTCGCCGATGACGACCCCAAGCTAAACGCGGAGATCAAAGCCAAGGGCAACGCCGTCATCATGGCGATCGGCCATTGAAGCACCTGCACACCAGCGACCGTCGGTCACTGCATAAAATTCGTACAGATGGGTTTTCCGACCGCTCCCATGGTCACGATCGCGTTCAAAGACCTCGCGCTTTCGAATGCCGCGGGGCGCGGCATGCCGCACGAACGCATCTGCTTCACGCCGCACCCGGTGTGGGGCAAGACGGACGAGGAGATGTACGCCTACCTCGAAGGCAAGGACCCCGTGAGCGGCAAACCGCTGATGAAGGAAGTGATCGACGCGCTCACCCAACCGCTGACGGCCGATGAACAGAAGACAGGATCGGTAACACCTTCCGTCGGTGCGCCCACGTTCGTGGATACCGCTGACAATCTACAGCAGTATTACATGGACAACGGGATGACGGACTTCATGGAGATCGTCCTGCCCACTCAGGAGAGAGTGGACGCGATGCTGAAGGGGACGAGCCGCAAGCCGGACGAGGTGGTCGGCAAGATGTCGCCGGCCAAGGGATCGTATCCGGACTGGTCGTTCACCGTGAGGCATGTGGCCATCAACGCGGTGATGGGAGGATGCAAGCCCGAGTATTTCCCCACGGTGCTGGCGATCTCGGCGAGCGGGCTGACGGCGCTTTCGAGTTCGACGAATTCGTTTGCGGTCGCGGCAGTGATCAACGGGCCGATCCGCGACAAGCTCAACATGAATTACGGAATCGGCGCCATGGGCCCGTTTTCGCAGCCCAGCGCGTCGATCGGGCGCGCGTGGACGATGCTGTCGAAAAATCTGAGCAACTCCGGAATTCCGGGGCAGACCTACCTGGGCACGCTCGGGAACAGTGTTAACTTCAACAACCTGATTATTCCGGAAAACGAGCAGGCGAGTCCCTGGACTCCCCTCCACGTGCAGAAAGGTTTCAAGGCGGAAGAAAACGTGGTGAGCGTCTTCGTCGGGTTCAGCATATCGCAGGGACAGGGAGGCATCGGCCTGGGCGTAAGACCGGTGCCGCAGTATCACGAGGCGATCGCTTACAACTGCACTCCCTTCTTACCACTCTTTGGAGCGCTGATCGTGTGCGACCCGCTCGTGGCGCAAGGTCTGGTCGAACTGGGCTACAAAACGAAAGAGCAGCTCGCGGACTGGCTCCAGAAAAACCAGACGATCTCGGCGAAGGACGCACGATCGACGCTGACCGGGGGGCGCTGGGTGGCCGATCCGAAGACTCCCGACGACGCGCGGGTGCCTTACTATCAGAGGCCCGACTTCTATAACTTCGTGGTCGTGGGCGGACAGACGAACCCCTATCACATGGTCGCGAATATGTCGTATCGGGCGAGCGTATCGATCGATCAGTGGACGTAGGGAGTCTGAAGGAGATCCCTCGACTCGTTCGCCGCGGCGAACTCCGCTCCGGATGACGATCCTCGCCGGATCGTCACTTGCAATCCGTGCGTTGCAGAACTATAAGTTGAAGGCGGACTCAGGGGGAATGTTGAAGATCAACAGGCGAAAACTGCTTTCGCTGCTGGGGATGTCGCCGGCGATTTTGGCTGGCGTGCCTGCCGATGCACAAAAGCCAAAGGCCCCGCAAGCCAAGTCGAGCGGCGGCTACAAGCTTGTTGGCGTCAACCCCCGAGGCGCACCTCCTGCCATTCAGCTCATTCCGATGGCGCCGCGCCTCGACACGCTCGAAGGCAAGACGGTCTATCTCGTCGACACCGGCTTCCACGGCTCGGACGCCCTCCTGAAGCAGATCGAGCTCTGGTTCAACCGCAATATGCCGGGTGTGACCATGGTGTTCCGGCGCAAGGCCGGGCCGTACGCGGAGGACGATCCGAAGTTGTGGGCGGAGATCAAAGCCAAGGGCAACGCGGCCATCATGGCCGTGGGGCATTGAAGCACCTGCACGCCAGCGACCGTCGGTCACTGCATAACAGTTGAAAGAATGGGCATCCCGACCACGCCAGTGGTCACGAAGGCGTTCAAGGAATTGGCCACGCTGAACGCCGCCAAGCGAGGGATGCCGCACGAGCGCATCACGTTCACGCCTCATCCCGTGTGGGGCAAGACGGCGGATGAACTGCGCGCGTACGTCGAAGGCCCCGATCCCGTGAGCGGCAAGCCGATGATGAAAGAAATCGTCGATGCGCTCACGCAACCGCTGACGGACGACGAAAAAAAATCCGGCATGGTGAGCGTCTCGACAGGCCCCGCGACGTACGGGCCGGACACGCCGAAAAATTTGCAGCAGTATTACCTCGACAACGGGATGACGGACTACCTGCCGATCATCATCCCCACGGAAGAAGCTGTGGAAGAGATGCTGACCGGCACGAGCCACAAGCCCGATGAAGCGATCGGGAAGATGGCCGCGGGCGCGTATCCGCCGTGGAGCTACACGGTGAGGCAGGTGGCCGTCAACGCGGTGATGGCGGGCGCGAGGCCTGAGTATTTCCCCATCATTCTGGCGATTGCGTCGTCCGGAATGGCTTCGCTCTTCAGCTCGACGAATTCTTTCGCGTTCGCCATGATCATCAACGGGCCCATCCGCGACAAATTGAACATGAACTACGGGATCGGCGCGCTGGGACCGTTTGCGCAGCCGAACGCGACCATCGGGCGCGCCTGGACGATCATGTCCAAGAACCTGGGGAACGGCGGAATCCCGGGCGACACTTACCTGGGCTCGCTCGGCAACAACCTCAATTACAACAACGTGGTGATCGCAGAGGCCGAAGGGGACAGCCCGTGGCCTCCGTTCCACGTGCAACGAGGATTCAAGGCCGAGGAAAACGTGGTGAGTCTGTTCCGCGGACTGGGCGTGGTGCCGGGCCAGGTGGCAAGGGGGAGTAGCGCCAACGAGAACGTCCAGTTCGATTATCAACTGAGCGACCTCTTCAGCACGTTCACGGGATTCTTCGGCGCGCTGATCATCGCCGACCCGTTGGTGGCAAAGCGGTTGAAGGAACAGGGCTACGACACCAAACAGCAGCTCATCGACTGGCTCTACAAGAACACGACGCAGACGGTGAAGGATTACAAGAGCCGGAACTACGCATATCTGTTCGATTATCCGCGGGCGCTCCAGGGCGTGGAGCCGTACGCAAGCTGGTATAAGATGCCGGACGACGCGGTGATCCCACACTTCCCGAGGCCCGAGAGCATCAATATTGTGGTCACCGGCGGACAGACGAATGCCTACCCGCAGGCCGGGAATTTGAGCTATGGAGTGAGCATCTCGATCGATAAGTGGATGTGACGATCCTGGTCGGCTCGTCACGTGAGGAACTGCCATGAACAGACGAAAGCTGCTGTCGCTGCTGGGCATGTCTCCGGCGCTGCTGGCTGGTTCCGCAGCTAGCGCGCAAAAGAGAAGCAGACCAACTCGTCCTTCCAGGTGGGAAATCTGAGCTATCGGGTGAGCGTCTCCATCGACAAATGGATGTAACCGGCATATCTTCTCAGGCGTTCTGAAAGCGAGTTTCGTACAGGTTTGGGGGCGCTTCGGTGAAAAAACTTCTGTTGATTCTCGTGTGCGCGGCGTGCCTGTCCGCGCAGGAACTCGATCCCGCAAAACTGCTGAAGCCTCCCACGGATAACTGGCCCACCTTTAACGGCGACTACACCGGCCGGCGTTTCAGCCCGCTCACGCAGATCAACAAGGACAACGTAGGCTCGCTCACTCTCGCGTGGGCTTTCCAGACGCGCGCTCAGCCCGCCGTCTATGCCACGCCGCTCGAAGTGAACGGCGTCATCTACTTCTCGGTTTCGAACCAGGCGTGGGCCGTCGATGCGCGTACGGGGCGCCAGATTTGGCACTTCGATCATTCGTTCAACGGCTACACGCTGGGCGGCGGCAGCCGCGGCGTTGCCATGTACAAGGACCGCATCTTTTTCGGCACCGGCGACGGGTATCTCTACTGCCTCGATGCGCGAAACGGCAAGACGCTGTGGTCGAGCGAGTTGGCCGATATCTCATTCAAGGCTTTCATGAGCATGGCGCCGCTCGTGATTCGCGACCACCTGCTCGTGGCGGTCTCGGGCGACGTGGCGGACATTCCCGGCTGGCTCGAATCGCTCGATCCGATGACCGGGAAAGTTCAGTGGCGCTGGGATGCGATGCCCAAGGAGCGCGAGCCCGGCTGGGACACCTGGCCTCACGATACCGACGTGATTACGCGCGGCGGCGGAACGCTGTGGCTCACGGGCACGTACGATCCGGAGCTCAATCTCACGTACTGGGGCACCGGGAATCCACACCCCGTGGAGGCGCCGGACGCGCGCCTCGGCGCGAATCTCTACACTTGCACGATCGTCGCTCTCAATCCGGACGCCGGCAAGCTGGCCTGGTATTTTCAGCCCTCGCCGCACGACACGCACGATTGGGACGCGGTGCAGACGCCCGTGTTGATCGACGGCACGTACAAGGGCAAGCCGCGCAAGATGCTCGCGCAAGCGAGCCGCAACGGCCTCTATTTCCTGCTCGACCGCACAAACGGCCACGCGCTGGTGCACGAGCCTTATATTCCGATCAACTGGGTGGCGGGGTTCGACGAACGCGGCCAGCCGATTCCGAAAAAAGAAACCGAGCCGCACCTTGATGGCGCTCTCGCATGGCCGGGCGCGGCGGGCGGAACGAACTGGATGGCGCCGAGCTTCAGTCCGCAAACGGGCCTTTTCTACGCGACGGCGCGAGAGAGTTCCGGCGTCTACTACGTGACCATGCCGGGGAAACACGTCGAGGGTTGGGGCGGCCGCGATTTTATCCTGCGCTCGAAATCGGTGCTGAAAGCGATCGACTATCAAACGGGCAAAATCCGGTGGACCCGCGATCTGAGCAGCCCGGGCGGGGGCGGCTGGCCGTCGGTGCTGACCACGGCGGGGCACCTGCTGTTCACCGCCGATGATTCCGGAAAAATTCTTGCCCTCGATCCGGCTACGGGCGAGACGCTCTGGCACGGGTACGGCGGCCGAACCAGCACGAGCGCGCCGATGACGTACGAGCTGGATGGCCGGCAGTACGTGATCACGCCGCTCGACGGGGTCGTCTACGCCTGGGCGCTGCCGTCCCCGGCGCATCCCGCAGCGAGTTCAGCGAAGTCCGCGCGCTAAAGCTCCCCTCGCGGAAATTTGAGGCGCGACAAACTTTTCCACTACGAGGCCGCGCATGCATTACTCTTGACTCAACTCCGCCCCGGCCGGCGTTGACACCCCGCATCCGCCACAGTAAAACCGGACTAAGGTGAAGCCTTCCCTCTTATTTGCGTTGCTCGCGATCACAGCGCTCGCTTGCGGCGCCGCGCGAGCGCAGAAAACAGCCGTAGTCATGGGTGTTCCCGTGCAAGCCGTTGGCTACGAAAGGCAGCAGTTCTTCCAGCTGAGCGGAACGTGTACCACCGAGATGACGCCGGAGACGGCGGTCATAATGGGCGGCGTGTCGAGCGGAGCCGTAAAGCCCACCGATGCGATCGACCAGCTCGACAAGCAGATGGCGCTGATGCGCGCCTACGTGGAGGAAAATCACGGCAAGCTGGAGTTGCGGGAGCGCGTGCGCACGCTCAAGACGCCGCAGCCGGGCCGCGAAGATCCCGAGCCGCCCTTTCAGGTGGTGCAGCGGTTGCAAGCCGAGTTTCCCGCGAACGCGCCCGTCGATGCGATCCTGCAAAAGCTGATCGAATTGGGACTGGACCGCTTCGGCGACAACATGCTGAACAACTACAATCGGCGCGAGGCGGTGATCCGCTTTCGCGTGAGCGATCTCGACTCGAAGCTTCGCGACATGCAGCAGCGCTGCACAGCCGATGCGTGGAAGCAGTGGTGCGGATCGCCCGCGGCCGCCGCGTCCGACTGCGCGCCTGACAAGCCGCCTGCCGATCTCGAGCTGCAGGCTTTCAACGTCCGCTCGGAGGAGTCGCTGCTCCGCCCGGACGGTGGCGGCAGCATGCCCTGGCAATTCTCGTACAATCGCATGCAGCGCGCCGTCGAGCCGCCCGAACTCCTGGGAAACGTGACCATTCATCTTGACGGAACCATCCTGCTGGGGTATCGCACCGAACCGAAGGAAGCGAAACCTTGAAATGCCGCGCTGTGCGGCGCCGCGCATTTGATCTTGGGGCCTGCGCGGCGGGGCTGGCGCTGCTGGTCGTGTTTCTCGGCTTGCCTGCCGGGGCAGCGGCCCGCGATACGGTGCCGCAACGGCTGCTGCGAACGATCCAGATCGGCGCGCCGCAAGGTCTGAGTGTCGAACAGATCAAGAAGATCGCGAAGAGCAGCGACACCGAATACACGGTCGCGATGCTGGCGCGCTCCGCGCTGCTGGTCCTGCACGAGGACAATCTCGGACTCATTCCGTACAGCGAGCTGTTCGACGGCGTGCTGAACCATCTGGTGCGCGACGGCAATGCTTTCCAGCCGCCTCCCGGCCTTCCCAATCTTCGCGGCAAGGAAACCGCGTTCGCCATGGTCTATGCCATGGTGATGAGCGGGAACCAGGAGCAGGCGGTCGATCTGCTGGGAAAGCAACTCTTGACCGGAAGCGAGTACAAGCAGGCGGTGGTGCTCTCCGCCCTGCGCAACATCGGAACGCAGAACGCGCTCGGGCTGATCCAGCAATACGCCGAAAAGGGACACGATCGCAATCTCGCGGAGACGACGCTCGCGGACGAAGACTATCCCGCGCTCTACGAGATGCACGACCGGTGGAATGTGATTCCTCCGGCGCAGCGCACGCAGGGCAATCTGCGGACCATCGTGCAGAGCGGCTGCGATCAGCGCTCGGCGATGGCGTCTTACTGGCTCGGGTTCTTCCCGCCGAACATCGACCCCAACAAGGAAGTGGCGGAGATGCAGGCGCTCGAGGCCATCGTCCATACGAACACGCCGAACTGCGAAATGATGGAGCATGTGATCGCGCTGAAATCGCTCGGGCTGCGCGCGCCGAAAACGCCGGACTATTGGAGGCGGCTGGCGCTACAAACCGACAACGTCTGGGAGCGCCACCAGATCGTGATCAACGCGTGGGGCCGCTGGGGCGCGAAGTTCGCGCCCACTGCGCTCGATCTGCTGAAGACCGATCCCGCGCAGTACGTGCAGTGGGAACTTTTCGACGGCAACCTCGACACGCGCATGGGCCGCCGATATCGCGATTATTGGGACATCTGGATTCCGGCGAACGTCCTGCTGGTGGAGCAGGAAGACGACGCGCAAGTCCAAGGCCCGCCAAAAATGGACGAGACGAACTTGAACGCGCTGCTCGCGTGGCTGGAATCGGGAGCGCGGCCCCGGGATCCATGGGTGTCGAACCACCTGCTCTATCACCTGGCCGGCCTGGTCTCGGACGACGACACGTTTCGGTTGCTGCGCCTCTTCAACGCCCATCCGGAGCGCAACCAGAACTGGTGGATCGTGCAGAATCTGCGCGATCCCGCCGCGCTGCCGATCCTGCGATATTGGAGCACCCTGCCCGCGCCGCAAAACCAGCAGGAGATGCTGAAAGCCGCGATCCATAATCTTGAGAATCGCGCCGCGCGCGGACCGGCGAGGACGCAGTCGGCGGTGTGCTGCGGTCCCACCGAGGGCTGCCTGCGCCAGCAGTTGAGCGCCAGCGCAGCGGCCGCCGGCACGCCGGACGTCGTGATTCATTCGGAGGAAGAAGCGCGCGCATGGCTGCAAGGGAAAGCGGTGCCGCCCGAAGATTTCGCGATCCGCTACACCGACGCCCTAAAACGCAACGCCATCGTAAGCCGCAAAAGCGGCGCCGAGGAACACTGGCAGTATCTTTACGATTGCTGGCGCAACACCGACGAGAAGACTCAGAGCGAAGCCGCACACTAAATCCGCTGTTTCACTGACTTGATTTCGAAGGTTCAGCGGGCGAGCTGGGGCTCCGGAGTCGGAGGAGCGGGAGCCGGCACGGGCGCGGGTTCCGGCGCAGCCATTTCCCAATCGCAATTCTCGCGAATGCAGGCGCGGAAGTTGCCCTGCTTGGTGCGCTTTTCGACGACGAACGGCGCGCCGCACTTCGGGCACGGCTCGGCAATCGGCTCGTAGGGCGTTGTGAAGTCGCAGTCGGGATAGCGGCTGCAACCGTAGAATATGCGTCCACGGCCGCGCCCCTTCGACGTGCCGCGGCGCACGAACTCTCCTTCGTTGCACTTCGGGCATTTGATTCCGAGCGTGATGGGACGCGTGTACTTGCACTTCGGGTATTTCTCGCAACCGATGAATTCGCCGAAGCGCCCGTGACGCCGCAATAACTGCGCGCCGCACGTCGGGCATTTCTCGTCGAGCCGCACATCCGGCTGCAACGCCTTCCGGGTGCCACTCGCGAGACGCCGCGTGGTCTTGCAGTCCGGATAGCCCGTGCAGGCGAGGAACGTGCCGAAGCGGCCGCGCTTGATGGCCATTTCCTTGCCGCAATTGTCGCAGTACTGCGTGGCGGTTTCGCTTTCGAGCTCTTCGCTGCCGGGTTCGGCAAGGTCTTGCGTGAAGTCGCAATCGGGATAGCGCGAGCAGCCCAGGAAAAATCCGTGGCGGCTGATGCGCTCGAGCAGTTCGCCCTCGCCGCACTTCTCGCACTTCTGGCCGGTGGGGATGCCTGCCTTGTAGGACTCCATCGCGCCGGCGGCTTTGTCGAGGTCTTCTTCGAAGCGATCCCAGAATTCCTTGACCGAAGTGCGCCAGGGAAGCTTCCCTTCCTCGATTTCGTCGAGCTCGTCTTCCATCCGCGCCGTGAAGCCCACGTCGAAGATGTCCTCGAACGCCTTCACCAGCAGGTCGCTCACTTTTTCGCCCAGCAGCGTCGGCGTGAAGCGGCCCTGATCTTTATTCACGTACTCGCGTTCGACGATCGTCGAGATGATAGCGGCGTACGTGGACGGGCGGCCGATGCCCTTCTCCTCGAGCTCCTTCACGAGCGTCGCTTCGGTGTATCGCGGGGGCGGCTCGGTAAAGTGCTGCTCGGGACGAATGGTCTCAAGGCGCAGTTGCTCTCCCTCGCGAACCGCAGGCAGGCGGTTGCCTGCCGCGTCGGCCTCGTCGTCCTTTTCCTCTTCTTCCTTCACGGCCTGATACGCGGCGAGATAGCCTTCGAACTTCATCACCGATCCGGTCGCGCGGAACGTGTAACCGCTCGCGTCCACGTCAATCGTGGTCTGGTCGAAAACCGCGGGCACCATCTGCGACGCCACGAAGCGCTGCCAGATCATCTGGTAGAGCTTGAACATGTCGTCGTCAAGATAACGGCGAACGCTCTCGGGCGTGCGAGCGACGTCGGTCGGGCGGATCGCTTCGTGCGCTTCCTGCGCGTCCTTCTTGGACTTGAAGAAATTCGGCTTTTCGGGGAGATACGTCTGCCCGTAGCTCGCGCCGATGTGGTCGCGCACCTGAGCGATCGCATCGCTCGAAACTTTTACCGAGTCGGTGCGCATGTAGGTGATCAGCGCGACCGAGCCTTCGTCGCCCAGCTCGACGCCTTCGTAAAGCCGCTGCGCTAGCATCATCGTGCGCTTGGCCGTGTAGCGCAGCCGGTTGTAGCCGGCCTGCTGGAGCTTCGATGTCGTAAACGGCGGCGGCGCGAAGCGACGCTTCTCCTTTTGCGCGACGCTCACCACCTGCCAGATTGCGTGATCGACGGCTGCAAGAACGCGCTGCGCCTCGGCCTCATCTGGAATCTCGATATCCGCGCCGTTGTACTTGACGAGCTTGGCCTCAAACGACGGCGGTTCGCCGGCCGCGAGCAGGGCGTGGATCGTCCAATATTCCTTGGGGACGAACGCGCGAATTTCGCGCTCGCGCTCGACGATCACCCGCAGGGCAACCGTCTGCACGCGTCCGGCGGAAAGCCCGCGGCGAACTTTGTCCCAAAGAAGAGGCGAAATCTTGTAGCCGACCAGGCGGTCGAGCACGCGGCGGGCCTGCTGCGCGTCCACCAGGTTTTCGTTCACCTGCGTGGGATGCTCGAAGGCGGCCTTGATCGCCTTTTGCGTAATTTCGTTGAACATCACGCGATAAATTTTGGGAGGAGCGGAGCGGGTCTCGCTCTCCTGTTTCTTCGTAGGCTTGGCGCCGGCTTCGGATTTGTCACCGTTTCCGTTGGTTTCGTCCGCCTCGGCAACTGCTTGGGCGACGACCTTGGTGTATTTTCGCGGCTTGCCCAATATTTCTGCCAGGTGGGCGCAGATGGCCTCCCCCTCGCGGTCCGGGTCGCCCGCCAGATAGATCGCGTCCGCGTTGAACGCCGCTCGTTGTAGCTCGCCAATGACCTTGAGCTTGCTGGGAATGACCTCGTAGGTCGGCTCGAAGATATTCTCGTCGGTGACCACGATCGGCTTCGCGGCTTTCTTGTCCGAAGCCCTTCCCTTGGCTTTGCTCTTGCGCTTGCTTTTCTTCTTCCCGTTTTCTTCGCCGGGCAGAAGGATGCCGATAGTCTTCTTCGGCAGGTCCATCACGTGGCCGTAGGACGCCTTCACGTTGTAGTTCCGGCCGAGGTACTTATTGATCGTCTTGGCCTTGGCCGGCGACTCAACGATTACAAGTGATCTTGCCATTCTCTCTCTCGGTTCCTCGCTGCTTTGACTCTTCCTCTGGTGAAATGATGCGCTTGCTGGGCGCTAGGGTTCAAGCGCCCCTCCCACCCCCGTGGGAGCTACCATCCTAACCCGCTGTGCCCTCGATAATTACAACAGGACTTTCAAGAATTGCTTTCCAGGTAACTGGCGTACCACGCCTTTGAGCTCCAAGTCAAATAGCGCCGCCAGCACTTCTGAGGAACTGAGCCCTGAAGTTTCGACCAAATCGTCCACGTGCCGCGCCTCGTCCACGCTCAACAGCCCATATAACGGCCTTTCTATGGGTGCCAGGCCTTCCTCAATCAGCGCGGCGCGCTCTTCGTGGGAAGCCGTCTCGACGGGCATCAACTCCGCCCGCACGGGAGTCGGAAGCTCCTCGATGACGTCTTCCCAACTCGTCACAAGCTTCGCTCCCTGCTTGATCAGCTGATTCGGGCCGAAGCTCGCGGGCTGCGTCGCGTTGCCCGGCACGCCGAAGACTTCGCGGCCGAACTCCATCGCCAACCGGGCCGTGATCGGCGAACCGGAATACTGCGCGCCCTCGACCACCACGACTCCGAGCGCCATCCCGGCCAGGATCCGGTTGCGAATCGGGAAGTTCTGAGGCGCAGGGAAGATCCCCATCGGGAATTCGCTGATGATGGCGCCGCGCTTCTCGATCTCTTCGAATATCCTCTTATTTTCCTTGGGGTAGACGACATCGATCCCGCAACCAAGGACGCCGATCGTCGCTCCGCCCGCCGATGCCAGGGCGACTTTATGGGCGCTGGCGTCGATCCCCCGGGCCAGGCCGCTCGAAACCACCAGGCCCCGGCTGGCCCCAGATCCCTCCCCAGCCGCTCAGCCATTTGGGGGTCGGGCGACGCGCCCCGACGATCGAAATCAGGTGCCGATTCAGAAGTTCAACGTTTCCGCGGGCATACAGGAGAGGCGGGGGGTCGTATATTTCCTTGAGGCGCGATGGGTACTCGGGTTCGTCCCACGTCAGCAAACGGCAACCTGCGGCCTGTCAGCTCCTTCGCCGCGTCGCTGAGCGGGCGGCGCGAGTGAAGCGCCTGCGCCACCGCTGCCGGCAACCGCTGCGCTTCCAAGGCCGTCAGCGACGCGCTGAAAATGGCGTCGGGACTGCCGAATTCGGCAAGAAGCTTGCCCGCCATGCGCGCGCCCAGTCCCGGCGTCAACGCCAGCGCAAGCCAGCCTACGTAATCGTCGGAGTGCATCGAGAGGGAAACCTGGGGCAGAGCCTACGCAGCGCCGCGCGCGGCTGTCAAGCTAGGTGAACTATGCATGAATACGCACAGCCGTCAGCAATTGCCGCAAGCCCGGGTCGAGGAAGGGTTTGTGCTATATTGTTGTCGGCCGAGCCGAAGAGGAAGCTTTGGGGAAACTGCGCATTTCGATTGTCGAATACCTGAACACGGCGCCGCTCGTCTGGGGCTTTACGGACGGGCCGCTCGCCGGGAAATACGACCTGTCGTTCACGGTGCCGTCGCAATGCGCCGAGGCGCTGCGGCGCGGCGACGCGGACATCGCCATCGTCCCGTCGATCGAATACCAGCGCATGGAGGGCGTCGCCGCCCTGCCGGACATGGCCATCGCGGCGAAACGCGAGGTCCGGAGCCTTCTCGTCGTGGCTAAGAAGCCGATCGAGCTGGCCAAGCGGATCGCTCTCGATACAAGTTCGCGCAGCACGGCTGGGCTGGTCCGCATCCTGGCCAAGGAGCATTGGGGCATCCAACCCGAGTTTGTGGACGCCGCTCCGGACGCATCGGAAATGCTGAAGCAGGCGGACGCGGCCCTGGTGATCGGCGACCCCGCGCTGCGCATCTCGCTCAAGATGGAAGCGCTCGCCGGTAAGACGCCGGGCGGTGGAGACTGCTGCCAGGGCGACCCGGAAGACATGCCCGTGCCCGGCTTCGAGACGCTCTATGTCTACGACATCGTTCATCAGTGGCGCGAAATGACGGGCAAACCGGCCGTGCTCGCGATCTGGGTGGGACGGCGCGACGCGCTCACGCCGGAAGTGTTTGCGGACTTTCGCGCGTCGAAGCAGTATGGGCTCGAGCACGTTCGCGAGATTTCCGAAGCCGCCTCCATCAAGCTCGACTTGCCGCCTCGCGCGCTCGAGCGCTATCTGACGGAGAACATCCATTTCGATCTGGATGAGGACAATCTCGCCGGGCTGCGCCTGTATTTCGAAAAGGCCGCCGCTGCGGGACTGATCCCGCGCGCCCGGCCGGTTGAATTTGCGACCAGGACGGCGGGCGCTGACTCCGCAAGCCGCGCGAATCACGCGACGCACTCGTAGAACGAGACAATGGGACTGACGCCACAAGAAGCGCTCGATCTTTTCAACTCCGATGACCTGATCGGCATCGGCATGGCGGCCAATGAGGTTCGCCGCGCGAAGACCGATCCGCGCGTCGCCACCTACCAGATCGACCGCAACATCAACTACACCAATTTCTGCACCGAATACTGCTCGTTCTGCGCGTTTTACCGCCCGCCGGGTTCGAAAGAGGGCTACGTTCAGCCGCTCGAGTCGATCTACGAGAAAATCGAAGAGATGATCAAGCTGGGCGGGACGGGCGTGTTGCTACAGGGCGGCCTGCACCCGGATTTGAAAATCGATTACTACGAGAACATGCTGCGCTCGATCCACGAGCGGTTCCCGCAGGTGCACCTGCACTGCTTCTCCGCGCCCGAGATTCTGTGCATCGCCGAGGTCTCCGGGCTTTCGATCCGCGATACGATCGCACGGCTGCGCGACGCCGGGCTTCAGTCGATTCCGGGCGGCGGCGCCGAGATCCTTGACGACGAAGTCCGCCATCGCATCGCGCGGCTGAAGTGCAAGTCGGAGGAATGGGAATCGGTGCATCGCGAAGCGCACAAGCTCGGCATGCGCACCACCGCGACGATGATGTTCGGGTGCGGTGAAGAGTACCGCCACCGCGTGAACCATCTCGAGCGGCTCCGCAGGGTTCAGGAGGACAACGGAGGGTTCACCGCCTTCATTCCCTGGATTTTCGCGCCCGAGAACACGCCGCTAGGAAAGAAGGTCTCCGAGACCACGGCGTTTGATTACCTGAAGACGCTCGCCATCAGCCGGCTCTATCTCGACAACATCGACCACATCCAGTCGAGCTGGCTCACGCCGGGAATCAAGGTCTGCCAGGTCGGCTTGCAATTCGGCGCGGATGACGTGGGCAGCATCCTGATCGAGGAAAATGTGGTTTATGCTGCCGGCGTCCGCAACCGCACCAACGAAGAAGAGCTCCGCCGCATCATCTCCGATGCCGGGTACATCCCCGCCCAGCGCGACACCCTCTACCGCTCGTACGTCTTGAAATAGCTCGCCCTATCCGGCGCGCTTTGAGAGCAGCGGGGACTCCTCGTGGTCGTGGTCCTCGGGCGACGGGACGACCACGGGCTGCGGAACCGCGGCCGGCAGGTCGATAACAACCTTCGCGCCGTTGGGCTGGTTGTTCGCGAGGGTGATCTCGCCGTGGCATTCCTGCACGATGCCATAGCAGATGCTGAGCCCAAGGCCGGTCCCCTTTCCGACAGGCTTCGTGGTGTAGAACGGGTCGAATGCGCGGCTGAGGTCGGCGAACCCCGGACCCGAATCGTCGAATTGAATCGCAACCCGTCCCGAATGGTCTGATACCCGAATCTGAATTTCCCGCCGCGCGCTTTCCTGGACGGCATCAATCGCGTTGTTCAGGACGTTCAGGAGGACTTGCTTGAGCTCGTCTTCCCCCATACCCACGGGCGGGAGCTGCGGGTCGATCTGCATGTTGACCTTGATCCCGCGCGCGCGCAGGTGATACTCGCGCAGATGAACGACGTCTTGGAGCGCGGTCCCCAGATCGGATGAACGCAGCGTCGAATTGTTCTGGCGGCCGAAGCGAAGCAGGCCGTCGACGATCCGCTGCATGCGACGCGCCTCATTCGCCAGCTTTTCGACGCGCGCTACCGCCTTCTGCCCACTGACCTCCGAGCGCAGCAAATCTGTATAGCCGATCACGCCCGTGAGGGGATTATTGAGTTCGTGCGCCACGCCCGCAATGAGCTGCCCGAGCCCGGCCAGCTTTTCCGAACGCACGAGTTGCTGGTGCAGCTTCAGGTTCTCGAACGTCACGGCCAGGTCCGCGGCGAAGAGTTCGAGCTTGACCATTTCGGAGGCACCCACGCCGGCCGGATCCTTCGAGTCGGACACGTAGAGGCATCCCATGTGCGAGCCGCGCCGCGAGACCATCGGGATCATCACCAGAGCGGAATCCCCTGATATCCGCAGGGACCTGTTTCCCAGGGAGCGCTCCGGCGAGCGGTTTTTCAGCGACTCGATCGCGTAGTTGCCCGAATGTTCCCGCAGCGTCTCCTCTTCCTGCGCCGTGAATCCGCTCGAGCTCGCCAGATGGAACCGGCGGTCCTCACCCAGAAGAAACAGCGCAGCGTGCTGGAAGCTGCTCATTCCGGTGATCGCGGGAGCCACTTCCGCGCACAGGGCGATGGGATCGCTTGCGGCCAGCAGGCGGGAGGTGATTTGCGAAAGCCCCACAAGCAACAGGTTCTCTGTTTGCGCGCGCTTCCTCTCGTCTTCGACGATTCTGGACTTATCCTCGAAAAGAGTGAGCACCATCCCCAATGCGACGAAAAGCCTCGGTACGTTCCAGAAGTCCATATGCACTTGCAGCTTCGGGTCGAAGATTAGCAGCAGCGCCGCAGCCGGGTAAACCGAGGACCATCCGAGGAATCCGGCCGTCACCGCGATCACGCCGAGCGACCGGCGCCGATAAAGCCGCCAGAAAAGCACCCCCGAGAGCCCGTAGCCGAGCATCAGGATTGCGGTAACAGCGATGACGGGGCTCCCGTGCAACTGGCCGCGAATGGCCCAGGCTCCGACGCCGGCAAGGGCCAGGGCCCCGACAAACTGGAGCGGTGACCGGCGCTCCGGAAGCAAGAGCGCAAACGCAGTGGCTTCGAGGAACACCACGCCCAGCAAACCGGCTTGAATCCAAGGCACTCCCCAGTTGAAGCCGACCGCAAACGCGTGAATCGTCAGGGGCGCGCCCAGCGCCAGGATCAGGCGAATGCGCTTCTTCTGGTCGTCGTCCTTGAACAGCGCCGAGCAGAGAAACACGATCCCCGAAAGTTCGGCGGCCGAGTAGTCGGATGCCGTAATGAATTGATTGAATCCGCCGACGTGAGTCCCGACGGTCCTCCCCAAAAAGTGCAGGAACGTCAGCGCCCAGGCATATGTCCAGAGCCGCACGCGCGTTGAGGGAGCCTGCCGCCGCACGGATACGAACATGCCGACCAGAACAGCGAGGACGAGCACGATCGGCAGCGCCTCAGCGGATATGGTCACGTATCCTCCGAATTAATAGGCTAGCGAATAAATATCCAGGGGGCAATGGAGCATTGGTACCATGTTGCGAAGAGAGAGCGAACGAGGACGGGCGGCAGGCCCTAGTCTTTCAGCACGTTACGAATGTCGAGCATCACTTCGGCGCCTTCGGGAAGATCGAGTGGCTCGGCGGGTACCAGGATGCCCTTGGCGAAACGCGCGCGAACGCGCGAGCGAGCGGGCGAGGGGCGATGGGAGGGCGAAGCGCTGGAAGACTCCTCGGCGGGGCCGCCTGGGGACGCCGCCGCAGTCGAGAACCCGCCCGAATCGAGCGCAACATTGGCCAGGGCGTCCGCGTCGCGATTGCTCTCGCGCCGGACGTGCTCGATCACGAAGTACTCAAACTGGCGCGCAAGCTTTGAGGCGCGCTCGTGGAGCGGCTTCAAGTCCGCGCTCTTCACCTTGTAGCGCCCCTGCATCTGGCGGACGAGCAATTCGGAGTCGCTGCGAATCCGAAGCGCGCTGATGTTGTGGCCCGAGGCGTAATCGAGAGCGGCGAGCAGCGCGTAGTATTCGGCCACGTTGTTCGTCTCGCGGCCGAGCCTCTTCGCAAGCTCCAGAACCACCTTTCCGCTCGGGTCGCGCATTACCACGGCGTAGGAAGCAGGGCCGGGATTCCCGCGCGAGGCGCCGTCGATATTGGCGACGTGGACTCCCGAGGGCGGCGCCGCGGGATGCGAATCCGAAAACAACCGGGCGCTCGTGTGTGGCGAAATCTTCGTCGTGCGGCTCATGCGGGCCAGGCGATGCGAAAGGCGGCCTCAGCTCTCACGGGAAGAGGCCTGTGACGCGGACGCGGCGGCCGGCGCGGCGGATACATCCGGCTCAACGTAGTAGAGGATGCGCGTGCAGGTCTCGCAATGGAACATCTCGTCGCTTCCCGCGCGTCGCATTTCCTGAAACACGTGCGGCCGGACCCTCATCCCGCAGGCGCCGCACTTTTCCTCGCGCACTTCGGCGAGCGCAATGCCGTTGTGCTTCTTGACGATCCGGTCGTAGTGGTCGAGCAGATTCTCGGGAATCTCCGCCACGGCGCGCGCGCGCTCCACCTCGAGTTCGGCGAGAATTTTTTCGGTCGAAGCCTTTTCCGCATCGATCTTCGAGCGCTGGCCTCGCGCGGCCTCTTCCGTCTCCTTCAGCGTTTTCTCCGAAGCCTTGACGCGCCGGTCGTACTCTTCGGCCGCCACCATCTGTTCGAGCAGGCGGTCTTCGGCCTTGGCCATTTCCTCTTCGGCGTTCTGGATTTCGTGCTGAAGTGCCTTATAGGCTTCGTTCGTTTTCACCTGGGACGACTGGTCCTTGTATTTGCGGGCTCTTTCCTTCCACTGCTCGACGTCGAGGTCGTACTTCTTCCGCTCCTTGATCGTGTTGAGCTGCGCGGCTTTGCTCTGGTCGAGAGCGGCCTTGGCAACAGCGACGCGCGCGTCCACTTCGGCGATCTTCTTGGGGAAAGCGGCAAGCTGGGCGCGGACTTCGTGCAGCCGCACATCGACGCTTTGCAGCTCGAGGAGATTCTGGAGGACCTTCTGCACGATGGGGCCATTCTAGCACGTAGAAATGAAGATGCGGACCGCCCCCCGCAAATCCCCCGGCGCGCGCGCTCTCTTGCTCCCGCACGAAATGTTTGTAGAATTCAGGCGCATTCCAAAGGAGAGCTTATGCCCTACGTGCAAGTCACATGGGTCGCCGGGCGCACGCCCGAGCAAAAACGAAAGTTGGCCGAACGAATCACGCAGGCTTTGATCGAAGAGGGCCGCGCCAAACGCGAGAACATCCTGGTTACGTTTGTGGACCTGCCGCCGACGGACTACGCCGAGGCAGGTGTGACCGTCGCCGACCAGAAGCGCACGCCGTAATCCCGGTGGCCGTGCGCGGTATTTCGAGGCTCAAGGTGCGGGCTGGACCATCATGCTCTGGTCCACGGCGTAGTTCTGGCAGCCCTGGACACCGCCGCATCGCGCGGTCGCGCGGAAGCTGTCGTCGGATGCGTCTACTTCATAGGTGTATCCGGCGCGGCCGGCTTTTTTCATTTCCATCGCGCCGCTCGACGTGAGTTCGTCCATGGAAGCGTACTTGCCGTGTTCTGCCTGGTAGGCACGCTCGGCCTGCGCGATACCGAGCAGGTCGTTTTGCGCGCCCGTGGCGTCAATCGTCTGGACGGGCGTCGCCACGCCGGGAGATTGCGCCGGCGAAAGGTAGTACTTGTAAACCATCAGGGCGATCGCCGCCGCCACGATCAATCCAATCAAACCACCCACAGCTCGCATGGTCACCTCGCGCGTGCGCCGCTTGTCGGCGCCGTTTGGCTGCCTGTTCCCCATAGCACCACACCGGCTACCGGCTCGCAAACTTTCGGCGCGTGCCCGTGCGAAACGGGAAACAGGCGCCTCGCGCAGCGGAGGTTCTCGCAACGCAGGGTCGCCAGTGCTACTCTTTCCCGGCTGCCTGCGTCTAAGTCCAGAGGCGCTGAGAGTCGAGTGCGGCCATGGCTTCACGCAAGCACCGCAATGCAGTTCAAATCGGAGCAATCGAGATGAAGGCTTACGCGGGGAAATCGATTCGAAACGGCACGATCGTGATGATGTTGTTCGCGGCGGCGCTGGCTGCGTACGTGACGCCATCGCTGGCGCAGGAGCCATCGCCCGGCGGCCAGGCTGTCGAAGTTCTCCCGCCAAAGCTCAACTTCACGACGAACACGCTGTCGAACGGCCTCAAAGTGATCCTGCTCGAAGATCACGCCGTTCCGGTCATCAACGTTCAGGTGTGGTATCACGTCGGATCGAAGGACGAGAAGGCCGGCCGGTCCGGCTTCGCGCACCTCTTCGAACATCTGATGTTCAAAGGCTCGGCGCACGT